>OUNM011105600.1_pt1 | contig 10143 bp, 9 predicted proteins | sample 1769961 | NCBI WGS metagenome assembly OUNM01 (sample SAMEA3914820, study PRJEB12502) | metagenome | biome: forest; material: soil | place: USA | collected 2012-03-12 | depth 0.3 m
GCCTGAAGGACAACGATCTCAAGCTCGAGGTCGTGGTGCGCCGCGATGCCATCGAGGTTGGGGACAAGCTCGGTGGACTCTTCTGGACGATTCCGAACACGCCCGATGGCCCGGATCTGGTCACCCTCAACGCCCGAATGTTCCAGGTCAAGCGCGATCACAAGGACGTCAGCAGCGCCTCGGTACTGCCTGAACCCAACATCCCTTATGACACCGTGATCCACGTGATGGATGCGATGCGTACCGGCAAGTCGGCCAACGGCGGCACGGAGGTCGTCGACGTCGACCTGTTCCCGGCCATCTCCATCGGCGACGCGCCGGTGCGGCACTGAAGGGGCGCGCGATGAAGCTCACCCCCATCCAGAAGCGCGCCGCGCGCAACGCGCGCCACGGCAACGCGCTCGACATGAACCTCGTGTCGCTGATCGACGTCTTCACCATCCTCATCTTCTTCCTGCTGTCGAATTCGGGCGTGGAGACGCTGCCCGCGGCCTCCGTGCACCTGCCGGAGTCGACGGCCAAGAAGGATCCCAAGGAAACGCTGGTGGTGGTGGTCAACGCCACCGAGATCACCGTCGAAGGCCGCAAGGTGGCCGACGTCGCGCCGCTGGTCAACGCCAAGGACGACCTGATCCCGGGCCTGAAGGCCGAGCTCGACCTCGTCTCCGCGCGTCCTGTCGCGCTCGCCCAGGATGCGGCCAATGCGCACTCGGTGACGATCATGGGCGACAAGGACATCCCCTACCAGTTGCTGCGCAAGGTGATGTACACCGCCGCGGTCGCGAACTTCACCAACGTGTCGTTCGCCGTCAACCAGAAGGGCTAAATGACCACCCCCACGCTCACTTCGCTCGCTGCCCCCCGAGGGGGTGGCAGCCTGCTCCGGGCGGCCGTTCGCTGCGCTGCGCGATGACCGCCATTTCCTTCAAGACATCGACGCTGCCCTGGGCCCTCGCGCACGACGACGAGGAGCGCTTCCGCAAGCTGTTCGTCGCGCTGCTGGGCTTCGTGATCGTGTTCGGCATGGCGCTGCGCTTCATCACGCTGCACGAGCCGGCGCGCGAGGCTGCCACGCCGCTGCCGCCGGTCGCGGCGCAGCTGTTGCTGGACAAGCCGTCCCCGCCGCCCCCGCCGCCACCTCCGAAGGTCGCCGAAAAGGCCCAGCCGCCCAAGCCCGATCTCAAGGACAAGACCGAGCCCGCGCCGTTGCCGACCAAGCCGGTGCCGCGCGAGCGGCCGGTCGTCGAGGCGCGCCAGCCGATCCCGAACAAGCCGCCGGGCGAGGACCGCGAGGCGGCGCGCAACAAGGCGGCCGGCGTCGGCCTGCTCGCGGCGCTGAAGGACCAGCCGCCCGAGTTGCACGGCGCGCCGCTGGCGGTGCAGCTGAACCAGGACATCCGCAAGGGCGCGGGCGTCGGCACGGGCGCCGGCGTCGGCGTGGGCGCCGGCAAGGAGCAGGGCCTGCCCGATCGCAACATGATCACCTCCAACGCCACCGGCGGCAGCGGCGGCATCAACACCGCCGGCTTCAGCCGCGACTCGGGGGGCGGCGGCCTCGCCGGACGCGCGACGACACTCGTTGCCGGCGTCGCCGGTGGCGGTGGCGGCGGCGGCCCGGGCCTGGGCGGCGCGATCACCGGCACGGGCGGTCATGGCACCGGCGCGGGCTATGGCAAGTCCGGCGGCTCCGTGACCAAGGGCGGCAGCGGCAAGGCAACGCGCTCGCTGGAGGAGGTTCGCCTCGTGCTCGAACGCAGCAAGGGTGCGCTGTACGCGATCTACAACCGCGCGCTGCGCGAGGACGCGTCGCTGCAGGGCAAGGTCGTCATCGAGCTGACCATCGCGCCGAACGGCAGCGTCACGGCGTGCCGCTTCGTGTCCAGCGAGCTGAAGAATCCGGAGCTCGAACAGAAGCTGCTCACGCGCTTCCGCTCGCTGCAGTTCGCGGCGGAGGACGTCGACACGATGATCACGACGTATCCGATCGACTTCCTGCCGTCCTGATCTCGCGCGCTCCCACGCAAGACGCCGGCCTTTCGGGCCGGCGTTTTTCCTGGTTCTTCGCCGACGGTCATCCTGCGCGCAGTCGCAGGATGACGAGGCAAACGCTTGCGACGGCTATGTGGGTGTCGCGTCGAGCCGCCGCAAATCGGCAACGCGCTTTTTCCCGGCCGTCAGAGCCCGCGCAGGATCGCGTACGCGGCCTCGACCCGCGCCGGGATCGGATAGTTGCGGTTGGCCAGCATCACGATGCCGATGCGGCGCGACGGCACGAACGCGACGTAGGCGCCGAAGCCGCCGGTCGAGCCCGTCTTGTCGAACAGGCGCGCGGCGTCGGTCTTCTGCGACGTCACGCGCAGCACGTCGTTCGCGCCCTCGATCATCTCGGCGGAGTTGCCGCCCAGGAGCGCCTCGCGCGAGAGCGGCCAGGCGTACTGCTCCCAGCCCAGCCCCTGCACCATCGCGCCGACGCGGAACCAGCCGGCGTGCGTGGCGGCGATCGCCTGGCGCATCGCGGGCTCGAGCGAGCTCGGGTCGATGTTGGCCTCGACGAAGCGGATCATGTCCGCGGCGGTCGTCTTGATGCCGTAGGTCTCCTCGTCGAACGGGCCCGGCGAGGCGTGCGCCGGCTTGCCGTCGCGATACCCCCAGGCGTAGTCGGACATCGCGGCGGCGGGGACGTGGATGTGGGTGTGCGCCATGCCGAGCCGCGGCAGGAGTTGCTGCTCCATGGCCGTCGCGAAATCGGTGTTCAGTGCGACGCCGGTCGCATAACCCAGCAGGCCCAGGCTCGGATTGGAGTATTCGCGCTCGGCGCCCGGTCGCGCTTGGGCCCTCCAGGCCGCGAAGTAGCCGATCGCCGCGGCGTCGTCGTCGCCCACGTCGTCGGGAAACTGCAACGGCAGGCCGCCCGCGGTGTAGGTGGCCAGGTGCAGCAGCGTCGCCTGGTCGATCGGCTTGCCCCTCAGGCGCGGGACGTAGCGTCCCGGATGGTCCGACAGCGAGAGCCGGCCGGTCGCCTGCGCATAGGTGGCCAGCGTGGCGGTGAGGGTCTTGGTGACGGAGCCGATCTCGAACAGCGTGGCGTCGCCGACCGGTGCGGCCGGTTCCTTCGAGGCCACGCCGTAGTTGAAGACCTGCGATCGGCCGTCGACCGTGATGGCGATGGCCATGCCGGGGATGTCGTAGCGGGCCATGAGCGGGTGGATGGTGGCGTCGACGAGGGCGCGCACCGGGTCGGTCACGGCATCCGCGGCCGAGGCGATCGGCGCGAGGCAGGCCAGCACGAGGACGCCCGCGATGCGGCGGGCGCCCTTCGTCACCCGACGCGACGCCGCAGGATCGACGTGCACCGTGCGGCGTTGTGGCAGGGGTGGATCCTGCGACTGCGCGCAGGATGACCGTTCAGGGTGAGCCTTGCGTTCTGCATGGGGCGGCGGCCACTGCCACTGCCACTGCAACTGCAATTGCAATTGCCCCTGTCGCCGCCGCTGCCACTGCAATTGCTTGTCATCCTGCGCGCAGTCGCAGGATCCACGCGGACCCAGGCCGCCCCGACCGCCAAGAACCGACGCCATCCCGCCCCTCACGCGAACAACGCCGCCAGCCGTTCGACGGCGCGTTCGGACACGCCGCGGTCGACGCTCGCATCCGCGTTGCCGAAGTCGTGCGCCTCCTGCGTCGCGACGAGGATGCCGTCGCGCCGCGGTACCGCGATCAGGTTGTGGCCGCGGTAGGACACCAGGTAGTCGACCTCGGGCTGCGGCACCAGCCGCGCCGTCTGGCCGCGCACGGGGATGACGGACTCGTCGCCCAGCAGGGCACGCGCGCCGTAGCCGGTGCAATTGACGACGACGGGCTCGCGCAGGCCGGCGAACTCGCGCGGATGCACGAACTCGCGCGTCTCGATCTCGCCGCCCTCGCGCAGGAAGTCCTCCATCAGCAGCCGCTGGTAGCTGGCGATGTTGAAGGTCATCATCGTGAAGCGGCGCGCGTAGGCCGTGCGGAACGGGTGCTCGTGCGCCGCGAGGGCGCGCGACTGCGGATGGATGTCGGCCAGGCGCGCCGAGAGGTCCGGGTACTCGGGCTCGCCGTCGTCGTCGGGCAGCGGCTGGTCGAAAGGGATGTCCGACAGCGCGTAGCCGTCGCGCCATTCGACCGGGTTGCCGGCCAGCCCGAGCAGGCTCTGGTACGTCTTGAACGAGCTGCGCGCCATGGCCTCCCATCGCTCGGGGAAGTCCGCCGGCATCGCCGCGCTGATGCAGATGCGGGAGTCGGGCGACCAGACGCCGGTGGCGGCCGAGGAACGCACCTCGGGCGGCCTGTCCTTGCAGTAGATGCGCACGCGCAGGCCTGCCCGCTGGGCGACGCGCGCCGTCGTCAGGCCGATGGCACCGCAGCCGATCACGGCCACGTGCTTCGGGCGATGCGCCAGCACCAGGCCCAGCGCCACGCGCGCGGAGCCCCACGACAGCGACCAGCCGCTGCCGCCGTGGCCGTAGTGGTGCACGATCGTCTTGCCATGGCGTTGCTCGGCCTCGATGCGGGGGCCCTGCGCGCGAAACGGACGCGTGCAGACGTTGATGTCGACGATCCGGTCGACCGAAGCCCGCACGGGCGGCAGCGCGGGCGCGGCCGCCCACGGGCCCGCCGGCGCCGATGCCGCGTCCGGCGCCGCAGCGGCGCGCAGGGGGAGGGCGGCGCCCAGGGCGAGCGGGGCGGCGCCCAGGAAATGACGTCGTTGCATGATTGAACCGTCTGAAGAGGAGGACGTCGCTCAGATCGCCCGGGGTTGGATGAGCGCCTGCTGGATCGCGCGGACATCGCGCGTGCGCTGGCCGGCGTCGGCGGCGTCGAGGAGCACCAGCGTGACGTCCTTGCCGCCGGCGCGCAGGCTCATGGTGAGGCAGTCGCCCGCGGCGCGCGTGAAGCCCGTCTTGGAAAGCCGGATGTCCCAGCCGGCCGCGCCCACCAGCGGGTTGTGGTTCTGCAGGTGGCGCGCGCGGCCGTCGACGACGACGTCGGCGCCGGACTCGCCGGTGATCGCCGCGATGTCGGCATAGCGCACCGACGCCGCCACGATGCGCGCCATGTCGGCGGCCGTCGACGCATTGGCGGACGACAACCCCGTCGGCTCGGACAGCGCCGTGCGCCGCAGGCCCAGCGCCTGGATCTTGGCCTGCAGCGCGCGGCCGAAGGCGCCGGGGCCGCCCGGGTACGTGCGCGCGAGCGCGGCGGCGGCGCGGTTGTCGGACGCCAGCAAGGCCAGCACGAGTGCGTCGGCGCGCGTCATGCGCGAGCCGACGGCCAGCGGCGAGCCGCCGTGCGGGTGCGGATCGACGTCCGCCCGCTCGATGCGCACCGTCTGCGCCGGCGCGAGATGCGCATCGAGGACGACCATGGCCGTCATGAGCTTGGTCAGCGACGCGATGGGCACCACGCTGTCCGCGTCGCGGGCCATCAGCACCTGCCCGGTGGCCTCGTCGAGCACCAGCGCGTGACGGGCGCTCACCTCGGGCGGCAGCAGCTGCGCGATGGCGGCGAGCGTGCGGGCGTTCGAGACGTCGGAGCGTTCGACGTGCGCGCGCCGGGCGAGCGTGTCCGTGGCGACCGACGCGCCGGGCCATTGCGCGAGCAGCGCCGCGCCCGCGAGCAGCGTCGCGACCGCCGCAGGCCTCCACGAGGCCGAGCGGGGCCGCTGGGCGACGAGCGCCTCGATGCGTCGCAGGAGGCTGCCACCGCGCGCCGACAGCACCAGCTCCGCACCCGCGGCCGCCGAGGCCGACGCGGCGAGGGCCTCCAAGGCCGATGCCAGGCGGCGCCGGTCGCCGATCGCGCCTGCCGCCAGCTCGTCGGCGATGAGTTCGCGTTCCGCGCGCACGCGCGCCGACAACCACCACACCACCGGATGGAAGAACAGCAGGGCCTCGACGCAGGCCTGCAGCAGGTTGACCAGGTAGTCGCGGCGGGCGATGTGCGCGAGCTCGTGCGCCAGCAGCGCCTCCAGCAGCGGCGCGGGCATGCGCGTCAGCAGGCCGGCGGGCACCAGCACCACCGGACGCCACCAGCCGACCGTGATGGGCGCGGCGAGTTGCTCGACGCTCAGGAGCAGGACGTCCAGTGGCGCGGCCAGGCGTGCGGACAACGCGTCCAGCACGGCCTGCCAACGCGGTGGCGCGGCGACCGCATGCGCGCGCAGTCGACCGACCCAGCACAGTCCCGCGACGAGCCGGGCCCCCATCAGCGCCACGCCCAGGCTCCAGGCCGCGACGACCAGCGGCAGGCGCGCCGCGATCTCGAACTGCCAGGGCAGCGCCGCCGCGCCACCGGCGGGATCCGGCCGCCACAGCGCCGTCACGACCTGCCACGACGGCAGCGCCGCGCACAGGGCCAGGGCGGCGCAGCCGATCGCATAGCGCTGACGCGCGCCATGCCGGCGCAGCACCCACAGCAGCGGCGCCGCCAGCAGGCCGATTGCACAGCCCTCCCAGGCGAAGCGCAGCAACGCCCAGCCGAGGGCTTCGGTCAGCGTGCCGGCGGTGAACAGGCTCGCGTCCGTCATGGCTGGGCTTCGTCGCTTTCGTCGCGCAGGAGCCGTGCGATCTCCGCGCGCTCCGCCGCGGTCACGTGCGACTTCAGCGCCGCCAGCACGAGCGCCTTGCCCGAACCGGCGAACACGCGCGAGATGACGTCCTTGAGCAGGCCCTTCTGCATCTTGTCCTGCGCCTGCACCGGCGCGTAGCGCTGCGGGCGCTGGCTCTCGTCGCGCTTGAGCAGGCCCTTGCCGTGCATCAGCTGCAGGTGGCGCAGCACGCCGGCGTAGGTGGCCTCGGGCCGCTCCTCGGAGAGGGCCTCGTGCACCCGCCGGGCGTCGGCCGGTCCGACACGCCAGAGCACGCGCAGCAGATCGAGTTCGGCCGGCGTCGGCGCCGGCAAGGGGGGTGAGCGATGCATGCGCGGACGATACCCATTTCAGACATTGATGTCTAGATATTTTTGACTACTCGAGCCACGGGCGGCATGCCGTGGCGCACCGCGCCTGCGGGACGTGTTGATGCAACGGTTGCATTTCGACGCCCACGGTCGGCGAGTGCATCGCATACAAACGGATCGGGGGTGGCCGGTCGGGATCGACAATGGTCGCGGGCGACAGCCCGGGACGCCCAATGAGCTAACGGCCATCCCCACCCGCGCGGTCGGGTCACAATCGATTCACGCATCTCCTGCAGGAATCGCCATGGCACCCGACGTCTCCCTCTGGCCGCTCATCGGCGTGGCCGTCATCATCGCGGGCTTCGTCCTGCGCTTCAATCCGATGCTGGTCGTCACCGGCGCGGCCATCGTCACGGCCTGTGTCGCCGGCGACGGCGTGCTCGGCACGCTCAATGCCATCGGCACCGGCTTCCTGAAGACGCGCAACCTGCCGCTCGCGATCCTGCTGCCGCTCGCCACCATCGGCCTGCTCGAGCGCCATGGCCTGCGGCAACACGCGCAGGCGTGGATCCAGCGCTTCCGCAACGCCACCGCCGGCCAGTTGCTGATCGTCTACCTTGCGGCGCGCGAACTGCTGGCGGCCGTCGGACTGACCGGGCTCGGCGGCCACGTGCAAATGGTGCGGCCGCTGATCGCGCCGATGGCCGAGGGCGCGGCCGAGGCCCGGCACGGGCCGCTGCCGAATCGCGTCCGCTTCAGGCTGCGCGCGCTGGCGGCCGCCACCGACAACGTCGGCCTGTTCTTCGGCGAGGACATCTTCGTCGCCTTCGGCGCCGTCGTGCTCATCACCACCTTCCTGCGCGAGGCCGGCGTCGCGGTCGAGCCGTTGAAGGTCGCGTTCTGGGGCCTGCCGACGGCGGGCGTCGCCTTCGTCGTCCACGCGTTCCGGCTCTACCGCCTGGATCGCACACTCGCTCGCGAGATCGCGGCCGCCAAGGCGGACGAGCAAGGGCCCGCGGCATGATCTTCTCGCTCGCCCACCTGTACATCCTGGTCGGCCTCGTGCTGGGCTGCGTGGCCTTGATGACGGCCACCGATCGCGCGCATCCGCGGCGCTTCGGCAGCGCGTTCTTCTGGGGCTTCTACGCGCTCGTCTTCCTCGTCGGCGACCTGCTGCCGCCGGCCGTGATCGGCGCCGGCGTGATTGCGATGGCCGTGCTGGCGGGCCTGCGCCAGGTCGCGCCCGGCTCGCACGTCGCGCCGACGGCGGCCGAATACGCGCAGCGCGCGCGCCGGCTCGGCAACAAGTTGTTCCTGCCCGCGCTCGCGATCCCCGTGATCGCGGTCGCCGCGTCGCTGCTGTCGACCAAGGGCCGCATCGCGGGCGTGCCGCTGCTGGACGCGGTCAATCCGACGCTGGCCGCCATCGGCCTGTCCAGCGTCGCCGCGCTCGCGCTCGCGTGCTGGCTCACGCGCGAGACGCCGGTGCAAGGCGTGCGCGAGGCGCGCCGGCTGGTCGACGCGATGGGCTGGGCGATCGTGCTGCCGCAGCTGCTGGCGATGCTGGGGCTGGTGTTCTCCGATGCCGGCGTCGGCAAGGCCGTCGCCTGGCTCACCACGCACTACATCGCGATGGACATCCGCTTCGTCGCCGTGGCGGTCTACGTGATCGGCATGGCGCTGTTCACGGTCATCATGGGCAACGGCTTCGCGGCGTTTCCGGTGATGACCGGCGGCGTCGGCGTGCCGGTGCTGGTCGGCGTCTTCCACGCCAATCCGGCGGCCATGGCGGCCATCGGCATGTTCTCGGGCTACTGCGGGACGCTGATGACGCCGATGGCCGCCAACTTCAACATCGTGCCGGCCGCGCTGCTGGAGCTGCCGGACAAGAACGGCGTGATCCGCGCACAATGGCCCACCGCGATGACGATCCTCGTGGTCAACGTCTTCCTGCTGTACTTCCTGCTGCCCCGGCCATGACCCCGACCATCCTGCTCACCGGCTTCGAGCCCTTCGGCGGCGAGTCCGTCAACCCGTCGTGGGAGATCGCGCGCGCGCTGGACGGATGGGATTGCGAAGGCCGGACGGTGCGCGCCGTGCGGCTGCCGTGCGCGTTCGGCGACGCGCTGCGCACGCTCGACGAGGCGCTCGCCGCGCACCGCCCCGAGCTGGTGGTGGGCCTCGGCCAGGCCGGCGGGCGTTCCGAGATCTCGATCGAGCGCGTCGCGATCAACGTCGACGACGCGCGCATCGCCGACAACTTCGGCCGCCAGCCAGTCGACATGGCGGTCGTCGCCGGCGGCCCGGCGGCGTACTTCTCCACCTTGCCGATCAAGGCGATCGCGCGCGACGTGCGCGATGCCGGCATCGCGGCGGCGGTGTCCAACAGCGCCGGCACCTTCGTCTGCAACCACGCCTTCTACGCGCTCATGCACCGCCTCGCGACCGTGCCCGCGCTGGCGCACGCGCGCGGCGGCTTCGTGCACGTGCCCTACACGCCCGAGCAGGTGGCCGGCCGCCCCGGCACGCCGGCAATGACGCTGGCGACGCAGATCGAGGGCATCCGCCGGGCGTTGCGCTCGGCCGTGCTCACGCGCGAGGACGTGCGCGAGACGGCCGGCCGCGAGCACTGACCGCACGCAGGCCCGGACACCCCCCATACCGGGTCGCGCACACGCGAGCGCGTGTCACGCACGCGCGGCGCGCGAGGGTTAAAGTCGAGCGATGACCACCGACACTCCCTCGACGACCGCGCGTTGGCAGTTCTGGATCGACCGCGGCGGCACCTTCACCGACATCGTCGCGAAGCGGCCCGACGGCAGCCTCGCCACGCACAAGCTGCTGTCGGAGAACCCCGAGCAGTATCGGGACGCGGCGGTCGCGGGCATCCGCCATCTGCTCGGGCTGAAGGCCGGCGAGCCGGTCACGTCCGAGCAGGTCGAATGCGTGAAGATGGGCACGACGGTGGCCACCAACGCGCTGCTGGAGCGCAAGGGCGAGAAGACCCTGCTGGTGACCACGCGGGGCTTCCGCGACGCGCTGCGCATCGCCTACCAGGATCGGCCGCGGCTGTTCGACCGCAACATCCGCCTGCCCGAGCTGCTGTACTCGCAGGTGATCGAGGCCGACGAGCGCGTCGGCGCGCACGGCGACGTGCTGCAGCCGCTGGACGAGGGTGCGCTGCGCGCCTCCCTGAAGCAGGCCTTCGAC
>OUNM010522670.1_pt1 | contig 10140 bp, 10 predicted proteins | sample 1769961 | NCBI WGS metagenome assembly OUNM01 (sample SAMEA3914820, study PRJEB12502) | metagenome | biome: forest; material: soil | place: USA | collected 2012-03-12 | depth 0.3 m
GTCCGTATGGGACCGCATGATCCAGTGGACGGGCAACAAGGCGCGCGAAGACATCTTTGCCGACCTGGCGCTTGGCCGGCGCGTCCCGGCCGTGGTGGCGCGCCGCATGGAAATCCTGCTGCAGGAGCTGTCGGGCGATGTCGACAGTGCGTTGCTGGCCGCGGTGCAGACGTTCGCGGGGGAAGAGGCGCCAGCGGTGCCCATTACCGGCGACGAGGGCATGTCGATGATTTTCTCGGCATGCTGCCGTCCGATTCCCGGCGACTCGATCGTCGGCTATCTGGGCAAGGGCGAAGGGCTGCAGATCCACGTGCAGGACTGCAAGGTGGCGAAGCGCCTGCACAGCAAGGATCCGGAGCACTGGATCGAGGTGATGTGGGCCAAGAAGACGACGCGTGCGTTCGACGTGTCGATCAAGGTCATGGTGCACAACGTGAAGGGCATCGTGGCGCGCGTGGCGGCGGATCTGACTACCGCCGATGCCAATGTGGCGCACGTGGCGATGGAGCAGCAGCAGGGCGGCCATCAGGAGGCCACCTATATGCAGTTCGTGCTCCAGGTGCAGAACCGCCTGCACCTGGCCAACGTCATGCGCGCACTGCGTCGCAATCCGGATGTGATCCGGATCTTCCGCGACAGGAACGACAGCTAGTTCGTCGCGCTAGTTTGCCGGCGCATCCTTCTCGGGATAGCGGACTTCCAGGATATCGATCTGTTCGACACCGGCCGGCGTGCGCAGCGCCACGGTGTCGCCTTCGCGTGCCTTGATCAATGCCTTGGCGATCGGCGAAATCCAGCTGACGCGGTTGCTGTCGAGATCCACTTCGTCCATGCCGACGATCGTGATCGTGGTCTCTTCGCCGGACTGGTTCACGTAGGTGACCGTGGCGCCGAAGAAGATCTGGTCGTTGTCGCCCTGCAGCGAGGGATCGACGACTTCGGCCTTGTCCAGCCGGCGTGTCAGGAAGCGGATGCGGCGATCGATTTCGCGCAGCCGTTTCTTGCCGTACAGGTAGTCGCCATTCTCGGAGCGATCACCGTTGGAGGCTGCCCACGACACGATCTGCACAATGTCCGGGCGTTCCACGTCGATCAGATGCATCAACTCGTCGCGCAGGCGCGTGTAGCCGCCAGCGGTGATGTAGTTCTTGGTCCCGGCAGGAAGGGGTGTGGCACCTTCCGGGAGGTCGTCATCGTCCTCGCTGGACGACTCTCTGACAAAAGCCTTGTTCATGGTCCGGATCACTTCATCGGGCTCTCATTATAGGAAGTTGCGCCCGTCGAACCCCTCGTCTGAAAAAAATGCGCGCAGGGGGGTTCACAAAACTGAAAACTTCTATATAATCTCATTTCTCGGTTGCGGCTGTAGCTCAGTTGGATAGAGTACTTGGCCACGAACCAAGGGGTCGTGGGTTCGAATCCTGCCAGCCGCGCCAACCTATTCGAGAAAAAGGGCTTCCAGAAATGGAAGCCCTTTTTCTTTGTCGTCCGCTTTATGCGTCCCCTTCGGGCGCCTCCGCTTCCCGCGTCCGCGCGTGTCTCCGCCTTCTCCACATTGTCGTCGTCCCAGTCTGAACATCCGACTGGAACGGACATGCATGCCTGGTGCTCCAATCCGTATCTTCGGGATTACCAGTGGAGGCCGCACATGAAACAAGAAGACTGGCGTGTGGAAGGCTATCGCGGCATGGACGCATACGTGTGCGTGATCTCGCATCACGATGCTATTGCAGGCAGTGTGGGCGATACCCAAACCTGGGGCTATGAGGTGCGCGTTGCGCAGGAGGGCACGGATCCCGCCGATGCGGGCGATACCGAGATTCTTGAGAGTGGTACGCACGTCTTCGCCACACGGCACGCAGCCGAAGTCGCCGCAATTGGTGCGGCCTACGCGCTGATCGACAAGCTGTTGGGCGCCGCCCCGCACTGAGCACGTGCAATGTGCGCTGGCCCTCGAGCGCGACGGGGCGGCAAGTTCCTTGCGATTCCCGCAACGCCTTATATCAGGCGCTTTCCGGGTCCATTGGTGCAGGATTGATCGAGATCATTTGGGTTCGGGGACACGACTCCTAGTCTGGAACTGAGGCGCGCCGACGTGCGTGCCAGCAGCAGACAAGAAGGAGTCCGTCATGCCCGAATACGAAGGTTTCAAGATCGTGTACGAAGTGATTGCCGAGCCCAAAGGCAAGTGGGCGATCATGGTCGAAATCATTCGGCGGGGCGATGGGGAAGTCCTGAGGGCGCGTCACAATCCCTATCCGCGTCAGCCATTCGATACCAAGCTTGAGGCGCTGGATCACGTGAATCGGTATGTGGCGAATACGGTGAAAGAGCTGGATCCAGACGCTGTGACGGCGTTGAGGCGCATCGCATAGCGTGATATCACGGCGGCCTGGCGCTGTTGGGGCGGTAGGAAAAGAGAAGGCCTCCGGCATGCCGGAGGCCTTTTCGCTGTCATGGTGCATATAACGCTTGCGTCATGCGCCAAATTGCTGCATAATCTTTTTCTTCAGACGCGGGGTGGAGCAGTCTGGCAGCTCGTCGGGCTCATAACCCGAAGGTCGCAGGTTCAAATCCTGCCCCCGCAACCAGTCCTCTGAGGCTGGCATCTCCAAGGTTTTTCAGGCAGTTCTCGGCAGTTTCTCTCGACCATCCGGTCAATCGAATTCCAAAGTTGTCATAGCAGAAAAGATCGCGCCAGCGATGCGCTTGCTTGCGCACCGTGCGTCCTTCAGCAAAGCCGCTCAGGTCTTGATCAGTGACGCAGCCTGGCGAAAGGTGTCGCGCACCTGGGGTTGACCTTCGCGTTCTGCCGCATCGGCGCGGTCTTTCAATCTGGTCGCCAGTACGGTGAGATTACCGCCTTGGCCGCACTGCTGCGCGGCCTCCTTCATCAGCTCCGCCAGTTCCTGGCTTACATCGGCACCGTCGAACGCGCTGACCGACAGTGCGGAAACGCGTTCCAGGTAGTTGTTGACCAGTGCTTCATCATGTTGCGGTTCGGGCATGGTCACTCCTTGTCGAACATCTTGTCGCAGAACTGGAAAACACTGAGGGGCGATGGAAGTGTGCGGCGCGCTATCGTCGCGGCGGCAATTGCAGGGGTGCGGCCACACGTCGGCGGGCCGGTTTCAGCGCGCGATTGGGCCACAGCACATAGGCCGTATGGGGATCCAGAGGCTTGCCGAAATAGGAAACCCAAACCTGGACGCCCTGTTCGGTTTCGGAGACGATTGCCGCCACCGCACGCGCGGCAACCGACGGGGACTTCAGCAGGTCCGCCAGCGCTTCCACGCCCTGGACCACATGATGCTTTACCCCTTTGAACCACACGTATTGACGCATGGCAGCAAGAAACCGCTTGGTCATGAGTTCTGCTCTTCTCGTTGGCGATGTGGAAAGTGAGACCAAAGCTTACACGGATAGTTGTGACGGTTTTGTAGGGGTGCGTCTGATTTTCTGCTTCCCATCCGTCATGTGAAGCAAGCGGCCATTTCCAACCGGGCCACCCATGTGGTCCGCCAAATTGACATCCCGATGCGCTTGTCTTAGCGTGGTTGCATTTGCTGCACAAACCTGACGTGTCCTGGCTCCCCTGAGCGTGGAGGCATTGTGGAAAACGTGGCAGAACTCGAAACGCGCCGAGATCTGGGCAAGGCCTTGCGACAGAAGGTGTCGCGGGGGGCGCACACCGCCGTCGGCAATGTCGATCGCGATCCGATCCGCCTGCTGGAAGAAAACAGCAAGGGGCGGGTGGAAAGGCTGATTCCGCTGCGCTATGGCCGCATGATTGCATCGCCTTTCACGTTCTATCGTGGCAGCGCGATCATCCAGGCCCACGACCTCGCCGGGACACCGAATTCCGGCCTGAAGCTCCAGATTTGTGGCGATTGCCACCTGTCGAACTTTGGCGGCTTCGCCACGCCCGAACGGGCGCTCCTGTTCGACGTGAACGATTTCGACGAAACCAGCCCGGGCCCCTGGGAGTGGGACCTCAAGCGCCTGACGGCCAGTTTCGTGGTGGCGGCACGCCATCTGCGTCACGGTGCGAAGGTCGCCGACGACCTGGTCTTCGAGGTCGTCAACAGCTACCGCGACCACATGGCGGAATACGCGGAGATGGGCATCCTGGAGACCTGGTATGACCGCATCACGTTCGAACGCCTGCTCGACATCACGGTCGATCCCGACATCCAGAAGCGCATCCGGCGCGCGATGGAGCGCGCGGCTGCCCGCACGCACGAATCGCTGCTGCCCAAGCTGACCGAGCGCGAAGGCGATCGCTGGCGCATTCTCGATGCACCGCCGGCCGTCTTCCATGTGCACGGCGAGCACACGCTGTTCAATACCGAGGACGACTGGCTCAGGTTCGACAATCCCGACGCGGTCATCGCAAAGTTCTACCAGGAGTATGTCTCCACGCTGGCGCAGGACCGGCGCCTGCTGCTTTCGCATTTCACGCTGCAGGACACCGCGTTCAAGGTGGTGGGCGTGGGCAGTGTGGGCACGCGCTGCCTGATCCAGTTGATGATCGACCGTCATGGCAAGCCGCTGTTCCTGCAGGTCAAGCAAGCTTCGCAGTCCGTGATCGCCCGCTATTTCAAGTCGCCGGCGGTGTCGCATGAGGGCCGCCGCGTGGTGGAAGGCCAGCGCCTGATGCAGGCCGCCAGCGACCTGTTCCTGGGGTGGGCCAAGGGGCCAACCGGCCGGCATTTCTATGTGCGCCAGTTGCGCGACATGAAATTTTCCGCCGACATCGAACTGATGGATCCCAATCTGCTCGCGGCCTATGCTCGCGTGTGCGGCTGGGTGCTGGCGCGCAGCCATGCCAAGGCCAGCGGCATGGCCGCCGAGATCAGTGGCTACCTCGGCACCAGCGACCGCATGGCCGAATCGATGACCGCCTACTCGAATGCCTATGCCGACCAGGTCGAGCGCGACTACGACGTCTTCGTCAAGGCATGCCGCTCGGGCCGGCTCGAAGCGCGTACCGATGCCGACATGGCCGCCGATTTCCGCGTGTAACCCTGCTGTCCTCCCGGAGCTTGCCGATGACCGAAGATCTGCTGATGCAACTGATGGTGGAGGTGGAGAAGGCCGACCCCATCGACTACGCAAACCTGCCGTTCGATGACGATGCATTGCGCGCGCTGGCCTGCAAGCTGATTGCGGAACGCTCCACGGAACTGGAGACTTCCGGCCTGTCGCACGAAGCCTTGCTGGCCGCGTTGTGGGCGTCCACGGCCAGGCTGGTGCTGGAGAACATCGTGCTCAACGCGCGCCTGCTGACGCTGCAGGGCAAGGCGGAGGACGCACGCGTGCTGATCGACCGCATTGCACGGCAGTCACGCGGGAAATCCTGAATGCACACGGCCGGCCGAGCGCTCCACGCATCACAAGGTGCGTAGGCATCGCCGATTGGCTAAAATAGCGCGTTTTCCGCCAGGGCGCTCCGCCAGGGCGGGGTCTGTCCTGGAGGATTTCGGGTGATCAAATGGATTATCGTCGCGGCTTACCTGGGTGCCATCCTGTATGTGCACTTCCGCGGCAAGGTAAGGCTGCCTTTCATGCGCCAGATGCTCGATCATTCTGCGCTGGTCGCGCCGGTCAACTGCTTCATGTACATGTTTTCGGGCGTGCCGCGCACGCCATACATTCCGGTCGAGCGTTTCCCCGAACTGGAGAAGCTGCGCACCGCGTGGCCCCAGATTCGTGACGAGGGGCTGGCCCTGATCGCGATGCGCAAGATCAAGGCCGCCGAGAAGAACGACGACGCCGGTTTCAACTCGTTCTTCAAGTACGGCTGGAAGCGTTTCTACCTCAAGTGGTACGAAGCCCAGCATCCGTCGGCCGAGACGCTGTGCCCGAACACCGTGGCACTGCTGCGCGAGATCCCGTCGGTCAAGGCGGCGATGTTTGCCGAACTGCCGCCGGGCGGCAAGCTGAACCCGCACCGTGATCCGTTCGCCGGTTCGCTGCGCTATCACCTGGGCCTGTCCACGCCGAACGACGACCGCTGCTTCATCGAAGTGGACGGCGAGCGCCACAGCTGGCGCGATGGCCAGGGCGTGGTGTTCGACGAAACCTATCTGCACTGGGCCGAGAACAAGAGCGAGACCGATCGCCTGATCCTGTTCTGCGACGTCGAGCGCCCGATGCGCTATCGCTGGGCCACCGCGTTCAATCACTGGATGGGCCGCAAGGTGATGACGGCCGCCAGTTCCCCGAACGAGGAAACGGACCAGACCGGCGCGATCAACAAGCTATTCCGCTTTGTCTGGCTGGGTGGCCAGTATCGTCGCCGCTTCAAGGCCTGGAACAAGAACGTGTACTACGTCACCAAGTTTGGCCTGATCATCGGTGGCATCGCGCTGATCGTGTTCCTCTGATCCGCGGCAATCCGTGATCCAGAAAAAAGCCGGCAGATGGTTCTGCCGGCTTTTTTCTTTTTCATTACCTCACAGCGCGCTCGATTCCCGTTGCCGCCGTTCGACGCCAAGCTCTTCGTAGTACGCGCGCTTGGCTTCGTACATGCGACCATCGGCAATCTTGACGGTGTCGGTCAGCCGCTCGCCTTGCGCACAGGTAGCCGCGCCGATCGAGAACGAGAGCCGGGCCCCCGGGTAGAACTGGTTGTTGAGTCCGACCACTTCCTCGATCTGCTCGACCACGGTGGCTGCGCCACGTTCGTCGCGGCCGGGCAGCAGCACCATGAACTCGTCGCCACCGGTGCGCGCGATGCATGCCTGCTCACCCACGGCCTTCTTCAGCACCTCGCCGGTCCGACGCAGCAGCGCGTCGCCGTCGCCGTGGCCAAACTGGTCGTTGACCTCCTTCAGGCCGTTCAGGTCCACTGCGATCACGCTGACGGGCCAAGGCCCCTTGCGGCCCAGGCGCGCCAGTTCGTCCTCGTAGTAGGCGCGGTTGTAGAGCTTGGTCAGCACGTCGTGCTTGCCGAGGAACTCCACATAGGCTTCCGCCTTCTTGCGGGCCGTGATGTCGGTGAGCGACACCAGCACCTGGTCCCAGTCGGTCTCGCGGCCCGGAAACACCGACCACTGCATGTAGACGTCGACCGGGCGGCCATCGAGCGCGTAGTTGATGACCTCGCGCTGCTGCCAGAGTTTTTCGTGCCAGAGATCGATCAGCTGTTCGGCGAAATGGATGCGCATGTCGTCGCGGAACACATCGCCCAGGCGCGACAGCAGAATCTCCTTGCTGGGCGCCCCGAACATCGACAGCGTCTGCTGGTTCACGTCGAGCACGCGAATTTCCTGCATGCAGCGCGAGACGAAGTCCGGATGCACATTGAGGAACGTGCGGAAATCGGTGATGCCTGCCGCGCGTACTTCGTCGAGCAGCATCTTCACGACGCTGAAGTCCTCGACCCACAGCGACACCGGCGAATGCTCGAACAGCCCAAGCGCATATTGCTGGCTGCGCCGCAGTTCGCGCTCGGAGCGCACCCGCGCGGTGATGTCCTCGATCGACAGCAGCACGCGCGACCAGTCATGCGCGTGGCCCGTCATCACGGTCGCTTCCAGGCGGATGTCGAGCCGGTCGCCGTCGAGCGTGTAGTTGACCGTCTGGCTCTCGAAGTGCTGGCCGCCATCCCACAACTGGGCCAGTTCTTCCACGTGCTGGTCGAACATGTCATCGCGGAAAACGCTGTCGAGGTTGTCGACCAGATGGGCCAGGTCGCGTGCGCGGAACAGATCCAGCGTGCGCCGGTTGACGTCGAGCACGCGGATCAGTGCCGAGTAGCGCGCCACTTCGGTGGGGTTGCCGCACAGGTATTGGCGCAGGTCGGTCACGCCCTCGGCGCGCAGCTGTTCAAACGCCTGCCGCACCGCGCTGAAGTCTTCCAGCCACAGCGAAACAGGCGCCAGCTGGAACAGGGACTGATAGTCGTTGTCGAGCCGCGACGCGGCGCTTGCGTGCCCCAAGTTGTTCTCCCTTTTTTCGATGGTTGGCGTGCCGCGCAATAGGATAGGCGAGCACGGGCCGATTGGGGGAAATTCGGGGGGAATTCTCGCAAGATCGGTGCCGGCATTGGCGCGCGCGCCACGGCGCAGGCGGATTCAGCCGGCCAGGCGGCGCACGATGGCGGCCACGGTATCGAGCGCGCGTTCGAGTTCCGGCGAGTGCGGCGCGCCGCAGTTCAGGCGCAGGTAATGATCGAAGCGGCTCGAATTCGAGAACATCGCGCCGGGCATCACGCGAATGCCTTCGGCCAGCGCCTGTTCGAACACGGTCTCGGAATGCAGCCCCGCCGGCATCTCCACCCACAGGTGCAGACCACCACGCGGCAGTGTCAGGCGCGTGCCGGACGGAAACGTGGCGGCGACCTTGCGCGCCATCCATTCGCGCTGATTGCGCAGTTCGGTGCGTAGCCGGCGCAGGTGGCGCTCGAAGGCCCCGGTACCCATGAAGTCGGCCACCGCGATCTGCGTCAGCATTTCGTTGGGGCGTGACAGGCCGAATTTGAGCATCTCCACGCGGGCCTGCCATTTGCCGGCCGTGATCCAGCCCAGCCGCATGCCAGGCGCCAGCACCTTGCGCAAGGATGCGCAGTGAATCACCGTGCCGGTGGTGTCCCACGACTTGGCCGCCGCTGGCGGCACCTCGCCGTCGAAGGTGGCCGAGCAGCAGTCGTCCTCGATCATGGCGATGCCGCGTGCCGCGCACCATGCCACCAGGCGCTGCTTGTGCGCATCGGGCATGACGCAGCCCAGCGGATTCTGCAGATTCGGCACGACGCACACCGCCTTGATGTTGTCGTAGTTCTGCGCCGCCAGTTCCAGTGCTTCGAGCGAGATGCCGGTCTGCGGGCTGCAAGGAATTTCCAGCGCGCGCATGCCCAGGCTTTCGAGGATCTGCAGCAACCCATAGTACGTGGGCGACTCCACGGCGATCACATCGCCAGGCACCGCCACCGCGCGCAGGGCCAGCATCAGCGCTTCGGTGCAGCCGTGCGTGATGACGATGTCTTCCGGCGAGACATTGATGCGCGAGCGCAGCGCATGGCGTGCCAGCGCCGCTCGAAATGCGGGATGCCCATCGGAATCCACGGCGCTGCCAAATAGCGCCGGCTCCTGCCGCAAGGCGCGGATCGCCGCGTTGCGCAGGGCGGCCGTGCGATACAGTTCGGGCGCGCCACACGCGCCGCCAAGATTGATCCTGTGATGCTGCCCGCGTGCCAGGATGGCCGAGATACGCTGGTGGATGCCAACGTACTGGGCGGGGTCGGGCAAACCGGGTGTGGGCTCCTCGATGGGGGCCAGCGCCGGCCGTGCCGGGGCGCAGACGAAGTAGCCGGAGCGCGGCCGCGCCTCGAGCAGGCCGGCGGCCTCAAGCTCGCGGCAGGCTTGCAGCGCCGTCGACAGACTCACGTCGTGCAGGCCCATCAGCGCACGCACCGACGGCATGCGGTCGCCCGGCGCCAGCGTGCCCGCCGCGATCGCCTGGCGATAGTGTCCGGCCAGCCGCTGGTAGAGCGGGATGGACGAGGAGGGAGATGCGGGGGAGGGATCGGTGGTGGGCATGACGGTGGACATGTTCCGATCATCGCGCGGCGGCGCTGCCCGGAACAGATACAGATGCGGTGTCGCTGTATCGTAACAGGGTCGAGCTTTGACATCTGTTCCGGTCGTGGCCGCAAACGCTTGTGCCTGTTGGCTCGGCGGGCCGCCCGATAGGCTGGGGGCGTGTTTGTTGAGCCTCAGGAGAGCGCCATGCCATCCCCCGAAACCTCCCCCGGAACATTCCCCGATAGCGGTGCCGGTGACGTCCGCACCGTGCGTGTTGCAGCGAGCCAGTGCTTTGCCGTTCACCTGCCGGCCGGCGCCGTCGTTCACATCGAGCAGGGCCGCGTGGCGTTATCCGCCGCCCCGCGCTGGCTGGCGGGGCAGGTCAGCCAGTGGGCGCAGGAAATACGGCCAGGCGGCGTATGCGTAACGGATGCGGCCGGTTGGCACCAGTTCGTGGCGCACGCGCCGACACAGCTGCGCATCATGCTGCCAGCGGCGCGCCCAGGGCTATGGCGGCTGATAAAATCGCGCTTCGGCCGTTCTGGCCTCCTGCTGGGTAACGCCCGGCCACCAGACACCAAGGCCGCAGAACCATCGGTACCCCATGCTA
>OUNM010789744.1_pt1 | contig 10139 bp, 7 predicted proteins | sample 1769961 | NCBI WGS metagenome assembly OUNM01 (sample SAMEA3914820, study PRJEB12502) | metagenome | biome: forest; material: soil | place: USA | collected 2012-03-12 | depth 0.3 m
ACGCTAAATGGTGGCCCAACTTCGATTTTTCTCCATCGACCAAGGAAAACCCTCATCCAAACACCGACCAAACCACCTTCCAGCCTTGAGTTTCTGTGAAGCCAAACAGCAACACAGATTCTTGGGCGCACCAACCCCGGCCATCCCTTTCTTGGCCTCGCGCGCTCAAGAGCGACCACAAACCTCCCGGTTCGGGTCTTCGCAGCTCGCCGGCGTCAAATCCTCAAGAGGCGACAAGGACGTCATTGAGCAGATCACAGCCCGGTCGCCGCCGTCAGCAAATATTTACCTCGTACTCTCTTCTCACTAATCGGCCTCGACTCCGGGCGCCGCAATTTTCCTGGCCAAACGCCAATAAATATCACATCCCGCCACCCCCAAACACCTTCCGACCCCTTCTGGTCACTCACCTCCGCTTATCGGCCTCGACAAAGCTCTGCGGTCCGACCTCCCAGCCAAAGGTCGCACACCACCTCCCAACCCCCCTCGATATCTCAAGCCACCAAATTGGCGGGCCCTATCTGCGAAAAGATTTCCTCTCCTCGTTCACTCCTCGGACCAGAGCTGGTCTACAGCGGAGTGAACAAGCAGCCACCGTAACTGGGCTTCTCCCCGACCAGCCATTTTGAGCGCTGTCCCGAGACAGCCTCACGCTCACGCCATTACCATCGCCCATTCAACCTGTGGGTGAACCACTATCTAACCTCGGTCTTCACGTTGTCGCAATCACCGACCGTCGTCGCGGACGGCTCCTGGCCGTTCGCTGCCTCCCGCTGGTGAACGAGACGAGTATCGTGCGTGCCAACATGCGCGCCGGCTAAGCCCTCTTCAAGGTGTGCTCTGAGGGTTATTCTGGACCCTAGGTCCGTTACGAGGTGTGATAGAAAAAAAGGCGACCGAAAATAGCAAGGATTGACCCGACTTCGAACCCACAAGAACGACAAGAACGACAAGACGACAAGAACGACAAGAACCGACAAGATATGGCAGCAATGTCCGACCACGAGGAAGAAGCTACCACCGGCTCGGGGTATTCCACCCCTGTCCCCGAGCTCGACGATCACCGGAACCGAACCATCCCCACCCAGCGCCTGGATCGTTCGCGCCGGGGCACCTTCGACTCGCTGTATGGAGCACGGGTCATGACCCCCGGGGGCGTGTCCGGCGAGCCGCGCGTTCGGGACTTCGAGGAAGCCGTGGACGATGAGGATGCGGCGGACCACTCGCCGACCATGCGCCGGACACGTCGCCCGACGGTTGAATCCGTCTCTGACCGCTCAGCCTCCCCGCCCAACTCGGTCAAGGCCTTTGCAGAGGCCCGTCGCCGGGAGCGCGACCTCTCCTTCTCGGAGCCCAAGGCAGAGCGCAAGCCCGAAGATCTGGAGCTGCAGCGGACCGCGTCGATTGCCAGCCGCCGTAGTTACCGCAGCAGGCAGCATACAGTGGCGACGGCGGACGCGGCAAGCATCATGACCAATGGGTCCGCCGAAGAGGACGTCTGTTTCCCCCTGCAGGACGAGCAGAGGGGCGACCATCTCTACATTGACTTTGACTACCTCGAGAACTTCATCAAGTCCGAGAATGAAGCCCGCCAAGCCGCCCGTCGCCCCTCGGCCGTCCAGGTGTTCCCCGACCTACGGCCCCAAGCCGCCGAGGCCGCGCAGCCCATTCCCATGGTCACTATCGATGGCGATTTCGTCGGCACGCCGCTTGGCAGCGAGAGCCTGCCCGAGAAGTCTGAGAAGCCCGAGAGGGTGGAAACCGAGGAGCAAGACAGACAGGTGCAGGCCCCTGCTCAAGTGGACCACAGCCGAGCGAGCTTCTTCTCTTCGGCCTGGGAATCGACGATCCACGCTGCCGACCTCGAGGGCTTGATCCTGCCGGGCGAGGACATTCGCGGGCTCTTCACCTTCCCCAAGGGCGAGACCGACGGTGTCTGGTGGCTCAATATCAACAAGCCATCCGAGGAGGAAGTCCGCGCCATCTGCCGAGCCTTCGGAGTCCATCCCCTGACGGTCGAAGACATCACCACACAGGAGTCCCGCGAGAAGATCGAGCTTTTCCCCTCGTACTACTTTGCCTGTTTCCGGTCGTTCTGCGTCGAGTTTGACGAAGAGACGCAGGAGAAGGAGTTTGTTCCCTTCAACATCTACGTGGTGGTCTTCCGCGAGGGTACGCTGAGCTTCAGCTACGCCAACAACTCGCATGCCTCGCATGTGAGGAAGAGGATCGCCATGCTGAAGGACTACGTCTCGCTTAGTAGCGATTGGATCTGCTACGCCTTGATGTGAGACCGCTCTAACCCCCCTACTTGACCCATACTGGTGCTAACAACGAGGTTTAGCGACGACATTGTTGATTCTTTCGCGCCCGTCATCAGCAAGCTCGAGGCTGATACCGACACGATCGAGGACGAGGTCTTTATTGCCCGGACCGACGACATGGCGCAGTTCCTGCGCAAGATCGGCACGGCCCGCAAGAACACCATGGCCCTGATGCGGCTGCTGGGCGGCAAGGCCGACGTCCTGCGGGGTTTCACCAAGCGCTGCAACGAGAACTACAAGGTCACGCCGCGTATGGACATTGGGCTGTACCTGGGCGACATCCAAGACCACGTCGTCACCATGATGAACAACCTCGGCCACTTTGAGAAGATGATGTCTCGCGCCCACAGCAACTACCTCGCGCAGATCTCCATTGACGGCATCGCCCAGGGCACGAGCACCAACAAAGTCCTTAGCAAGATCACGCTGCTGGCCTCTATCATCGTGCCGCTGAATGTGGTTACTGGTCTCTTCGGCATGAACGTCTTGGTTCCGTGGCGCGACGTCGAGTCACTGGCGCCCTTCTTCGGCATTCTGGGATTGCTGATCGCCTTCTGCGTCATTTGCTCGTTTGCCGCTTTCCGGATGAGGATGTTTTGAGTTGGTCCTTGCGGGTTGCTTAGCGAGCGTGCAAAGTCTATACCCAGGAAGCAGGTCGATTGTTTGGCAATGTTGGATGGCATCGTTGGATGTCATGATAGAGGGGAGGACTTAATTTTTCTGGGGCATTGTCATTGAGTTTCTTAGTTTTAGAAGCTAGAGAGTCATTGCTTTTATTGATGAGTTCTTGGTGACAGCATCGTCGGTGCTCCTGGTGATCGTTTGAGTCTCGGTGAACTCTTTCCCGTGGCATGAAATCACATGAACAAGCCAGGCGGGGAGAAGCATCCATGCCATCACTTCAGCCTGCGTCAGGAGGCTGTCGACTGGGTATCTCAGTTTCCTGGTCAGAGTGCATCGAAATAAAATATCCCCGAGCCCTCCGGCCTCTCTACGTGCAAATAGCAGGGTGCAGTGCCCCGCTCGAGTCGAGTAAACCACGACATCTGAAAGTCGTAGACAGTTGTCCTCAGCCAACCGTGGTACTCATCGTCGTGCTCCTCAGGCTCCGCCATATAATCCGCCTCCAGCAGCCACACCCAAGCGTCTTCGCCAGTCCCCAAGAAAATGCGTGCCTCTTCATTACCCACCACACACCGAAGCGGCGGCAGCTCCTCGGGCAGCCGCGCCAGCGACGCCACGCTCTCCGAGTCCATAACGACACAGATTACATACCGCGGGTTCTGGTGAGGGTGCACGCCCGTGTCCACGCCTGCAGCCCACCGACGAAAGTAAGCCCCCAGCGCCGTGAACCTCTCCTCGGCACTGCCATCCCCGCCGCCGTCGAGATGCGCCAGACCCTCCCGATCCTCGACGACGTCGAGATACAGGCGGCGGGAGATCTCCGCATTGGGCTCGGCCGCGGCGCCGCAGGTCCCGTCGCACGGCGTCGTGCCGTGGTGGAGCGGGAAGCGACGGAAGTGGCACCACCAGCGGATGTAGTTCTTGAGGCGCGCGAGCGCGAGGGGGAAGAGGGTGTCTGCCTCGGGGGTGTAGGTGGTGCGGAGGACGGTGTAGCCCCATGAGCCGTGGGCGTGGCCCCGGGGGACGCCGATGAACTGGTCTAGTTGTTGGAGGTTGAAACATGCAGTGCTGTTCTTCAAGGGGGGCTTGCTCTCATCCCAGAGGCTGGGCGGGATTCGCCCAAAGGTAGGGGCCGGCATCGCTGATGACGTCTGGGCGGGTGAGTTGAGTTTCGAGTTCCACAGCCGGAAGCTCTCGAAGGAATCCAGCAATCCCATTGGCCACACACCAAAGACAGAGCCTTTCCCCCCTGCTCCGACTCAACGACTCAAGCCAAGCAGCTCCGCCAAAAAGTTCAACACCATCCCTCCTCACAGCAACACCAAAACCACACCAAAACCACACCACACCATCCCACACCATCCACCCCAGCAACCCCCCCACACACACCCAAAATGTCTTCCGCCGACTTCAGCATCGACCAAGCCGACCTCGACAAGCTCAACGACAAAGACAAAGCCGAGCTGCGCCAGTTCTTCGCCAACGAGGAGCAGCGCGCCCGCATCCAGTCCCGTACGCAACCACGCACCACACCCCCCCCCTTCAAACACACCATAACCATTGAATCTGATCTGACCCGTACACACACCCCCCCCAGAATCCCACGAGCTCACAGCAATCTGCTGGAAAAAATGCATCACCTCGACAGCAACCACCTCCAGCAGCGGGCTCTTCCGCTCCTCCGGCAGCGGCAGCGGCGCGCTGGACAAGACAGAACAGGGCTGCCTGGCCAACTGTGTGGAGCGGTTCATGGACGCCAACATCGCGACGATGAAGCACCTTGCGAATTTGCGGCAGCAATAGATCGATCAATGGCATTCCATTTCAGGGGACATGATTGCAGAGAATATGAGGATAGACATGGGGAGGCGGATGGATGGATTGGGTGAGGGCTAGAGGGGTGGGACGGGGATAGAGCTGCTCTGGATGTGGCTGGGGCAAGGAGGATTGTGTACTATATCCTTGCGACGGGTGTTGCGAGACATTGGGAGAGGGAAACACTATACGATGTAGCATTATGGGAGGCAAATGGCGTCAAGGCCATAGACGAATTGGACGACAGGTATTTTTCTGGGGAATCGGTGCGACGGAGCTGCGTTACAGACGAATCTGCCGCCTAACCTCCCAATAACATTCACGTTTACGAGAGCACAGCGATGAGAGGACAGAGTGCGAAGGGTGATGTCAATTCTTTCCATTGAAGTCATGTGCCCAACCCAGGTATCTGACGCCGACCGAAATGCAATCCATGTCCCCTTCGATGTGCCGACCTTTTTTTTGTTTCCCCAGCTCCCAGCCAAAACAGACGTTTAGACGAGGCCGAGCTTGGTGGCAGCGATGTCGAGAGCGTCGACATCGGCGGTGAGGCGGGCAAAGGCCTTCTTGGAGCCGTCAGGGCTGTGTCCGAGTTAGCAACTGGTGCCCGGAGTGGTCTGCGGCTGGGCAACGTACCGGATCAGGGTGTTGATCTTGACGGTGTCGATGTCATAGAGCTTCTTCAGGGCCTGCTTGATCTGGGCCTTGTTGGCCTTGACATCGACGATGAAGACGAGGGTGTTCTGCTCCTCGATCTTCTTCAGGGCACCCTCGGTGTTGAGAGGGTGGACGATGATCTTGTGCTCATCGAGGCGGGGCTCGTGAGGGATCGACTTGCGCGGGTACTTGGGCGAGCGCGACAGGACGAGGGTCTTGGGGCGGTGGAAGGTGGTCGAGGTGCGGACCTTGGTCTTCTTGTGCGAGTGCACCTGCAGGGCCGTCAGTGCTGACAACCAGCGCTCGGGTTTGGTGAGAGTCAACTTACGCCCTTGAGGGCAGCCTGGGCAGCCTTCTTGGCCTGAGCGCCCTTACCGGCCTTGGAGGCACCGCCTGTGCGAGGAAGCGCCGTCAGTAAAGCATTCGCCTGAACAAGGGAGAGACCCGTCTTGTTCAAACTCGCAAAGTCTGCTGCTGCTTTGGTGCATCACCTCGCCGCCGCGACCGCCGAAGCGACGGCGGCAGAGGTGCGCATTGAGCGAGGGCCGAGTTGTGCGTGCTGAAGTCCATCCTGGGCGTTCATGTACCTTTCTTCGCGTCCTTGGGAGCCATTGCTGAGGATTGTGTCGGCGTTGGGCGAGGTTGTCGAGTCGGTCGTCGTGGATGGAACAAGAAGCGGAATTTTTGGAAAAATGTGTGGGAGAAATTGTGCGAGTGCATGCGGCTGGTGGGTGTGGCTGGTGCTCGCTTGCGGTGTGGCTGTGGCTTGGTTTGGCAGGGCGGTGCCGATAAGATAGGCAGGAATTACGACCGATGTAAGTGTGAATAGCGACTTCTGGTTCAGGAAACCTCAGTTAATTCAGCGCCCAAATCCTCGATTCACCAAGTTTTTCTCTACATAGCACAACTCCAACTTCGAAGCATGGCGCCAAAGAAAAAAGGGCCGTCAAAAAGCCTGGCGGCTGGACGGCCTCCCATCCTGCGCCGAACCAAGTCCAAGTCCATCTCAAGGAGCGCGACCAAGGCTCTCATCAACAAACACCATCTTTTGCACAAGAGAAAGCGGCAGGCAGTGGCAAAGGGCGACAAGTCCGAGGAGTCGGTTATTGACGCCGAGATTGAAGCATTGGGAGGCATTGAGAGCTACCAGGAGGCGAGCCTGCAGGGCCAGAGACACGACCGAGGAGGCGACAGCTCCCGAGTCCTCATGCAGTGGCTGGAACCGTGTCTCTCCTCACAGGCGGCGGACTCGGGGAGGCGTCTCCGGATGCTGGAGGTCGGGGCTCTCAGCACGCAAAATGCTTGCTCCAAGAGCAGCCACTTCGACATCGAGCGGATCGACTTGAACAGCCAAGGAGAAGGAATCCTGCGGCAGGATTTCATGGAGCGGCCCCTGCCAGAGGGGGAGTCTGACCGGTTCGACATCATCTCCCTCTCTCTGGTTCTCAATTACGTCCCAGAACCGAAGGGAAGAGGAGACATGCTCCGCCGGACCACGCAGTTTCTGCGTGCCCCAGGGCGGTACGTCGAGTCTCCAGAACTGGCAGGGACCTTCCCGAGTCTCTTCCTCGTCCTGCCGGCGCCATGCGTGGAAAACTCTCGGTACTTGGACGAGGAAAAGCTAACCGCCATCATGGGGTCTCTTGGATACGTCAAGGCCGAGTCCAAGACCACCCAACGCTTGGTCTACTACCTCTGGCGACGGGATCAGGTCTGCAAAGGATCGGGGGTCTCCTTTCAGAAGAGGGAAATTCGCTCTGGGCCAACTCGGAACAACTTTGCAGTCGTGTTGAGCTGAGTTGATGGCCCTGGTCCTAAGTTCAAGACTTCTTCTTTGACAGCCCATTGACCATCTAGAATGCAAACAAATAGAATATCTCGAGGCACTCGGAAAGATGCTATCAAACCTTTTCTCTTTTTTACATCACCATCTCTTGTTCTCTTGTTTTTTTGTTTTCTTTTTGTCTTTTTGTTGTTCTCTCTTTTTGTCGTTGAGTCGTTGTGTCATTGAGTCGTTGAGTTCGAGATTTTGGCCAGGACCCCGGTTTCGAGGTCACGAACTACCGAGTATTCAAGGATTGGAGTGTACGCAGCCGAGACCGACGGGATGCCGGAATCTGAGCGAATAGGTCTCCGAACATGTCCGAATGGACTCGTTGGGTGTGTGATTGCTCGCCGATGGCCACCAAGGGTGCTGTATCGGCGGGTCGAGCGGGACTGCAGAAGTTTAGGACGGGCTGCCAGATTGGGAATGCCGTCGCTTTCAGGGGCATCGCTTGGACTGTGTTCGAGTCGCGGCAAGCCCAAGACAGTCATGGCGTGTCTTGAAGCACGACTGTGGCGCAGAGTACTGTAAGATGTCTCCCAACAGGCGACCATGTCAAAAGTGTCGCGCTAACAAGTATTCAGTCATTGAACTGCAGGCGCACATGACGCTTGGTCTGCTACAGTAGCGTCTGGAATTTGGTTGGGACTCGGAAATTCCAGGATTCTGAGACCTGGGCACTCATCTCAGCTGCAACCCAAGGTCACCGACAGAAGAGCCCGACAGAGGAGCCCGACGTCGGTGGGTTTGGCATTGGATCATCGGTCGTCTGCCCCCCACGCAGCGACCAAGGACCGCGGTTCACTGCGCCGTCGTAAGGGGACGCGCCGGGCTTCCTAGCCTGCAAAGCGGAACCTTTGAACATCGATTGTGGTAACCGACGTTCAATCCTACATCTGATTGGGGCCCGTGGTTTCGTTTGGGCCGGTGGCACTTTGTTTAGCCAGTCAACCGGATTCCAAGACACATGGCTTCGCAAAACAAGCCGGGGGTGGGAAAGCGTCTAACCTCCCGAGACCAAAGCGCCTCCCATCCACCCGGGTCCCTCATTCCCCAGGAATCCCATCAGCTCGCCACCGACGACGGCGTCGTCCATCTGACCGTGGGTCTCCCTGGCTGTCGGCGAGTCAGCCGAGATCACGAGGTCCGCACTCATGGAGCCGCCGGTGTCGCCAGATCTCCAGCGAAACAGAGCAGGCGTTCGAGATGTGGGAGCCGTTCGTCACCCGTCTGAAACAAAGTTCGCACATCCCGCACCGCATTGACGAAGGACGCGAGCACGGAGCGACCGACTGCGAACAATCTCCGATTTGCCCTCCAGCCGCAGGCCCGGCCCCATGATACGGGTTGGGCTGGATCAGAATGATCAGATGACGATAGCTGAGAGAGTGGGGGGCAAAGTCCAGGTCGCGAGGTTGCCCCCTGGCCGCATTTCCCCAGGTTTTTGAGGGGTAAGGCACGCTAACGCGGGCTTGGCACATCAAGGGGGAGCCCCCTAGCGGATATCGGATCGCAATCCGAAAACCCCAATCATCTCATCCCATGAGAGTCGCGTGAGGGTTTGGCCGCTCATCGGATTTCGTGTTTGTATTATGGACAGAAACCATACGGAGGGTGGGGTTGGGAATTCAGGGGTCGAGCTCGGGTAGCCGAAGGAGGAGCACTGAGCAGTCGGGAAATAACAATTTGATCATGGGGAACCATTGCATCGTTAGCCTGGGATCCGACCTCACCCCTACCAAGTCTGTCCGTGTACGGAATACAGTTCAATGACTGAATATACTTTGTTAGCGCGACACTTTGGACAGGGCCCTGGTCCTAGATTCAAGACTTCTCTTTTGACAGCCCAGTGACCGTCTAGAATACAAACAGATAGAATATCTCGAAGTACTCGGAAACATGCTATCAATTCTTTTCTCATTTTTCTCTTTTTTATATCAATATCCCTTATTTTGTCGTTGAGTTCGAGTTTTTAATCAGGACCCTGATCTCCAGGTCACGAGCTAGCAAGTATCCAAGGATTGGAGTGTACCAAGTATGTCCGTGTACGGAGTATCACCCTGAAGGTCACAGAGCGAGGGAGTAGCCGCCTCGCTACGAGGTCGGTTCCACGCCCACGGATCTGTCTGTGATCATGTGTGCAGCAGTGTACGGTGTCAAGACTTGACCGCAGCAAGCAATGGCACGGCGAAGCCCAACCAAACTTTGTTCGACTCTGCATCCCGTTCATCTCGAATCAGGATCATCCACTTACCACCACACCAACTCAATGCCCCCCCCCTCCAAAATAGGGCCCTGCCACGTAACGGTCGCAACCCCCCCTCCCTCGCCCCAACCTCTCACATGGAGGTCACACCAACTCCTCAAAGCTCCCCACCACACGATGCACCCTCCTCTCCTCCCCCCCCACCTCCGCATTCCCCGGCCTCTCCACAACAACACTCTGCATGCCCGCCTCCCTAGCCGCCTCCACCTCCCGCACATTATCACTCAGAAACAACCACCCGCCCACCGGCCCCAGCTCCGGGTGCCGCGTCGCAATCGCCTCGTAGCTCGCGCGCTCCTGCTTCGGCCCGGCGTTGACCGTGTCAAAGTAATCCGCCAGGACAGGCGTCAGGTCCGCGGGCTGCCCGTTGGTGTGCTGGAACAGCAGCTTCTGCGCCGCGACCGAGCCGGACGAGTAGATCATGACCTCTGCCCCCTGGGACCTCCATTTCTCGATCGCGGGCGCGACGTCCGGGAAGAGGGGCGCCTTGAGCGCGCCCGAGGCGTAGCCTTCTGTCCAGAGGTGGCCTTGGAGGGATTTGAGGTAGGAGATCTTCACGTCGCGGGCCATGAGGTCGCGGACGTGGGCTTCGAGGGCGGAGGGGGTGGTGCGGTGCTCGGGGGGGAAG
>OUNM010974972.1_pt1 | contig 10138 bp, 6 predicted proteins | sample 1769961 | NCBI WGS metagenome assembly OUNM01 (sample SAMEA3914820, study PRJEB12502) | metagenome | biome: forest; material: soil | place: USA | collected 2012-03-12 | depth 0.3 m
CAGTATTCCCTCCCATGACCCTCTCCCGCATCCAGAACAAAGAAGCCCGCGTTGCCATTCTCGGTCTTGGCTATGTCGGCCTGCCGCTGGCGCTGAACTTCAACCGCAACGGCTATCACGTCATCGGCCTGGACGTGGATGACAAAAAAGTCTCGGCCATTAACGAAGGCCGCAGCTACATTGAGCACATTCCAGCGGCTGAGATCCAGGAAATGAAGGAGGCCGGCCTGCTGCAGGCCAGCACCGACTTTGCCCGTGCCGGCGAGGTGGATGCACTGATCATCTGCGTGCCCACGCCGCTGGACAACCACCACGAGCCCGACCTGAGCTATGTGATCAATACGGTGGAATCCGTCCTGCCGTACCTGAAAGCCGGGCAGGTGCTGAGCCTGGAAAGCACCACCTACCCCGGCACCACGGCGGAGGAATTGCAGCCGCGGATTGAGAGCCGGGGCTTCACCATTGGCCAAGACTTTTACCTGCTGTTCTCCCCCGAGCGCGAGGATCCGGGCAACAAGGACTTTCCCAGCCACAAGATTCCGAAGATCGTCGGCGGCACCACGGCGGCCTGCCTTGAGGTGGGCAAGGCGCTGTATCAGGCCGCCTTCGAAACCATCGTGCCCGTGACTTCCACCCAGGTGGCCGAGTTCGCCAAGCTGCTGGAAAACATCTACCGCAGCGTGAACATCGGCCTGGTCAACGAGCTCAAAATTGTGGCCGACAAGATGGGCATCGACATCTGGGAGGTGGTGAACGCAGCAGCGACCAAGCCCTTCGGCTTCAAGGCCTTCTATCCCGGCCCTGGTATTGGCGGCCACTGCATTCCCGTGGATCCTTTCTACCTCACCTGGAAGGCGAAGGAGTACGGCATTCACACCCGCTTTATCGAGCTGGCGGGCGAAATCAATGAGAGCATGCCGCTCTACGTGGTGCGCCGCGTGATGAACGCGCTCAACACCCAGCGCAAGGCGATCAATGGCAGCCGGGTCCTGGTGATGGGCCTGGCCTACAAGGCGGATGTGGATGATGAGCGCGAGTCCCCCAGCTTTGAAATCTTGGAACTGCTGCGCGAGTACGGTGCGGAGGCCGATTTTTACGATCCGCACGTGCCGGTGATCCGCCCTGTGCGCAAGCACCCCTACTGGCGCGGCCGCAAATCCATCGAGTGGAGCGAACTGGATGTGAAGGGCTACGACTGCGTGGTGATCTCCACCTGGCACAAGGTGTTCAACAAGCAGGAGCTCCTCGCCTGGGCCGAGTGCATTGTCGATACCCGCAACGCCCTGGCCGGCTGCGCCGCCAAGCCGGGCCAGGTGGTAAAGGCCTAGCCTCAAAAAGAAAAAGGCTCCTGTCCGTTGCCGGGCAGGAGCCTGGTGGATCACCCAGTCTCAGCGGTATCCAGCCTCTTGCTGCTGGTAGTACTGCTGATTGACCTGATCCTGGGCATTGCCGACTGCCGCGCCGCCGATCGCGCCTGCGCCTGCACCAATCGCCGCTCCCTCAAGAGGGCGACCGTTGGCGGCGCCAATGATGCTTCCGACCACCGCGCCATTCAACGCACCCAGAGCGGCCCCAGCCTGGGTGTTGGGACCGGCGCTTTCGCAGGAAGCAAGGTTCAGCACGATGGCTGCCGACAGGAGCGTAAAGAGAGACTTTTTCATGGGTGAGAAGTGATGAAGGTACGACGCGGGAAACGCGAAATCATTCAATCAAAGACGCTCGATCTGTCGAAAGGCAGGCTCTACAGGTAGATCGGGGGATGCACGGACGGCGGTTGTACCCCTGCCGAAAACTGCCAAAACAGGCGCCGCTGGTCTTCACTTCCAGCTTGGATTCGAGCCCGCACCCGGTAGTTTCTGGCATCGCATGGATATCACCCTTCCTGCCGCCCCATTTGACGCAGCCGCCGTGCGGGTGCTCACCCGGGTGATGCTGCGGCGCTGGCTGGCAATGGTTACGCGAACCTTGGCACCGGCCTTGGGAGTGCTGGGCCTGCTGGTGGTCTTGGAATGGGCGGGCCTGCTGGGGGCTGGCATCGTTTTTGGCCTGGCGGTACTGTGGCTCGCGGCGATGGCGGCGTGGACGTGGAAATCCCAGCCGGGCAAGTACGAGGCCCTGGCGCTGTGGGACCAGGCCGGGCAGCGCAGCGAGGCCTTTGCGGCCGCGTGGTGGTTCGGCCAGCAGGCGCAGCTTTCCGAAATGCAGCGGCGGCACGTCGAAGTCCAAACCGCTGTGCTGGACAAGGCGTTGCCAGGATTGGCGCGTGATCTGCCGCTGCCGCTAAGCCGTCGTCTTTGGCTGCTGCCTGCTTTGCTTGCCGCCGCCTCGCTGGCCAGCGCGTTTCATCGCGGCAGCGTCAGGGAGGCATCGCTGACAGAGGGCATGAAACAGACGGCTCTTCAAGAGGCCAAAGGTCTTGCTCACACGGACTGGGACAAAAAGAAACTCCAGGGCCTGACGGAACAGGAGAAGAAAGACCTGGAGAAGCTGAAGCAGGATGTCAAAACCACGGCAGGTGACCTCCAATCTGCCGCCGGCAAGACACCGCGCGATGTGCTCGACAGCCTGGAAAAGCGGGCACGCGAAGCGGAAAAGCTGGCCCAGCGCCTGGGCGGCAATGAAGACGCCTGGGCTTCCACCAAGCTGATCGCCGAAATGCGCCGCCATGCCGACACGGCGGACCTGGGCGATGCGGCCGCGACCCACAATGCTAGCCAGACGGCGCGTGCGGCCACAGATCTCGCCGGGCAGCTCAGGGCTCCTGGCCTGGCACTCGAGGTGCAGGACCGGTTGAGCGAAACCTTGAAGGAGGTGCGCAAGCAGGCCGAGGAGACGGACCGCAAACGCACCGTTGGCGGTCATGTCCTGGCCGCCGGCAATGACATGGCCCAGGGGAGGGTGCTGGAGGCGGCGCAAGAATTTGAAGCGCTCGCCAAAGCCATGCAGGATCTGGCGCGCCGGGACGAGGCGAAGAAGGAAATGGAAAAGCTCGCCCAGCAGTTGCGCGATGCTGGCAGCCGCATTGCTGGCAGCCAGGGCGGGGGAATGCAGCAGATGGCGGCTGCGGGGCAAAGCGCCTCGCAGGCACAGGCTTCTTCCAGCGCCGGCGAAAAGCTCAGTGCGCAGTCGCTTAGCCAGAGCCAGACACCGCTTGCCGCGCCCGGCTTCAATCCGCCGCCCACCATGATGCAGCAGCCCCCCTCATCCATGGGCAGTCAGCAGCAGGGCCAGATGCAAATGGCTCAGGGCCAGCCCGGCCAGTCTTCGAACAAAGACGGCAAGCCCATGTTGTTTGCACCCGTGCCGGGCGCGAAGCCCCAGCAGCCTCCTTCCACCGTGATCATGGGCAAAGATCCCGGTCAAGACGATCCTCAGAGCCCCTCCATCGCCCTCTCCGTCGGCGGTGGCCTCCAGGCGGGCAACGGCACCGCCAAGCTGGATGCCGCGCCCACTGCCGCGCAAAAGGCAAAAAACAACTCCCAGGTGGATGCCGCGCGCAGTGGCGAGGGCCCGTCCAGCAGCCGCAGTGTCGAGGGCGGTGTTCGTGCCGAGAGCGCCACCCGGGATGGCACCCAGGTGACGGTCGATTTCATCAAGCAGCAGGAGGAAGCCCTCGATGATGCCGCACTGCCACCCGGCCGCCGGGAGCAGGTGCGACGATACTTCACTGAACTACGAAAGCGCTTCGAGGCGGCGGAAAAGTAGGCCTTTTCGGATACAGGCCGCCGGTGCAATTCCCGATTGCACAGCCCGCTGCGCCCGCTAGTCTCGCGCCCCCTTTTCCTTTCAAAGACACGCATGGATACACCTCTACCTGGACAACGTTGGGTCAGCAACACCGAGACGGAGCTTGGCCTCGGGGTGGTTCTCAAAACGGAATTCGGTCGAATGGAAATCTTCTTCCCGGCTGCCGGTGAGATGCGCCAGTACGCCATGAAGACCGCTCCGCTGCGCCGTGTGCGTTTCAAGGAAGGCGACTCGATCAAGACCCACAAGGGCGATGCCCATGTCGTGGACCACGTGGACGAGAGCCAGGGGCTCATCATCTACCGCTGCGGTGCCACCGCCGTGCCCGAGGCCGAGCTGGCGGACACGATCAGTTTCAGCAAGCCGGAGGACCGGCTGCTGGCGGGCCAGGTGGACGAGATACGCACCTTCGACCTGCGCATCGAGGCCTTGCAGCGTCGCGCGGCCATCCAGCAGTCACCGGTGCGCGGCTTTGTCGGCGGCCGGGTGGACCTGCTCCCGCACCAGATGTTCATCGCCAGCGAGGTGAGCTCCCGCCTGCTGCCACGCGTGCTGCTGGCGGATGAAGTTGGCCTGGGCAAAACCATCGAGGCGGGCCTGATACTTCACCGCCTGCACACCACCGGCCGCGCCGGGCGCATCCTTATTTTGATGCCCGAGCCGCTGATTCATCAGTGGTTCGTGGAAATGCTGCGCCGCTTCAGCCTGCTCTTCAGCCTGTACGATGACGAGCGCTGCGAGGCGATCGAAAGCAACGAGGACAACGCCAATCCCTTCCTGGAAAGCCAGCTCGTGCTGTGCAGCATCGGCTTCCTGGCTGGCAATCCCGAACGCGCGGCCCAGGCGGCCGAAGCGGGCTGGGACCTGCTTATTGTGGATGAGGCCCACCACCTGGAGTGGTCCCCCGAAAAGGCCAGCGCGCAGTACCAGCTCGTGGAAGCCCTCGCGGCGAAGACACCGGGCCTGCTCCTGCTCACCGCCACGCCACAGCAGCTTGGGCCGGAAGGGCATTTCGCCCGTCTGCGCCTGCTCGATCCTGACCGCTATTCCGACCTGGGCAAGTTCCTGGAGGAAGCGGAACACTATGTGGAGGTGGCCCACGCCGTGGACCGCCTGCTGGAAGGCAAGGCATTGACCAAGCAGGACCAGACGCTGTTTGCCAAAAAATCCCCGCGCATCGCCCAGCACTACAAGGAGCTGCAAGGCGGCAATGAGGAGTCGAGGGCAGCGCTGGTGAATGAGCTGCTGGATGAATTCGGCACCGGCCGCGTGATGTTCCGCAACACCCGCGCCGCGCTCACCGGCTTTCCGGAACGCAAGGCCCTCATGGTGCCGCTAAAGGCAGCCGAGGGGCTCGATCCCGTGGACATCAAGGTCAAATGGCTGGCCCAGCTCCTGAAGGAGCTTGGTGAAGCCAAGGTGCTGCTCATCTGCCGCACCCGCGAGCTGGCCATCAGCGTGCACGAAAAGCTGCTCCACGAGATCGCCATCAGCAGCGGCGTGTTCCATGAGGGCATGCTGCTCATGCAGCGCGACCGCGCGGCGGCCCACTTCGCCGATGAGGAAGGCGCGCGCGTGCTCATCTGTTCGGAAATCGGCAGCGAGGGGCGCAACTTCCAGTTCGCCCATCACCTGGTGCTGTTTGATCTGCCAGCGGAGCCGGAACTGCTGGAGCAGCGCATCGGCCGCCTGGACCGCATCGGCCAGTCGGAGACCATTCAGATTCATGTGCCCTACATCGAGGGCGGCGATGGCGAAGTGCTTGCGCGCTGGTACCACGAAGGCCTGGGTGCGCTGGAAAGCAACATCCACGGCGCCACCGAGGTGCATCTGGCGGTGAAGGATGAGCTCGCAGGCCTGAGCAAGAAGTTCGACAAGCGCAAGCTCACCGCCTGCGTGAAAAAGACCAAGGAGCTGCGCGCCCAGGTGGCCAAAAAGCTGGAGCGTGGCCACGACCGCCTGCTGGAGCTGAACTCCTGCAAGCCCGAGAAGGCCGCCACCGTGATTGAGCACGTGCATGCGGCCGATGATGATGTGGACTTCGAGGCCTTCTTCATCCGCCTGCTCGACCACCTGGGCATGGCCATCGAGGAAATGAGCGCCCGCAGCTATTTCCTGCGCCCGGACAGTCTCAAAACAGATGCCTTCCCCTCCATTCCGCCGGACGGCATCACCGTCACCTTCGACCGCCTCCGTGCTCTTTCGCGTGAGAACGTTGCCTTCCTGACCTGGGATCACCCGATCATCCGCGGGGCCCTCGATGCCTTCCTCGGAGGAGAAGATGGCAACTCCACCTCCGCCGTGTGGAAAGAAAGCGGCAAAGAAGGCATCCTGCTGGAGCTGCACTACGTGGTGGAGTGCATCGCGCCCGCCGGTCTGCAGATTGAGCGCTTCCTGCCGCCCAAAGCCGTGCGAATCGTGGTGGACCATGCCCTTGCCGACCTGACCGAAGATGCCGAGTACCGTGAGGCACGCGTGAAGAAAGGTGATGCCTCACGCTTGTTAGAAAAGCCGGTGATGCGCAAGAAGCTCATGCCCTCCATGCTCAAGGAAGGGGAGGCCTTCGCCAACCAGCGCAACGACGCCATCAAGGCCGCCGCCGTTGGCCGCGTGGAAGACCAGCTTAATGCGGAGATCGAGCGCCTGCAAGACCTGGGAAAAATTAACAACCACGTGCGCGAAGAAGAAGTCGAAGGCCTGCGCAAACAGAAGCAGGAGCTGCTCGACGCCATCAACGGCGCCCGCGTGCGGCTGGATTCGCTGAAGCTGGTGATGAGGATGGTGTAGGAGACTTCAAGACTGGAAGACACCAGACAGAAGACATGGAGGGCATGGCGTGGAGGCGTTTCTTTTAGCCTTGCGCAATAGAGCGGGGTTCTGAGGTTTTGAACCGCAGAGCGGTTCTCCTTGAGTAGCCCGGGGTCGAACGACCCCGGGTAATGCACAACGGCACGCTCAACCCTGGAGGGGTTGTCCAATGTGCACTGGGCTTGATACAGCCCGTCGTGCATTGGCCAACCACGCTGTGGTTGAACCGCTTGTGCTGACCTAACCCGGGGTCGTTCGACCCCGGGCTACTCGTGGAGAACCGCTCTGCGGTTCAATTGCCGATTGGCTGTCAGTTGAGGAATGCCCAGGCCTTCGGCCCGGAAGGCACAACTCTCGCCTCACTTCCCCGCCTCCCCGTTCTTGAACGCATAAAGCACCCCGTCATCCGCCCCAAACAAGACCCAGTCACCGGCCACCGCTGCCGAGGTGCGTACGGGCGCGCCGATCTGATAATTCCACACTTCTTTGCCGGTGGCGATGTCGATCACGTACACGCGGCCGTCATCGGAGCCGACCACTGCGTTTTTGCCCGCGCAGATGACGGGTGAGCTGTCGATGCGGTCGCGGGCTTTGAACTCCCACAAGCCCTTGCCGGTGGCGCGTTCGATGCCGTGCAGGCGCTTGTCGCGACCGCCCACCACAATGGTCTTTTCGATCACGGAGGGAGCGGAGTAGTACTCGAAATCGCGCTCGCCGTATTCCCAGAGCTTCTTGCCTTCGGTCAGCGAATAAGCGCCAACGTGGTTGCCGTAGTGGCTCACGTAGGCCACGCCATCGGCCAGTGCCACGTTGTTGCCGATGTAGGAGCCGACCTCCACTTGCTTGAGCTCCTTGCCGGTCATCGCATCATGCACGTGCAGCACCGCATCGCAGCCGCCGAAGACGATTTTGCCATCGGCCACGGCACTGCCGCCGTTGATGTAGTAGCCGGTCTCCGCGTCCCAGATTTTCTTCCCGTCCTTCGGGTTCAGGCAGTAGAGCTTATAATCGTAGCTGCCGACAAAGAGGCGGTCCTCCTTGCTCTGAGGATCGGTCCAGATATTCACTGGCGCGTGGACTTCGCCTTCGGTTTCGAACTTCCACATGGGCAGGCCGGTGTCGGCATTCCAGGCATAGACAAAGCAGTCCGTGGAGCCCGCAATCACCAGATCGCCGGAAAAGCCGGGCGCGCCTTCGAAGCTGCCTTTGGGCGCTGAGGATTCCCAGAGCTTTTTGCCGGTGGCCAGCTCCAGGCAGTAGAACTGGCCGTCCTTGTTGCCGATATAGACCTTGCCGTGGCGCACCGTGGCGGAGCTGGTGAGCATCTCCGGCCGGCCCTTGGGCTTCTCCATGGTGGCGAACTGCCAGCCCAGGGTCAGCGGCGTGTGCAGGTCCGTGGTGGAGACGCCGGTCATCGCTGCATTGGCGCGGGTGTAAGGCCATTCGCCGGCGGTCTGTGCCAGGCAGGGGGGGGCGGCCAGCAGCAGCGGCAGCCAAAGCTTTGCAAACATCGATTTTTTGCCTTCCATGTCTTGATTTCGCTGTCAAACACGTAACTAGCCAGCGATGTTTCGGCCACGGCCATGCACAACCTGGGTGACGACAGCAACAACGAACCGCCTCCGATTCCGAGCCGTCTGTACTCGGACTATACGGATGAGGCGTTCAGCAATTGCACGCGCTGTGGCGAGAGCTTGAAGGATTTTCCCGGTGGCTTCCAGATTTCCAAGGCCTGGAAGCGCGGCGAATGCGTGTTCGAGTACGCCCTTTGCGATCACTGCCGCACACAGTTGATGGAAGAGTTCAGCGATGAATCCAAAAAACGCCTCGCCCAGTTTCAGGATGAGCATGTGAACCTGGAGGGCGGGCTGGAGCGCTGCTCTGTCTGCGGTGTGGAACGGCAGGATCACAACAACTCGGAATTCGTCCTCACCGGCGTGTGTGAGGGCGACCGGCTGCTGCATGGCCTGATGGTGTGCGGCAAATGTGGAGAGCAAACGCAGGCCCTCATCTCCACTCACACGCGTGACACCTGGCGGCGCTTTCGCGATGACAATTTCGACGGCCCGCCTGACCCCTCTACGGTGCCGGAAATTGAGGATGTCTTCTTCAAGTCAAAGCCGCCGGCGCCCATGCCGCTGAAACACTAGCCCGCTCCTCATGAAACTCGAGGAGGGGCTGCTCTCGCCCACGAAGCGCTATCTTGTCGGCGTCTCCGGTGGCAGGGATTCGGTGGCGCTGCTGCACTGGCTGCATGGGCTGGGGTATCAGCGGCTGGTGGTATGTCATTTGAATCATGGCCTGCGCGGCAGGGAGTCGGGCCAGGATGCAAGGTTCGTAACCCGGCTGGCCGCAAAGCTTGGCTGTGAACTGGAGTGCGGCAAAGTGGACGTGGCCCGGCTGGCCCAGGAGCAGTCCCTTTCTATGGAGACCGCTGCGCGGGAGGCGCGGCTGGAATTCTTTGCGGCCATGGCCAGGAAACATCGCTGCCTGCGGGTGATCCTGGCCCATCACGCGGAGGATCAGGCGGAAACCGTGCTGATGCGGGTGTTGCGCGGTACCGGCCTCGCGGGGCTCAGCGGCATGGAGGCGGAAACTGCTGTGACTGTTGGCCGGACGCGCCTGCATCTTATCCGGCCCATGCTTCACCTGCGTCGCGCGGAAATCGATGCGTATGTGGCGCAGAGGAAGCTGGCTTTTCGAGAGGATTCCACCAACAGCGACCTGACGCCCACGCGCAACTGCCTGCGGGGGCACTTGCTGCCGGAAATCAATCGCAGCCTGGGGCGTGACGTCTCGCCCTCGCTGCTACGTCTCGCAACCATTGCTGCGCGGGAGGATGATCTGCTGCACCAGCTTACCCTTGATCTGGCTTCCAGGGTGATCCAGCCGGACGGCTCCCTGGTCCTGGGGCCGGAACTGAAGGCTGCCCACCTCGCCTTGCAGCATCGGGTGCTGCACCATTGGCTGAAGGAGCAAAAAGTGCCCGGCCTGGGGGCTGAGGTGGTGGAGGAGGCCGCCAGATTGATCACCCAGCGCGAGCCGGCTCGGATCAATCTGGCGGGCGGGCTTCAGCTCCGGCGCAAGAGCGGCCGGATCACCGTGGCAACGCAGGCCGGGCGCTGAAGTTGATTATGGGGCAGCGGTAAAGCCGCGCGCGGCAAGGGCCGTGGTCTGGCGGGTCACGGCGGAGGCCAGCGTGTCACCGGCATTGTTGCTGATCTGGCTCGCTTTGGCATCCAAGCCCAGGGAGATCTCCTGCTCGCTGAGGGTGGCGGCGATGGCGCCGCTGGCACCCGTGCCTGCCGTGGTGACTTTGTGGGACTGCCCTTCCAGCAGGCGAGGCAGTGAGGTGGCGGTGGTCCCCTTCACAATCACCTGGGCGTTGCGTCCGTCCTGCAGCAGTGAGGCAATGGTGGTCACATTGGTGGTGGCATCAGTGGTTGTGGAGGCATTGGCCAGCACGGTGTCTGACCCCGTGCCGCGCGAGTGCGCGACATTAGTGATCGTGACATTGACCGGCGCACCCACGGAGTAGGTCTTGGTGTGACGGGTGACATTGAGCGTAATGAGGACGATCTGG
>OUNM010327071.1_pt1 | contig 10137 bp, 7 predicted proteins | sample 1769961 | NCBI WGS metagenome assembly OUNM01 (sample SAMEA3914820, study PRJEB12502) | metagenome | biome: forest; material: soil | place: USA | collected 2012-03-12 | depth 0.3 m
AAAGCTTGAGCGCTGCGCGTGTCGTACGCTCGATCTCGTCGCTGTCCCAGAATGCGCGGAGCAGACTTCCCTAGCCCTCGAAGGGGAATATAGTGGTGCCCGGGACCGGAATCGAACCAGTGACACGCGGATTTTCAATGTGCCTTAGAGCGTTGAATCCACTTGTTAATTTTGCTCCTTGTCGCATTCTTGTCGCGCTGGTCGCCAGGAGTTGAGTGGCGAGTGTGCCTCGCTAGGCGAGCAACGCCGCTTCCGCGGCGGCAAGCTCCAGCGTGTCGTCCCCGCGCGGGAAGAGGTGACCGTAGGTATCCATGGTCATGATGATGGATGCGTGCCCAAGACGCTCTTGTACCACCTTGGGCGGCAGTTCGAGGCCACCATCCACGCGCCGGTTGATACACCATGAGGCGTAGAAATGCCGGAGCGAGTGGAGGCCCGTGTATCTCGGCCTGAGGACCGCCTTGCCTGCCTCATCCTTCTCCCCGGTGTCGACCGCCACACCTGCGGCTACCTGCGTCGGCCAGTGCCCTCGTCGAATGATGTTGCCTAGGGACTCGATGTTACCGGCTCCGGTCGGAAACACGAGTCCTTTGGGCCCCTTGGGACATCTCTCTTGCCAATCCCGGAGAGTGCTGACGACGATAGGCGGAAGGGGCACGGTGCGCTCGCCCGCTTCGGACTTTGGCGAGCCCAGCACGTTGAAGCGGTCCGCGCGTTGACGGACATGAATCTCACCCCGTGCAAGGTCCACGTCAACCCATCGAAGACCGCGCAACTCCGAGGCCCGCAAGCCAGTGAAGATAGCAGCAAGTAGCAATGGCCTCCACGGCCCCTTTGCGGCGCCCACGATGGCCTTAACCTCCTGCGGAGTGGGAATGTCCTTCCCCACCTTGAGCTTGCCCTTGTGACGCCGCTCTAGTTTCCTCTCTGCTCCTCGCTTGCGACGGCCGCGCATGTCCCGGACCACGTTGCGTACCACCAGACCACGCTCTTGAGCATCCGCCAGGAGCGCGCCCAGACTCCCAACCACATACTTGACCATAACCGGCGAGCGTCCCTCGGCCGCGAGTCGGTCCTCAAATTCTCGCACTCCTGGCAGCGTGAGCGCTGTGAGCTTCTTGGAGCCAAGGAACGGCCCGATATGTTGGCGGAGGTGGCGCTGATACTCGTTTGTAGTAGTGCGTTCGAGCCCCGCCGCCTTGGAGCTGGCTATCCACAAGTCACCCGCCTCGGCGACCGTGATGGACGCGCTATCGGCAACGTGCATCCCCTCGCGAATTTGGACCGAAGCGGTAGCCTCGAAGTCATCGGCTTCCTTCTTGCGCTTGAACGTCTTGAGACGGCGGACCCCGGCGCCGTCGACGTAGTCTACTACCCACGCTTCGCGTTCAACGCCTTTGGGCGTGGTCCATTTGCGCTTTCTAACCGACATGCCAACTCCTTGAGGCGGCGAATGTCACGCCTTGTCGCACGGAATCGGAATGTCTGTCATGGGTGACCGCGATCGGTTGGTAAACGAGGTGGCTCCGCGAAGCCCTATTTTCCAGATGTACTGTTCGGACGCTTGGCAGCAGCCTTCCGTCTAGTGCATCACCAGCTCCACGATTGAGAGTCGCGACCAATCGAGTCGCTTGCAACCGCGGAGCGCTCCTGCTCGTCGATCGGCAATGCCGCAAGAGCGCTCTGATCTGGTATGGTTCTCCACAGTTGGGCGAGCGCGGCTAGTAGTCTGCGACCAAGGTCCCAGGAGTCGTATCCTATGCTCGGAAGATTCCTGTCGAGGAGACGGTACGCCGCGGGGCTCAATGAACCTTCTAGAACAATGATCCTTAACTGAGGAAACGCCGACAAGACCACCGGCCAACTCTTTTGTGTGGGCTCGGCCACCGCGGCGCAGAAAAGGAACGCTTGAAGCTCTGTTCTCCGAGTTCCTTCAACGTCGTCGATTATCCCGAGGTACAGCGAGGACCACTGTTCAAAGATCACGTCGTCGGGCGACGGGTATCCAAGAAGCTCACCAACTGCTGCAAGCTCCGAAGTTCGTTCGATCCACCGAAGCGAAGATGTATCCAAGGCCGCGCTCAAGCGCGTTGACACCACGGAGTGCCAAGTAGGATGTAGACCACCAATCGCGTACGCGTTTATCGCGGCGCGTAGAAAGTCAGTGCCAAGAAGTAAGGCTATTTCGTTGGCATCGTCTCGATAATCTAGTCCAACGATCGCCTCAGCGACCTTGTCGCGCGCTCCACCTCGGGCGGCGGCTGCAATTTTGACCACTGCGCCGCCAGTGAGCCGTCCGATTGTCACGGCCGATATGAGGTCTGGCCTAGATGAGAGAACCGCCGTTCGCAGCCCCTCTGGCATATCGCCGCGAAGAAGCGCTTCGTCCGCCCGCTGCGCTATGGCGTCGGCTACGACTGGCGAAAGCGGCGGCAAAGCGACGACCAGTTCAGCGTAGTTCCTAGCGAGAGTCGAAATGTCAGACGCAGACGCATGACGGAGAAGGTCTGCAGCCTCTGTGGCCGAGAGCTCCATGTCTTCGGAGAAAGTAGCGGCTAGAAAAAACGCGGTTGCGACGGACACCGCCGAAACGGTTTCTGGTCCCCTGCGATCCCCAATCCCAAGCATGTCCCGCTTGAGGGTTTTGGCATTGTCATGTCCAGGAAACGCTCGCAAGACCGAGCTCGCCACCTCTAGGGAGCTGAAGGTTTGCCCTTGACTTTGCACCGTCTCGAATAGCCGTACGAGCATAGGTAACGTCGCACGCCCCGTGCTTACGTCCTGGCCATACCGCCAAAGAAACTCGCGGAGCTCTTCACCGCCAACCCGGCGAGCGTCCGACGCTGCTCTGCGTACCCAGGAAGCTTGGTCTCGGATCGGCGCTCTGGCGTCGTCCCTTCCAACCCATACATCGTATAAAATCGTAGAGGAGCTCCTTCGCTCAGCGCCCCTTGCAAGGCGGAACGAAAACCCTCGCCGCAGCTTCGGCCATTGCTGCGACCATACCGCGAGCACGGCGGCCTCGAGCTCATCAGCCTCGTATCCGCCTGAGAGCGTTGTGTTACTCCCATCGTAATAGTCAGTGAGAAGCTCTTCGATCAAGGAGGCCGGAGTAGAATAGTCCGCCGAACTGCGATGGTGGATTGGGTATTCAAGCGGCTTGGAATAGAACCTTTTGGGTGCCTCGTTAACAGAGACAAACGCGTCTCGAAGGGGCCCAAGGTCTCGCCAAGTCGATAGCAGTGTATTGTCGAGAAATAGAACATGACTCCACACGCACCCGGGACGTGGCATCTCCGGTGCGGGCCAGGTGCGAATTAGGCAATACATCTCCGCATCGGGAAGCATCAGTCCGCTGAGATAGCTTTCCGTCGCGCGGAGCCTCACTCCACTGGCCAAATCACTCGCTGCCGCCAGAAGATAGAGGTCTCTGGTGGGCAACTTCAAAGACGACGCAAGCAGACGATGACCATCCGAATAGCCAAATAGCGCTTGGTTGATACTGTACCGATCAGCCAACGCTAACCTGCAAGGCCAGAGAGCCAAAGAATTGGCTGAGTAAGGTCGTGAGGCAGTCCATCCCCTCCAACGACCCTGATACGCTCGCTAGCAGTTGGCAGACCCAGGAGCTTCGCTCGATCTTTACCCTCGCGGGCGGCGTCTCTTCCGTTCAGCTCTCCTCCCTGGGCGGAAACGCCATAGACTGTCCACCCATAGCCGTTCTCAGCAGCGGTCAGATATTGATGCAAAAGCGGCATCTTATCTTTGAGCCATTTCGTCGGGTCCGCCGTGCGAGATAGGTCCCACGCCGATATCACTACAGCCACTTTCCGCGTCGACTTGTGAAACGGATGCGATCTGAATGATGTGAGGAGGTCTACGAGCTGCATCTGCTGAGGCGTCTTGGCAGGGTCCCAGTCTGGCTGCGCTTCTACCTCCGAGTCTGCTTCCGAGGCTGGCGACTCTGTTGCGCTGCTCATCACTTGCGCTGCGTCAAGCAAGGTCGTGTCGTCTGCCTTTCTCTGTGCGCTGACAAACAGAAGTATTCCTTCCGCGCGATTAACAAGCGACAAGAACTCCTCTCCACATTGGCGCGTGGCAAAGACCGCCTCGTAACTCTCCCCCGCAATGTCCGAAAACTGAAGGCATATCTCCGTTGCACTGCCCTCGTGCAAAAGATTGATCCTTATTTCCTCGGCCGTCTCGGAGTGGGTGCGGCCCTGCGTGTAGCCTTCAGCCCAAGTCGCGGCGATCTCCTCAAGGTATTTGAAGTCGCCTTCATGCCGCCCTTTCTTGAGGGCAGTCGGCACCTCTCTGCTGTCCACGAGGTGCCACAGCGCCGCCGCGAAGGTTGTCTTTCCGGAGGCCTGCAAACCGACCACTAGAAGATTTCGATCATTCGACAACGTTCGCCCCCGCCCGTATCGATCTGGCTACCAAGCGATCGATCTGCCGAACCTCCGCGTCAACTGACATGAACCGTATTCCCTGTTCTGGTTCTTGCTCCGTCCAGCGCAGTAGCATTTCTGGCAAACCTACGTAGCCGAGAGAGGGCCTCGCATGCGGTAGAGCGGATATTCGGTAGGTTCCAACATTGAGGCTCGCTGAGGTTAACTCGCCTATTGCGTTGCGCTCGAACGCACTTACCTTTTCCAACAAGATTTCCTTGTTAGTACTTGCTTCTAGAACGTCGATCTTATTGACGAGGAGGTCGATCGGGACATTGGGCCGCAAAGCGCCGTTATCGCTTAGCGCGTGTATGAGCTGCTTCACTCGCCTAACATAGATCGCCCGTGTCCCCTCGTTGACCACCTTGGTGGCATCAATCACAAAGCAAATTCGGTCGGCGAACTCGAACTCTTCAAACTCACCGATAAGCTCGGTTTGTTTGCTTGCGTCTTCGTACGCTTCGCCGGAACGATCAGAAATCACCAGTTGAACTGGGCGCCCCGCGATCGACAGCGCTAGATGGAAATATGAGACTCCATCGTCTCGACTAGTTCGTGGCGTCGCGGACTTTTGTCCGCCCGAGCTCAAAAGTGCCAAATATTGTCTCTTTGCGAAGCCTACTATCGTCCTACTGGATACAAAACTTATGCCCTGCACGGGGCCGCGACAAAAGAGCCCAAAGAGCGAAGCCAGGAGAGTAGTTTTCCCAGCCTTATGCTGGCCGACCAAGACAACCTTTTTGGCGGCGTAGGCGCGCAACAGTCCGGCAAGTCCGGTTCGATCCAGTGCCTCGCCGGATACGATTTCGATCATCCTTGGACGGTCAGCGAGGAGCTGGTCCGCCGAACTTCCGAGCGACTGAGAGGGGTCCGAAATGCTGTCGGCTGTCGACATGGTGGACATCAGCCTGCCACCATAAGAAGGCGCTCGAAATAAGCTTGCGTTGCAGCACGTAAGCCAGAAAGCTTCAGTGCTTTTGGAAGCCCTGTCTGTGTGGTGAAAGTCGTCTTCCACCCGGAACCGTTGCTCTCCGCTTTCAGCATTATCGCTGAGTGCACTGGGAACAGATCGGCGAAACCATCCGGGACGGCGGCGACAAGCGCACTGGCCTGTTCCTTTGTCAACCCGTCAACGGCACTGGTCAAATCGTTCTCTTTGTCGCCGTCCGACAGGGTGCGCGAGAGTATGCCTTGAGCACCGTAGGGGCCCGGAAGAGTGCGCACGAGGACGGCGAGATCTATGCCAGCAACGATGCATACCGACTCGCCGGCCAGCGCACTCCAAGGCTTGTCTAAGAGCTCGCTCCATCCTCCGACGTGCCACCATAGCATGTCGAGCTCTTCGGCAAGGCGGCGGATGTCGGACTGCATCCCGCCAAGCGCAGCCTGAACTAGGTCAGCTAGTTTGGTACCACTATCATGCACGTCATCAAACGCCGCTGTTATCGCTACCTTTTGTGCATCGGGAGTGTTTTCCGTAAGCCTTGCCAACTCCGCCTGGATGTCCCCAACACCTGGATACTTTATCGAGGTCGAGGTTAGCTTCCGTCGCGCTTTGGCAGACCTCACCAAGGCAGCCATCGCATCCTCTAGGAGTTGTCTATCGATGCACTGTCTACGCCCACCGACCGAGGCTACAAGTACTGCAACCGCAGGCTTCACGTCATCGTCGGCGATCCTGCTTCTTAGCAGCAGCGATGCGATGCGTGCCGCCTCCGCCCTATCCTGCTCAAGAGAAAATTGTGGGTCCGTTTTCCTAACCGCCTTTTGAAACCAGTCTACGACCTCGGCACGCTGGAAGTTGCTCTGGAATGCGAGTCTAGAAAGGTCAAGAATTCGCGCTGTACTCTTAAGCTCCTTCAACAACGCGGTGTGCGCTTGCTCTCGTGCACTAACTATCTCCCGCTCAGTCTCCGGCGCTAGCTTCCGATAACTTTCAAGGAATTCAAACTGCACCACCGTAGCCCCCTCTATGACTCAGACAGTATCTTATCAATCTCGGCCTCAAGCTCGTCTAACCGCCCGCGCTCTAACGCCCGCTTCACTGCGAGTATCGCGACCTCGTAGTCCCTTAGGTCTTTGTCCACATCCTCGTCCAACCTCAGGTCCACAACCAGTCGGCGCTGTTCATGTTCATTTAATCGGAACATCTTGAACGTGATGCTCCTCACATCGGGGCTGGGCATGCGTGATTCCTCGCTCGGCGGGCTATCTTCCCCAGACTTCCGAGAGGCGCGTTTCGAAGCAGATTTTGGCTTCGTCCAGCCCGGGAGAGGCACGGTATGGTGCCAAACCTCATCTCCTTCTGGATTGGGTAGAGCAATGTACTGCGACACCTCATACTGCCGCGCCCAGACTCTGACGTCCAAATCCCTTTTCTCACCATTGGTAAGGACGTCTAAGGCAATCCAATTATAGCCGGGCTTCCATTCCGGGTCATCTCGCGCTGGCTGCAATGCGCCAGCTCGTATGCGGACGTATCGCCGAGCTTCTTCGACCCTTAAAGTGTGCTCGTGACCAAAAAGCTGAACCTTGCCAAGTTTGTTGATCCTATCCTCGAAGGCCTGGCGATTTCTAATCCAGCTAAAGGGATGGTGGCAAAGCACCACGTCTGTCACACCGTCAGCGGCGAGCATCTGTGATGCCGCGGGATCAACCAGCATCGTATTAGGCCCATCGTTCACGTTCGAGACGAGTACGGAGTTGAACCCCCACAGACGCAGTGTCGACCCATCGCTCATCGAAAGGTCACGTTGAGCGAAAGGTCTTGAGGCTAATGGAACGTCGCCCTCCCGGTAGGGGCCCATCGAGCATAGGTACGTTGCGGCGAAACGGTTATAGTTGTCGATGGGACCAAAGATGACGTCGGAGGATGCCTTGTCACGCATCCATGCGCGAAGCTCGTTGTTGATCTGATTGGCGGCTTTACTTCTTAACAGTTCTCGCGCCCCTATTTGAGCCGGGCCAGCCTGAGCCTTCCAATTCACGTCGTGGTTTCCGGGAATGACGAACACATTCTCTATGGGACAGCCGGCGGCTGGGCACAGCTCCTCATCTAGCCACTTGCGTGCGAAGTCGTACTCTTCTGAGAGCCCTCCGTGAGCAATGTCGCCGGAGATCAGTATCCAGTCCACCGCGCCGATGCGTCCGCGCTGTCGCCTAACATCGGCGATCATGTCGTTGCGAAGTGCGGCGTTAGGATCGTCGGGCTCTCCAGCCTCAGTGTACCGAAAGTGGATATCAGAAATGTGCAAGAATAGCATTCTACGCCGATCGGTCTGAGTTTTACGGACTAGCCATGCTTACCCCGGGCATGGAAGACGAACGGCCCAACACCGCACTACTGCGATCACTTGAGCCTAACCAATACCAAAAGTAACCGGGGATAAAACCCCCGGAGCGCGGTCGTTTCCGCGACAATACTCGCTTCTCAATTCTTTCTCAGTACCATGGCCCAAACCAGGGCTCCACTAGCCTGACGGCGTTTTCACCTCGTATCATTGGAAAATTTCTCATAGCTGCGGATGAATCGAGGCTTCGCCGCCCCTCATTGCGCGGACCGAAAACAAGGACCCGCCCGCGATATGGCTGCTTCCTTGATCCCTTGAACGTGGATCATTGAATATGGAATAACGTTCGCCCATCAAACGCTGACTTGGGGTCATCCACGATACCCCAAGTCAGGAATTCGCCCGAAATCCGGGGCTTTGCGGTCGTCTGACTTGGGGGGTCGCGTTGCTTGGGGTGTTCGCCTTAGAGGCATGGATATGCGTGCGTAATTCTATTCTGTGACTCCTCTATTAGAAGATACCCCAAGTCACCCAAGTCAGATGGTTGGAAGGCCCGGAGATTGGGGAGTTTTCTGACTTGGGGTGACCCCAAGTCAGTGGTGGGGGACCCCAAGTCAGTGGGGCTCGCTCAACGTGAGATGGACGGCTTGTGCGGTCGCGATGCTAGGGATTGAAGGTTAGAGGTCGTAGTCGCTCGTCGAAGCGACCACATCTAGCTTGGAATATTTGAGGATCACGCCATTGCGCCCGAGGTCGTCACGCTCCACGATGAGGAGGCGGTCCGACGATCCTTTCACGTAGCAGGACTCGCGAGGTGCGCCGCGCCGGAGTCGACGTTGCATCCGCTTCCAACCCAACCCGCTCATCGCCTTGCCAAACTTGCCGGCGTTGTAGTCTCGTTGCGCGAGGGGGACACCCACAAGGGTCCACGCATCGTCGGACCGAAGAATGCCCTCGCGGGCGCCTAGGATAGGCACGAGCTTGTCGGTGAAGGCGTTGCCGATGGCGCGGGCATGCTGCTCGCGTCCGGCCGCCGCCCATAGCTCCTCGGGCAAACGTATTGACTCACCGGCCTCCTCACGTGCCGCCGCCTCGGCCCAAATCTGGTTCCGGACGGACTTGAAGCCTGCCACGTCGCAATGGCTCACCTCCACCGGCCAGAATCGGCGGTTGCCGTCGATATCGGCGAGATAGGGAGCGTTGGCGCTCGCGTTGGTGGTGCCAATCATGACGAAGGAGCGCGGGCGCTCCTCGGGGAACCGCCCATAGGCCATTCTAGCCCGGTCGGACTGCCGCGATAGTTGGGAGCGGATGCGCTCCACCTCGCCCTTCTTCATGCCCTGCAACTCGGGGCATTCGGTTATCCACTTCCCGGCCGTCGCCTCGATCATGATCTTGTCGGGCGCGTTCAGGGGTATCGAGTCGGAGAACCACTCCGGCCGCACCGCAAGCGCGGCGACGAGGCTAGACTTGCCGAGCCCTTGCTCCTCGGATTCGAGGATGAGCATTTCATCAAACTTCGCGCCCGGCGAGCGTATGCGCCGCACGGCCGCTATGAGGACCTTGGCGGACACAGCGCGCGTGTAAGGCGTGTCCTTCGCTCCGGCATAGTCGATGAGCCAGGTATCGAGGCGAGGCTTACCATCCCACGAAATCTCCCAATCGAGATAGTCGGCAACTGGGTTGAAGCGGTTCTGATATGCGGTGTCGAGCACCACATCGTCAAAGAACTGGCGAGGTGGTCGGAATCCAAAGTCCGTCTCCATGAGGATGTAGAGGCGCCGCAAGGCGTGGTCATCGAGCGTCGGGCCATAACCCTTTAAGCGCTTGATGATTGGCGTGGCCCGAAACTCATCATAGCTAAGCCGGATGTCTAGCGCCTTGATAGCCGCGGAGATATTCTCCGCGTTGACAATGACCGTGTCGTTGCCGTCGCGGGTGAGCCCGTCCTCGCCGGGCACACGCTCCTCCTTGCGCTGGCGCTTCTTGGTCGCCCGGACCTCAAGCATATGCTCCCGCACGCGCTTGTTGAGGTCGTCCAGCGAATCCCAATCCACGAGAAGGCTTTCGACGTGCTCCCAAAGCTCGGGCATGCGCGCCTTCATGACCGCGACGCTATGCACGCCATCGTGAGTAAGAAGCGGACTGCGGTCATCGCTCGCCGCGGCTTCCACGATCTTGTCGTAATCGACGTTGGGCATATTGGACCTCGTTTGGTTGGCGGAGCCGCCTATGGCACGAGGTCCAGTCGGCCTCGGCGGCTCCGCGCGGTTCCTGCCTTGGGAGACTGGAACGTTGTTATATGTCGCGGTCCCACCCGCGGCGAGGCCATTGTTTCATGCCCACGATATGGCGGGCTAGAGGGGTAGAGCCGCGGTTGCCGCGCTCAAGCCCCGGAG
>OUNM010604073.1_pt1 | contig 10135 bp, 8 predicted proteins | sample 1769961 | NCBI WGS metagenome assembly OUNM01 (sample SAMEA3914820, study PRJEB12502) | metagenome | biome: forest; material: soil | place: USA | collected 2012-03-12 | depth 0.3 m
ACCAATGGCGTGGTGATCTACAAGGGCTATGTGGTGGCCGAGTTCGGCGACACCCGTTTCGTCGATCCGACCTATTCGGTGGCGAAAAGCATGCTGTCGACCGTGGCCGGCATCGCCCTGCGCGACGGCAGGATCGCCGACCTGAACCAGCCGGTGGGGCAGACCGTCCAGGACGGCGGCTATGCCTCGCCGCACAATGCCGCCATCACCTGGAAGCATCACCTGCAGCAGGAATCCGAGTGGGAAGGCAGCATGTGGGGCAAGAACGCCGACTTCATCGGCGCTGACGCCTTTGGCGCGGGCGAGCGCAAGCCGCGCCGGTTCGGCGCGCCGGGCAGCTATTACGAATACAACGATGTGCGTATCAACCGCCTGGCGCTGTCCTTGCTGCGCGTGTTCGACCGCCCGGTGCCGGAGGTGTTCCAGCAGGAAGTGATGGACCCGATCGGCGCCTCGAATGCCTGGAAGTGGGTGCCTTACCACAACAGTTACGTCGAGCTGCACGGCAAGCCGGCGCCTTCCGTCAGCGGCGGCACGCGCTGGGGCGGCGGCATGTGGATCGATTCCTGGGACATGGCGCGCTTCGGCTACCTGTGGCTGCGCGGCGGCGCCTGGGCTGGCCGCCAGATCGTGCCGCAGGATTATGTGAAAGCCGCCTTGACGCCGAGCGAGCACGGCCCGGATTACGGCTACCTGTGGTGGCTCAACACGAAAGGCAAGAACCTGCCGGGCCTGCCGGCCACCGCCTATGCGGCGCTGGGCGCGGGCAGCAACGATATCGTGATTTCGCCCGAGCACGATTTACTTATCGTGTGGCGCTGGCATGCCGGTAATCCGGCCGAGTTCGCGAAGCGGGTGATCGCAGCGATCCGCCAAAACTAGCGTACATTGTCGGGCATGATCCTTAGCGAGGAATGCCCGCCATGCCAGACCAGTTTCCCGCATTCGGTTCCTACGCCCTCGGGGCCGACGCCGAGCCCCGTGCTTCCGTCGATCTTGCCACCCGCGGCCACCAGATCTTTCCCACATTGAACCCCGACGACCTGCGGCGGGTGCGGCGCTTCGGCGTCCCGCGCCGCTGGCGGGACGGCGACTGCGTGTTCCGCGCCTGCGTCGACTCGCCCGGCATGATCGTCGTCCTGGCCGGACACCTGGTGTGCAGCCGCACCGATGCCCTCGGCAAGCGGGTCGAGGTGGTCGATTACGGACCCGGCCAGTTCAGCGGCGAGGTCGCGCAATTGTCCGGCCGGCCGCCGCTGGTGGACGGCATGGCGGTGGGCGAACTGGATGCCCTGGTGCTGGATGCCGCCTCGATCCGCGCCCTCCTCATGGCCGAGGCCGACCTGGGCGAGCGCCTGATGCGCGCCTTCATCCTGCGCCGCGTGCTGCTGATCGGCGAGCATCCGGGCGGCCCGATCCTGATCGGCCCGCCCGCCCACGCCGGCCTGTTCGAGCTCGAGAATTTCCTGTCCCGTAACGCCTACCCCTACACGCGGCGCGATCCGGCCCAGGACCCGGAGGCGGCCCAGCTGGTGCGCGAGCACTGGCATGACGACGCCGACTGGCCGCTGGTGGCGCTGCCCGACGGCTTCGTGATGAGGAACCCCAGCCTGCTGGAACTCGGGCGCTGCATCGGTACCTTCCCGCGCATCGACCGCAACAAGGTCTACGACGTGCTGGTGGTCGGCGCCGGCCCCTCCGGACTGGCCACCGCCGTGTATGCGGCCTCGGAGGGCCTGTCGGTGATGGTGCTGGACCAGCGCGCCTACGGCGGCCAGGCCGGCGCCAGCGCGCGCATCGAGAACTTCCTCGGCTTCCCGACCGGCATCACCGGCCGCGCCCTGGCCGGCCGCTCCTACGTACAGGCGATCAAGTTCGGCGCCGAGATCGCGATCCCGGCCCGCGCCGCGCGCCTGCTCTGCCACGAGAGGCCGCTGAAGGTGGAGCTGGAAGACGGCACCTGCCTGCGCGCGAAGTCGGTGGTGCTGGCGTCCGGCGCGCGCTACCGCCGGCCCGAGCTGCCGGACCTCGAGCGCTACGAAGGACGCGGCGTCTACTACTGGGCGTCGCCGGTCGAGGCCGGCCTGTGCCGCGGCCAGCCGGTGGTGCTGGTCGGCGGCGGCAACTCGGCGGGGCAGGCGGCCGTGTTCCTGTCGGCGCACGCCTCGACAGTGCACCTGGTGGTGCGGCGCGCCGGCCTCGAGGACACCATGTCGAGCTACCTGATCGAGCGCATCGCGGCCACGCCCAATATCGCGCTGCACACGCGCATCGGCCTGGATGCGCTGGAGGGCGACGAACATGGCCTGAGCCGGGTGCGCTGCCGCGGCATCGGGGACGGCAGGGAGCAGGTCTTCGAGACCCGTCACATGTTCCTCTTCGTCGGCGCCGACCCGAACAGCGACTGGCTGCACGAGTGCGCGGTGGCGCTGGACGACAAGGGTTTCGTGCTGACCGGTCTGGATGCCGGCCGCGACCATCATGCGCGTACCTTGGAGACCAATGTGGATGGGGTGTTCGCGGTGGGGGACCTGCGGGCCGGGTCGACCAAGCGGGTGGCGGCTGCGGCGGGGGAGGGGGCTGCGGTGGTGGCGCAGATTCATGCTTACCTGGTCAGGCAGAACGTCGTGCCCGCGTAGTCAATACGTCGTGCCCGCGTAGTCAATACGTCGTCCCCGCGAAGGCGGGGATCCAAGTTCTGCGTGAACTAAGGAAACGCCAGCAAACTTGGGTCCCCGCCTTCGCGGGGACGACGGTGGTTTTTGCGGGGATGACGTTCAATTTTCCAGCTCCCCCACCCGCTCCAGCCAGCGCGCCACGGTCGCCAGCTCTTCCTTCGAAAACCCTTCGGTCAGCCGCGCATTCAGCCCGGCCAGCACGGCGCGCGCCGTGTCGCCGGCCTGTGCTCCCGCCGGCGTCAGGCGCAGGCGCGTGATGCGCGCATCGTCTTCGTCGGCCACGCGTTCGATCAGCCCGGCCGCCTGCATCCGCTTCGACAGATTGGTGACGGCCGCCGGCGCCACCTTCAGCTCGGCAGCGATCTCGCCGATCGCCGCGCTGCCGCGCGCACCGAGGATGAAGAGCACCGCGGCCTGGGCCGAGCTGATGCCTTCCCAGCCTTCCGGGCGCGTCTCGATCCAGCGCTGCAGGATGCGCTGGGCGCGGTTCAGCAGGAAGACGAAGCGCGGCTGGCGCTGGCCACTCATCGCTGGGGCTCCGGCCTGGCCGGCGCCGAACGGCGGACGGCCTGTTCCAGCAGCCAGTCGCCGACCTGGGGCCACAGCAGGGCCGCGCAGCGCTTGCGGAAGAAGCCCATGTGGCCGATCGCCGGCACGCCGGCGGCGACCGGCGCGACCTGCCTGCGCTCGACGCCGGCGTTGACCAGCGGCGCCACCAGCATCGCGATCGCCTCCGGATTGGCCCAGGGATCGTCGTCGAAGCCCAGCACCAGCAGCGGCAGGCGCTGGGCGCGCATGCGGCGTTTGGCGTACATCGCCGGGTCGTCGAAGAAGTAGCGCGGCAGGCTGGTCCAGCGGCTCCACTGGCGCATCACGGAGGCGGGCAGGTCTTCGCCCAGGCCGATGCGGCGGCCCGGCATGTAGCCGCACAGGGCGCACAGCAGCGGCCCCAGTACGCGCATCACGAGGCGCACGCGCAGCCGTTCGCCAAAGCCGCGCACCAGCCGGGTCGCGCCCGCGTGCGAGGCCACCAGCACCGCCGCGCGCAGGCGCATGGTCTCGTCGGAGAGCGCGATCGCATGGCCGCCCACGCTGTGGCCGACGGCCAGCAGCGGCAGCGCCGGATAGTGCTCCGCGCCCCAGCGCGTGACGGCGCCGACATCCTCTTCCATCCAGTCCGCCATCGTCACCGTACAGGCGCGCAGGTCGCTTGGGCGCGAGGCGCCGGTGCCGCGGTAATCGTAGGTCAGAACGCTCAGGCCCAGGCCGGCCAGCCAGCGCGCGAAGGCTTCGTAGTAGCCCTGGGTGACGGCGGTGGCCGGGTGCAGCAGCACCAGTGCGCGCGGGTCCCGGGCAGGATACAAACGGGCGGCGATGCGCTCGCCGCCGGCCGTGCTGATGTCGATCGGCTGGCTGTCCATGATGGCTGAATTAGTTAACGTGTTAACCAATTTAGCAGCAGGCAGGCCGGGCCGCAAGCGAAAAAAAGCCCGGACGATGCCGGGCTTCGATCAGTGCCGACGAGAGCTCAGTGGAAGTGCTCGTTGCCGGCCGGGGTATCTTCCGGCATCTCGGCATGCACCAGCTCGCCGCTCGGGTCGGCGAACAGCGGGGCGCCGCAGTCGTCGCAGTATTCCGCGACATAGCGCTCGGCGATGCGCTTGACGTGGGCGATGCCCATCTCGTTGAGGTGCTTGACGATCTCGTCCATCGGCGCCGCCGGACGGCCGCCGTGCACCGGGCCTTCCATCGGCGTGCCTTCCTCGTCTTCCTGGCCGTACAGCGGCCAGACGATGCCGTACACCACGTCCGAAGACTGGCGCAGGGTGAAGCCGACGCGGTATTCGTCGACCTGGCTGTCGTTGACTTCGTCGCCGAAGCCGGCAATCACGGCGCGCAGGTCGCCCGGCTCGACGCCCAGCGTATACGTGAGGTAGTGGACGGCGGCACGCACCGATACCGGACGGATCAGCTTGTCCGCCTCGCGGCAGGCCACGTAATAGGCTTCCGGCAGCAGCAGTTCGGTGCCGCAGCCCGGCAGCAGGCGTGCGATGTTGGGGCCGGCCTGGGCGCGCCATTGTTCCAGCGCGGAGTCGCGCACCGCTTCGAAATTGACGTGGTGCTGCGGTTCCTGCCAGCGGAACAGCGGGCCGCCGGCCGGGGCGATGACGGCCACCAGCAGGTAGCGGGTGTCGGCCAGGAACTGGGAGGCGTCCGGGCCCGGCGCGGCCGGCTTCACGCTCGTGCCCTTGTGGGCGGCCTGGGCCAGCTTGTGGGTCAGGCCATAGGTTTCGGCGTGGGTGCGCGGCAGCTGGTCGAGCGAGTACAGGGTCGGCGCCATCGCCATGCGGGCGCCGTCGGCCAGCAGGTGGGCCGAGAAGTGGGCCGACAGGGTGGTGACGATGTCGTTCGGGATGGTCCCGGAAGCGATCGAGAAGCGGGTCCAGGCGAGCACCGGCGCGGCCACGAGCAGGGCCTGCCAGGTGAGGTCCTCGCCGCCGACCTGTTCGGTCATGGTCGCGGATTCGCTGACGGCTTCGACGCCATCCATCAGCACGTCGTAGACCGCGAGGTCGCCCTTGAACAGAACGTTCAGTGCGGCGTCGATGCTGTCCTGGTGGTTGGTCTTGAGCAGCTTCTGCAGCTGCGTATCCAGATTGCGCTCCCAGGTTCGTTCTTCAACGCGGCTGGCGGCCTGCACGATGGCTTGGCTGATGCTGACTAGACGCTGGCTTTCTGCCGATAGTTTGAGTGAGTCTTTGGAGGAGCGACGCATAGTAAATGATTGAATGTGGATCGATGGTCCAGAGGGCCATGATAAACCCTTATCCCCGGTATTGTAGTTGATTCGGCCACATGCCTGTAACACACTGGCAAGTTCGGCCACAGAAGGGAAAAGCAGGGGTGTTGCTCAGCCGCGCTTGTCAAAACGCGCAACAAGAATCATAATGCGAATCGTTCTCATTTATTTTTCGCGGTTTGCCCTGCCGTCACCGATCCCATGACCAATAACAAGAAGCAAGCATCCTTCATCAAGAGCCGCAAGCACGTTCGCGTGCTCCCGTCGCCGGCGCCGGCCCTGGCGCTGACCATGCTGGCCACGCTCGGCATGTCCGCCGCCCAGGCCGCGCCGGACGACGTGATCGACCAGCACATCCCGGCGGTGCAGGTGAAGGGCGCCGCCCAGTCGCAGACGGCCAGCAGCGACAAGTTCACGGCGCCGCTGCTGGACACGCCGAAGTCGGTTACCGTCGTATCGAGCGACGTGATCGCCCAGACCGGCGCGGTGTCGCTGACGGATGCGCTGCGCACCGTGCCGGGCATCACCATCGGCGCGGGCGAGGGCGGCAACCCGGTCGGCGACAACCTCTTCATCCGCGGCTACAACGCCCAGACCGATACCTATATCGACGGCATCCGCGACGCCGGTTCGCAGTCGCGCGAAGTCTTCAACCTCGAGCAGGTGGAGGTCGTGAAGGGCCCGAACTCGGCCTACGGCGGCCGTTCCTCGGCCGGCGGCGGCGTCAACCTGGTCAGCAAGACCGCCCAGGCCTACGACTTCAACAGCGCATCGGTCGGCCTCGGCACCGACAAGTACAAGCGCATCACCGGCGACGTCAACCGAAACATCGGCAGCAACAGCGCCTTCCGCTTGAATTTCATGGCGCACGAGAACGATGTCCCCGGCCGCAACGTGGTCGGCGGCAACCGCTGGGGCGTGGCGCCCACCGTCACCTTCGGCCTGAACGGTCCGGACCGCGCCATCATCAGCCTGTACCACCTGACCTCGCACGAGATCCCGGATACCGGCATCCCCTTCAACAACCCCTTCAGCAGCGGCGCCAACGTCAGCAAGAACGGCAACGGCACCCCGTTCGACGTCGACCGCAAGACCTTCTACGGCCTGGCCAACCGCGACTTCCGCGACACCAAGAGCGACGTCGGCACGATCGACCTGCGCCACGAGTTCAGCCCCGACCTGGTGCTGCGCAACGTGACCCGCTACGGCAAATCGAACAACGACTACGTCTGGACCCAGCCCGACGATTCGAAGGGCAACACCGTCCTCTACGGCACCGTGTGGCGCCGCGCGAACACCCGCGCCACCGAGACCCGCACCTTCGCCAACGTCACCAGCCTGACGGGCGAAGCCTTCACGGCCGGCCTGAAGCACAGCTTCAATGCCGGCGTCGAATTCGACCGCGAGACGACCGACCGCGCCGCCTACGTCTTCACGCCGGGCACCAACAATCCGCTGACCGGCACCTTCACCTGCCCGACCTCGGGCGCCGACACGCTGTACAACTGCACCACCCTGGTCAACCCGAATCCGAACGACCCCTGGGTCTATACCCGCAGCCTGTCGGGCGCGCTGACCCACGTCAGCACCAAGACCAAGGCCGTCTACGCCTTCGACACCATCGAGATCAATCCGCAGTGGCTGCTGAACCTGGGCCTGCGCTGGGACGACTTCCAGAGCACCCTGGACACCCTGGCCACCACCACCACGGCCGCCGCCCACGCCGTGGTCGACACCAACTTCGTCAGCACCCAGGCCGGCATCGTCTACAAGCCGGCCAAGAACGGCAGCGTCTACCTGTCCTATGCCAGCTCGGCGACCCCGCCGGGCAACGACGGCGGCGACGGCCTGGATGGCTTGACCGCGCAGATCCAGAACCTGCAGCCGCAGCGCAGCCGCAACATCGAGCTGGGCACCAAGTGGGACCTGCTGCCGGGCGGCCGCCTGTCCGTGACCGGCGCGCTGTTCAAGAGCACCATGAACAATGCCCGCGTGACGGCGCCGGACGGCACCACCCAGAACGTCGGCCGCAAGCAGGTGCGGGGCGTGGAACTCGGCTTCTCGGGCAAGATCAACTCCGCCTGGACCGTGTTCGGCGGCTATACCTGGCTGGACGCCGAGATCGCCGACAACGGCTACACCAACACCGGCACCACCGCCGCGCCGATCTGGACCGCGTCGCCCTTCAACGGCAACCGCTTCCCCACCACGCCGAAGCACAGCGCCTCGCTGTGGACCAGCTATGCCTTCACCAAGGACTTCACCGCCGGCTTCGGCATGAGCGCGATGTCGAAGGTCTACGCCAACGTCAACAACAACAAGTGGGTGCCGGGCTATGCACGCTTCGACGCGATGGCCAGCTATGCCCTGAACAAGGACATCTCGCTGCAGCTGAACCTGCAGAACCTGACCGACAAGCTGTACTTCGACAAGGTCTCGTCGCCGCACTATGCCGGCGTGGCGCCGGGCCGTTCCGCTACCCTGACCGCCAACTTCAAGTTCTGAGCCGGAAGCCATCATGATGCTGCACATCCCTGGCGTGCTGTCGCCGGAGCAGGTAAGGTCCATGCGTGAACGCCTGGCGTCGACCGACTGGGTCGACGGCCGCGCCAGCGTCGGCAGCCAGGGAGCGCAGGTCAAGCGCAACCGCCAGCTGGCGGAAGGGTCGCCGCTGGCGCTGGAGCTCGGCCAGCTCGTCAGCGCGGCGCTGATGGCCAATCCGCTGTTCTTCTCCTGCGCGCTGCCGCTGCGCATCCTGCCGCCCTTCTTCAACAGCTATGCCGGCGGCGAGCATTACGGCCCCCACGTGGACGGCGCCATCCGTGCCCAGCGCGGCGGCGCGGCGGTGCGCACCGACGTCTCCTGCACCGTGTTCCTGAGCGATCCCGAGGACTACGAGGGCGGCGAACTCACCGTGATCGATTCCTACGGCACCCATGAGGTCAAGCTGCCGGCCGGCGATGCGATTGTCTATCCGTCGACCAGCATCCACGAGGTGCAGCCGGTCACGCGCGGCGAGCGCCTGGCGTCCTTCCTGTGGGTGCAGAGCATGGTGAGGGACGACTGGAAGAGGGCGATGCTGTATGAGCTGGATACGAATATCCAGGCCTTACGTGCGAAGCATGGCGACGGGCCCGAACTGGTCGGGCTGACCGGGCATTACCACAACCTGCTGCGGCAGTGGGCCGAGACCTGAGCTTCGTTAGCGCTTTTCCCTGTTGATCGCCTGCAGGAGCACGAAGGCTTCGTGATCGATGGCCGGTTCCGCGGCCGCCAGTTCCTTGCTCGCCTGGGCATAGGCGGCGCGCTTGCGTTCCTTCTTTTCTTCCGGCGGCACACCTGCCACCGCGCCCGGGAAGATGATCCCGCCGCTGTTATTGTATTTCTTGTGGATGAGCTGCCTGCCGTAGGGGGTGTTGTAGAAGCGGGTCATCTCGGCTGCGGTGTCGGCGGAAATGCGGTCCGCCAGCGGCGGCGCCATGCGCTGGTACACCTCGGCGGGCGGCATCTTGTCGAGCTTGGCGAACATCGCCTGCCGCTGCGCTTCGCTCGGGTAGCGGGTGCGGGCGGCCACGCCACGCAGCACTTTTTCGATCTGCATCGCGCCCAGCAGATCCTGCACCGCCTTGACGTGGGCGGGATTGCGCGCCGCCGCGGCCTGTCCCGCGGGCGCCGTGCTGGCGCCGGACGCGGGACCTGCGAAGAAGAAAGACAGCGAGAAAGACAGCGCCAGCGCGGCGGTGACGACGGACTTCATGGATTTCCTTTCCGAAAGGTCATGATGACGCCGACCTTACCAGAGTCAGCCGCCCGGAAATGCGCGGATTGTCACCGCGAGTCCGGCGGCGCGGCTTTCAACGCGCGATCGACCAGTTCCTCGTCCGTGAGCGGGTCGAGGCAGTCGAACAGCAGCCATTGCGCGTGCGCCGGATCCGGGCAGCCGGCGCAAAAGGCGCTCACCGCCCCATCGAATTCCGCGTCCGACAGCAGGTCCGCCTTCGACGGCGTGATGCTGTCCAGCAGCTCGAGCAGCTGCTGTTTGTTGAGTTTGCCCATTCCTGCCGTTAAGCATTGACCATAAAAAAGCTATTGTACAAATATTCCTTGTTGATTGGCGGAAAAAAGGCCGGAGCCCTTGCGGGGTCCAGCCTTTTGCACTGCCCGCACGAGGCGGGCAGGGATACCAATTACGCAGCCAGCAGCTGACGCAGCACGAACGGCAGGATGCCGCCATGCTTGTAGTAGTCGACTTCGATCGGGGTGTCGATACGCAGCAGCACCTGGGTCTCTTTCACCGAGCCGTCGGCGCGGTGGATCACCAGGGTTGCCTGCATCTGCGGACGGATCTCGCCTTCCAGGCCCTTCAGGTCATAGGTCTCGCTGCCGGTGATGCCCAGCGACTCGACGCTGTCGTCGCCGATGAACTGCAGCGGCAGCACGCCCATGCCGACCAGGTTGGAACGGTGGATACGCTCGAAGGAACGGGCGATCACGGCCTTCACGCCCAGCAGCTGGGTGCCCTTGGCGGCCCAGTCGCGCGAGGAGCCGGTGCCGTACTCTTCGCCGGCGAAGATCATGGTCGGGGTGCCTTCGGCGATGTACTTCATCGCGGCGTCGTAGATCGACAGCTGTTCGCCGCTCGGCTGGTGAATCGTCA
>OUNM010638458.1_pt1 | contig 10133 bp, 12 predicted proteins | sample 1769961 | NCBI WGS metagenome assembly OUNM01 (sample SAMEA3914820, study PRJEB12502) | metagenome | biome: forest; material: soil | place: USA | collected 2012-03-12 | depth 0.3 m
AACAGCAAACGGCACCAACCAACCTCACACGACAGCCATGCTCTGATCGGCCCTGATCTCGCTCTAGGCGGCCAGTGTACCTAACGTCGCTCATTAATCTGACTTTCGAATTCACCATCCCGTCGTCTGACGTCGTCCATCCAGCCACCCGTTCGCCGGCTTCATGAACATCTCACCATGTTGCCCCTCGTACAGATGCACCAGCTGGTGCAACCCCAGCTCGACTTCCTCGGGCCTCACCCGGGGCACCTGAGGCCGGACTATTCACCCCAGCACCATGGATCCCACCTCTCACCACCGTCACAGTCCCCTCAGAACACGGGCTCGACACCTCGTTCCTTTGGTGTCCGAGGCGCCCAGCACGCCCCAGCCTTACACCGCATCACGACCAGCTTCAGCCGGTTGCACGCGCACGCGCACGACCAGGCCGAGCACTCTCTACGCCGGAAAACTCCCAGTGGAACCATCGACAACGGGTACGACGGCTCCTTGACTCACGTGGCCGCAGGTCCTCCGCCGCTGAAGCACATGATTGTCCCTGCTTCGTCCAAGATTTTCCCGACAGCCATGGTCCATCGAGCATCTAACCCATCTGCTGGTGGGATCATGCCGCAAACCCTCGCGAGTCCTTGGGCGTACTCGGCGCCCGCAACGGGGAGGAAATTTGAGCTGGAGGCCGAAACTGTGGGCGGGCTGCTTGGGTCTCGGGGAGGATGGGGTATCGGGTCGCCGACTGCAGCATTAGATCTGGGTGCGGGAGACGGCCCAAGTTTTCTGCAGCACGTACCTCAGCACAACTACCACGGCGTATCCGGCCTGCAGCCGCTTCTCGGGCCGGGGTACCAGCAGCCATTGTCGGAAACGGTCTACAGTCCGGGCGGCTACCAGCAGCCTGCCGTGTGGAGGGATGGAAGCCTTGGCTACCAAACCTTCATCCCGTTGGCAAACAACTACACGCCGCAGAACTCAGTCGGCAATGCCTTTATGGCTCCTCAGTCCACAATACATCACGGCTTGGCCAACGTCCCAGGGCTGGGACAAGCCCACAACTTCGGCCTGCCGCTGCCCAGCCACCCGCTCGATGACGGTTTCGCTCGCTACGGCCACAGCCACTTGGCACACCATGCCGCTTCCCTTGGACGAAACTCCATGGGGATGGCGCCAGGTGCTGGCTATCTCGCAAAGCCAGCTCCTCCGTGTGAGGTAAACTCGCCGGCTCGCTTTAGGGAACGAGCCCTGCAAAGCGCCCACAAATCGTACAACGACCTGCTCCTCCATCTCACCACCGCGAAAAAGGCACAGCATGCACGCAGCGGCTCCGGCTCGAGACCACCTTCGAAACTGGTGGTATATCCGAAACCCTCTACCACGCCCACAGGAGGCAAGGCGCGGCCATTATCCGCATTTGCTGATCCGACGGCAAGTTACGCGCAGCAGGTCGCCCAAAAGGAGGCAGCCGCGCGGGTGTTTGCCAGCGGCCAGCATCCACGATCATACCAAGAAATCGGCTCGCCTGTTATTCGCGCCAGGGCTTCACTCGAAATGCTGGCGAACCTCTGTGAGCAGAGTGGTTGGAAATGGGTCGAGGGAATGCTGCTGGGAGGTTGCCTCTACTATGGCTTGGAGCGTTACGAGGAGGCCTTGGAATGGTTCAGGCGGATCGTAAGCCTAGATCCAGGGTGGGTATTCTGCTGTTTTTTGTTCTTCTTCCCCGATGAGTAACGCTAATAGCTGCCAGCCACGTGGAAGCCATCTCGAACATTGCAGCCACGCTGTATTGCTTAAACCGGCCCGACGAGGCAGAACAACACTGGGTGCGAGCCATCAAACTACGCCCAAGTTACCTCGAGGCAGTCGAGCATCTCGTCAGTCTCCTGTGCTCGATACAACGAAACGCTGCAGCCGTGAGCGCCATCGAGTTTATTCAGCGTTCTTTGAGGATACCGAGATTCGATGGCCATCGAGACCAAGCCAGCGAGACTGCCAGCGAGGCAGATGTGGCGTCGTCAACGACCCTGGCTGAATCGAGCCCGGATTCATACGTGCTCGACGCAGAGAGCACCGACAGTCCAGCGCTTCACTTTTCCCCTGTGGCTGAGGATTCCGCATCACCTGGCTTCGGTTCCAGCGGCTACCGGATTCCGGGAAGCGAGAACGGCCGGATGGTCCTGCTTATCCACGCCAAAGGGAACATGCTGTACTCGTTGAAAGACACCGAACGTGCGTCCGAGGCCTTCGAAGAGGTGGTATTGATCAGTGCTGGAAGGCGTGTTCAAGGTGCCAAGTCCCTCATCCGGAGGATACAAACCGTCCTGGCGCCCCGGGATCCTAGCTCCGGACGACGTTTGGGATCCATCCAGGAGAACTTGTCGACTCCGTTACTCCTGCCTCCCGACAAAGCGAAGCTCACAGCCCAGTTCGTCTTCGCCCCCACCGGCGGCCAGCTCCCTGGTCTTCAGCATATGCCCGAGGGCGCCCACAAGAAGTCCGTGGTGGCGACGACGAGCAATTCGCTGTTGTCTCTGGCCAAGATCTACCAGGACGCCATGTCCAATGGCGGCCAGAGCCCTAGTCTCATTCGTCAACCCGCGGGAGTCGGGGACATCCTGGCCCTCTACTACCTCTCTCTGTCGCTTCAGGAGAGCCCGTCGACTGCCAACAACGTAGGGATCCTTCTCGCGGGCGTCCAACAAACCGCTCCAATACAATTCATTTCCGTCTCCGACATGGGTCTTGCCTCAAGCGTCCCTGGAATCGTGCCCGGCAGCGGGCTATCTCTCGCACTTGCCTACTACCAATACGGTCTCACCCTGGATCCCAAACACGTGCATCTCCACACGAATCTAGGAAGCCTGCTCAAGGACATTGGCCAGCTCGACATGGCCATTTCCATGTACGAGCAAGCCGTAGCGTGCGACGGCTCCTTCGATATCGCCCTGACCAACCTCGCGAATGCGGTCAAAGACAGGGGGCGGATCGGCGACGCTATAAAGTACTACCGGCGGGCTGTGGTTGCAAACCCCGACTTTGCCGAAGCCGTCTGCGGCCTCTCGACGGCTCTGAATTCGGTCTGCGATTGGAGAGGTCGCGGTGGCGTTCTGCTCGCCGGCGGCAGGTATGACAGGTGGCACGTGGACGAAAAAGGCATGCTCCAGGATGCCAAGGGCCAGGGCCAAGGGGGCGGGCTGATGAAGCGCGTCGTCGAGATCGTTGGGCGGCAGCTCAAAGAATCGTCTTCTTGGGGTTCTGGGATCTTGCATGAGCAGTCGATTCTCCAGCTCGTGTCTCAGCTCGGTGATGCTGGCAGCGGTCTCACAGATGCTTTTCTCGACTTGGCGGCCGAGCTTCGAAGGTGGGCTGGAAGGCCTGGTGAGGGCTATCGAGTCCTGCGCCTGGTTGAGCGCTCAACCGTCGCAGCCATGCGTTGCTGGTACCAGGACAAGCACATCAGGGGCATACCTCGGGCCGCCTACCGCCGACCGAGACTTCCATCAGCCCTCTCGGTCCCGTCAGCGCCGACAGTTCTACCGTTTCATACGTTTACTTGTCCCTTGCCCGCCAAGGACGTCCGGATGATCTCGCAGAGGAACGGGTTGAGGATATCGTTCTCAACGCTCCGGTCACCTTGGATTCCGACCACTGTGTACGAGCCCCCCGACCCGCCGAGTCCTCATCTGAATGTGGGCTATATCTCCTCCGACTTCAACAACCATCCTCTGGCCCACTTGTAAGTACCCTTCGCCTTTATGATCGCTCTAATTATCTCTAACCGTCGCAGGATGCAATCCGTTTTCGGCATGCACAACCCAGAACGCGTCAAGGCCTTCTGCTACGCGACGACCGCGAGTGACAGGTCTATCCACCGCCAGCAGATCGAGCGCGAAGCGCCAGTGTTTCGCGATGTGAGCGCTTGGTCGCCAGACAGGCTCGTTGAGCAGATCGTCCAGGACAAAATCCACATACTGGTCAACCTCAACGGCTACACGCGCGGAGCCCGCAACGAGATCTTCGCTGCCCGTCCCGCTCCAATCCAGATGTCTTTTATGGGTTTTGCAGGCACCCTGGGCGCCGAATGGTGCGATTATCTGCTGGCCGACACCACCGCAATCCCACCGTCAACGCTTCGACCCTATCGCAACAACGTCACGTTAGAGGACGTCTTCCGCGATGAGGCCGATGCCGAAGCCGAAGATTGGGTCTACTCGGAGAACATCATTTTCTGCCGCGACACATTCTTTTGCTGTGACCACGCACAGTCTGCTGACGGGTACAACGAGCGGGACCTGACATGGGAGGACGACCAGCGGAGACGGTGGAAGATGCGCAAGGAGCTGTTTCCCAGCCTTCCCGACGACGCCATCCTCCTGGGGAATTTCAACCAGCTCTACAAGGTACGTCCAACCCCCAAATCACGCGCTGGGACAACCACGCTAACATCCCGTTTACAGATCGACCCCACCACCTTCCGCTCGTGGCTACGCATTCTCGCTGCCGCGCCCAAGGCCTACCTATGGCTGCTCCGCTTCCCCGAGCTCGGCGAGACGCACCTCCGCCGCACCGCGCGCGAGTGGGGCGGCGACGGCGTCGCATCGCGCATCATCTTCACCGACGTGGCGCCCAAGCAACAGCACATCGCCCGCGCCCGCGTCTGCGACCTGTTCCTCGACACCCCCGAGTGCAACGCCCACACCACCGCCGCCGACATCCTCTGGTCCAACACCCCGCTGCTGACCCTGCCGCGGTACGACTACAAGATGTGCTCGCGCATGGCCGCGTCGATCCTCAAGGGGGCGTTGCCCAAAGGGCCCGAGGGGCAGCGGGCCGCAAGGGAGTTGATTGCGCGGGACGAGGCGCAGTACGAGGAATTTGCGGTCGGGTTGGTCAACGGGCTCGCGTATCGCCGGCCGAACCGCCTCCAGGCCGGCGGCGTCCACGGGGAGGGGGAGTATCGGGAGGGGGTGGGCCGGCTGGCGGAGATGAGGAGGCTGTTGTTTGAGAGCAAGTGGAGCTGTGCGCTGTTTGATACCCGGCGGTGGGTCAGGGATCTCGAGGAGGCGTATGAGATTGCCTGGGAGAGGTGGGTGAGAGGGGAGGGCGGGGATATATACCTGTGAATTGCTTGGGTTGAATTGCTTTGGGGGGTTTTGGCTTTGGTGGGATGGGCATGGGAGAAAATACCGTTTGAGTTATTACGAGGAAGGGATGGGATGGATCGAATGCAATGGAATGGAACGGGATCGGGTCGTTGAGCTGGCATGCTCACATGGGAGGAAGCGGAGTTACTCAGTACTAGACCTACTTTGCGGCGCGCGTGGATTCGTTTCGGGTTTCTTTAGTTTCTGCGGTTTGAGTTCTGGTTTTGGGCCTTCTCTCTCGCGAAGAAGATCCTCTCTGCTATTAGGAAGGTCGGATCGTGCGCGAGCTACGGTCTGGACGAGGTACGGAAGTACGGCATTATTCCCCTTGTTTACGTATACTTGCTGCATCATTTGTGATGGTCAAGTTTTGTTATTTTCCCATCTGGTGTTGCTCGGAATTGAGAGGGGTACAACATTGCACATCGCGGGTCGGGAGTGGTTGTGGGAGTCTGTGTCTCGATGATGTGTCATGGGACGGAACATAGCATCTAGTATAGCATCGCATGTAGGCATGGGCAAATGTTGTTTGGTCTTGCTCTTTTTCCTCTTGTCTAGAGGGTCATGCCAGGCTGCTTCTCTCGTTTCTTCCTCCACATGAAGTGGCCGTGTCAAGTAAGAGGGAGAGTAGCTCGTCGAGGTTTGCGAGCTTGCTCTTTTTGTGACCCTGTTTTCTTCCCACACTCTTTTCTCCTTCTTTGCCTAGCCTGTCAAGACTGTTGGTGTAGGGTCTGTTGACGTGTGGGAGGGATGGGAAGTGTGTGCTCGAGAGGTCGGAGGAGTTGGCTGTTGGGATAGGGGTTCTGACGGATTACTTGTAGCCTGTGGGCTGTGTTGAGCTGTTAGCAGGCTTTTCTTAAGCGCGGTTTTGGCATTAAAGATTGAACGGCATTATGGGAATGAAGGAGCAAACCGCTCTTGGTAGAGCCAGAGTCGAGAAGGTTGTGGTCAGGGGCGGCACGTTGAGGTAAGACAGAATGCTTCAGCCTGAACTCCAAGTTTTCCTCGGCATCGGATCGGGAGGGATACAGTAGAACGTGTAGCACAATCCTGTACTCATTCTTGAAGGGCAGACAGAAGATGAGGTCTTTGGCTGTTCGAAGTCCGTGGTTTCTGCCCGAGTTTCTGTCAGGAGTTGGGTGGACGCAGTTCGATGGAACACTGACCAAGCTCGGGGCTGTCAAGTCCGTCAAGCTCAAGAGAATATGGACAAAATACTGTCAGCTCGTAGTATGATTAGGATGCGATATCTCGAGAGATCTGTTCTCCGACGTCTCCGCATACTATGGTTTGCTATCCTGCTTAGACAACGACGGCGGTGTTCCTCAGGGGGCGTTCTCCCAGCCTGCACGCCGGACCGCTCACTTCTAGTTTTTTTTCGAAGAAGGGCCTTATCGCATGGTACGTACGCTTGCAATACACGACCCGTCTCCTCGGGTGCTCCATGCTGCTCCCCTTTCTCGACCGCCTCGGACCCAGCTCGGGCGCAACCACCCTGGGAGCATTGCGGAAGCGAGTATCACCCTGGGTTTTCCACACTGGTTGCGTCTATCCTCTCCTTCATTTCGACGCATAATACTGACAGCATCGCGCCGGTCTCTGGGCTTCCTGACAGGCCAGGTCGTTGCAGATGGGTGCTACGTGGCATGGTCTGGTCTTGGGAATGAGCAGGGGGCACTCCTCCTCCCCCCGACAACCAGGTTGATGGAGCAATGATGGCCTGCAGGGAGTGACTGCTTGATTCACGGAGCTGCATATGCTTCAATTTCGTGCCCCAATGACGGTCTCCATGATGTATGCGCGGCCGTGGAGCTGGGGGCAGCGGCATCCACGTCCTCCTTGACCTCGCCTCCCGACACACCCACCATCAGCCAGGAAGCGCAGAAGGCTCAGAGAGGCAAGCTGAACCCCCCTCCCTCATCAGCTCTCCACCAGCTCACCGCTGCATACCGCTTGACATGAAACCATCCGTTCGGTGCGCTTACTGCTTCATGATACACCCTTCTGCCCCGGTTCAGCTACGATGTGGTCGCGACGCAATTTCCTTCTGGCCCAACCACAGGCTCCAGATCCAGTCCCGGGGAAACTCCAAAAACTCCCCCGTGCAGCATCACAACCATGATAAACCACTGATACACAATTTGTAAGCGACGTCAAGTGCCGCATCGGCGTCAACAGCAGCATCTCGGGGGCGGACCGGGACCGGAACTGCTCCTGGCTAGGAGCAATGGCCCCTTTCCATCCACAAGCACAAGCCATGAGCACCCGGCCTTCCCTTGTTGGGCTACCGACGTGGAGATGGAAACCTGCCGACGAACACTCCGTTGGGACGCACGTGGAGCGGCGGTCTAGCGAAACGTTCCCGCCTTTCACCGGCAGCCTTACGGGGCATATGGGGGTTTGTGCAGAACAATCTACTGCTCAGTTCGTCAGGCGTGGCCCTTTCTTTGCAGAGGGAAATACCTACCTTTTGCACTCGTTCACTCTTAATCAGTGCCGTAGAGCCTCAGAGAAGACGTCAACAGCCCCGTGTCGGTCAACCCATATCCTCTATCCAGCGGAGCAGGGGTCTACCATATGTACAGCCCGGGATCACAACGACAAGTCGTCTGCTTGTATCCGCGATCACCACCACTAACACCCACACCATGGCAGAAAGGGTTAGAAAACCACGAGCAATAAGCAATAGCTGGATGCGCAAACCAAGGCAGGCTCAAGACCTTCAACACATCAGCAACTTGGTCCGGAGCATCTCCCTGATTCATCAGCAAACACTCCCCCAAACAAGGGGTATATCAGGAGACAGAAAGAGAGGGGGTGAGTGTAAGTGAGACATGCAGACTAGACCGGCAGGCCAGCGCAAGGCCAGGCCAGTCCACATCGCTTAGCCCCTCGCGGGCGTGCCGGTTCGCTGGCGCCGCCGTTGCCACCACGCAGCATCACCGTTCGAGGCGTTCGACTCTGCCGACTCGGATGCCGGTGATGGGTCTGCGCTCCCTCCCGCTCGGCCCAGGCGGCGTCGTCGCGCCCACGGGCCCACGAGACGCAGCCCACAGCCTCGAAAGCAAAGCGGCGCTTGCAAACAAGTCAAAGTGCCCATCGTATGATGCCCGCCAGTCCAAAAGCGTTCGACACGAGGGCATAGCGGATCTGGGCTGGCTCGACCTGCGCCGGCACCATGCGGCTTGCGCCAGAGAGAGGCCCAGATGCAGCTTCGGCCAGGCGGCGAGGTCAGCCCCTCCAGCTTGCCTCTTCGCAAGCATAGCAGGAAGCGAGCGAGCAGCAGCACGGACAGCAAGGCAAACGCCCTTTCTCAGCTTCCCCGCCGTTAGAAACAACGTGTACTTGGCACGGCAAGTTCGACGCACCGACGCTCCCGCAGGCACAGGCACAGCGCCAAAACCCTCCCCTCTCCGTGTCCCCTCTCTCGCCACCCTCTCCCTGCCGGGCAGGCTCTCATCCGATCCGTCGAGCGAGTCACAGCGTCTACGTGCATCTAAGATTCCCCATGTCTCACCGTCCAACCTTGGAGATGGCGCCATCCCAGGTGGACGGCACACACGGCATCAGCAGCGCCGCCCCCGGTCGTCCAGTCCCGGGCGAGCGACGAGGGAAGCAAAGTGATGTGCGGAGACGATCCCTCTTCCAAGGTCCGAAAGGCCAAGAAGCCACACTGATAACCGGCGGTCCACTGGGGGCACAGAGCGAGAGACATGCAGGCAAGGAAAGGGACGCCGAGGGGGGGAACGGGGGCCAAAGTGCCCTTTTCGAACGACGCACGCCGGATCAAGCGAATCGATCTTCAGCCCAGCCAGCCAGCCAGCTGTGCTCGCGGATGGCACGCTGACGGACTGGAGAAGCAGGACCATCCATCCCCTCCTCCCTTCCTCCCTCCCGCTGCGTTGTGAAGCGGCCAGATCATGAACTTTTTGGGATAGTCGGCCCGGGTTTGATGGGAGGTGCTGAGCAATTCCCATCCTCGACTAGCCAGCTCGGGAAGGAGCACAGATCGGTGGGCCCGTGTAAATCGACCGCATGAGCCACGTCAGAGTTCAGCAGGCCGGTTCTTTCAGACCTGGTATTATACCGCAGCTGACGGAGCCGGAACGGGCGGCCGGCAGTTGGGAATCCCCCTGTCCAGAAGCTGAAGCCTGATTGATGGGTGCGTGTCCGGACAATCGTAGTCTGAAAGGCCATGATGACGCTGAGCATATCTCAGCTCCCGGGGGGGCAGTTTCCTCAGCGGAGGGGAGCGACAACGGGCAGCACCGCAAGACGTGCTCGGGCGCGTCCGCTACGAGCTAGCTAGCTGCGGCGGCAGCTGCCTCCTCGCTTCGCTTCGCCCTCTTCACGACGTGCGTGCGTGCGCGCATGCGCCTTGTGCAGCAACGTTACAGGCCTGGCTGTCGGGAATCCACTGACGACGGTTGAGCAGGAAGCTGTTTCGATGTCTCGGGGCCGAGCGGGCGCGGCGGGCGGCGGGCCTGCCCAGCTGGAGGAGCGCCCTCCTCGCCGCCAATGAGAGACGATGGAGCGGCCCTGTTCCACACACTCAACGGCGGCCACGATCTCGAAGGCGTTCGAGCATCAAAGGAGATCGGCAAGGGGTTCGTTCCAGCCCCGGCTGGGCGTGTGTCCAGAGCCCACCGCACCAGCACGGAGAGGAGGAAGAACCAGCCCGTGCGAGAGAAACGGAAGGGTGAAACGGCTCTCTTTTCCCCCTCTGGGAGGCTGCTGGGCAGGGCATGCATCATGATCGCCTTGCTGGCAGCGTTCTCTGCCTGTGGCCGTCTTCCATCGGTCCTTGTTCGGGAGGGACGGAGACTTTTCTTCTTCCTGCTGCAGCCAGCCCCCATGCCAGGCGGCTCTGGGTTTTTGAGCCGGACAGGGGTCAGAGTTGAGCGTCGGTGTCCAATAGAGTGGGCGGACGAGCTGAGGGACTGACATGGCGGCATTGGCGCCTGCATCGGCCAATTTGTGGCTTCCTCGGGTGGATCG
>OUNM010166165.1_pt1 | contig 10125 bp, 14 predicted proteins | sample 1769961 | NCBI WGS metagenome assembly OUNM01 (sample SAMEA3914820, study PRJEB12502) | metagenome | biome: forest; material: soil | place: USA | collected 2012-03-12 | depth 0.3 m
CAAAAGACGACACGAGCCGGATTTGAACCGACGCCTCCGAAGAGATAAGATTTCGAGTCTTACGCTATAGACCACTCAGCCATCGTGCCTTGGTGATTGGCTGAGTTGTAGCTCAGCCATATCAGCCAGGGTTTAGCGCCGCCGTAGCCAGATCGGCGAGGGGGATCGATCGTGGGGTCCCGCCTCGCTTCGCTCGGTCGAGAAAGCAGTCTTCTCGCGGCTAAAACAGCAGGTGGAGACCGAAAAACAACTTGGTCTATTAATGTGTCTGTCCACCCAGAACCATGATTAGGTACTGACTGATCACAGCCAACAAGAAACACCACCAACCATATCAAACGGAGCCTGAAGGGGACTATCAATCGGATGCCAAGGATCACACCCGACCTTCCACCGCTTACCTACCCTGCTACGTACCTAAGAAAGTAAAACTCGGGCTCGAGGGGCGGGAGGTCAATGACAGGAGAGCGGGGAAATCGTCGATAGGCGTGTGCCCGAAGGTTGGCTTGATGCCGTTCGCTTCTATTGGCGCGCGGCGAAAGGGACCCCCGTAGGCGGAGATAATCCGACGGGTCCGGGATCTCGAGGCGTCGAGTGCGGTTGTGGACGTTTGGCATGTTCGGGAAAGGCCGAAAGAAGAGGTGAACAGGCTGCGAACGAGGGCTTGCAGTCGGGATTTTCCCTTGGCGAGCGCGGGTTACAGCTCATGAGATGCTGGTCTGACTGGGTGTGAGCCTGGTGCCACATGAAGTCGAGCCCTGAGACGCAGGACTATCGACTTTGTTGGCGAAGGATTGGAAGGGAAGGGCAGGTTTGAGGTTATCTCGCAGCTGAAACTTGGGGCGTAATCGATCCGTCCATCCCACACCATCATCAGCCCCTCAATAATCCCCACGGAACGTGCTTCCACGCCCCAGCGGACAGACAACCCACGTCCTTCACCACATCACCCCTCTGGACGGCCATTTCGAAGGCCCCGAGCTCTGCACGCAGGCTCGCCGTCTCGGTGATTTGCTTTTCGAATACGGAGATGCTGTAAATGGCAATCGGATACCCAGCCCACTGAATCAAGGCGGCGATTGTCTTGGACAAGCTCCAGCCGGCGGGCTGGTGGGGATTGAGTTCTGGCCGAAAGCGCCGCGACCAGAGAAGGGGCACCACGAGGGTGGAAACAAGCCCGGACAACAACGCGTGGCTTGCCAGAGCTCTAGTTCAGCAAATCAGTTAACGGGGCTGATCATGCCTCTCGACAAAGCGGGCGGGAGGGATGCCGTACAATGATGTGTGAATGAACCACACTCGTCGTCGCCTTGCCAGCAGTTGGCCTTCAAGCCGCACGGCCAGGCGAGAAAGCTGCTGTATCTCCTGGATCAAGGCCCCCTGGACCATGCGAAACTCGGCGGAGCGGCCGTTATCCAGCATCAACAAAGCTGCCACCGTATTAGTTCGTTGCGTAGGTCCATGTGCCCACCTGCACTCAGCGCGAGTAATCCACAGCAAAAGTTGGGTAAAACGAACCGCCATGAGCGCGGCCATCGGTTATACTCGCGCAACTTGAATGTAGTGTACGGTACTGATTGAGCCTCACTCGGATAGAAACCCGGAGAGCATCGGGCCCCAGCGGTGGGGGGACGGCGAGAACCTCTTGATCTTGGTTAACCTCATCGTTGCGACGCGGAATGTCGCCCCGCAAGACTATGGTATTCATTGTTGGGTCATCAGTCGTCAATGTCTTGAAACAGTATCCTGGGTTGCAACAAATGCGCGCCGGTGGCTGGCCGAGCCTTTGACATTTGCCCCGACGGGAATCGCGTGTGTTGGAATGAGTTGCTGACGGATTGGGTGTTTGGGTTTCAACGGAAAAAATGCGCGCATCCCGGCTTCAATGCAGCACGCGCCATGATTGGGTGGTGAGGGTGGTTGTCTTCATCCGAGGTGGCACAAACTCACAGCCGCAGTCGGCCTCACTTCCTTGACTGGACGCCACACCACCCGCCAAGGATGACACAGGCTCAAGCCGGGCAACGCCTTAACTATGGCGTCGTCTCCAATCTCAACCCACAGACAAATAAGTTGCCGCAGTTCCCGCGAATCAAGGCCTAGCGACGTGGCCATGCAGCCCTTGGTGGCTCAAGGAAGGATGATGACTGGTATAACCTGCAGCTTGACTTTGACTGACGGGCTTGGGGGCGTCTCACAGCCCCGATCTGAAAGTGCCGGGCCGGTGCTCGAGTGAGATGGTTAAAAAGGACGTGGACGCTAGCTAAACATACGACACAACTTGAACTTCTAGTACCCAACCTGTGTTGGCTCAATCCGACCCATACATTCACATCCACTTGAAGACAACCGACCGTCAGGCATGGGGCCTCGTCACACTGAATCACCCTGGCCCTTCCCACCCTTCGCTGAGAAACTGGCTGGGGACGAGGCTGATGGCTTCCACTTCAAAATACTCGACCCCATCCTCGTACGTCGCGCGGGCCGGGATGCAGAGGCCGAATTCGTTGTGGATGTCAAAAGGGCTGTCGACAGATTCTCGGACTCGGTCGAGCTCGCCGAGTGCCGCATCGAGAGTGAGGGGGACGTCTTCGTGGCCAAGGTAATGCTCGTGTGGCCGGTGAACGCCGTGAACTGGGTGCATCGCCAAGTCCCGAGTCCTGACTGACCGCCCTATAAGGTCCGAGTTCAGGTCCTGGCACGTCTAACACACCTCGTCACCCTGGACGCCGCGATTCGAGGCCTATGCAACGGCATGATGGCCGTCGATCATGGGAACCGGGAGTGCCTCGCGACCCTGACCAGGCTCTCCATCTGGGGCATCATCCCAATCTCTGTTGTCTTCGAGACCTACTGGACTGCTCACTTCTTCAGCGACATTCTTGTAAGCGGCCCTAGCCTCCTCAGGGACCTTGCAAACAATTATATCGAAGCGGCGCAGCCATACATTGTGCCCACGTCAGTCAAGCCCTCTTTCGCCGTCCGCCTTTCACCCATCACCTTTCGCTGTCCCCCAGGTCTCAACTTGTTTTCTCTCCTTTCTCCTGTTTCTAGGCTCCCAATCGTGCTGATTATTTCGATCTTCCAGGTTCATGGTATTTGCCGTGGCGGCCCTGGCCGGGACTCACCAGACGTTCCATTTCATGCTGGGCATACTCGACGACGGCATCGATGCCGATTTCAACCTCGCTGCGTTGATCAACAACGTGATGCCTATTGTCGCCACCGTCTTCGGGTGGTTCTCGGTTTGTCCACCGCGATTCAACCCCTTGACGCCGCTGACCAGCGCCTGGTCACCAGGCGAGGACGCCGGGAAGCAATCCCCCCTTTTCTCGCAGGAGACTCGACGAAGCGAGGGGTACTTTTGACGGCGCTGTCCGCGAGCTCAAGGTCAAGACTGACAACGTCTTGAGACGCTTCAACACCTCCTTCAGTGGTGAGTACCTACCTAGCCAGCCGCCACACAAATGTGAAGGCATTCCGGTGGCTGACCTCTCGTTAAAGTCTCGGCGGACAACAATACCGCACATATCAACCTCCACGACGCAGTCTGGATGCATTCGGCATGCAGAGAGCTCTGTCAGATGTCGGTATCCGCTGCTCGGGTGCTCGCCGCGAAGCCCGCCTTTCTTGAAGAGTTGCTAGCGGGGATGGAAGAGGCACGACAAGAGGCAGCCGCTGTAGGAATTGTGAGCGTAGGGGCTGTCGCCGTCGCCTTCAATGCTGCTAGGGCAGGTGGCGCTGTTGCTGTTGCAGACGCCGGCATTGTCACCGGAGGAGCTGCGGCCGCTGGAGCTGCCACCACAGGAGCCGGTGCTGCCGCCGCGGGAGCTGCCACCACAGGAGCCGGTGCTGCCGCCGCAGGAGCAACCACCGCAGGAGCTGGCGCCGCCACTGCGGGAGCTGGCGCCGCCTCTGCGGGAGCGACCACAGCTACAGCCGGCTTCAGCGCGTTCTTGGGCCCAGCCGTGTGCACCGTGGTAGCTATCGGGGGCGCGATCAAGGTGTGGCGGAGCATGCAGGAAGCCAACACACACAAGGCGGACATGGAGCGCACCAAGTACGGTATGTTACGCCGCCTCCTGTTGGGGAAGTACCAAAACCAATCATAATGTTTGGCTAACCGACCGGTCGTCTTTCCAAATGATAGTGACAACCGTTTGCCACTCAGCATGGGACAACGCGTACAAGATGCGCCTGGCCATGGAATGGTTCCGTCTGTACCGGGGGAGGGATCCACGCACCCTCTTCTTTTCCATACCGGCGGTCCAACAGCAGTGGGAGGAGTGTATCAGTGACTTTGAGGCTGCCGTCCATTCTGGATCTCACCATGGCGGTGATGATGCCGCGACTCTACTGGGAAGGTTTCTGCGCATTGAAGTGGACGCCCTGAGACAGAAGCGGGAGACGCTTGACGAAATCCCCTAGTCCTTCTGAAGGAGCCCGAAGAGGGCGGCTGGTTGCTGAAGTGGTAGTTGCAAATTGAGGATGTCGAGTCTTACCTGTGCTGATTCTCATGGATATACCAGGTCAGGTACCTAAGTACCTTATGCAAGGAAGAGCGTGCCTGATCAACCTGTTCCACACAAGACAGTTCCAGAAACACGAACAAGCAGTATAGCCAGTACTGCCCAGCCGATCAATCAATTTGAGCCCAATTCTGCAATGCCCTACGTGGTAGTATTCGCGTGAACCCAAAACCTCTAATAGCTCGCCAGCTTACAAGGCCAGTTCGGGCTCGAAGTGCGATGGATCCGGCAAGCCAGGGTCTGTCGAGGCTCGAAGGAATCGCTAGGAGGCCATGGGACAAGCACAATCGGTCGTGTTTGACACGAGGACTCTCTGCCATTGCGTCCAGTCTATACCTCCGTGGCACATTTCTAAAACGGCTCGGAAGGCTAGGAGCTCAATTGTGGCGGGAGGAGAAGCGACTCGAGGGAAGGGTCGGGTGGGGGAGGGCACACCTCGCCCAAGACTTCACACCTCCCGTTTCGTACTTGACTTTTATGGTTCTTTGCAGATCATCTCAGACATGTGTCGTTGACGGATGCCATACTGCCGACTCACGCCGCACCGAACTCAGTGGTGACCTCCACAGTGACCTTTTCCCTCCCTGATACATCGCAACGACCCGAACAAGGTCTTGAGCTCGCTCTCAAAGATTAAGACACGGTTCAAATTATGATTCGCATCGTCCGAGGTGAATAACACCAACATCTAAGCCAAAGCGAGGCAGGCAAACCACTGCCGCCCAACAGATGCACCGTCAAGCCATAAAACCCCCTACTACTCCGCGCTGGCCCCCTTCTCCGGCATGACAATATCCCTAAGAGCAAACCGAGTAATAAAGTTGTTCTGCTTGACAAACCAAGCGTTGACAATCTCCCACTCCGAGTTTGGGTCATCAAAGCGGATCTGTAAGTAGGTATTCTCTGGTTAGCGCCACCATCCTGCCACGAAGTGAAAGGGAGGGGGGGGGGGGGGTTTCTTACCTCAAACCGCCTTAGCATACTCGGCACTAGCTTATAAATCTCCAACAAGCTGATATTCTTCCCAATGCACGTCCGGCTGCCCATCCCAAACTGCAGCATCGTCCCATTCATCATCTTGACCCTTGCCTCGTCCCCCGGCCCCCGAATCTCCCACCTCTCAGGCCGATACGCCTCAACATCCTCCCCAAAAATCGCCTCATCCCGATGCAGCACCCACGCCGAACACCCCACAATCGTCCCGCCCTCCACCCGCCTCCCGGCAATCTCCAACCCCCCGGCCGGCACAATCCTCTCCATCGGCAGCCCCGGCGCGGGATGCAGCCGGAACGCCTCCTTGACGCACATATCCAGATACGGCAGCGTCTGGCTCTCGTGCCAGGTGACCAGCCCCGTCTCGCAGTCCGCAAACCGCCCCGCGCGCGCCGCGTCGTCAATCTCCCTGCGCAGACGCGCCAGCGCGGCGGGGGTCTTGAGCAGGTAGTAGAACACGGCGGACAGCGAGATGGCGGTGGTCTCGCTGCCGGCAAACGCCATGCTGACGGCCATGGTCTGGACGAGGGTGTCGGTCATGAAGTCGGGGCGGGCCTCGCGCGCGGCGAGGAACTTGGAGAGGAGGTCTGGGGACTTGACGGTGGGCTTTTCCGAGGTCGGGAGCACGGGCTCGCCGTTTTCGAGTTCCGGGAGGCGTTCGGCCATGCGGGCGCGGGCGAACTTTGCTACGGGGAAGGTGGCGTCGAGGACGCCCCATTCGGAGAGTTTGAGGTAGAGGGGGTTTTTAAGGAAGAGGCGGTCTAGGAGGGGGATTTGGCCGATCTGAGAGGGGGTGTTAGTTGGGATGGAGAAAAAAAGGGAGGGGGGCGGTTGGTACCGGTGCGACGTAGAGGAAAAGCTTGGTGAGGTAGGCGACGATGCCGTCGACATCTTCGTTCTTCTCGATGAAGCCGTGGCGCTTGCTGTAGGTGATCTCGCCGATGACGTCGAAGGCGTAGAACTGCAGCCACTGGGTGAAGTCGCAGGTGCCCGGCTTGTCGATGTACAGGCGCTCCGTCTGGGTCAGGAAGAGCTTGGTCGTGTTGTCGACGAACGGCTCGTACTGCACCAGGGCCGACATGGCAAAGGCCGAGTTGACGCAGCGGCGGAACTGCATGTGGAAGTCGTTGTCGGTGCTGCTGAAAAGCGACGGCAGCGAGTGGCCCTTGACCACGGACTGCTGGACAACATAGAAGTCGGACTGCGTGCGGGTCAGTATTTTGAGGTGTCGCCAGGCAACGGTTCAACAACACTCACCTTGATAAAGCCCTTGTTGAGTCCGTAGATGGTCTTGAGTGCGTCCGGATCGGAAAAGGATAGCGTGTTTGGCCCGAGACGGACGACTTGGCCGTACTTCTTGTGCAGGGCGATGTGCGACAGCTCGGGGCGCCGTTTATAGACGTCCATGAACCGCCACCAGTCCGTCAGCGAGGCCAGCAACGGCCCCGGGTACTTGTTTAGCCCATTGTGGTACCTGTTCCTCACCAGCCAGGCGAGGACGGCGGTGAGGATGATGGGCAGCCAGTGCTGGCTCACGACCTGCACTATCTGGTCTGATATCATGGTGCTTTTCGTCCTGACCGGGAGGCGGGGCTTTCCTTGTTGAACAGGGCAGGCCGGCCACGTGAGCGGGAGGGTGTTGAAGGAGGGGGATAGGTGCGTGGCAGGTCCAATATTAAGAGGAGGGGGGTGGGGGGTTGTGTATTATGTGAGGCTCCTTTATCTCGTAGGCGGGCATCTCCCGTGAGTGGGTTCCCGCCAGTGCCGAGCTGCACGGGGATCAGGTCGGGGTAGGCCGTCGAGCAGCCACCCGACAGCCAGGACGGATCGGGAAGTAAACCGTGGTGGCACCAGATGGGACGAGGCCCTGGCTGGCCGTGCTGCACAAGCGATCCCGGCATCCCACGGAGCGGGAAGTGATTACACAGCCAGCGCAAAGGGAGCTAGCGTAGCCCGAGAGTGAGCTTATTGCACATGGCGCTTCTGTTCCCGGATCGCGAGCGCGAGGTGTGACCTTGAGGGACCACATCCCGAGGCGCGGCCGGTCTGTCGGTCTGCTCCCGTGACGCCATAACGGGAGGAGGGGGAGCGAGACTCTGGATCCGGCGAAGGATTCACCGGGTTTTCCGCTGCCTTCCCAACCAGGAAGAGAGCTGATCGACTCGGGCGAGATCCGCTCGGCAGCTACTTTGCTTGCGAGCTTGCGAGGTGAAGCAGCTCACAACCCACGTCATCCGCCGTGAGCACCAGGGGCAGACGGACCGGCTGCAACAAGGCGACGTTGGAACTGTATTGCCGGCGCCGGGGGTTGCACATGGGCGGTGGGGCCTGTGGAGCGCAAGCTATCGGCGAGTGAGGGGGAGGGGACAGTGGCGGCCTCGGTGTCCGCCCCCCCCAATATCCATCGGCAGATGTCAGGTCCAATCGCTCAGGTCAATTGCAGCCAGGGCTGGTTCCCGCTGGCCTGGCTGTGAGCTGCCAGCGTCTGGCGGCGTCTTGGCAGCCAAATAAAGTGCCGTCCCTCCCACGCACGCCCTCGTCGTCCTTTGCCTCGCCCGTTCCCCACATGGACTTCCCGCCGTCTTGGCGGCGGTTTGCAAGTTCGAGGCAGGTTGCAGCCGCGGGCTGGGGGGGCGTCAGCTGGTGGACGCCACCAGGTGGCATCCAGGGATGGTGACATCGCGAGAGCCTGTTTCGAGCCTGTCAGAGCGGACGGGTTGGGCTGCGTGGCTTTTGGGTGGCTTCTGCGGGTTGTTCTGGAAAGGTGAAGATGGCACGCTGAGACGCGGCGAAGGAGATGCTGCCACGCTGCGAAGGTGGTGTTGGAGGTGCAGACGCGCCAATCCGGGACGACAAGGCAAACAAAGTAGAAGAAGTGCTTCCGTCCGTCTGTCTGTATTCTGTATATGTTAATCTTGAAATGGATCCCCCTCCCCTCCACCACCCTGACCGCTCTGCTCTGCCGTGTTCCTTTCCTGCGCACCTGTGAGTGAGCTGGTCACACTGCACCGGGTTGATGCGAGGCCTTGATGAACTGCCGTCGCCGTCCGTCGCCGTCCGTCGCCTCGACCGACCACAGGAACCTGACAAGCCGGCATCAAGAAAAAACAAAAGAAAAGAACCCAGAAAAAGTCCTCGCGCTTTCGCGTCCACAGAAAAAAGAAGATCAGCCCACCGCGGCAGCAACAGTGCGATAGACGTGCAGTCGAAGCATGTGCCGAAGCCGTCTTGAGTCGCGGCGCTAGCCTTGCTGCAATGCTGAGGTTTCGTGTCTTGGGAGCGTTTCGGCAGATGATTTCTGGGGCTTGCAGCGGCAGCTCAGCGCCGACCTTGGCGCTGAGACGGCTTATGTAACGGCCCGGAGAACCTGTGTGGTGTGCAAGCGATCACCCCTGGCCTCTTTCAGCCCACCACCTCGACAGCAACCACACCACATTGTCGCGAGGACCAATAATCACGTAAACAACTCGAGCGTGACAGCGCTGGTATCCGATATCCATATACACTACTGTACTCATGATAATCCTGGCCTATCCAGTCCAACTCATGCCCGTGCCCCTATTACCCCCTCCTGAACCTTCTCCCGACCAACAACGCAGAAACTGCAGCAAGCAAACTCCTACTCCGTGTGCCTAATGTCTGAAAAAATGCTCCAAGACCAGCAACCCCGAACAAACCATCGCTGAACATACATCGTCTCGCACAAAACAACTAAAAAAGAAAGAAAAGGGAAAACGAAAAGAAGACAGGCGAACCGGCCCCAGAGCCACCTGACCTATGTCTGTGATGGTGATGATGAGCCGGTATGGTGTTACTGAAGCAGAAGAGAAGACAGCGGATCACCCCCGAACCATCATCCCCTTCCCCTTATCCCCGCCTCCCCCTCCAGCATCAACCCGACCTCCTCCTCCTCAACAACCTCCAACCTCTTCCCACCCCCCCGACCAAGCTGCACCCGCGGCGGCCGCGGCGGTCGCCGCCGCCCACCCCTGTCCCTGCGCCACTCCCGCTGCCGCTGCCACCGACGCACCCCCACCACGTCGGGCACCGGCGCCCGGCCCTCCCGCACCCGCCGCCGTGCCGCGTCGACGGCTGCGGACAGGGACTCGGATCCGGCGGCGGCGGTGTGCAGGAAGCTCCAGGGACAGGGGTTGCTGTTGGGTTTTCGTCTGTGCCTCGCTGTCTGCTCCGCAGGGTTCGGTTTGAGAGGTATCGGCAGGGGTTTGGGGGTCGTTGTTGGTGTGGGTGGTGTTATTATTGGGTCTAACCCGACGGTTTGGTTCGCCGCTGGTGCCGAAGCGACCGTGACATTGTGGCCGTCGGAGGAGGAGGAGCAGGTATCGCTACTCGTGCTGCCAGCCTCGTCGTCGCCGTCATCCGCCAAGCCAAACGTCAGGTCCTCGCTAGGCAGTCTCGCCCTGCGACGGAGCACGCCAAACGCCGCGTTGTCCAGCACCGAGACACGCTCCCGCTACGGCACCGCGTGGTACCCGCCGCCACCAGCGCCCGACATCACCGGCTCCAAATCGTCCTCCGTCCCTTCCTCCCGCTCCTGCTCCCTCTCCTCATCACTCCCGCCCCTCGCCCGCCCCAACACCACCGC
>OUNM010130758.1_pt1 | contig 10124 bp, 4 predicted proteins | sample 1769961 | NCBI WGS metagenome assembly OUNM01 (sample SAMEA3914820, study PRJEB12502) | metagenome | biome: forest; material: soil | place: USA | collected 2012-03-12 | depth 0.3 m
CCTGGAGTTCAAGCCGGCCCTGGATGCGCCCCTGCATCAGGTATGGGGCGATGCCGCGCGCCTGGCGCAGGTGGTGTGGAACATCCTCTTCAATGCCGTGAAGTTCACGCCACCCGGCGGCCGGGTCACGATCACCACCAGCAATCCGGTGCCCGGCCGCGTGCGGCTGGAGATCAGCGATACCGGCATCGGCATGGACCAGGACTTGCTGCCGCAAATCTTTGAGCCTTTCCGCCAGGCGGAAGGGCCTTCCCATCGCCAGTATGGCGGGCTGGGCCTGGGCTTGAGCGTGGCCAAGGGGCTGGTCGTCGCCCATGGAGGCAGCATCACCGCCTCCAGCCAGGGCCTTGGCAAAGGAGCCACCATCAGCATCGAGCTGGATCTTTCCACCAGTGAATCCAGCGCACCGGCTCCTGCCGCTCCCGCCGCAGCACCCGCCGCCAGCGGACAGTCCCTGCGCATCCTCGTGGTGGAAGACCATGCCGACACGCGCCGGGTGATGGGCCGCCTGCTCAAGCTTTGGGGTCACGAGCCCACCACCGCCGGCTCGGTGGCCGAAGGGCTGGCCGCGGCAAAGGAAGGCACCTTCGATGTGCTGCTCAGCGACGTGGGCCTGCCGGACGGCACCGGCATGGATCTCCTGCAAGCCATGGGCGGCATCCGCCCGCCTTACGCCGTCGCCCTCTCCGGCCATGGCATGCCGGCGGATTTTGAGCGTTCACGCAAGGCCGGCTTCCTGCAGCACCTGACCAAACCGGTGCAACCGGAGCGCTTGAAAGAGCTGCTGCTGCACTTTGTCAGTGAACTGCAGGCTAGGTGATGCGCCTCTCTCCGTCACGCTGCAGTCTGCCCTGGCTCGACAGCACGGGTGAGGCGGCTGTTGACGATGTCCATCACCTCCTCGGCGGTCACTTCCAGCAGCCGGTTTTCATGGTCGCCAAACTTGCGCGGACGGTAGTCCAGCACGCACAGGGAGCCGATGGCATGGCCGGAGGCGGTGCGCAGCGGCACGCCGGCGTAGAAACGCAGCTTGAGGTCACGCACGACGGGGTTGCTGGAGAACCGGCGGTCGCGTGCCAGGTCCTCGACCACCAGCGGCTTGTTGCTGGCGACCACCTGGCTGCAGATGGACAGCGAACGTGGGGCGGAGCCTTCGGCAGCAAGCTTTTCCGGCAGGCCGCATTGCGACTTGAAATACTGCCGGTCGGCGTCGATCACGCTGAGCAGGGACACCGGCACGTTAAGGATGCGTGAGAGGCGGGCTGTGATACGATCAAATACAGCATCCGATCCTGTATCCATCAGCCGCACGTCATTGAGCTCCTTCAGCCGCGTGGCTTCTTCCGGCGAATCGGCCAGCAGGGCGGATTCCTGCTGGAGGGTGGAGGCTATTTTGGCGAGCTGGCCCAGTGCCTCCTCCGCCGTGGTCACCACTGCGTCGGCACCCGAGGCACGCAGACGGCGCGTGGCTTCCGCCAGGCCTTCCTTCACTCCCCACAGGCCGACGATGATGCGCAGTTTCGGGCAACCGGCGCGCAGCTTGCCGCACAAGTAGCGGGCCTGGATGATGGTGGTGGGCGCGATCACGGAGATGCACAGCACCTCCGCGTCATCCTGGATCACGGCCTCCAGCAGTTCACCGGTGGTGAGCTGGGCGGAAAGGCTGTCCGCTTGGAAGTGGCGCAGTTGCAGCAGTTGCGCAAACATGGCGCTGGCGATGCCATCGCGCGGCGCACGGGCGGGCAGGCACAGCACCCGGCAGGTGGGGACCGCGGCCTCTTCTTCACCGAGCTTCGCCGTTTCGGTACGGGAGCCCGGCACGGGCCAGGTGGCAAGATCTTCGATCAGCGAGCGCATGTCGTGCTGCAGCTCGCGGTGCTGGGCGTTGTCCAGTTCGCCGCCCTGCTGGTCGCGCTCGATGGTGGCCAGGGTGGGGATGAACACCTCGTCGTAAAACTCGGCCTGCGACCTGTTCTTCATGTAGGACTCGGCAAAGTCGCCCACATCGCTGTCCGAAGGGGACAGCAGGCGGTGGTAAAACTCCTCGTGGGGCGCCAGCGGCTCCTCGTCAGAAAGCAGCACGCCTAACATGCTCAGGGCGGGAACGTGCCGGGCCATGACCACGATGCAGACAGTCAGCGGCGTGGCCAGCACCAGGCCGGGAGCGCCCCACAGCCAGGTCCAGAACACGGCGGCCACAATCAGAGCCATGGCGGAAACGCCGGTGTGGGAACCATACAGCCAGGGCTCCACCACGTTGCCAAACAGCAGCTCGATCACCACGAACAGGCAAACCGTCAGCACCAGCATCGTCCAGTTTGAGGACACGGCGAGGGAGATGAGCATGGGGCAGGCCGCTGCTATCCAAGCACCTACATAAGGAACAAAACGCAGCACCGCGCCCAGCACGCCCCACACCAGCACGTTAGGCACGCCGATAAAGTACAGGCCGGTGCTGATCAGCAGGCCGTAGCTGATGTTGACCAGGAACTGCATCTGCAGGTAGCGGGCTACACGCCCTGCCGCATCATCCAGTGCGCGGCGGGTGGCCGTGATGTTGCCGCGGCCCAGCACGCGGGTGAGCCGGCCGCGCAGGTTTTCCCGCTGCAGCAGCATGCAGATCACCAGCAGCAGCACCAGCGCCGTGGTGCCCAGCGGCCCCATCAGCGGCTCGATGATCTTGCGCAGCGTATCCATCACGGCCGAGCCGCCGCCTTCCACAATCTGCACCGGCACCACCTGTGGATTCGGCGGCTGGCTGCTGCCGCCCTCCGTGGGCGCCTGCGGTGCGGATTTGGCGGCCTGGTCGTTGCCAGGCAGCTCCTGCTTCAGCTCGCTGACCATGCCGGAGATGCGCGTGAAATTCCCGCCCGTGGGGATCTTCAGCGCGTGCATCTTCTGGCGGATGTTCTCCGTGTAGTTGGGCAGCTTCTCGGCTAGGTTGAGCATCTGCCCCGTGAGCACCCAGCCAATGCCCACGACCACGCCCAAGAGCACTGCGACAGAAACCAGCGCCGCAGCCACGCGCCCGATCCAGCGCTCCAGCCGCACCACCAGGGGCGTAAGCAGGAACGAAAGCAACGCTGCCAGAGCGAGGGGGATGAGGATGTCGCGCCCCACATACAGGGCTGACAGGACAAAGGCGGTTACCACAACCGTGGTCAAGGCACTGAGGGCGGAGGCGGTCGAGGAGCGGCTGGATTGCATGAGGGTTCACCTTGAATCGCATTTTGCGACGCCGGTGAGGGTTGCGATTTCGCCGCCTCGCAAATCAACCCCATGCCAGAGCATGACAACGGCAGCGCGGGCCGGATTAGCTCTTTCGCGTGCTGCCTTGTTTCTCCGCCAGCAGCCGTTTAAGAGTTTCCGCCACCGCGACCACGGCGGGACGGGCGAGCAATTGCAGATGCCCTCCTGGCATTGGATGAAACCGTACGCTCCCCCGCACAAGCCGGTTCCACGCATGCATCCAGGAGGCGTCGGAGTCTGCCGTTACCAGCACATCGGCAGCGCCCCCGTATTCTTGCACGTGATAGGCCAGGCCGGCGGCGAGACAGTGATCACCGTCCGCATCTGCCACTGCGGCGTCAGCCGGGGCGGGAGGGTTGTCCGTCGTGCGGCTGCGGCGAAGCCAGTGGGCCAGCGCACGGCATCGGCCTAACAAATAACTGCCTTTTTCACGGACCGGCAGCGACCACCAGCGGCGCAAGTGGTGAAAGGTTCGGCGCGGTACGAAAGCGGCCATGGTGCGGAGATAAAGCGGCCGGGGCAAGATGCCGAGCGGCTCCGTGTCGATCAAGGCCAGCAGGGCAACTTCGTGACCGCGAAGCCGCAGCTGCCTGGCGGCCTCATAAGCAATCATGCCGCCGAGCGAGAAGCCGCCCAGGTGATAAGGCCCTTGCGGCTGAAAGGACAGGATCTCTTCCACATAATGCGCGGCCATGGCTTCAAGCGTTTCATGGCGTGGTGTGCGCCCGTCAAGCCCCTCGGCTTGCAACCCATAGACGGGCTGACCGGGGGCAAGCAGACGGGCGAGCTCGACAAAACAGAAGACATCGCCCTTGACTCCATGCATCAGAAAGAGCGGGGCACGCGCCCCCTCAGGTTGCAAAGGCACAAGCGAACTCCAGCGGGGAGCGCTGGAGTCTGACAAAATGCGCAGGGCAAGCTGCTCAACCGTGGGCGCGGCAAAGACGACCGCCACAGGCAGTTCACAGCCAAGATGCTGCGCCACCTCCAGCACCAGCCGGCCGGCCAGCAATGAGTCACCGCCCAGAGCAAAGAAATTGTCCTGCCGGGCGATCTCCTCTTTGCCAAACAACTCGCGCCAGATGCCCAGGAGTTTCAATTCGAGCAGGGAGACTGGCTGATTCGCAGGAGTGGATGCTGCCTTTTCCCCGGCCTTGCCTCGGGGCAGAGCTGTGCGGTCCACCTTGCCATTGGGGGTGAGCGGCAGGCGGTCGAGCCACACATAGGTCTGCGGTTGCATGTAGCTTGGCAGGCGCTCGGCCAGCCGCGCACTGAGCTCCTGGTCCGCAAGCTTGTCCGCTCCGGCGACGAGGCAGGCGACCAGCCGCTTTTGCTCCGAACCCTCTCCTGCAACGATGACAACGGCATCGCGGATCTCCGGCTGGTTGCGGAGGGCAAGTTCGATCTCGCCGGGCTCCACGCGGTAACCGCGGATTTTAACCTGGCTGTCGAGCCTCCCGAGAAACTCAAGGCTGCCGTCCTTGCGCCAGCGCGCCACATCACCCGTGCGGTACATTTTCGCGCCAGGGCGGCCGGCAAAAGGATCGGGCAGAAAGCTTTCAGCGGTGAGCTCCGGCTGGTTCACATAGCCGCAAGCGACTCCGTCGCCACCCGTGTACAACTCGCCAGTCATGCCTTCCGCCACCGGCTGCTGCCGCTCGTCTAAAACATAAACCTGGGTGCCGGCAATGGGCCTGCCAATGGGGACACTAGGGCTGATGCCGGCTTCGTTCGTGACTGTATGGCAGCAGGTGAACGTGGTGTTCTCCGTGGGGCCGTAACCATTAATAATGCGGCAGCCGGGCAGCGCACGCATGGCCTTCAGCACGTGCGACGGCGACAGCACATCGCCACCGGCGAGCAATTGCCGCAAGGGCTTCAAAGATTCAAGCCGGGTGTCCACCATGAGATGAAACAGCCCGGCGGACAGCCATAACGTGGTGATGCCGCAGGTCTCAATGACGCGGGCAACCGCCTCCGGAGACATCTGTCCCGTAGGCATCAGAACCACACGCCCGCCATTGAGCAGCGCCCCCCAGAGCTCAAAGGTGGAAGCATCGAAAGAGAGAGGGGAAAAATGCAGCAGCGTCTCGTCGGGCGTGAGCGAGACATAGCCGCCGCCTTTGACCAGCCGGCTGATGCCACGATGCGGCACCTGCACGCCTTTGGGCCGGCCGGAGGAGCCCGAAGTGTAGGCCAGGCAGGCCGGTGCTTCCGCGGAAACCTCCACGGAGAAGAGGAGCGCACCAGGACTTGCCAGCATCTCCTCAACGATGCCGACCTGGCAGAGGGCGGTCTCTGGATGCCCCGCATCAATCAGCTCTTGGAACTCAGGCGCCGAGGCGCGGCGAGCAAGCAGCAGCCTAGGGGGCGAGTTGCGCAGGCGCTGCAACCGGGGCGCGCGGGGCAAGTGATCTTCGAGCCCCCAGTAAACACCGCCGGCCTTGAGGATGCCGAGCAAGGCGATGACCATCTCCAGCGAACGTTCGATGCTCAAGGCAACGATGTCTCCTGCCTGCACGCCTAGCGCCTGAAGGTGGCCGGCAAGGCTGGAGGCACGCCGGTCCAGCTCCTCATAGGTGAGGGAACGGTCCTCGATTTCCACAGCCACCGCGTGCGGACTTAAACGGGCCTGCTCTTCAAACAAGGCCTGCACGGTCTTGCCCCGCCAGGGAAACAGCTCCGCCATTTCCACGCTGCCTGAAGCGGCATCGAGGTCAGAAGAAGGCTGCTGGCGGTGATCAGACATCGGCTGGCACATAGGGAGCCCCAGAGCTCCGTCAATGCTGGTGCTCTACGCCCGCTGCCTGATCTCCGACGCAGAGGAAACACTTTTCCATTTGCTTGCCGCTTGCCGCCTCCGGCTTTTGCGGAGAAGGGGATGTGTGCCCGAACCCTCTCATTCCCGCCCCGGCATCTGGGCTTCCATTGCGGCCGTTTTCCGCCTCAACCGGCTGCCCTGCCTGATGCTCAACGTGCTGGTCGCCAGCCTCGTGGCCAGCTACTACCTGTCTCCGTCGATGGCGGGGACCTGGCGCATGGTGGGTGAGTTCAAGGTTCATTGGTCCTTCCTGTTTTCCTTTGTCTCCACGGTCTTCTCCGCCGTGCTGCTGCCTTCCACTGTGCAGTGGGCCATGGGCACGCTGCCCCCCGCCCACCGCCTGCGGCGCATTTTGTGCCTCGGCCTTTTCTGGGGCGTGCGCGGCATGGAGATTGATCTCTTCTACCGCGCTCAAGGCTGGGTCTTCGGCCAGGGCCATGATGCCGGCACCCTGGCGGTGAAGGTGGCGGTGGACCAGTTTGTGTACAGCGTGCTATGGGCCGTGCCTACTTATGTGATCGTGCTGCGCTGGATTGACATGGACTGGTCTTGGACGCGCACCCGCGCATCACTGAACCGGCATTTCTGGACGCATACTTATCCCTCCGTGCTCTTCACCAACTGGATCGTCTGGATCCCCACGGTGGCGCTGGTTTACAGCCTCCCGGGGGATTTGCAGTTCCCGCTCTTCTCGGTGGTGATGTGCTTCTTCATCCTGATCGTGACCTTGCTGGCACGCGGGCAGGCGAAGGGATGACTATTTCTTCTCTCGTGATGCCTCAAAGGTAGCGGCCTTCAGCGGATCCATGCGCTGGTAATCCTCCTCCGTCGGCCCGCCGCCGAACTGCTTCCAGTAGCTCTCGGCAAAGGGATTGAGCTTGGGGCCCACGGCTTTTTCATTGAGGTCCACCTGGCCGTGCAGTGAGGCCCACCACTGGTCGTACACACCGGTGAGCTGCTTCACCACTTCGGGATGGCTGGCGGCGACGTCGGTCTTCTGGCCAGGATCGGTGATGACATCAAAGAGCTGCCAGCGTGGCTGGTTGCGGGCGGCGCGAACTCCCAGGCCGGTTTCGCTCACCAGGGTGTAACGAGTGTTGCGCACGGCGCAGTTGCGCAGCCTGGAGTCATCGGGATTGCTGAACTTGGGCCAGCGGCCCACGTGAGTGAAGAGATAGCGGTCCTCCCAGTTCGCATGCGGGTTCTCCAGCAGGGGCACAAGGCTGCGACCTTCAGCGCTTTGGGTCTCAAGTTCAGGCGTGAGCTTCGCGCCAGCCACTTCGGCCAGGGTGCGAAAGAAATCGATGTCCGACGCCAGGGCATTGCACGCAGAGGGCTTCAAATGGCCGGGCCAGCGCCAGAGTGAGAAACCGCGCGAGCCACCGAGCCAAGGGCTGCCTTTCATTCCGTGCATGCCGGCGTTGAAGACCCGCACTCCTGCAGTGCCGCCGTTGTCATTGATGGCGATCACCAGCGTGTTGTCCGCAATGCCCCACTCATCGAGCTTCTTCATCAGCTTGCCGACGTTTTCATCGAGGTTGTGGATCATGCCGAAGAAGTTCGCGCAGTCGCTGTCCGGCACCTTGCCTTCGTACAAGGCGCGGTCTTCAGAACGGGCGTTGTAGGGCGCGTGCGGCACGTTGGTGGCCAGCCAGCAGAAGAAAGGCTCCTTGCCCTTCTTGCTTTCGATCCATTTCGTCGCGCGGTCGAAGAACACATCGGTGCAGTAGCCCTTGGTCTTTTCGAAGGTTCCATTGTGCCGGAAGGCAGGGTCAAAGTACGTGTTGCCAGGTGCGTCACCGCAGCTCCCAGGATAGCTTTGGCCGATGCCGCCGCCGCCGTGGATAAAGACTTCGTCAAAGCCGCGCTTACCGGGCTGATAGGCATCTTCATCACCGAGATGCCATTTGCCGAAAATGGCGGTGGCATAGCCTGCACCTTTGATGACCTGCGCCAGCGTGGTGGCCTTTAAGTCCATGCGCTCGCGCTCCAGGATGGTGTGGGTCACGCCGTTGCGGAACTCATGCCGGCCGGTGAGCAATGAAGAGCGTGTGGGCGCGCAAGTGGGGCTGTTGAACCAGTTCTCGAAATGCACGCCCTCATCGTGCAGCTTGTCCAGGTTAGGCGTCTTCAGGATGGGGTTTCCATTGGCAGAAAGGTCGCCGTAGCCTTGGTCATCGCTGAGGATGAAGAGGATGTTAGGTTTCTTGCCCGCGATGCCGGCAGAGACGACGGTGGGAAGTATGAGGACGGGGAGCAAAAAGCAGAGGAAGGTCTTCATGCAAGGGCAGAGGGGTAAACGCGGCGGCGGCGATGGTATTGCAGTTTCCAACAACACCCAGCCTTCGGGAAGACCGGCGGGGATGAATGTCGCGGCAGCGTTTTGGAGTGCGGTGGCAAGCGAAGCGCGACACCGCTTTGGCCGAAGAACTGTACTTCAAAGCGTTCGGGCGCACCCTGGCCGCCCATGCTTGGCTTCGGCAGAGGCTTCTCGCAACGATAAGGTCATCGGCCCCTCAAAGCGGTGTCGCGCTTCTCTTGCCACGGCACTCCAAAACGCTGCCGCGACATTCTATTGCCACAGCCCATTCCGCTTTTAGGCCAATATCCCCTTGATCAGATTGCCCTTGATGTCCGTAAGCCGAAAGTCGCGGCCTTGGAACTTATAAGTCAGCCGCAGGTGATCCATGCCCAGCAGGTGCAGCATGGTCGCGTGAATGTCATGCACTTCGGTGACGTTTTCCACTGCCGCATAGCCAAGCTCATCGGTGGCGCCGTAGCTGATGCCGCCCTGGATGCCACCACCGGCCAGCCATACGCTGAAGCCTTTGTTGTGATGATCGCGGCCGCTGCCGCCCTGCGACATCGGGGTGCGGCCGAATTCACCGGCCCACACAATGAGCGTATCGTCAAACAAGCCGCGCTGCTTCAAGTCGGTGATCAGCGCCATGCAGGCGCGGTCGATCTCCTGGGCCTTGAAGGCGATGCCCTCCTTCAAGCCGCCGTGGTGATCCCAGTCCTTGTGATACAGTTGGATAAAGCGTACTCCACGCTCCGCCAGGCGGCGGGCGAGCAGGCAGTTCGCGGCAAAGGAGCCATCGCCCGGCTTGCAGCCGTAAAGATCGAGCGTGCCCTGACCTTCCTTGCTGATGTCCATCAGCTCCGGCACGCTGGCCTGCATTTGAAAAGCCATCTCGTACTGGGCAATGCGGGTGGCGATCTCCGGGTCGTCCACGATAGCATCCTCCTGGGCATTGAGCTTGTTGATGGCCTGCACCACATCGTGCTGCTGCTCGCGAGTGCTGCCTTTGGGCGTGGTGAGGTAGAGCACGGGATCGCCTTTGGCGCGCAGGGCCACGCCCTGGTACTTGCTGGGCAGGAAACCGCTGGACCACTGGCGCGCGGCGATGGGCTGGTTCTGCCCGCCCTTGCCCAAGGAGGTGAGCACCACGAAACCGGGGAGGTCGGAGGACTCGGAGCCCAGGCCATAGGTGCACCACGAGCCCATGGAAGGACGCCCGGCGATCTGCGTGCCGGTGTTCATGAACATGTGGGCCGGGTCGTGGTTGATCGCCTCGCTCATCATGGAACGGACGATGCACATGTCATCGGCCACAGTGCCCAGGTTTTGGAACAGCTTGTTCATGCTCTGCCCGCTCTTGCCAAAGGTGGCAAACTCGTGCTGCGGGCCGAAGCACTTCAGCGCCTGGCCCTGAAGCTGGGCAATCTGCTGGCCCTTGGTCATGCTTTCGGGCATCGGCTGGCCGTCCATCGCGGCCAGCTTGGGCTTGTAATCAAAGGTCTCCAGATGCGAGGGGCCGCCGGCCATGGTCAGCCAGATCACGCGCTTGGCTTTCGGCGGGAAATGGCCGTGGGTGATGGCGCCGCCTGTGCCGGCCGCTTGCAGCAGGGAGGGGTTGATGAGCGAGGCCAGCGCCACACCGCCCAGGCCCTGTGCGGCTGTGCCAAAAAAGACACGCCGGGTTTGTTGCTGAAGGCGGAAGGGCAGGGGGTGGGCGGAGTTCATGGGCGGCATGAGCATAACGCACCCTGC
>OUNM010194307.1_pt1 | contig 10122 bp, 7 predicted proteins | sample 1769961 | NCBI WGS metagenome assembly OUNM01 (sample SAMEA3914820, study PRJEB12502) | metagenome | biome: forest; material: soil | place: USA | collected 2012-03-12 | depth 0.3 m
GGATCAGCGCGTGAATCAGACTCACAGGGCGGGGGGATTGGGTTGGGCCCGGCGCGCATCGCGCGGCGCCTGGGCGAGGGCGTACTCGTAGAACGCTTCGTAATCGCCGACGATGGCATCGAGCGAGAAACGGCGCCGCGCGTCGGCCGCGGCAAGGGTGCTCATCGCCTGCCAGCGCTTCTCGTCACGGAGCACGTCGACGGCGGCTTCGGCCATCGCGTCGACGTCGCCGACGGGACGGAGGAAACCCGTCTCACCCTCGCGGACGACTTCGGGCAATCCGCCGACGTTGGCGCCGATGACCGGTACCCCGGTCGCGAGCGCCTCGAGCGCGCTCAGGCCGAACGATTCGCCGCTCGACGGCAGCAGGAAGAGGTCGGCGCCGGCGAGCAGCGGCGCGACGGCGTCGATCTTTCCGAGGAAGAACACCTTGTCCTGGATGCCGAGCTCGCGCGCTTCGGTTTCGGCATCGACGCGGTCGGGGCCGTCGCCCACCATGAGCAGCACGCTCGGGACCTTCTTCCGGACGCGGTCGAAGATCTGGATGACGTCCTTCACGCGCTTCACCGGACGGAAGTTCGAGACGTGCATCAGCACCCGCGTCTCGGACGTCAGTTGCTCGTCGAGGATCGACGTGTAGCGCGACCGGTCGTAGACGTCGGGGTCCACGAAATTCGGGATGACCTCGATCCGGCAGGCCGTGCAGCCGAAGGTCGTCAGCGTCTCCGTCTGGAGATAGCGCGAGACGGCGGTCAGGCCATCAGACTTTTCTATTGAGAATTTCGTGATCTGCCGGAAGGACGGATCCTGGCCGACGATCGTGATGTCCGTGCCGTGGAGCGTGGTGACCACACGGACGTCGTTCTTCGTCTGGCGCAGCATCTCCTTGGCGATCCAGGCGCTCGTGGCGTGCGGGATCGCGTAGTGGCAGTGCAGAATCTCGAGGTCGTGCGCCAGCGTCACCTCGTGCATGCGCACCGCGAGCGCCAGATCGTAGGGCGGAAACTCGAAGAGCGGGTAGCGGCCGACGTCGACTTCGTGGAAGTAGATCCGCGGCGTGAACGACGGCAGCCGGAACGGCTGCGCGTAGGTGATGAAGTGAACTTCATGGCCGCGGCGCGCGAGCGCGATGCCGAGCTCCGTGGCCAGCGCGCCGGAGCCGCCGTAGGTCGGATAACAGGTGATGCCGATCTTCACGCGCCCTGCTCCGCCCACGCCCGCGCGACCTGGCGCCAATCGTCCGCCGCCGGATCGAGCCGCGTGACGGCGGCAGGCGGAAGCTGGTGGCGGAACCACGTGCGCTGCCGCTTGGCGTACTGTCGCGTGTCGATCAGAATCCGCTCGCGCGTTTCCGCGCGCGTCGTCTCACCCATCACCATGCGGCGGACGGCGTCGTAACCGGTCGAGTTCCATGCCGGAGCATCCGGCGAAACGGTTTGCATCAAACGTCGCACCTCGGCGGGCCACCCGCGATCGAGCATGTCGTCCAGCCGCCGGGCGATTCGCTCGGCGAGCACCGGACCGGGATCCACCACAAGATAGCGCGGCCGCCAACGGGGATTGCGAGGGCGCTCGCGGTGCAGATCGCTCAATCGCCGGCCGGTGAGCACCGCGATCTCGATGGAACGCAGCAGCTGCGTGCGGCCGAGATGTGCGCGCGCCGGATCGAGCGTCTCGGCCCAGCGGCGGAGCTCCTCCGTGGACATCCGGGCCATTTCGATCTCGAGCGCCCGTCGTCGCTCCGAATCGAGCTCCGGCTCCTGAAACAATCCCTCGAACAGCGCGCGCAGATACAGCCCCGTCCCGCCGACGACGATCGGCGTTCGGCCCTGCTCTCTCGCCGCGGCGATCCATTCGTCGGCGGCCGTCGCCCACGCGGCGGCCGAATACCGCGTCGTCGGATCGGCGACGTCGATCCCTTCGTGCGGAACGCGGGCGCGCTCCTCTGCGCTGGGCTTCGCCGTTCCGATGTCGAATCCGCGATAGACCTGCCGGGAATCGGCGCTCACGATCGTGCTGGGCCGCGACTCCGCGAGCCACATCCCGACCGCGCTCTTGCCGGCGGCCGTCGGGCCGCAGACGACGAGGATCTCAGCGACGTCCGAAGCGCCGCTCAATCTCGTCCCAGGTGAGCTGCACGATCGTCGCCCGCCCGTGCACGTCGTGCGCGGGCAGCGTGGTGTCGCGCAGCGCGATGTAAAGCGCGCGCATCTCGCCCGGCGAGAGCACGTCACCGGCCTTGATCGCCGCCTTGCAGGCGACCGTCGCGGCAAGACGCTCGTGGCGAGCGTGCGCGCCCGCCTCACGGTCGCCGGTGAGCGTCGCCAGCGTTTCGCGGAGACAGCGCTCCGGATCGAAGCGCGGATGCGGCATCGGCACGGCGCGCACGATCAGTGTGTGTCCGCCGAATCCGTCGATCTCGAAACCAAGGCGCTCGAACAGCTCGCGGTTCTTCTCGAACGCCTCACTCTCGGCGGGACCGAGATGCAGCGTCATCGGAAAGAGCAACCGTTGTGACGGTTGTTCGCCGCACTCGAGGGTGCGCATGAACTGCTCGAACAGCACGCGTTCGTGCGCCGAGTGCTGGTCGATGAGCACCACGCCATGGTCGTGCTCGAACATCATGTACGTTCGCTGGAGCTGGATGAGCGGCGGCACGGGCTCCTCGACGGGCTCCGGCGCGGGCGCAGGCGCGGGGACGGTCGCCTGCTCCTCGAACAAACCTTCCGTGAGCGCGGATGTCGGTTGCAGCGCCTCGACGTCTATACGTTCCGCCGCCTGCAGAGCCGGCGGCTGTTGCGGCGCCGGCCACGCGGTGCGCCCGAACGTCGCTCCCGCGTCGAAGGTGCCGAGCGCACGGCGCACCGCGCGCTCCACCGTTTGCTCCACTTGCCACCGGTCGCGGAAGCGAACCTCCGCTTTCGCCGGATGCACGTTCACGTCGACCATGTCCGCCGCGACGACGACGTCGAGGAACAGCGTGGGCCGCACTCCGGCGGGAATCGTCGACCGATATGCCGCCTCGGCGGCGCGCACCAGTCCCAGGTCGCGAATCGCGCGACCGTTCACCGAAAGGAACACGCGCCGCGTCGCCGTTCCAACATCGGCCGGCCGCTCGACCAAACCGGCCACGTGCGTCGTGCCGCTCACATCGTCGACGTCCAGCAAGCGTCCCGCGAACGAGCCGCCGTACACCGCGGCGAGGCGATCGCGCAGGGTTGCGGTAGACGGCAGCGTGAGCACGTTCTTGCCGTCGTTCGTCACCGTGACGCGCACGTCGCGCCGCGTGAGCGCCATCGTGCCAATGACGTCCAGGATCGCGCGCCACTCCGATCGCGTGCCCTTCAGGAATTTGAGACGGGCCGGCGCGTTGTAGAACAGGCGCGAGACCTTCACCGTCGTGCCGCGGCGACGTGCGGCCGCTGCGACTTCGCGCACCATTCCGGCGTCGCTGCGCACCACCGTCCCGTCGCCGTCCGCTGGCGCCGTCTCGAGCTCGAGCTGCGACACCGAGGAGATCGCGGCGAGCGCTTCGCCGCGAAACCCGAAGCTCCGCACCCCCACGAGATCCTGCGCCGATCGAATCTTGGACGTGGCGTGCCGCGCGAGCGACAGCACCGCGTCCTCGCGCGACATGCCGAAGCCGTCATCGCTCACGCGGATGGTCTGGCGGCCGCCGTCTTCGATGGCCAGGTCGATCGACGTCGCGCCGGCGTCGAGCGCGTTCTCGATCAGTTCCTTGACGACGGACGCTGGGCGTTCGACGACCTCGCCCGCCGCGATCTGATCGGCGACGGCGCTCGGGAGGACGGCGATTCTCGAAAAGGAGGCGACAGACACGCGCTCAAGTTAGCAATGTGCGGTCATCCCGACGAGCGCAGGCCTCGTCATCCCGAGCCGAGCAAGGGATGACGCTATTCGATGGTCACCTGCGACGCATCGCGCGCGTCGAGCGACATGAGCTGCGAGCTCTCCACCCAGCCATCGCGACCGTCGTCCAGCACGACGCGACTCCAGGCGCCCTGGCGGCCCGACACGCGCACCACTTCCCCGATGATCGCGGTCGCGCCGCGCTCCCCACCGAGGTCGGGATCGCTGCTCAGCGATGCCGTGTGGCGCACGACGGCCAGTTGGCGGCCCGAGAGCCGTTCGGACAACAGGGCCCCGCCGATGGCCACGACGGCAGCGGCGCCCGCCATGATCGCCGTGTCACGGCCGGCCATCGTCTTCCCGCGCCAGGCGCGCACAGCCGCCGTTCCCCAGGCCAGGCACCACAGGACGGCGGCAAGGTTGAACACCCACGAAGCGGGAATTGCCGGAACGAATCCGGACGAATCCCACGGCAGCGAATGCGCCAGCTCCACACGGGCGCGCACGTCACCGGCGAGCGGCTCGATGCGCAGCGCGCGTTGCCACGAAACGACGCTCCGCACCGTGTCGGAAACCGCCCACGCGGCCGTACCGAGATTCGCCCACGCATCCGGTGCCGCAGGATCGGCGACGGCACTCGCGATGAACGCTTCGCGCGCGGCGACGAAATCGTGGTGCGCATACGCGGCGACGCCGTCGTCGAACGCCCGGCGCGCCGTGCTCGTGTCATTCGCCTGCGCCGTCGCCACGCCGATCGCGAGGAGTCCGACGACGCACAATGCCGGCACGCGGCCAATCGAGGCACGCGGCAACGCCTCGGCGTCGATCGTGTCGTACAACGCGTTCGCGCGAGCGGCCGCGTCGTCGGGCAGCGCGCCCGACGCCGAGAAGGCCGCTTCATCGAGACGCCGCAGGAAGCGCTCGGCGTCGAGCGCCGCTTCGGTCGAGACGCCGCGGCGCCTGAGCGCCCGCGCCAGCGCGCCGGAGCGCGTGAAGTTCTCGGCCGAGAGCCCGAGCCGCTCGGAGAGCGCGACCGTGTAGACGCGGCGCACTTCGCACGCGTCGTGCGACGAGTCTGCATCCCTGACCAGCCTGGCGAGGCGCGTCGCGCCGGTTTGGGCCAGCGTCGCCGCGCGTCGACGACGGTCGCGTGTGCGCAGCGAGATCGCCGGCAGCGGCATGAGTGCCAGTACGACCCAGAAGACCGGATGCTCGTGCAGGGGCGCGGGCGGCGCGCCGCGATATCGTGTCCGGAGAGGCAGGAGCGCGTCCGCCCGTCCGGTATCCGCCGACGCGAGCGATCCCGGCCGCACCCGGAGGCGCGTCGGATTCGTCGACGCCACCTCGTAGCGCCGTGTGTCGGGATTGAAGTAGCTGTACCGGATTGGTGGGACGTCGAGCTCGCCGGCGATCTTGGGCGTGAGCACCCAGTCGAATTCCTTCGCCCCGGCAATGCGTCGCGCCATCGTGTCGACGTGCACGCGCTCGTCACCCTTCACGAGATTCGCCCACGACACACCCACCGTGGGCCGCGGGAAGAGCTTCACGTTGCCGGTCCCCGATACGCGCACCGTCAGTGTGAGCGGATCACCGACGCGCGAACCCACTGTGTCGAGTTTCGTCGCGACCTGCAGATTGCCGACGGCGCCGCCGTAGTCGGCCGGGCGTCCGTTGGTCGGCGGCTCCACGGCGACGACCACCGTGCTGTCGGTTTGCAGCTCGTGGGTTTCCTCGCGACTGAAGAAGCTCGCCGAGAGTGGAAGCGAGTAGACGAGTTGCGCCGGCGGAATCGCGAACCGGCCCGGCATCAACGGGAAGAGCGCCCGCTGATACACGAGTGCATCGAAGCAGCGCGAGCCCACCTGGCGCCGCGGCGAATCACCGCGCGCCGGCAGGTCGTATGCGAGCATCGACTGCATGTCCGGCGGAAAGAACGTCGGATTCCGCCGCAGGCGATCGCGCACCGTCTCATTGAGGAAGACGGCGACCTCGTAGTTCGCCTGCTGTCCGACGAACACCGTTTCGGGCGTCGTGATCGCCCGGAAGTTCACCTCGAGACTCGTGTCGACCCGCGCGCGGGCGACGACGATCGGCCGATTCGGGCGACCGCTATTCCGCACCCAGATCTGTATCGGCCTCGATCGAACGGTTTCGCTGCCCAGTCGCGCCTCGAACGGCGCGACCGTGAACGGTCCCGTGCGTTCGGTCGTGAGTATATACCGATACTCGGCGGTCGTCATGTTGCCGCTTCGCGAGTAGGTCATGTGCGGCACCGACGACGAGCGCAATACGTCGAAGGGCGCGAACGACGGCGCGACGAGCCGCGGGACGTCGGTCCCCGGCGCGCTCACGGCGACGCTGACCTCGATCGCATCGCAGGCCGATGCGGTGTCCGGCGCGTGCGCGACGATCGCGAGCTGGGCGGCGAACGCAAGCACGCCGATCACCAGTCCTTTCCTCCCGGTGGCGGCTCGACCTTGTTCTGCTTCTGCTTCTTCGACTGCACGTCGCGCTCCTCACGCGCCGCGCTGCCGAGGAGCTGCTCGGCCTGTTGCTGGCCAAGCCCGCCCTGCGGTTGCGGCGCCTGTCCCTGCGGCGACTTGTTCGACGAACCTCCGCCGCCACCACCTCCTCCACCCCCCCCGCCGCTCTGCTTCTTTCGGAGCGCGAGCTCGTAATTCCACTTCGCGTCGAGATCCGCGGGGCGCATCAGAATCGCCCGCTTGTAGATCGCCAGCGCGGAATCCAGTTCGGCAGAATTCTGGCCAGATGGCGCGGCCAGACCGGGCTTGAGATGGGCGAGACCGAGGTTGAACAAGGTCCTATAGCGCAGGTCGTCGTCCTTGGTATCCGTCAACGGACCGAGCGCCTCGGCCGCACTCTGGCTCGAATCGGCGGCGACGAGCGCCGTACCGAAGTTGTACATCGTCTGGGGCGTCTTGTCGCCGGCCGTAATCGCGTCGCGGAAACCCGACGCGGCCTCCGCGTACTGCCCGCGATAGTAGGCGGCGATCGCCTTCTGGTTCCGCGTGAGACGAGCGCACCCATTCATCGACACCATGAGCAGCAGCGAGGCCACGGCCGCGACCTCGGCGGCCGCGGGACGACGGCGGCGCCGGCCGCGACGCTCGATGAGGAAGGTGTCGAGCAGCAGCAGGAGAAACGCGGGAAAGAGGAATAGCTGATAGCGCGGCGACTTCGATTCGCCGCTGGCGCTCGCACGCGCCTGTGTGCGGAGCGTCGCCAGCGCGGACTTCACGCGCGCCGCCTTGTCGGTCTCGTCGGCCGCGATGAAGGTCCCGTGCGCCGCGTCCGCCGCGCCTTTGAGGTACTCGGGATGATACTGCGTGATGACCGTGTTGCCATTCTCGTCCTTCTTGGTGCCGACCGTTCCGTCGGGGTTCTTGAGCGGAATCGTGGTGCCCTGCGCCGTTCCGAACCCGACAGTCACGAGACTCACACCCTGCTCACCGGCCCGCTTCGCTTCGGCGGTCACGTCCTCGATCGGCTCGAACGCCTCGCCATCGCTCATGACGACCAACGCTTTGTCCGCGCCACTGTTCGTCAGCGTGGCCAAATCCACGCCTTGGCGAATCGTGCGCGCCAGCGAGCTGCCGGCCTGCCCAACGACCGAGGGATCGAGATTGTCGAGGAACAGGTCGAGTGCGCCGATGTCGATCGTGAAGGGCGACAACACGTAGCTCCGCCCGGCGAACGCAAGCACGGCAATGCGATCGCCCGGCGACGACGCACGCAGCCGCCGCACCTCCTGCTTCATTCGCTCCAGACGGCTCGGGCGCTCGTCCTGCGCCATCATCGAGAGCGACGCGTCGAGTGCGAGCACCATGTCGATGCCGCGCGACCGCACCACGCCGCGTTCCTCTCCCCATCGCGGCCCAGCCACGGCCATGCCAACGAGCGCGCTCGCCAGGCAGAGGCGCAGCATACGCCAACCGGGCGCAACGAGCGTGTTCGCCGGAATCAGACGCGACACCACGTCCATGTTGCCGAGACGCTCGAGCCGCGCCTTGCGCTGTCTGAATGCGTGACGCAGCACCAGGAACGCGAGCAGCGGCAGCAAGAGCGCGAGCGGCAGCAGCCACAGGTAGTCGAACGTGATTTCGCCGATCATGGGAGCGGCCCTCGGCGTGCCGCCAGCAGCAGCTCGACGACCAGCGCCAGCGCAGCCAGGTAGAGCGGCCAGCGGAACAGTTCCGTGTAGCGCACGTACGAGCGCGTGCGCACCGGCTCGCGCTCGAGCTGGTTGATCTCTTGATAGATACGCTCGAGCGCTGCCGCGTCACGTGCGCGGTAGTAGCGTCCGCCGGTCGTCTTCGCGATGTCGGAGAGCAACGGCTCGTCGATGCGGACGATGCGGTTCTCATACCGCAGACCGAACAGGCCGCGTCCGACGGGAACAGGCGCCATACCCTCGGTTCCCACACCGATCGTGTAGATCTTGACTCCGAACACCGCCGCCGCCTTGGCCGCGGTGCGCGGATCGATCGAGCCGCGGTTGTTTTCACCGTCGGTGAGCAGAATCATCACGCGCGACCGTCCCGGCGCATCGCGCAGGCGGTTCGCCGCGGTGGCGATCGCCGTCCCGATCGCAGTTCCGTCTTCGAGCTGCCCGGCGGCCAGATTGTCGACAGCGGCATTCACCACGGGATAGTCCGTGGTCAACGGCACCTGCGTCAGCGCTTCGGCGGCGAAGGCCACCACGCCGATGCGGTCGCTGGTGCGCGCCGCAATGAAGCGTTTTACCACGTCCTTGGCCACCTCGAGCCGATTCTGCGGCTGGAAGTCCTGCGCGAGCATCGAGCTCGAGAGGTCGATAGTGAGGACGATGTTGATGCCTTCGCTCGTCACGTCTTCCGCGTGCGCACCGGCACGCGGACGCGCGAGCGCGACGATCGTCGACGCGAGCAGCAGGTTGCGGAGGATGAACAGCATCAGCGTGGTCGCACGGCCCGCACGCGGACCGGCGAGCAGTACCGGCACGCGCGAGAACACGATGGCCGGCGGTTTCCGCTTGCGCCGAATGAGCCACCAGGCCGGCAGCAGCAGCAGGAAGCCCAGGACCCACGCGGAGGCGAACTGGATCGAGCCGAAAGCAATCACGCGGCCCGCTCCTGTTCCGGCGGCGGCTGCGACGCCTTGTGCTCCATCTCCACGATCGTCAGCGCCTCGCGTCCGATCTCTCGCGCCCGTTCACCACTCACCGGGCGTCGCCCGAACTTGATCAGGTCCGCTTCGGTCAGGAGTCGCGCGAGGCGCTCACCGGGTACGTGCGGCAACTCGCGCACCGAGCGCGAGAGCTCCGTGCTCGTGAGCGACAGGTGCGCCTGGGCGTACCGGCCCGCCAGGTAGTCGCGCAGCACCTCGATCGTCAGCGTGACGTATCGTCCGCGTTCGCCCGCCTCGAGCAGCCCAATCGCCTCGATGCGCTTGAACTCGCCGATCGCGCGTTCATACGGATCGATCACTTCTTCCGGCTTCGCCTTCCGGCGGCGGAACCACCACCAGAGCAGCAATCCCGTGATGATGAGTGCCGCCAGCAGCAGCAGCCACAGCCACCACGGAAACGCCGTGATCTCGAAGAGTGCACGCGGCGGCTTGGGGACGCGCTGTGTCGAGTCGGCCGGAAGCACGCTCTTCACGAACACCGACTGTCCGGCGAGCGGAATCCTGCGCTCGACGCCGTTCAGGCGAACGATCGCGTAATCGAACTTGATCGGCTGCTTTCCGACGTCCCATGCTGCCACGCGATAGTCGGCGTACTGTTCCACCGCCGTCGAGTCCGGACTCGTCCGCACCGCGACGGGATCGAGGGACTGCACCGCCGACGTCGAATCGGCCACCCGCGGGAATTCGATCGTCGCCCCCACGGGCGCGCGAATCCCGACGGTCACACGGAACGGATCGCCGACGCGTACGGAATCCGGCGCGACGGTCACGCCCGCCTTCACCGGAATCGTCGGCTGCTGCGCGGCCAACACGCCGCCCAGCACGAGCGCGATCGCGGCCGAGCGCATCATTTCCGGATCCTCGATTCGCGCTGGCGGAAGAACCGCAGCAGCGGATCCATGATCCCGCTGTCCGTGGTCACGGGTATCTCATCGATGGCGAGCCGGCGCAGGAGCGTCCGCCGCCGGGTCGCCTCTTCGGAAACCTGAATATCAAATTGCGAACGTACCCTCGGGTCGCTCGTGTCCACGTCCAGCGATCCTCCCGTCTCCGGATCCATCAGCC
>OUNM010566480.1_pt1 | contig 10122 bp, 11 predicted proteins | sample 1769961 | NCBI WGS metagenome assembly OUNM01 (sample SAMEA3914820, study PRJEB12502) | metagenome | biome: forest; material: soil | place: USA | collected 2012-03-12 | depth 0.3 m
CTCGCGCTGCCGATCCCGACCGATCGGCCGGCCCTCGACGTGCTCGTCGAGATGGTCCGGGCGACGCGCAGCGGAGAGCTGAAGGTGCTCGGAATGCTTGGAAACTTCAGGGTTCTTTCCCGCTTGACGCGCGTGATGAGCGTGAATGGCTAGGCGACGCGAGCCTCGACCGTCGCGCTTGACAGCTTTCCGCAGCGCTCGTACGTTGCGCGCCCCGAACGCGGTGTAAAACCGCCATTTAACGCGAACTCTCCGAAGGTTCAGCAGGTTCACATCATGTCCGTTTCGATCCGACTTTCTCGCCAGGGCACCAAGAAGAGGCCCTTCTACCGCGTCGTCGTCACCGACTCGCGCAGCCCCCGCGGCGGAAAGTTCCTCGAGAACATCGGCACGTTCGATCCGGCCAAGGAGATCAAGGACGCGTCGCTGAACATCGACCAGGAGCGCTACGCGTACTGGAAGGGCACCGGCGCCACGCCGTCGCCGACGCTCGTGAAGCTCCTCAAGGAGCACGGCAAGCACGCCGCGGCCACCGCGAGCGCCGCGAAGTAAGCCGTCATGAAGGAGCTCATCAAGGCAATCGCCGTCGAGCTGGTCGATCACCCGGATCAGGTGGTGGTCACGGAGATCGCGAGCGAGCACAACTGCTTGATCGAGCTCCGCGTCGCGAAGGAAGACGTCGGCAAGGTGATCGGCAAGGAAGGCCGCACCGCTCAGTCGATGCGCACGATCCTCGCGGCCGTCTCGACGAAGCTCGGCAAGCGCGCTCACCTCGACATCGTCGACTGACCGGCGCGAGACGAGGCGACCCGCACATGGACGCGGACGAGTGGGTCCCGCTTGGTGAGGTCGCGCGTCCGCACGGCGTGAAGGGCGAGCTGCGCCTCCGCCTGTTCAACGCCACGAGCGACGTCCTTCTCGGGCAGGACGAAGTGCTCGTGCGCTTGAAGAACGGCGAGGAGCACGAGGTCTCCGTCGAGCGCGCACGCCGCGCCGACGACGCGATCCTCATGAAGCTGTTCTCCGTCGACGACCGCGATCGCGCCGAGGACCTGCGCGGCGCGCAGATCTGCGTGCGCCGCCGTGACTTCCCCGAGGCCGAGGAGGGCGAGTTCTACGCCATCGACGTGGTCGGCTCGGAGGCGAGGCTCGCCGGCGAGCGCGTCGGCATCGTCGCGGAGCTCATCACGTACCCGAGCATCGAGGTGCTCCTCATCCACGCCGACGACGGCAAGGGTGACTGGGAGGTGCCGCTGACCGAGATGTTCGTCGGCAAGGTCGACGTCGCAAACAAGGTCGTCGAGCTCGTCACGCTCGACGACGTCGAGCGCACGCCTCGCCGCAAGGAGAAGCCGAAGACCAGCGAGGCCGAGGGCAAGGGCGAGGGCGAGGCCTAGTGCGCGTCGACGTCGTGACGCTGTTCCCGGAGCTGTTCGACACGTTCTCGAAGACCAGCTTCGTCGGTCGCGCCGCCACGGGGGGGCAGCTGCAGCTCCGCTTCAAGTCGCCTCGCGACTTCGGTCTCGGCAAGCACAAGAGCGTCGACGACACGCCGTACGGCGGCGGCAGCGGAATGGTGATGCGCGTCGACGTGATGGTCGCGTGCATGGAGGCGCTCGACGCCGATGCCGAGGCGGCGGGAGAGCCCCGGGCGCACCGCGTGCTCCTCACGCCGCAGGGCAAGCCGTTCGCGCAGGCAACCGCGGCGCGCTTCGCGACGCTCCCCGCCATCATGCTGATCTGCGGTCGCTACGAGGGCTTCGACGAACGCATCCGGCACTTCGTCGACGAGGAGCTGTCGCTCGGCGACTTCGTGATGACCGGCGGCGAGATCGCCGCGATGGCGGTCATCGAGGCGGCGGTGCGGCTGATCCCCGGCGTCCTCGGCAACGCAGAGTCGACGCGCGAAGAATCCCACGGGGAAGAAGGCCTCCTCGAGTACCCGCAATACACGAGGCCGGCCGAGTTCCGCGGTCAAACGGTGCCGGAGGTCCTCTCGTCGGGCAACCACGCCCACATCGAGGCGTGGCGGAAGAGCCAGGCGCGCGAGCGCACCGAGACGCGGCGCCCGGATCTCGTGAAGAAAGACCGCTCGTGAGCCGCCGCCTCGCCATCGCGCTCGTCCATCGCCCCGTGCTCGACAAGGAAGGCCTCGTCGTCACGACCGCGCTCACGAACATCGACGTGCACGATCTCGCGCGCAGCGCGCGGACGTATGACTGCAGCGACTACTTCATCGTGCACCCGGTCGAGATCCAGCGCGAGCTCGCGACGAAGATCGTGACGCACTGGACCGAGGGCTCGAGCGCCAAGCGCATTCCGGATCGGAAGGACGCCCTCGCCGTCGTGCGGGCCGTCGCCACGCTCGAGGACGCGGTCGCGGCGCTCGGCCCGGACGTCGAGGTGTGGGTGACCGCGGCGCGCGTCCTCGAAGGCAAGACCACGCTCTCGTTCGACGCCGCGCGCGCCAGGCTCGAAGGCGCGGGCGGACCCGTGCTGCTCGTCTTCGGCACGGGCTGGGGCCTCGCCCCCGAGATCATCGATCGCGCGCACGCCGTGCTCGAGCCCATCCGTGGACCGGTTCCCTGGAACCATCTCAGCGTGCGCTCGGCGTGCGCCATCGCGCTCGATCGCCTCTGCTCGCCGCAGCGCGGCGCGTGAATCAGCGCGCGCGAACGCGCCAGATCTTCCCGTCGCCGTACGTCGCCCAGTAGACGGTGTGCGCGCCGTCCGCGGCGACGTCGACGGCGATGCCGCGCGGGCGGTTCAGCGCCTTGCCCAGCTCGACCGGCTTGCCACCTGCCTTGGGGACCATCACCACGGTGCCGTCGCTGTCGGTCTCGGCACCGGAAGAGTGTGTAACATACACGTACGCGTCGTCGACCGCGACGCCGTGCGGGAAGGGCTGGCCCGTCGCCAGCGTCGTCGCGGTGCCGCCGCCGGGCGTCGGGAGGCCGAGGACTGCACCGCCGGTCGTGACGAGGTAGAGGCCGGCGCCGTCCGTCGCCATGTCGGCGACCTCGGCGAGCGCATCGAGCGTCGCGATCGGGACGCCGGCGTCGATCGCGTCGGTCGCCGTCTTCGGAACGCGCCAGACCTGCTCCGGCTGCTGCAGGAAGAAGTACGCGTTCGCGTCGTCGACGGCGACCGCCGTCGGGTCGCGCGGGTCGAGCGGCTTGACGACGTTCTGCGCGTTGTTCGAGCTGTCGCGATCGTTCCGCCGCAGGCGATCCGGCCAGGTCGACCAGACCTGGTTGTCGGGCGTCTTCGCCATCGCGATGCTGTGCGCGTGCTTGCCGTTCTGGAGGTCTTCGATCTTCTCGGGCGAGCCGCCTTGGCCGATCGAGTCCTTCGCGAGGCGGACGATCTCGAAGATCTGCACGCCGCCGTCGCCGTTCGACGCGTTGGCGAAATTCGCGTTGTGCCAGATGACGTTCGTTCCATCGACGAGGATGCGATGCGGCTCGGCCTGGTTCTCGGCGATGGCCTTGGGGGCGCCGCCGGACTTCGGGGCGCGCACCACCGTGTCGTCGCCCTCGTTGGTCCAGTAGACGTACGCATCGTCGATGGCGATGCCCCACGGCTTGGCCTGACCGGTCGCGAAGACCTCCGGCATGCCGATCGTCATCGGAGGAGCGTCGCTCTGCGCATCGGTCGTCAGCATCGAAGCGTCGCTCGGCGAAGACGGCGCGTCGTCGGTCGCCGCATCGGCGGGGTACGGCGACTTGTCCTCGAGCCCCGCCACCGCTGCGCAGGCGACCGGCGCCGCGCCGAGCAGCGCGATGATCCCACGCACGATGATCCCGCGCGCCTTCACGGTACGAACGTTACCATACGGCTGCGACCGACCGCGTCCGGGGGGCCGTGACGAGGAGCACGATGCCGGTAGCGAGGACGGCGCCGCCGACGATGAAGGCGATCGTCGACAGCGTCGCAGAGTCCTTCGCGGCGTCGTTGGCGCGGAGCCCGGCGTCATCGCAATGAGAGCCGACGCAGTGCTCGTCGACGGTCGATTTGTCGGACAGCGTGCGAAGCCCGAAGAAGGTCCCCGCGCCCACGGCGGCGCCGCCGACGCCGAGCGTGATCCAACCGGCCGCGCGTTGGGCGCTGCCGTCGTGCGACGAGCCCTCGCTGCCTGCGCTCGCCGCTCCGGGGCTCGGCGGACCTATCGCGACCGAGCTGTCGTCGGCGAGCATCGGTACGACGACGGTCTGCTCGCCCGGCCCGGCCTCGACCTTCGCGTGGCTGGTCCACGGCGCCTTTCCGGGCGCACGCGCCTCGAGCAGGTGCTCGCCGGGATCGATCGGAACGCGCGTCCCGGCGGCGGCGGTCGTGAGGGTCTTGCCGTCGAGCAGCACGATCAGCTCCTTCACGTCCGGGAAACGGAACGTGACGTAGGAGAGGCGCTTCCCGAGCTCGTCGACCTTGCTGCGTGCGAGCTTCTCGCGCTCGGCCTGATGCGCGCGCGCCGCGAACGTCGCCGCCTCGGCATAGTCGGCCCACGCCGACGCCGTGCGGCCCTCGAGCTCGTGGCACGTCGCGAGGTTGAGGATGGTGCCGGGCTTGGGATCGAGGCGATGGCTCTCCGCAAACTTCGGGCACGCGTCCGCGAGCTTGCCCTGTGCCTGCAGGTCCTTCGCCGCACGAAAGAGCGCCTCGGCCATGCCCTTGTCGACGCCCGGATCGCTCGCAGCGGACGCGGGATCCGACGCGGGCTGCGAGCTCGCCGGCGGAGCAGCGTTCGCCACCGCCTCGATCGTCAGCATGCACGCGAGCAGTGCGGATGAGGCAAACCTCGGCCGTAATACGGTCATCCTCGATTGAAGAGGATACCCGGCGCATCTGGCGATGTCTCGACGAGCGGCGGCTCCATCACGAGACCGCCGGGTCGTCCGGCCGCGCACTCGACGAGCACGACGCGCGCCCGGTCAGTCGGCCGACCATGCACGGCGCGCAAACGCTTGGGCTCGAGGCCGCGCGCGCGCAGCTCGACGAGCAACGTCGTTGCCTCGATCGCCGGGTAAACAAGGCAGATCCGCGCCCGACGCCCCGCGAGCCGTCGTGCCGCATCGAGGAACACGGAGAGGGATCCGCTCCGCGCGCGCGCATGAGCGGCCGCTGGAGCTCGACCGCGACCGGGCTCGACGTACGGCGGATTGCAGACCACGAGATCGGCGGCGCCGGCCGGCACGATCGAGGCGTCGGCCACGTCGCCACGCACGATCGACATGCGATCGGTCCATCCGTTCGCGGACGCGTTCTGTTCGGCGAGCTTCGCGAGCGCGGGATCGACGTCGAGCAAGGTCACGTGCGCGGCCGCATCGAGATGCAAGAGCGTGAGCGCGACGGCGCCGACGCCCGCGCCGAGATCGAACGCAGCATGCGCACGACGCGCACGACGCGGCTCGCCGAGCGCCCCGGCCGCGAATGCGCCGAGCAGCACGGCGTCCACGTTGACGCGATAGCCACGCCCGCGCGCGGGCTGCGCGAGGGCGACCTTTCCGCCGAAGAGCGTGTCGCGCGTCGAGACCGCCGAGACGGCGCGGTCTCGACCTACTTCTGCCACGGACGACGGCCGCGGAAGCTCAGCGCCGTCACTGCACCGGGGAACGCCTGCACGGTGTACGTGCCGAGGAGGATCGTCTGGCCATTGAGCTTGCCGACGGCGCTCATCTTGATCGGCGTGCCGGTCGGGACGTTGAGCGTTCCGAACAGACCGAGCTTGCTCGTGCCGAGCGAGCCGCGCGACTTGTCGGGCAGCGGGTCGGACTCGTTCTCGCCGAAGTAGAACATGTCGCCTTCGTGCGCGACGTCGGTGTCGACGGTGGCGCCGGAGACGCGGACGTCGGCGCAGTCGTGGACCTCGCCGGCGATGAGGCCCTTGTCGGGCTTCGGCGTGAAGCCGCCTGCCGCGGAGGCCACCGTGTTGATGTCGGTCGCCGCGACCGCGGACGGGTCGTAGGCGACGACGTCGCCGGTCGTGACGGCGGCGTTCGAGAAGAAGACGTTGTAGTCGTAGAACTGCGCCCACAAGGAGCCGTCGCCGGCGTCGGACGTCTTGATGATGAGCGGCGTCTCGGTGGGGATGCCGGGGTACGAGAAGCCGCGGAACGAGCAGCCGCCGTCGGGGCACTTCTTCAGCCACTCCGGCTTCGGCATCAGGACGGGGTCGTTCATGGTGGTCGTGACGGCGGACCCGACGAGATCGCCGAGCGCGCCGTTCGCGCCCTCCTTGAAGATCTCGATCTTCACGCCGGCCGAGTCACTCCCGCTCGAGAACACGCGGAGGAAGCCCTTGAGCGTGACCGTCTTCGACGTGCCGAGGTCGCCCGGCGTGTCGAGGCAGCCGAGGGCGAGCGCGGGGTCAGTCGAGGAGTGCAGGTTGAGGCCGGTGCCGCGCACGAGCTCCTGCGTGGGGGGCTGGACGTACGTGCAACATGCATCGATCGTCCGCGGCGCGCGGCAGGTGTTCGGGCTTGCGTTCGCCGAGATCGTGCACGACTTGCAGAAGTCGGCCTTGCCGAGCACGGGCGCAGAGTCGCAGCTTGCGCTTCCCGAGCTGCCGGAGGTGCCTGCGCCGCCGTCGGCGAGGGGGGCGGAGTTGCTCGAGCTGCACGCGGCCGACACGACGAGGAGCGCGCCGCACAAGGAAGAGACGAGGTGCTTCATGGCGAGCTGTCATAGTCGAACGAACGCCAGCTCCGCAGCGTCGCGGAAATCGCAGGTGCAAATTCCTCGAATGCATCGAAGTTACGCGTACCTATCCCACGTCTCAACGCCGCCTCCCGAGCCCTTGCGCTCACAATTTCGCTAAGAAGACACGAGCCCCATGACCGACGCGGCCACGACGAACAAGGAGCGCATCGTCGCCGAGGCGCGACGGCTCGGCTTCGACGCGGTCGGGATAGCGCGTGCGGACGTGCCGCTCGACACCGACTTCGCGCGTTACGAGGCGTTCGTCGACGAGGGCATGCACGGAGAGATGGCGTGGCTCGCAGCGTCGCGCGAGGCGCGGCGCCGGGTCGACGACGATCACATCCTCGCCGGCGCGAAGAGCGTCATCTGCGTCGCGCAGCGCTACGGACGGACCGCCGAGGAAGAGGCGTGCGACCCGTTGCTCGCGCAATCGATCGCTCGCTATGCGCGCGGGCGCGACTACCACAACGGTCTTCGCAAGAAGCTCCGCAAGCTCGCGCGGCTCGTCCGCACGCTCGGCACGACGGAGCAGCCGATCGAGGCGAGGCCCATGTGCGACGACGCGCCGATCCTCGAGCGCGCGTGGGCAGCACGCGCCGGGCTCGGTTTCGTAGGGAAAAATGGGCTGATCATCGTTCCCGGGGTCGGCTCGCTCCTCTTGCTCGGCGAGGTCGTCACGACGCTCGAGCTCGAGCCGGACCCGCCGATCCCGGAGCGCTGCGGCGCATGCACGCGATGCCTCGACGTGTGTCCGACGAAGGCGTTCGCGAAGCCGTTCGTCCTCGACCCGCGGAAGTGCGTCGCATACCTGACCATCGAGCTTCGCGACGCCGTCCCGGAGCCGCTACGTGCAGGCATCGGCGAGCACTTGTTCGGCTGCGACGACTGTCAGACGGTCTGCCCGTTCAACGCGCGCTCGCGACACGTGACGAGCGCGGTCCCGGTCGACGCGCGCTTCGAGGCCGATCCGCGCTGGGAGAAGACCTCGCTCCACGACCTCGTCGCGCTCGACGAGACGACCTATGCGACGCTGCGCGAAGGAACGCCGGTCGCCCGCGCCACGCGGATCGGGCTGGCGCGAAACGCGGCGATCGCGATGGGCAACCGCGCCGACCCCGGCGATCTCGAGGTGCTGGAGCGAGCCCGCAATGGCCATGACGCCGAGATCGTCCGGGAGGCCGCAGCGTGGGCCATCGCCCGGATCCGGGCTTGCGAAGGCGCGCCAAAGGGGTAAACGAAGCTCGCGGAGAGAGGCGATGGCACGTGCGCTGCTTGAAAGCAGGTGGCAGCTCGATTCCAGGCGATGCCCGCGCCCTCCCGAAGGGGATTTTCCATGCGTTCTGCAGCAGTAAAGACGGCTCTGGCCCTCGCGCTGGGGGTCTGTTTCTCCATGGCAGCGATGCCCGTTCGCTCGGCGAGCGCGCAGGAGTCCGGGGTCGACGCGGCCCGCGACGCCGCCAAGGCCGCGCCGAACAGCGTCGAAGCGTCGCTCGCCTTTGGCGAAGCGCTCCGCCGGGCGGGGCGTGAATCCGAGGCCCTGACCGAGCTCCGCCGTGCGTACGGCCTGAGCGCCGGACGAGGGGAGATCGGCGGACGCGTCCAGTGGGAGCTCGCTCGGACGTACATCGCGCGCCGCGAGTTCGAGCCCGCCATGTCAACCTGCCGCTCGATGTCCAAGTCACCCGCGGCGGAGGCGGCCAGCCACGTCTGCGCGGCCGAAGCGCACCTTCTCTGGCGCCGCGGAACCGAGGCCGAATCGGAGCTCGCCGAGCTCACCAAGGTGAAGGCGCCCGCGGCTCCGCCGTCCGCCGAGGTGCAGTACTTCGCGAAGACCGCGCTCGGTCGGGCGAAGGAGCTCTCGTCGAACGACGCCGACGCGGAAGCGGCGTATCGGGAAGCGATCCGCCTCGGCGACAAGCGAACGGAAGCGCACGTGCTACTGGGCCGCTTGCTGCGTCGCACCGGCCGAGACGGGATCCCGTCGTTCCGGAAGGCCGTCGAGCTCGACGCGCACGATCCCGTCGCGCTCCTCGAGCTCGGTCGCGCGCTCCCGGCCGGCAGCGCCGAGTCGATCGCGACGCTCGAGCGCGCAGTCGCCGAGCGCCCCACGAGCACCGATGCGCTGCGTGCGCTCGCCGACGGATACGTCACCGCGAACCGCCTCGCCGATGCCAAGCGCACCGTAGGCTCCGTTCTCAAGCTCGCGCCGAACGACGTCAACACGCACGTCGTGTCCGGCCGTCTCGCGCTCGCCGAAGGTCACCCCGACGAGGCGATCAAGGAAGGCGAGACCGCGGCCAAGCTGATGCCGAACGATCAGGCGGCGCGGCTCCTCGTCGCCGACGCCTGGGCGAAGAAGGGCGAGATCGATCTCGCCGTCGAGGCGTACCAGGCCGCGTTCGGTCTCGATCACTCGGACCCCACGCCGCTCGTGAATGCGTCGGCCGCGTGTCTCGCCGCGGGACGCGTCACGAGCGCGAAGGCGTTCGGCGTCCGCGCCACCACCGACTTCGGCTCCAACGGCAACGCGTGGACCGCGCTCGGCGACGCGCTCGCCGCCGACAAGGACGTCCCCGGCGCGAAGGCCGCGTACGAGAAGGCGAAGAAGTCGAACGGCGTCGACGCAGCCGCCATCGATCGCAAGCTCTCTCGGCTGAAGTAGGGAAGCGACCAAGCGACCTCGCATCGGGCCGATTTCTTCACTAGAGTCGGCGACCGCATGTCGGACCTCGCCACGCGCATCGCCCAGGGAGATCAGCGCGCCGCAGCGCGCGCGATGCGGAACGTCGACGACCGCGTGCCCGGATACCTGGAGCTCCTCAAGGAGATCTTTCCGCGGACCGGCCGCGCGTTCGTGGTCGGCGTGACCGGAAATCCCGGCGCCGGAAAGAGCACGCTCACCGATCGACTCATCGAGCGCTATCGCGCCGGCGGACGAACGGTCGGTGTCATCTGCGTCGATCCGTCGAGCCCGTATACCGGCGGCGCCATCCTCGGTGATCGCATTCGCATGACGCGTCACGCGACCGATCCGGGCGTCTTCATCCGCTCCGTCGCGACGCGTGGACACCTCGGCGGTCTCTCGCGCTCGGCGCGCGACATGGTTCGCGTGCTCGATGCCTACGGCAGCGACGTCGTCATCGTCGAGACGGTCGGCGTCGGTCAGGACGAGCTCGAGATCACGCGCACCGCGCACTCCACGCTCGTGGTCATGGCGCCCGGCATGGGCGACGAGGTGCAGGCCATCAAGGCCGGCATCCTCGAGACCGCTGACGTCTTCGCGGTGAACAAGGCCGATCGCGACGGCGCCGACTCGACGATGCGCGATCTCGAGCTGATGATCGCGCTCGGCACCGAGACGATGGTCGCATCCGGAAAGAACCGCGCGCACGTCGTGCACGGGGGCGCGAAGGTCGACGTCATCGC
>OUNM010278958.1_pt1 | contig 10120 bp, 8 predicted proteins | sample 1769961 | NCBI WGS metagenome assembly OUNM01 (sample SAMEA3914820, study PRJEB12502) | metagenome | biome: forest; material: soil | place: USA | collected 2012-03-12 | depth 0.3 m
CCCCATTACCATTGAAATACCCCGCCTCCCCCGACGACCGACTACTCCCATGCGAGGAAAGCATCACCGCATCATCCAGCGCACCAGCCGGGTACAAGCAGGACGCGGCAGCGGCGCGGGCGAGACGGCGCCGCCGCCGGCGGGTCAGCCAGAGGATGAGGAAGGCGAGGGAGAGGCCGAGGGTGAAGGCTGTGCCGAGGACGATGGGGAAGAGGGCTGGGAAGGAGTCTGTTGGGGATGGGGGGGATGGGGAGGGTGGGGTTTTGGGGGGGTCGAGGGTGAATTCTGATAGGGTCATTGTGTCTGTTGTGTGGGCGGGAGATTGTTTTTGCTGGTGTGGTTGTTAATGATGATGGTTGCTGGCTGGGTGGGTGTTGTTCTTTCTTCTTTGCTTGTCGTCGTCATGGAGCTGCTGCTGCTGCTGCTGCTGCTGCTTGGAGAGTGTGGCCCTCACATGGAGCTGCTGGCGCCAGAGAGGTCAGGTCCTGCGATCGTTAGTGGAAGAGGTTGGGCTGGGGTCGGGTGGCGAGCAGAGAGAGACGGGGGCACAAGATATCTGGGGGCTGGCAATAACATTGGTGTGGGCCAGCGTGACTGGAATCTGGATGGTGGGTGGTTCAGCGGTCGACTGGCGGAGCTGGTCGGCATGGAATGGGTTGTGACGAGCGACACCATTCCAGTCCAGCCGAGTCGTGCGCACTCGCCGTGTGAACTGGGACTTGTGAGAGCCACGGGCAATTCAGAAGCAGGACAGACATTGCCGATTGAAACTGTCTCAGTTGGCGAGATGATGGGACCGAGGAGGTGGTGGCGATGATGGCTTGTGTTGTGGACATGGACTGGGCCGGCATGCATCCAGCTTGAGAACTGGCGATGCTCTTTCACTTGTGCAAAGAATAGCTGAGGTGTGTTACACTCAAACCTGTTACTGCAAAGCAGACATCGCACACTCACTCCCTCACAGCGGAACAATCACAACAGGACTCATGGCACACACTGGTCGACCACGCAACGAGAAATGTGGTATCTTGCCAATGACTCCCAAGTAAAACACCTGAACACCATGCACCGTCCGAATGCGTCACGGGCAGCAGTCAATGCGTTGCCACAATGCAATTCTGGAGAGATGATAAAGGGCTCCCGTTCGTTCAGTGCCTCGGAACCATCCCATCCACGACGCCGAAGCGGGCTCGTATATCCCCTCTGTTGCCCCCCAACCACCAACCATTCCCAAGCCCAAGTATCAACGTCGAAATCAAGATGCCCGAGGGCAAAGAAAAGTACCGGGAGAAGAAAAAAAGAAAGAAATCCCCACGAGCTTGTCCCAAATGTGCCAATATGTGCAACGAATCATGTCCCGCAAAGAACCTGTCGCACAAGGCATATCAGGGCGTCACCCACACGCTTAGTGGGCGTGCTGGTGGCGATGGAGGTGGTGAAGCTCGCGCCGGGCCTTGTCGGCCCCGAAGGTCTTTGTCACGGTGACGACCTCCGTGGTCATCAGGACATACTCGACCGTCTCGATGACGACGATCTTGCTGATCAGGTTACCGTTGGTAACGTAGTCAGTGCGGACAAGATCGTAGCCCTCGGGGACAGGCGGGTCCGACGGAGTCGGGGTCGGGGTCGGGGACGGAGCGGGCTCTGGCTCCGACGACGACGAAGACGGCACCGCCGACGACGACGGAACATCCAGAGCGTTGAGCTCGCCGGTCGACGTCGGGGCCTCCTGGAACACGCCGCCTGGCAGCGGTGTCGTGGTGGGCGAGGCGGCCGCGGCGACAGCGATGCTCGGAGCCTTGTTGCCAAGTGCCGGGCCTGGGCCGTACTGAATGGTCACGCCTCCGGGGAGGGAGGCACCAATCACGCCGGCCAGCTTCTCGCTCGCGATGGCCGGAAGAGTCGGCATCTTGCACTGCCTCTGCTGGTCCTCGCTCAAGACGGTGAACAGAGGGCAGTCCTGAATCATGCCGGATTTGTTGGTGCACTCGCCAACAGCTGCTTGGAGGAGGGAGGAGTCCCAGCCGCTGATGAAATCACCATGGTAGCCGAAGCCTAGAGAAGCATGTTAGCAGAAACGCGGGACCGCTGACCGACCGAGCCACATACCTGAAACATCTCCGTTTGAAAGCACAAACTGGCCCGGCACTCCAATAAAGGCATTCGTGGCCCAGATGGTTTCAAAAAAGAGACCGGGCAGCTTGACGTTGAAGCCGTCAGGGCAGCCTCCGTCAAGCACCAAGTCAGAGTAGGCAACGTGGGACTTGTGGTCCGGAGAGCTGGTGTCCTTGCCGTTCCAGCAAGAGGGGAAGGCGAGCTCGAAGCGGACGCCATCGACGCAGTTGGCATCCAGGAACGCCTTGTCGGGCAGGTAGTGGCGGAACAAAGCGCCCTCGTCGTTCCCTGCGGCGTAGTGAAGGCAGTTGAAGCCGAGAGCGCGCTGGGCAAGGATTTCTTGGGTGGTTTGGCCGTCACCAGCCCACTCCGACTTAGGGGGGTCGGGCTGCGTGACGTCAAGTCCAGCTACCGAATAGTTGCGGCGAGTGCTGTCGCCTGCGATCATGCGGAAGTCGTTGGGAAACGCCGTGATATTTCCGCCAGGGTTCCTGGCGTCGGGGTTCAGAAAGTAGTAGCTGAGCAATGGTTAGCACACGTGGTTTTAAAGAAGTCCGAGCACGGAGACCCACGCAAGCATGCCGCCGACCTGCTGAACCTCCTCGTAGGTGCCATCTGCGTGCTGGAAGTAGAGGACGGGTGCCCAGTAGGCGGACTTGTCTTGGGTCACGGCGCACGAGGTGCAGTCGGCACCGACCAGGTCTTGGTAGGTCGCCGATTCACCGAAGCCTGCAGAGAAAACCGGGTTAGAAAGAAACGTCCAAGGATGCTTTGTGAAGCACGCTGGGAGTACTCACCAGAAGAACCGTGAATGGCGTGCGCGTGCTGAGACAGGCCGCCCGGGTTGATCAGAGGGTCGAGACGAGCAAGGCCGACCTGTCCACGGCATTCCATGCGCCAAAAGGCGGCGGCACCGCTCAGCGATGCGAGAATCGCGACCGAAGTGTCGATTCTCATGTTGCCGGATGTCAAGGAGTGACTCTCGGGTTAGGTGACGAGGGTTGAAAGGAGTGGATAAGGTCGCCGACCGATGAGAAGAGAGCGTGAAAGTTGTTGTGGAAATGGATTGGGCTCAACTGTTGTGATTGGTGAGGTTAGCCCGGGTGTTGTTGGTCGGTGTTCACCTCATTGTTTGTGATGGGTGCGAGGAGAAGGGGGGAGGGGGGGAAGGAGTGCCGTCCAGCACCCGGATTGGCGTGGGATGAAGAACAAACACCAATGGGCGGCGGTGAGGGCGAGGTAGGAAAGAGCGCAAGAAGCAGCGGGCGTAGTGCTCGGCTTGCACAGCTCGCGCAGCTCGACGACGTACCAGTTTGACCAGGCGCCGTGAGCATAAATTGTCGGGAACCACAGGCACAAGCCCAGCAACCCGACGGCGGATGACAGTTCACAGCTGGCCAGGGCCACAAAGCCTCTTCAACCTGTGTCCCCGGAGAGCGTTGTCGCTGCCTCCTCTCGTATGTACCTGATCGGCTGTTTGCGCACACAAAGCCCAGCTCCGGGAGTCGATGTTGATCGGTGGGATGGACGGGGTGGTGAAGACCGGCGGAGGGTGTGTCGTCGAGCGGCAGCCTCCGATGCACCGAGGGAAGGAAGGTTGGCGATCAACACAAAAACGCGAAATGAATGAATGATGGTCGTCGTCGACGAAAAGAAGAAGTGTTGGTAATTTCGTCGCCGAAAGTAAAGAACGTAGGCCCGGAAGTCGGGGAACCAGAAATGGTGAAAGTGAGTGTTGCGGGTTGAAAGAGTGGAAGAAGGGTCGGCGACAGCAGACGAGGCGCAAAAAGACGGAAGAAGGGAGCGAGTGTGAGGGAGGGGTGTAACGGTGCCAGCGTGCCAGCGCGCCAAAGATAACTCGACGGTCAACCCTCAGAAACCCATTGGCGCCCTGGAATTGCTGTCGCAGAGAGAGGGTGGTGTGGTGCAGGTGCAGCCAAGGGGCGGGTTCCCTTGCCAGGGTCGCCAGGGCCCAGGGTCGCCAGGGTCATGCAGCCTGCGGGCTGTTTCCCGAAGCAGCGCTCATCCAGAAAAAGGCGCCTTCTGGTTGGCTGCCGGGGCTGCACAAGCCTGGGCGCTCTGGATTAAGGGGACGCTTCAGGGATTGCGTCTCGATCCCGGCGCCCTGTGCCTGGCTAACGCAGGAACTGACGGCATCACCATCTGCACTGGCTGCACAGTCTGCACTCCAAGAATCCACTCTGCAGCGCAGCAACCGGCAGCAGGATTGGTGGGGGCCAAATCTCGCGAGGCTGGCCACGGCATTTGGGAGGAGAGGCTATCCTTGCGCAACGGGCATTGACGAGCCATCCTGCTCAGATGAGAGCCACGAGGCGGCGGGCATCAACCAGGTCGAGGGCGGATAAAAGAAACGACCAGCGCTGCACGTTTCCTCGGTTGGGGTTCAAGTTACTCGGTGCTGCTGTGCGGTCGACTCGGCGTGGCACGGGCATTATTTGGCAATCTCGAGCGCGACGCAAGCACTCCACATCGCAATCTTCACCATCTCACCAGGGAGTCGCACTTGCGACAGAGCCCCCGTCGTTCAACCGAGATTCCGGCCACGGCAGCTCGTGTCCGGCAAACCCATTCTGCTGTCCTCGCGTGCCCTCTTGCCCAGACGCGGTGGCATCACGATGCCGAGTTGGTGTTGTGGCGATGGGCGCTAGTTAGTCACCTAGTGCACACACTCGCAAAACGGCGGAGAGGAGTCGACCGACTTTGGTGGCGCGCCCCGAGCCGTTGGATGGAGCGCGGGGTACAGAGGACAGGGTGCAATGTGCGACATTGGCGGGCACATGAGATGAGATCGAAGGACTCTTCAAGGGCGCCCCCGGCTGAAACTGTTTCAGTCTTTGGCGCTTGTCCAATGCTGGCAACGCTAACTTTTCCCCGGTTGGTGGCCCCCAAAGCTTGGCAGGCCAATCATGCGGCGGGGCGTTGGGCCTCTTGATTGCCGGGATCGTCTCGTCGAATGCCTGCTCCTCCTGCAGGGACCACCTCTCTCGCCTCCCTCCCGCCACACTTGCTGTCGCTTGTCGATGGACCAATGGGTTTGTTGAGACGACCAGAAGCCAGCCGATGCGCAACATGGGGCATTCCCTGAAACACCATCTCTCCCGATCAATGGCGCAACTCTCGTCTGGGTACCTATTCTGACTTGGCCAAACGTCTCCGACGGCTGTCGTCGTGTTAACCTTAATCATGATGGATCATCCGATCGGCCTCCCGCGCGGCCGGCTTCCAGGTTTGGGCGGGCACATCAGAAACATTATCATGCCTTTTCTACTATTACAAAGCGTCTCTCTTCTGTGGTAGATCCCGTAGGTAGATAGTTTCTGTCGCAAGATCAGGGCATCACCCACCGGGACCACCGCCCTCGTGACTCCTGTCTTTCCACGCAGCCAAGCATGGGTGGCGTTTTTCTTGGACGGGTTGGGATGGGGTTTGTTTTTGTTTTGTTTTTAGGGGTTGGAAGGGGGTCACTGGGATGGATGGTGCAAGCCACCAACGGTCAATAATAATGTTCGTTTTTAACTCAACTCCTCAACTTTGACTCTAACGTTGAACAGCAAATTTTCTCTTCCTTTCATTTTTCACAATCCGAATCAACAATGCTGGCCAAGCTCGAGACGCTCCCTTGGCTCGTTCTGAGCCGCAGGGACCTGTCGGCTCCACATGCATAGCTTTCACCTCGGCAGTCTCGTGGTGCATCGCTACGGCGACCCCCAGGTGATCGACATCGACCCGGACGACTATGCGCTCGCGACGTCGCCGGCCCTCTACAGCGTTGTCGCCAAAGTGCGAAACTACGAAACAGAGGGCGAGCTCAACTATAATGAGGATGCTATTCGGGGTATGGTCGCGGGGGCGGCGCCTAATCTTCAACACGTCTGGCTGATGGACACACGGTGCGGCGACTCGCTCCCCTTCCGGGCCGCGGTAGCTCTCGGCAAGCCGTCTGCCCCTCCCGACCGTCTCTTCTTCCCCAAAGTCCAGGCTGGAAGTCAGCGGAGCCTACTCTTCCTTACGGCAAAACGCCGCGACATCAACGCCTGGACGGCCCGCACCGACTTCTCCAAGCTTTGCTACCTGGCCGTGCCCTGGGACCCGGCATTGGTAGACATGGCCGCGCACGGCGAGCTGGCGTCTCTGAGGGGCCTATGCCTGGACGAAATCGATATGGAGAGCAACAGCGCCGTGTGCCAGCTGCTCACAGCCCTGAGCTCAAACTCGCTGCGGGACCTCCTGGTGGGCGGCCACATCAAGGAGGTCTTCTTCGACACCCTTCTGGAACGGCATGGCAAATCGCTGCGCCATCTGGTCGTGAAGTCGTGGCCACATTACGACATGGACGAATATGAGGAGTACCCCCCTCCGCCGCCTGTCTTTTTGACACCGGCCCTGGCTGCCCGTCTCGCGGAGAAGTGTCCGAATCTGGAGCAAGTAGGTCTCGACGTGGATAGGTCACTGGGCGACGCCCGGGAATGCGCAGTGTACCGTGGGCTAGGCCGTCTACCACGGCTAAGGCGCTTGTCGCTGAATCTCTGGTTCACCGTTTCCGCCATCGACGATGCGTTGAACGAGAACGACGATTCCGGCTGGGAATGTGGAAGGGTCCCACGGGCCTGCCTCAGCCAAGCCTTTGCGAACGCCGCTGTTGATGCCAACCTGGCGCGCGCCATCTTTGACATGTCATCTCCCGGCGGCGGTCTCCAGTATCTGGAGCTGCAGACCTGGCGCAAGATGGGCTTTCATACTATACCTGTGAACGATGGGCAGCTCTATAACATCCTAGAATGGTTCTCCCGGGACTGGATCTGCGAGCGAAGAAGGAGCGGCGACAACATCTCTGTTGCGGAAGTCCGGGAGCGTGGTTCTGGTGCCACTAAGCAGGCCGCCGAGGAATGGCAGTACCTCGCCGAGACGTCGGAGCACCGCGGCGGGGAGGAGGTCTTCGTCCAGGCCTTTGGCGATGTATGGCCACAGACGACGCCGCGGTGGTGGGAGGACTGGAAGAGCATGCCCCTGTGCCCGGATGACGGTCGTACAGAGTAGCCTATTGTACGGAGTACGGAATACGGGAACTGAGAATGCCATGCAACGATGCAAGTGTGACTTCTGCATGGGGCATCCCAGCTTCTTTGATTCTCGAATCTCCACAAAAACCATCATCCCTGACGCCACACCTTAAGCCAGCCGCCGATGCTGTCGAGGCTGTGCCACACATGCGACCCCTTGCTTGTCTCGATACGTGGCTGTGCAATGGAGCACCAGCCCGCCGCCCCCCTTGATGGTCGATCTGGCTTGGCATTTGGCAACTGGATCCCTCGTTTCCGCAACACGACACAACAGCTCGAACACTAATTCCTAATTCCAAAACCGCGCCTTTCTCAAGGCCGCCCTGCACAAGCCCATCAACTCCTCCCTGATGCCGTGCTAATATTCCTTGCGAGTTTCTGTGGTTTTCCCCTTCCCACCAACGACACAATGGACGATCTCGCGGGTCTGAACTGGTCGGCGCCTAACACCGGGAAGCCTGCGCAATCGGCCTCGACGAACCCCGCGATCCCGGCCTACCCTTCGCTCCGCCCGACACCGTCCCCCTTCGCCTCCGGCCGCAACACCCCGCTGTCGGCCCAGGGCTCTGGCAGCATCGCACCCAAGCCGCCAGCCCCCAAGGCCGCTCCCGACAGCTTCGGCAACCTCGTCAACTTTGGCGCCGCAAAGAGCACCGCGAACCTCAGTCTGCGCGAGCGGCAAGACCAGCTGGAAGCCGAGAAGAGGAGGAAGGAGGAGGAGAGGCGGAAGCAGGCACACGCCCACTACGGAGACGGCCGCTTCTTTGAGTCGCTTGGCCAGAGCCAATCGGGGTCCCTACGCACGCCGTCGCCCGCCGCGTTCTCGCCGCCTCCCTCGACGGTGCCGAGCCGCGGGGCACAAAACGGGAAACCACCGGCCGAGTCGGACCACGACCTGTTCGCCGCGTTCAACGCCAGCACAAAAGTCGACAACTCCAGCCACTACCCGCCACCCGCAGCCTCGAGTAACCCGTCCCCGGCGAGCGCTCCCGGCCTCAACCTCCACAACCCACAGTCATGGAACAAGCCGAGGGAGTCCCCGAGCGGGGGCTTTGGCGACGAAGACGACGACCCCTTTGGTCTCAGCCAGCTCGGGACCAAGCCCAAGGCCAATGCGCCGCCTCCACCAGATGCCGACGATGAGGATGATGACCTGCTCGGGGACCTGGGCAAGCCGGTGGATCAAGTCAGGAAGAAGGCGCCAGCACCGATGTTTGCGCGGGCACCCGAGCCTGGAAAACCGATTGAAGACTCGTCTTCGGATTCCGAGGTTGAACAGCCGCCGGCGCCATCCGACGATCCCTTCGACAAGGCCGTCGCCCAGCTCGTCGACTACGGCTTCACACCTGAAAATGCGCGACGAGGGCTCACGGAGAGCGGAGGGGGGCTCAATGTTCAGGCGGCCGTCAACTGGCTGCTGGACGACGCCCACAGGCAGGCAAAGGAGAAAACCAAAGGCCGCGGGGGTGCAAGGGAGCAGTCCAGGGATCCCGATGAGCGAGCCTCGAGCCAGTCGCGAAGTGGTACCCCATCTTGGATGAGAGAAGCGCCACCGGGAGACGGCACCAGAAGCAGGAATAATGGCTCGCCGGCATCCCAGGATGGTGACTTTGCCAAGACGGCAGCGGCTATGGGCACGAGCCTGTTCAAGACGGCCAACAGTCTCTGGAAGACGGGGCAGAAGAAGGTCCAGAAAGCCGTCGCCGACTTCCAGCAAGATGGCGACCCGAACCAGCCAAAATGGATGCGGCCGGATGCAGACCGAGGAGGTGGCGGCGGACGGCAGATGGCCGATGTCACAGACGAGGCCATGATGCTGGAGTCGGGAGGGAGGCCAGGGCGGCTAGCACCCGATCGCCACACACCCACTGAGCCACGATCTCGCGAGCGTTCCCCAGCGCTTCCGGCACGGCCCGGCCCAGGAAATCAAGCGCCAAAATGGCAGCAAGCCCCGCAGCCGTCCTTTGACCCTCGGGCTCGACTGGCCCGACAGGCGGCCCAAGAGGAGAGCTTCCAAGCGTACGTTAGCCCCGCGCGCCGGAAGAAAACACCGCAACCACAGCCGGAGGCAAGACCACCGGCAGAGCCCGAGCCGGATCTCCTGTTCGGCTCGACGGCACCTCCGACGTCCAGAGCCACACCGCCGATCCGGTCCTCGCAACCGTCTCCTGCCGCTCGCCCACCCGGCCGGCCCTCTCCCGCCCCTGCTCCCAAGCCCACACCTCCCCGGCCAGCCCGCCAGATCCCAAACATCTCGCCCATCGCGTTACAAAACTCAACCAAATGCCGCGTGGAGGGCACCGCGCATTTCAAACGCGGCGACTTCGCGGCAGCCCACGCCTCGTACACCTCCTCCCTCACAGCGATACCACTCGACCACCCCCTAACCATCCTCCTCCTCTGCAACCGCGCCCTGACCGCGCTCAAGACAGGCGAGCCCCGCCAGGCCGTCGAAGACGCCGACACCGCCATCCGCATCATCGGCCCGTACAAAGGCGAGGGCGAGCACGTCGAGCTCCAAGGCAGCGGCTCCACCCCCACCGAGAAGCGCGACATGCGCGAGCTCTACGGCAAAGCCCTCAGCCGCAAGGCCGAGGCCCTCGAACAAATGGAAAAATGGGCCGACGCCGCCGCCGTGTGGCAGCTCTGCGTCGAAGCCGGCCTAGCCGGCGCGCAGGCCGCAGCAGGCCGACAGCGCTGCCAAAAGGCCCTCGCCCCCAAACCCAAAGCCCCCCCCCCCCGTCCAGCCTCGACCCGCCCCGTCCGCCCGAAGCTCTCCGCCACACCCCAAAAGAGCTCCGACGCCGTGGAGCGGCTGCGCGCGGCGCACAAGGCGGCCGAGCAGGAGGGCGACGAGAAGATTGCGCTGACGGACAAGGTCGACGCGCGCATCGCCGCGTGGCGCGACGGCAAGCGCGAGAACC
>OUNM010978244.1_pt1 | contig 10117 bp, 7 predicted proteins | sample 1769961 | NCBI WGS metagenome assembly OUNM01 (sample SAMEA3914820, study PRJEB12502) | metagenome | biome: forest; material: soil | place: USA | collected 2012-03-12 | depth 0.3 m
ATTCCGCGGGGCAGATTTTTTTTGACGGCCAGCGCCAGGCACTCCCATGTTGGGTGTTTCGCCGTGGCGATGAAAAGTCCCGGCGGCATCTACTTCTATGGCAAACTACGATCTCATCGTCATCGGCGGCGGACCTGCGGGCTACGTTGGCGCCATCAAGGCCGCGCAACTCGGCAAGAAGGTTGCCTGCGTGGAAAAAGAGCGCGCGGGCGGCACGTGCCTCAATTGGGGCTGCATCCCCACCAAAGCCCTCCTGCGCAACGCCGAGCTCTACCATTTGATGAAGCACCGCGCCGGCGAGTTCGGCTTCAGCTTCACCGGTCTCGAATACGATTGGCCCAAGACCATCAAGCGCTCGCGCGACGTGAGCGACAAAAACGCCGCGGGCATCGAGTTCCTGTTCAAGAAATACAAAGTCGACTACATCCGCGCCGAAGCCTCCATCGACAAACCCGGCGCCGTGACCGTGAAGGCCGCCGATGGCAAAACCGAAACGCATTCCGCGCCGAAGATTCTCGTCTCCACCGGTTGCGTTTCGCGTCCGATGCCCGGCCTGCCTTTCGACGGCGTGAAAGTCATCGGCAGCCGCGAAGCCATGATCCTGCCGAAGCAGCCCGCCACCATGATCATCATCGGCGCCGGCGCCATCGGCGCGGAGTTCGCCTATTTCTACAATGCCTTCGGCACGAAAGTGACCCTCATCGAAATGATGCCGAATGTCCTGCCAGTCGAAGACACCGAGGTCTCCCAGGTCGTCGAAAAAGCCTTCGTCAAGCAGGGCATGAAAGTGCTCACCAACACCAAGACCACCAAGACCGAGGTCACCGCCAACGGCGTGAAAATCACGGTCGCCGGCGCCGACGGCAAGGAGCAGGTCTTCGAGGCGGAAGTCGCGCTCGTCGCCATCGGCGTGCAGCCGCTCCTCCCCGGCGGCAACCAAAAATTCAAGCTCACCGACCGCGGTTACCTCGAGACGAATGACCGCTACGAAACGAGCGTCCCCGGCGTCTACGCCGCGGGCGACATCATCGGGCCGCCGTGGCTCGCGCACGTGGCCAGCTACGAGGCGCTCAACGCCGTGGAGGGCATGTTCGTCCCCGGCTTCAAACCGAAGAAGGTCAACATCTTCCCCGGTTGCACCTACTGCCATCCGCAGGTCGCCAGCGTCGGCCTCACCGAACGCGCCGCCACGGAGAAGGGCCTGAAATTCAAAGTCGGCAAATTCCTCTTCTTCGCCAACGGCAAGGCTCGCGCCATCGGCGAGACGGACGGCTTTGTGAAACTGCTCTACGGGGAAAAGTATGGCGAACTTCTCGGCGCCCACATCGTCGGCCCCGAGGCCACCGAAATGATCGCCGAGCTCGGCCTCGCCATCAACAGCGAGCTGACCAAGGACGACATCGAGGCGACCATCCACGCGCACCCGACGCTCAGCGAAGCCGTGCACGAAGCCACCGGCGTCGCCTTCGGCCACGCGATCCACGTCTAGCGCGAGCCCGGGAGGCTCGGGAACGTCCAATGCGCCAGCGACGGGCGGGCGCTCGTAGAAGCGGCATCTTGCCGCTTTCGTGCGATGCAAACGCGCCTGGAAGGCGCGTCTACGACGCCTTCGCCCGCCGCCTGAGCATTGGAACCCCGCGCGCCCCCCTCCTTGAAAACGCCCCCAACACCCGCTAGCGTGCCGGGTCTTCCTCCTCACCATGCTCAAGCTCACCGGCCCCGGATCCATCACCACGTGCGACGGCCTGACCCGCCGTGATTTCCTGCACGCCGGCTCGCTCGGGGCCCTGGGCTTTTCGCTCGCGCAAATGTTCGGCCTGAACGCGCAGGCCGCTGCCGCCGCCGCGGGCAAGTCCGACAAATCCTGCATCCTCATTTTCAATCTCGGCGCGCCCTCGCAACTCGACTGCTGGGATCCGAAGCCCGACGCCCCGCGCGAAATTCGCGGGCCATTCAAGCCCATCGCGACGAAAGGTGATTTTCAGATCACCGAAATTTTCCCGAAACACGCCGCCATCGCGGATAAATTCAGCATCGTCCGCAGCGTCTATCATACCGCCGCCGCCGTGCACGACACCGGCCACCAGATGATGCAGACCGGCCGCCTGTTCACCGGCGGCGTCAATACTCCGCATGCCGGCTGCGTCTACGAATTCCTGCGCGGCCGCCGCAACGAACTGCCCGCGCACGTCATCCTGCCCGAGCCCATGGGCCCCACCGGCGGCAACATGCCGCATGGCCAGGACGCTGGCTTTCTCGGCAAAAATTACGACCCCTTCGTCCTCGGCGCCGATCCTTCGCAAAAAGAATTCAAAGTCCCCGACCTGCTGCCCCCCGCGGAAATCGGCGAAGCCCGTCTCCAGCGCCGCCGCAAGCTCCGCGAGGTCGTCGAAGGCGCGTATGCGAAATTCGAAGGCTCCGCCACCGCCGAGCTGATGGACGCCAATTTCGAGGCCGCCTACCGCATGATGACCTCGCCCCTCGCCCGCGAAGCCTTCGAGTTGCAGAAGGAGCCGCAGTCCGTGCGCGAGCGCTACGGCATGAACCGCTTCGGACAGTGCTGCCTGCTCGCGCGCCGCCTCGTCGAGCGCGGCGTGCGCTTCGTCACGGTGAACACCTTCATCACCGTCTTCAACGAAATCACCTGGGACATCCACGGCTCCAAGCCCTTCACCAGCATCGCCGGCATGAAGGACATCGTCGCGCCCATGTATGATCAGGGCTACAGCGCGCTCATCGAGGACCTGCAGCAACGCGGGATGCTCGACACCACGCTCGTCGCCAACCTCGCCGAATTTGGCCGCACGCCGAAAGTGAACCCCGCCGGCGGACGCGACCACTGGCCGCAATGCTGGAGCGTCTATTTCGCCGGTGCCGGCGTGAAAGGCGGACGCGCCATCGGCAAGAGCGACGACATCGGTGCCTATCCCACCGAGCGCCCCGTGCAGCCGAAAGAAATCGTCGCCACCATTTTCCACGCGCTCGATCTCGACCTCGACGCCCACCTCCCCGGCCCGCAAGGCCGCCCCTTCCCGCTCGTGGATTTCGGCACCAAGCCGATCACGGAACTGTTCTGAGCGCGCTCGTAGAAGCGGCTTCCAGCCGCTTCTAAAACGAGAAACTTAAAAGCGGCAGGATGCCGCTTCTACATCTCCGCCCGCCGCTCGCGGAAAAACGCCTTCAGCATCTCCGCGCACTCCTGCTCTCGCACACCCGCGGTCACCTCGCAGCGGTGATTCAATTTCGGATGCCGCAGCAAATCCACCACGCCTCCGGCCGCTCCATCCTTCGCTGACGGGCATCCATAAATCACCCGCCGCATCCGCACATGCACCAGCGCGCCCGCACACATCGGGCACGGCTCCTTGGTCACGTAGAGGTCGCATTCATTCAGCCGCCAATCGCCGATCGCCTCCTCCGCCTGCGTGATGGCCAGCATCTCCGCATGTGCCGTCGCGTCCTTCAGCATCTCCACCTGGTTGCACGCCCGCGCAATGACGCGCCCTTCGTGCACCACCACCGCGCCGATCGGCACCTCCTCCTGCTGCCAGGCCTTGCGCGCCTGGCGCAGGGCCTCGCCCATAAAATAGGCGTCGCTGTGTAAATCGATGATCGGTTCTTCCGGCACAGGCCCTTTGTGGCTTTCGCGCGCGCCGGAAAAAAGCAGAAAGCGCAACGCAAATTCTTCTGGCAATGCTTGCGCAGCGCGCAATTCTGCGCGCCCTTTGTGCAATTGAAATGAGCATGACCACGCGCGAACTCTACGACCAATTCGTTATCCCAACCTACGGACGCTTCGATCTGCGTCTGGCGCGCGGCAGCGGCTCGGAAGTGTGGGACGAAGACGGCAAGCGCTATCTCGATTTCGGCGCGGGCATCGCCGTGACCAGCATCGGCCACGCGCACCCGCGCGTCATCCGGGTGATGCAGGAGCAAATCGGCAAACTGGTCCACGTCTCCAACCTCTACTACACGCGCCCGCAGGGCGAACTCGCCGCGCGGCTCGTGCGGCTGCGGGGCAGGGGAGGCAAGGTGTTCTTTTGCAATTCCGGCGCCGAGGCGAACGAAGCGCTCTACAAACTCGCGCGCAAATTCGGCAACGAAGGTGCGCACCCCGCCGGCGCACGCACGGAAATCGTCACCATGCTCGGCAGCTTCCACGGGCGCACCCTCGCGGGCATCGCCGCCACGGGACAGGAGAAGGTGAAGAAAGGCTTTGAGCCGCCCGTGAGCGGATTCCGCCATGTGCCGTTCAACGACATCGCCGCCCTGCGCGAAGCCGTGGCCGCGCCTGGCACCATCGCCGTGCTGCTCGAGCCCATCCAGGGCGAGATCGGCGTGCAGCCTGCCACCACGGAATTTCTGCGCACCACCCGCCAGCTTTGCGACGAACACCATCTCCTCATGCTGCTCGACGAAGTGCAGTGCGGCCTCGGCCGGACCGGCGATTGGTGCGGCTGGCGGAGCATCGCGCCCGACGTCGAGCCCGATGCCGTGAGCTGGGCCAAGGGCATCGCCGGCGGTTTCCCGCTCGGTGCCATTTGGGTCAGCGAGCGCGAAGTCACGCTGCGCGACGGCACGAAAAAGAAACTCTGCGATCTGCTCGGCCCCGGCTCGCACGGCACCACGTTTGGCGGTACGCCGCTCGTCTGCGCGGGCGCGAATGAAGTCCTGTCCGTCATCGAGGAGGAAGGCATGCTGCAAAACGCGCGCACCATCGGCGCCTACGCGCTGCAAAAGCTCCAGCGCCTGCAGCAGCCGCTCGTCGCCGAGGTCCGCGGCGTCGGCCTCATGCTCGGCATCACGCTGGTGCCGGATTTCGCCACGCGCGCCAAACCGCCCGAGGGAAAGCTCCCGTCCATCTTCCTGGTCGAGCGCCTGCACGAGGCGGGCCTGCTCGTCATCCCCAGCGGCTCGCACGCGCTACGCTGGCTGCCGCCGCTGAATGTCACCGCTGCGCAGATCGACGAAGCCACCGCGATCTTCACGCGCGTGCTCGCCGCGCTGGGCTAGACCGCGATGACTTGGGATTACCTCATCGTCGGCGCCGGCTTCTCTGGCGCTGTCCTCGCCGAGCGCCTCGCCAGCCAGCGTGGGGCACGATGCCTGGTCATCGATCGCCGCTCGCACATCGCCGGCAACGCCTACGACTACAACGACACCGCCGGCGTCCTCCTCCACCGCTACGGCCCGCATTATTTCCGCACGAACAGCGAGCGGGTGCGCGAGTATCTGAGCCAGTTTACCGAGTGGCATCCGGTGAACTACAACGTGCTCTCGTCCACGCACGGCCAGCACTGGCAGTTCCCGATCAACCTCAACACGTTCGAGCAATTCATCGGCCGCCCGAGCACGAGTGAGGAAATGGAGCGCACGCTCGCTGAATGGCGCGTGCCCATCGCCTCGCCGCAAAACAGCGAGGAAGTCATCGTCTCGCAAGTGGGCTGGAAGCTCTACGAGATGTTTTTCAAAAACTACACGCGCAAGCAGTGGCGCCGCGATCCGAAGGATCTGGATCCGAGTGTGTGCGGGCGCATCCCCGTGCGCACGAATCGCGACTCCCGCTATTTCGAAGATCGCTTCCAGGCCCTCCCGCGCGACGGTTACACCGCGATGTTCGAGCGCATTCTCCGGCACCCCAACATCGAGGTGCGCCTCGGCGTGGATTTTCGCGCCGCGCGTTCGCAACTCCGCTTCCGTCACCTCATCTACACGGGCCCTGTGGACGAGTATTTCGATTGCTGCGACGGCCCGCTCCCGTGGCGCTCACTGCGCTTCGAAATGGAAACCCTGCCGCAGGAATTTTTTCAGCCGGCCATGCAGGTGAACTATCCGAACGATCACGATTTTACCCGAATCGTGGAAATAAAGCATGCGACGGGCCAAAAGTTGTCTGCGACGACAATTGTCCGCGAATATCCGCAGGACTACACTCCCGGCACGGAGCCTTACTATCCGGTCCCGGCACCGGACGCGCGGGCGCTCTACGCGCGGTACGCGGAGCGCGCGGCCGCGGAAAAGGGTGTCACCTTTGTCGGGCGGCTCGCCACCTATCGCTACTACAATATGGATCAGTGTGTAGCTGCCGCACTGACAGAGTTTGACCGTCTCCCGCCGCTGACCCATGTTTAGGAGCCCGCGAGCATTCTTCAGAAGGTCATGCGCAAATAGGGTTTACGCGGCGCGGTCAATTTTGTGTCGGCACGGTGACAAAGAGATGGCGCTCCGTGTTCATTGTCTATTGACAGCTTTTCTCTGGAGTGTGTAAATACGCTGTATGGACACGCTCCTACCTCCTGAACAGCGTCCCTTCGCGCTGCTCCGTCCCCACGAAAAGACCCGAATTTCGCCCGGCTTCAGCATCATCGAAGTGACCCTCGCCATTGCCGTGATTGCCACGATGTTCGTTGCCGTCCTGGGCCTTTTGCCCGCCGGCATGCGCATGGCTGAGGATGCCAACGGCACCAACGCCCAGAGCCGCGTGGTCGCTCATCTCATCAGTATGATGCAGACCGGCGGCTACAAAAAGGTCCTCGACCAGAATCGGACCAACTCCTTGTATTACTACGACGTCGAGGGAAACTATTTGGATTGCGACACAGCGGCGATTCCGGCCTACGAGAGCAAGCGGATCTACGCCGCCCGGGCCATTGCCTTGCAGCAGAACATTCCGAACGGGACCGATAAATTCGATGTCGATAAGACAGCCTCCAAGGTGGTCATCGTGATGGGTCGCAATGATTCGTCCGTGACGGATAAAATCCGGAAGCTGAGCGACGAGAAGAGCATCCGGGAACTGTCGGCCGGCACCCGGGTGAAAATGCAGGCTGTCCTCCTGTCGCGGATGGATAGCGAGATGGATCCGTAAGCAAAATTTTCTGATGTTGCGCCCAACCAACCATTCCTCCCGCCGCGCCTTCTCTCTCCTGGAGGTTCTCGTTTCCTGCGGCTTGGTGATCCTCGTCATGGGCTTTCTCCTTTCGGCGGTGGATCAAACTCGCCGCACCATCAATAGCTCCACGGCGAGGGTGAGCCAGTTTCAAGCGGCACGCGTCGCTTTCGAAGCCATGACGCGCAACCTGAGCCAGGCCACGCTCAATACTTACTGGGACCTCGACTACAATGGCGTGGCCCCCATTCGCTACCGGCGCCAGGCCGATTTGCACTTTGTGATGGATTACGGCGCCAACTTTGGGCTTCCCGGCTCCAGTCCGTCGAAATACCCCACGCACGCCGTCTTTTTCCAAGCGCCCCTCGGCCTCACCACCACCATGCTCGGCACGACCTCGCAGCGGAAATATAGCTATCTGGCCAATCTCCTCTCCGTGGTAGGCTACTACGTGGAATGGAATGAAGATACCAGCGGGCCAAAGTTTCTGGAGGGGCGCACCGACATCGTGCCCCCGCGTTTTCGTTACCGCCTGATGGAGGTCACCCAGCCCGGCGAATACAACATGGTTTACAACAACCGGAACTACACCACGGTGCCCAACGTGCCCGTATCCCCGGCCTCCCCCTACACGGGGCCGCGCGATTGGATTTCGCTGGCGCTGGGCTTGCGGGATCTTCCCATCGGTAGCCTCCCTACGGGCACCAAGGTCGGGCGGGTGAATTCCGCTCACGTGCTCGCGGAAAACGTGGTGGCCCTCATCCTGATTCCGAAAGTCTCCGAGCGCGACCGCTCCTCCGCCGACGCGATCAACGATCTGACCACCAACTACACTTACGATTCGCGCCCGCAGATCGCGTATCAAAATCAAATGCGCGACACGCCCGACGCCCCGACCCACGATAACGTCACCACCAATCTCCCCGCCATTCAGCGCAAACAGCTCCACCAGCTTCCGCCCATCGTCCAGGTCACCATGGTCGCCATCGACGAGGAATCGGCAGCCCGGTTGCAGAACTACTCCACGACCCCGCCCGACTGGACCAGCGACCTGTTTAAGTCCTGCACCACCCAGACCAATTTCATCAAAGAGCTGGGCGACCCGATGAAGCCGGTCCTTAAATCCCTCGGCTACCGGCTCACCAATCCCGAACACTCTTTGCCCACCCCCCGGATGAACTACCGCGTCTTCACCACCGACGTCCAGATGCGCGGCTCCAAGTGGAGCCGCAGTTCCAATTGAGCCATCTTCATGAATCGCCATCTCCCAACGCTGCCGTTGCCCCCCGTCCGGTGCACCGGCGGCGTTTGTTTGTCCGCCTGCCCGTAGAAACCGTCAAACCGCACCCACTCGTGTACTCCCGCCCTTTCCACCAACGCCGGGCCGTCGCCCTGGTTATTGTGCTGGCCATGCTGGCCATTCTCTCCACGCTGCTCGTGGCCTTCATGGGCCAGGTGAGCACCGAAAACAGCGCCGCCACCACGGCCGCCCACGGGATCGAGGCGAAGGCCGCCTATGACGAAGCCATCAACCTCGCCATGTCGCAGATTCGCGACGCCACCCGCGACGGGGATGGCGCCTATGCCTGGGCCAGCCAGCCCGGCGTGATTCGCACGTTCGATGCCCAGGGGCACGACGCCAACGTCTTCAAGCTCTATTCTTCGAGCCAGATGAAGATGAAGGCCGGGGATTATCATCCGAGTGACTCCACGGAATCCGGCATCATTCCCACGAGCCTCAACACCACCCCCACCGGCTTCGTCAATTTGAATGAACCGGTGCTCGTCCCGGTGCCCGGCGACGCCAATGGCCGCGTGGAAGCCCACTTCCCGATCGTGAATCCCAGCGTCCGGCTGACCATGGCCGGCGGCGAACCCATCCCGGAAAGCAACCTTCGCAGCCAGCGGGCCATGGTGGATGGATTCTACACGCCCAAGATGCTGCACCCGTCCGGCCAAAAGGACATGAGCAACAACCCGGTCCTGAGCCTGTCGATGCGGGTGAAATGGCTCTATCAGTTGAAAGACGGCACGCTCGTGGCCCCGGATGCCGGCAATCGGCTCACGGGCGCCTCCCGAGCCAATCCCCCCGTCGCGCGCTTTGCCTTTTGGGCGGATGACGAAGGGGGCAAGGTGAACGTCAACACGGCCAGCGAGTACACCTATTGGGACACGCCCCAGGCCAGTTGCCAGCAGGAGAGCGGAAAGATCAACACCTCCAACGGCTCGCTGCTCTATGATCCCACCCTGCTCGCCTTGGGCGCCTCGCAGCCGTCCAAGCGCGAATATCAGCGCTTTCCCGGCCATCCGGCCACCACTTGCCTCAGCCCCGTCCTGCGCTGGCTGGCGCCCGGCCTGACCGATGTCGATTTCAAGGAAGCGATCTACCGCATGACGCCCCGGATTGCCGGCGGGCCCGGCTCCAGCATGGGAGGCTCGCGGACCACGGATAAGGATTTTCAGCCGGACTCCCGCATCTATGATCGCGATCGCCTCTACGCCACCCTCGACGAATATTGGTTTCGTCCCGATCGCTCCCCCATTGCCAGCAATGGCTTCTACCCGGTCTTCCGCGAACTAGGATCAGGCAACCAGTTTGATACCCCTTTCACCAACCTCACCCCGGAAGCCCTGGACCGCGTTCGCTTTTTCCTTACGGCCAACAGCCGGTCGCCCGAACTGAATCTCTGGGGCATGCCGCGTGTCAGTATCTGGCCGGTGGCGGAAAAGGATTCCTTCGACCTGAACACCAGCAAGCGCACCGGCTACGACGATCTCATTACCTTCTGCTCCACCGTCGCCACCAAGCCCTATGTCTTTGCCCGGCGCAATCCCTGGAGTACCACGGATGATTTCGAAAACGTCGGGGCCGAAGTGCGCGGCATCGATCCGGTCACCGGTGTGGACAAGATTATTTCCAATCCCGGCCGCAACAAGCAACTCATCGACAAATACCTTCGCCGTTTGACGAAGCTGCCGGTTCCCGGCGTCGGCCACTCTTTTGATACGAAATACGGCGCCAAGGGACCTTTCTCCGGCCCGTACACGGAAATGGATCGGATTCTCCTCTCCATTTTCGATTACATTCGCAGCACCAATCTGGTGGACACAGGCCGGGCGAGTTCCACCGGCTATCCTCTCGCCTACACGCCGGGCTATTCGCCCAAGTTTCCGCAGGATTATAGCGGCGGCACCAAACCCAGCTTGGGCTCGGGGCAGGTCATGCCC
>OUNM011370649.1_pt1 | contig 10117 bp, 7 predicted proteins | sample 1769961 | NCBI WGS metagenome assembly OUNM01 (sample SAMEA3914820, study PRJEB12502) | metagenome | biome: forest; material: soil | place: USA | collected 2012-03-12 | depth 0.3 m
GAGCGGACGCAGGAATTCGACGACCGCGTTCTCGGGCACGGCGTAGCGCGTGCACAGGATGTCGGTGCAGACCAGCGCGCCAGGATTGATGAACGGATTGCGCGGCTTGCCGTACTCGGCCTCGAGCTGCACCAGCGAGTTGAACGGCGTGCCCGAGGGCTCCCGGCCGACGCGCGTCCACAGGTTCTCGCCTTCGAGCTGCAGCGCCATCACCAGCGTGAACAGCTTGGAGATCGACTGGATCGAGAACGCCTGGTGGGCATCGCCCACCGTGTGCACGTCGCCGCCGATGGTGACCACCGCCATGCCGAACTGCTGCGGCGAAACGCAGGCGAGCTCGGGGAGGTAGCTGGCGACCTTGCCCTGCCCGATGACGGGCGCCAGTTCGTGCGCGATCTGTTGCAGGACGTCGGAATAATCCATGGCGAGGCGGCGGTCCGCGAAGAGGCAGTCCGGCGAGTATGGCCTGTGGCGGGGCGCTGCAGGAAGGTCGACAATTGCCTCGCCCGTCCAAACTTCGAAGGAACCGTCCATGCTGATCTCGGTCGTCAATCGCAGCAGGCATCTGTCCGATGCCGAGCTCCAGACCGCCGTCCGCGCCATCAACCGTCAGCTGGAAGAAGACTTCTATCCGCACTGGCAATTCGGCGCACGCCTGCGCGTGGACAGCGCCGGCCGCGTGCCGACGCGGCGCGAGAGGAAGGTCGACCTGCCCGTGCTGCCCGGACGGCGCGGCGACGCCATCCTCTACATCGAGGACCAGGCCACGATGGCGGCGACCGAGGGCTACCACGACGGCAACAATGATGACGTGCCCTTCGGCTTCGTCTTCCTCGACTCCTGCGGCGAGGGCGCCGACTGCTGGACGGTCGCGCTCTCGCACGAGGCCATCGAGCTGGTGGGCGATCCGTTGAACAACCTGCTGGTGCAGGGCCCGCATCCGGTCGATCACCGGCACCTCGTGTTCCACCAGTTCGAGCTGTGCGACGCCGTCTCCGGCGAATCCTACGAGATCGAGGGCGTGAAGGTGCAGAACTTCGTGTTGCCCGGCTGGTTCTCGCGCAAGGTCGTCGAGGGCGCGCGCAACGACTTCCTGGGTCGCGTCGAGCCCGGCGTGTCGCTGGCGCCGTTCGCGATCGCCGCCGGCGGCTACCTGATGTTCTGGGACGACCGCCAGCCCGAAGGCAAGAAGTGGACGCCGCATTACGACCGCGGCGACGGCATGGCCGGGCGCAAGGTGGAGGCCAAGCTGGCTGCGAAGATGAGCCGCCTGGGCCGGCGCTGCCATCACGGCTGAGGCCCGGAGACGATGGCACCGGTCCCCTTGCGCGACGACGAACAGGGCAGCCTTGCGGCCCTGCGCGCGCTCGACATTCTCGATACCGCGCCGGAGGCCGAATTCGACGCGCTGGTATCGGCGGCGGCGCTGGTCTGCGAGGTGCCCATCTCGCTGATGACGCTGCTGGACGAGAAGCGCCAGTGGTTCAAGGCCAGCATCGGCCTCGTCGACCTGCAGGAAACCGATCGCGACCTGGCGTTCTGCGCCCACGCCGTGCTCGGCGACGGGTTGTTCGAAGTGCCGGATGCGCGCCTGGACGCGCGCTTCGCGGACAACCCCTTCGTCACGCCCGAGGCTGGCGTGCGCTTCTATGCCGGCATGCCGATGCGGCTGGCGTCGGGCCACCGCGTCGGCGTGCTGTGCGTCATCGACCGCCAGCCGCGCCAGCTCTCCGAGCATCAGCGCGCGGTGCTGCGCCAGCTCGGCACGGCGGCGGCGCGCTTGCTGGAGGGCCGGCTCGCGGTGCGTTCCGCGCGCGAATCGGCGGCGCTCGTGGCGGCCAGCGAGACGCGCTTCCGCACGCTCAGCGAGGGCGCGCCGGTGGGCGTGTTCCACGCCGATGCCCGGGGAGCCTATACCTACACCAATCCGTCCTGGCGCGAGATCTACGGCCTGACGCGCGAGCAGAGCCTGGGCATGGCCTGGTCGGACGCCATCCATGCGATCGACCGCGCCGGCGTGCTGGCCCGCTGGCAGGCCGCGGCCGACAGCGGCGCGCCCTTCGACGCCGAGTTCCGCATCATGCGACCCGACCGCGCGGTGCGTGAACTGCACGTGCTGGCGCGTCCGCTGACGGATGCGGACGGGGCGGTCATCGGCCACGTCGGCTCCGTCGAGGACGTGACCGAGCGCAGCCGGCTGCAGGCCTTCCTCGATCGCACCGGACGGCTGGCGGGCGTCGGCGCCTGGGAGGTCGACCTGCGCACGCGGATCGTCACCTGGTCCGACGAGACGCGCCGCATCCACGCCGTCGGACCGGGCTTCGTGCCGACGATGCAGAACGCCCTCGACTTCTTCGCCCCCGACAGCCGCCCGGTGGTCGAGGCCGCGGTTTGGACGGGCGTGGAGCGCGGCATTCCGTGGGATCTGGAGCTGGCGCTGATCGACGCCGCGGGCCGCCACCTGTGGGTGCGCCTGCTCGGCGAGGTGGTCGTCGAGGGCGGCAAGCCCGTCCGCCTGGTCGGCGCGTTGCAGGACATCACCGAGCAGCACCGCACCTCGCGCGCGCTGCGCCGGGAGCAGGCGGTGCGCAGCGAGATCGAGCGCCACGCGCGGGCCACCGAGGAGCTGCTGGCCGAGCGCGACGAGATGCTGGACGTGCTGGCCCACGAGGTGCGCCAGCCGCTGAACAACGCCTCGGCCGCGCTGCAGGGCGCGGCGGCCGTGCTGGACGAGGTGGGCCATCCCACGGCCTCCTCAAGGCTCGTGCGCGCGCAGTCGGTGCTGGGGCAGGTGCTCGCCAGCATCGACAACAACCTGGCCGTCGCCACCTTGCTCGCGCGGCGCGACGGGATCCAGCGCGCCGACACGGACATCGACACGCTGCTGGCCGTCACGCGCGCCGACCTGCCGGCGGGCGACCGCGATCGCCTGCGCGTGGTGCGCGTCGCGCCCACGCGCACGGCGTCGATGGACATGAGCCTGATGCGCCTCGCGCTGCGCAACCTGCTCGCCAACGCGCTGCGCTACAGCCCGCCGAGCTCGCCGGTGGAGGTGCACGTGATCGACCTGGACGATCCGCTCGCGCTGGTGATCGACGTGATCGATGCCGGCCCCGGCATTCCCGCGGCCATCCGCGACCGGCTGTTCGAGCGCAAGCTGCAGCGCCAGCGGGGCAGCGGCCGCTCAGCGCACGGCATGGGGCTGGGCCTGTACATCGTGCGGCGCGTCATGGAGCTGCATGGCGGCAGCGTGGAGCTGCTGCGCGACACGCCGCAGGGCGTCACGATGCGCCTGATCGTGCCGCAGACGATGGACGACTGAGGGCGCCCTCAGGCCACCTTCAGCGGCGCGCGGAACACGTAGCCGACGCGCGAGCGCGATTGCAGCGGCACCACGCTGGGCGTCGCGCGTTCGATGCGGCGGCGCAGGCGGTAGATCGTCGCGTTGAGGCCGTCGCCGCCATCCTCGTCCTCGGGCTTGCCCAGGCTGCGGCGCAGCGTCTCGCGCGTGACCACGTCGCCGTTGGCCTCGAAGAAGCATTCCAGCAGCGCGCGGTCGGCATCGCTCAACTCCACGCGGGCGCCGTCCGGCGCCACGAGCTGGCGGGCGCGGCGGTCCAGCGTCCAGGCCATTTCCTGCGTCGCGGTGGAGCCGGCGGCGCGGCGCTGCACGGCCTCGATGGCGATCTCCACCTGCTCGAACTGCACGGGCTTGACCAGGTACATGTCGGCCCCGGCGGTGACGACCTCCCGGAACACGTCCGCCGCGAGGCGTCCCGAGACGACCAGCACGCCGGCATTGGTGCGCCGGCGCAGCAGCTTGATGAGGTTGACGCCGTCGATGCCCGGCAGCATCAGGTCGACCACGTAGAAGTCGTAGCCGTAGGGGTCGGCCAGCGCCATCAGGTCGTGGCTGTCCGCGAAGACGTCGACGGACAGGCCGCGGTCGCGCAGGTACTGGGAGAGGAATTCGGTGTATTCGGCGTCGTCGTCGACGAGCGCAAGGTGCAGGGCGGCCATGACGGGGCTGGAGGACTGGGTGGGGTCGATTGCAACAGGAATCGGCCGCGCGGCGAACTCTGCCAGTGATTATTCTCACGCTGGACAGAAATTCTCGCTTGCGCGAATAAATGATTTTGACAGCAAACAAATTACAGTTGCACTTGCAGCAAGACGGCATGAAGACCCCCGGAGGTCGCCGCCTCCCCGCCTCGGGTCAGCTTCCCTCCTTCTTCAAGAGAACTTCGCCATGTTCAAGAATTCCACGGTTCGAACCAAGCTCACCGCCGCGTTCGGCGCCCTTGCCCTGATGGTGCTGGTGGTGGCCAGCGTGTCGCTGAAGGCGCTGTCCGACTCCAATGGCCGCTTCGTCGACTATGTCAATGGCGTCAATGCGCGGGCGATGCTCGCCGGCGAGGTGCGCACCGCCGTCGACCGTCGCGCCATCGCGGCGCGTGACCTGGTGCTGGTCACCGCGCCGGCGGACGTCGCGAGCGTGAAGACCGCCGTGACGCAGGCCCATGCCGACGTGCAGGCGCGCCTGGGCGAGCTCAAGCAGCGCGTCGCTTCCGATCCGATGGCCACGCAGACGGCGCGCGACATGATCGGCGAGATCGACCGCGTGGAGACCGCCTACGGCCCGGTGGCGCTGAACATCGTCAAGCTCGCGCTGGACGGCAAGAAGGACGAGGCCATCGCCAGCATCAACAGGGATTGCCGGCCGCTGCTGGCGGCCCTGGTCGCGGCGACCGACAACTACAAGGTGCACACCGAGGAACGCGCGCGCGGCCTCGTGAAGGACGGCAGCGCGGCCTACGCCGTCCAGCGCAACCTCCTCGTCGCGGCCTGCGTGCTGGCCTTCGCGGCCGCCGCGCTGTGCGGCGTGCTGATCGCCCGCAGCCTCACGCGTGCCCTCGGCGCCGAACCGGACCAACTCGGCGACGCCGCGCGCCGCATCGCCGAAGGCGACCTGGGCGAGATCGCCGGTGCCGCGCAGGCGCCGGCCGGCAGCGTGCTGTCGTCGCTCGGCACGATGCAGGCGAGCCTCGCCGGCATCGTCGGCCGGGTGCGCGATGCCTCGGAATCCATCGCCACGGGCTCGTCGGAGATCGCCTCCGGCAACGCCGACCTGAGCCAGCGCACCGAGGAACAGGCCAGCGCGCTCGAGGAAACCTCGGCGACGATGACGCAGCTGGGCGCCACCGTGCGCAGCAACGCCGACAACGCGGCGCAGGCCAACCAGCTGGCGCAGACCGCGACCGGCGTGGCCACGCGCGGCGGGGACGTCGTCGGCCAGGTCGTCGACACGATGAAGGGCATCAACGACAGCTCGCGCCGCATCGCGGACATCATCACGGTGATCGACGGCATCGCGTTCCAGACCAACATCCTGGCCCTGAACGCCGCGGTCGAAGCGGCGCGCGCCGGCGAGCAGGGCCGCGGCTTTGCGGTCGTCGCCAGCGAGGTGCGCAGCCTGGCGCAACGCAGCGCGGCGGCCGCCAAGGAGATCAAGACGCTGATCGTCGACAGCGTCGAACGCGTCGAGCAGGGCACGCAGCTCGTGGACAAGGCCGGTGCGACCATGGCCGAGATCGTCGGATCGATCCGGCGCGTCTCCGACATCGTCGGCGAGATCAGCGCCGCCAGCCTCGAACAGAGCACCGGCGTGGCCCAGGTGGGTGAAGCCGTCACGCAGATGGACCAGGTCACGCAGCAGAACGCGGCGCTCGTCGAGGAAAGCGCGGCCGCGGCCGAGAGCCTCAAGATGCAGTCGCACGAACTGGTGAAGGCGGTGTCCGTGTTCCGCCTGGGCGCGCAGGAAAGCGCGTCGTTCGCGGCGCAGCGTCCGGCCGCGCAGGCCACGCGCGCCTCCGCCACGTCCAAGGCGAGCGCCACCCGATCGGCGCCGGCCGCGCGCGTCGCACCGCGCGTGTCCCGCCCCGAGCCGGCTCTGGCGACGACCAGCGACGACAACTGGCAGTCGTTCTGAGCGCGTGGCCGGGCCAGGCCGTCAGCGCAGGATCATCTTCCAGGACACGAGCAGCAGCACCAGCGCGATGGCGATGCGCAGCGGCTTCACCGGCGCGCGGGTGCTGATCCACGATCCCAGCAGCACGCCGGGGATCGAGCCGGCGAGCAGGTTGAGCATCAGCCCCAGGTCGACGGTGCCGAGCACCAGATGGCCCAGCCCGGCGATCAGCGTCAGCGGGATCGCGTGGGCGAGATCGGTGCCCACCAGCTTGCCCGCGCCCAGCCGCAGCGGGTAGAGATAGACCAGCATCGCGGTGCCCAGTGCGCCGGCGCCCACCGAGGTCAGCGTCACCATCGCGCCCAGCAGCACGCCGCTCAGCACGGTCAGCCACGGTTGCATCGCCTTGAAGCGCGCGCTGTCGCCCAGGCGGAAGCGCTTGCCGAGCGCGTGGATCGGCTCCTTGAACAGGATCCCCAGCGCCGTGACGACCAGCGCGATCCCCAACGTGAACGTGATGACGCCCCCGCGCATCTGGCCCACGTGCGACAGGTGCATCCACGCGAGCGTCAGCGCCGCGGCGGGCAGGCTGCCGAGCGCGAGCCGGCGCACCACCTGCCAGTCCACGGTGCCCGCCTTGTGGTGCACGGCGGTGCCGAACATCTTCGTGATCGAGGCGTAGAGCAGGTCGGTGCCGACCGCCGTGGTCGGGGCGACGCCGAACAGCAGCACGAGGATCGGCGTCATCAGCGCGCCGCCGCCCACGCCGGTGACGCCGACGATGGCGCCCACCAGCAGCCCGGCCACGCCGTGCATGAGATCGAAGTTCAACGGAAGGCCTGCAAGGGTGAGCGGATCGACGGGACGGGCATCTCGGCGCTGCGGCGTGTGACGGCACGCCCGATGCAGCTCCAACCGCATTCTGCGGCGCCGCGTTATGCGAAAAGCGATGAAGGATAGCCAGGGCGGCGTGGCCGTTTCCCGCGGCGGCCGCGAGCGCTTAAAGTCGGCCCATCCCCGCCTGGACTCCTGCCATGACCCTGCCCATAGCCTTCGCCCACATCTCCCGTCCGCACCTGCTGTCGCTGTTGCGCGCGGCGCCCAAGGCGGAGCTGCACATCCACATCGAGGGCTCGCTGGAGCCCGAGCTGATCTTCGAGCTGGCGCGGCGCAACCACGTCACGCTGCCCTACGCCGACGTCGAGGCCCTGCGCGCGGCCTACGCGTTCACCAACCTGCAGAGCTTCCTCGACGTCTACTACGCCGGCGCCAGCGTCCTGATCACCGAGGCCGACTTCGACGCGATGGCCTGGGCGTACTTCGAGCGGGCGGCGCGCGACAACGTCGTCCACTGCGAGGTCTTCTTCGACCCGCAGACGCACACGGCGCGCGGCATCGACATCGGCGTCGTGATGCGCGGCCTCGACCGCGCCGCCCGGCGCGCCGAAGCCGAGCTGGGCCTCAGCGTGCGCCTGATCCTGTGCTTCCTGCGCCACCTGAGCGAGGAGGACGCGCTCGCCACGCTGGAGGCGGCGCTGCCATATCGCGACAAGTTCATCGGCGTGGGCCTGGATTCCAGCGAGATGGGCCATCCGCCCGAGAAGTTCGAGCGCGTCTTCGCGCGCGCCCGGGCGCAGGGGCTGCGCCTGGTCGCGCATGCCGGAGAGGAGGGCCCGCCGGCGTACATCTGGTCGGCGCTCGACACCCTGCACGTCGAACGCATCGACCACGGCGTGCGCTGCGTGGAGGATCCGGCGCTGGTGGCGCGGCTGGCGCGCGAACGCGTGCCGCTGACGGTCTGCCCGCTGTCCAACGTCAAGCTGCGGGTGTTCGACGATCTCGGCGCGCACAACATCCCCGCGCTGCTGGCCGATGGCCTGTGCGTGACGGTCAATTCCGACGACCCGGCCTACTTCGGCGGCTACCTCAACGACAACTTCGTGCAGCTGTTCGAGTCGCTGCCCCAGCTGACCGCGCGCGACGCGTACGCCATGCTGCGCAACAGCCTGGAGGGCTCCTTCGTCGACGAGGAGGACAAGGTGCTGTGGGTCGAGGAGCTCGACTCGGTGTTCGCGGCGGGCGAGCCCTGAGCGCGCTGTAGGGAATCCTCGACCTTCTTCAGCTTGGCGTTAGGTTCCGTTCAGGAACGGTCGAAAAGCAGACGTCGTCGTGCGTGACGACGCGCCTTTGCGGAGCCGTCCATGAAAAGCCTGAGTATCAAGACCCGTCTCATCCTGCTGGTGGGCAGCCTGCTGATCCTGTTGATCGCGGCCGCGAGCTTCACCGTGTTCCGGATGAAGGCCAGCAACGAATCGCTGGGCTCGCTCTACAACGACCGCGTGGCTGCGCTGGAGCAGCTCAAGCACGTGGCGGACGGCTACAACGAGGCGGTCGACATCGCGCACAAGGCGGCCGCCGGGTCGCTCGCCGCGCCGGCCGGCGCGACGCAGCTCAAGGCGTTGCAGGCGAAGATCTCCGAGCGCTGGAAGGGATACGCGTCGTCCAGCCTGGACGAACAGGAGTTGCCGCTGGTCAAGCAGGCGCAGCCGCTCATGGTGCAGGCCGATGCGGCCGTGGCCCAACTGGCGGCGCTGCTGGACAAGGGCGATGCCGAAGGCGTGCGCGCGCTCGCCGCCGGCCCGCTGTATCCGGCGATCGACCCCGTGGCCGACGTCATCGACAAGCTCGCGGTCGTCCAGCTCGATGGCGCCGGTGCCGAATATGCGGCGGCGCAGAAGCTCTACACCCTCGTGCTTTGGTCGACGGTCGCGATCAGCGCCGCGGTGCTCGCGGTGGCCGCGCTGGCCGGCCTGAGCCTGGTGCGTTCGATCACCGGCGGCATCGGCATCGCCGTCAAGGTGGCGCAGACGGTGGCTGCCGGCGACCTCGGTTCGCAGGTCGTCGTCGACCGCCACGACGAGATCGGCACGCTGCTGACCGCGTTGAAGCTGATGAACGAAAGCCTCGTCGCCATCGTCGGCGACGTGCGCCACGCGTCCGAATCGATCGCCACCGGCTCCTCGCAGATCGCCAACGGCAACGCGGACCTGAGCCAGCGCACCGAGGAACAGGCGAGCAACCTGCAGCAGACCGCCGCGTCGATGGAGCAGCTGACCGCCACCGTCAAGCACAACGCCGACACGGCCCAGCGCGCGAGCGAGCTGGCCGAAAGCGCGTCGTCGGTGGCCGCGCAGGGTGGCGAGGTGGTGGGGCAGGTGGTGGCGACGATGGACGGCATCACCGACAGCTCGCGCAAGATCTCCGACATCATCGGCGTGATCGACGGCATCGCGTTCCAGACCAACATCCTCGCGCTGAATGCGGCCGTGGAAGCGGCACGCGCCGGCGAGCAGGGTCGCGGCTTCGCGGTCGTCGCGAGCGAGGTGCGCAGCCTCGCCAGCCGCTCGGCGACGGCGGCCAAGGAGATCAAGGTGCTGATCGGCGAGAGCGTGGGCAAGGTGGAGAACGGCACGCGGCTGGTGGCCGATGCCGGCCGCACGATGGGCGACATCGTCGACCAGGTGCAACGCGTGAGCACGCTGATCGCCGAGATCAGCAACGCCAGCGGCGAGCAGTCGCGCGGCATCGGCCAGATCGGCGACGCGGTGGCCCAGCTCGATCAGGTCACGCAGCAGAACGCGGCGCTGGTGGAGGAGTCGGCCGCCGCGGCGGAGAGCCTGCGGGTGCAGGCCGACGCGCTGGCCAGGACGGTCGCGACGTTCCGGCTCTGAAGCGCGGCGCGCGGCGCGTCGTCCTGCCGGCGACTGGTCATCCTGCGCTTTGTCGCAGGCTCTGCGAGCCGCGCAATCCTTGCGCTACCAGCCGTCCGGCGCGACGAATGCCGGATTGCGCAGCGACGTGACGATGTGGTCGCGCCAGGCGCCGTCGATGTACAGGTAGTCGGGCGCCAGGCCTTCCTTGTGGAAGCCCAGGCGCTCCAGCACGCGCGCACTGCGCACGTTCTCGGGACGGTAGGCGGCCTGCACGCGGTGCAGGTTCACGCGCGGCGAGAAGACCTCCTCGAGTCCGGCCGCGATGGCTTCGTTCATCAGCCCCTGGCCGACGTAGGCCTCGTCGAGCGCGTAGCCCAGCATCGCGCTCTGGAACGCGCCGCGCGAGACCTGGCTGAAGTGCAGGCTGCCGATCACC
>OUNM010462641.1_pt1 | contig 10115 bp, 7 predicted proteins | sample 1769961 | NCBI WGS metagenome assembly OUNM01 (sample SAMEA3914820, study PRJEB12502) | metagenome | biome: forest; material: soil | place: USA | collected 2012-03-12 | depth 0.3 m
CCGATGGTCAGCGAACCTTTCTTCGCTTATGGTCCGGCCTCGTTGATAGGTTTGGGCAGTTTTAGAAGCTTCATGACGGCAGCGGCACCTGGATCGATTGCGCTGGACGAGTTGCACCGGCGGCTGACCACCGGCTTCTATCACGAGGGCCGTCTTCCGCCGGAGCGGGACCTCGCCACCGAACTGGGGGTCGGGCGTCGGGCTGTTCGCGAGGCCCTCGCAGCACTGGAACAAGAAGGCCTCATCTGGCGGAGGCAGGGACACGGCACCTTTATCAGTACCCACCCGATGATCGACGAGCCGGAGATCAGCCGGCTGGCCAACAATGTTAATCCTCTCGCTGTCGTCGAGGCGCGGCTGATGATTGAACCTATGCTCGTCCACCGGGCCGCACTGCGCGCATCAAAGGCAGAGATCGCGGCCATGACCAGGCTCGCTGAATCGGCTCGCAGTGCGCACGATGCCCGCACCTACGAGACGTTCGATATCGCTTTCCACCGCAAGATTGCCGAGGCCTCGGGTAACGCGCTGTTCCTTGCGATGTTCGAGATGGTCATCAGCGTTCGCGAGAAGGCCAACTGGCGGCAGGTGCGCGAGTACTATTTCGAGCATGACGGCGCCGAGCAATCCTATCGCGAGCACAAGCTTATTCTGGACGCCGTCGGGGATCGGAATCCGGGACTGGCCGAGACAGCCATGCGTGAGCATCTGAGCAAGGTGGCCCAGGTCGTGCTCGGGGTCGATCAGGCCGCCACCAAGCTCCCTTTGTCCTGAGGACACGCTGACCGCACTTGCGCGCCACGACCATTGGCGGCATGCTTGTAAACCGGTTTACAAGAGGGTGAGAAAATCGACGATCTGCTCCTCGATGGCGCGTCTGAAGTCGCGATCCGTCAGCATCTGGTGCTGGTAGCGCTCGGCAAGGCACCCGCCGATCTCGCTATCGAAGTGGGGCGCCTGTTCGCCAGCTACTCGCGGCAATGGATGGTCGATCAGGAGATAATCGTCTCGGGTCGCCGCATCGCTTATGTCGGGCCGATCGGCAGCTACCGAGGCAACGTCGCCCGGCGAGTGAGCTACCCGAAGCTGTCCGCGGTTCCCGGCCTCGGCGAGGTCCACAAGCACATCGAATCCACCCACATCACGCCGGAGTTCGAAGCCGAGCTCGTGCTGCCGCGCGGCAACACCTGGACCTGCGAAGCGAGCCACGAATTCGCCAACGTCAATGGCGGCAAGAACACCGAGTTCTGGCAGAAGGCGCGGCTTGCTGGCTCGCCGCTGAAGGTTTTCATCCAGCCCGGCTCGGCAGTGCCGCCGAGCGCCTGGGAGGAGACTGGGGGCTATTACGGCTATACGGAACAGCATCGCTTCGTCGCCGACGAGTTGGGCGTCACCAGCCTCGACGAGGTGATGGACTGGCCGGCGGTATGGGATCCGAGCAACCCCGGATACGCGCGGATGTGGGGCATGATGGGCGCTACCATGGCGGGCCGCGCCGTGGTCGAGGGACATGGCTCCGGCCTTACCGATCCGCACGACATTTCGGCCTTCGTTGCCTCGGGCATCTCGTCCGACCATGAAGTGTGGGCGCTCGATGAAGCCTGGGATCGCCTGCAGCGCGGCATCTTCACCGAGCTCAGGCCCTTCTCCTATGATGTGATCATCCCCGGGCTGATCGAGCGTGGGCTCGAAGACTGGTCCAATGTGGCCTTCACCACCGACGACCGCAGCGCTTCGGAGACGCTGGAACTGGGCGCCTCGGACCACAATGTGCGCCATGCGATCCATTATGGGCTGGGGCCCGAGATCGCGATCCAGTGCGCTACCATCAATCCGGCGCGGCACATGCGGATCGAGCATCTGGTCGGCTCGATCGCGCCGGGACGCTATGCCGATATCGTGCTGCTGGACGACGTCGAGCGCTTCTCGATCGCCCATGTCTATTCCGACGGCCAACTCGTCGGCGACGGCAAGACCTATGTAGGGCCGAAAGTGCGGATTGACTGGCCGGAGTGGGCGACGCGCACGGTGAATGTCGGCCGGACGCTGAGTGCCGCAGACTTCGCCATCAAGGCGGACGCCGGCGCGACGAGCATGAAGGCGGCGGTGCTTCGCCCCTTCCACTGGAACGAGGATTTCCTCGTGGAAGAGCTGCCGGTAGACGGCGGCGAGGTGCAGCGCGACACCAGCCGGCTGATCACCAAATGGGCGCTGGTCGACCGCTATCGCGGCGACGGCGCCGTGGCGTCCATGTTCTGGACCGGCTGCGGGCCGGCGGACCCCGACACCGCCCTCGCCTGCTCAGTGGCGCATGACAGCCACAACATCTGGGCGGTCGGCTCGTCGGACGCGGCGATGGCGACGGCGGTCAATCATCTGAGCGAGATCCAGGGCGGCTGGGCGCTCGCGCATCGGGGCGAGCTGGTCGCCGACATGCGGCTCGAGATCGGCGGGCTGATGACGGCGCGCACAGCCGAGGATTTCGATGTCGCCATGCAGGCTTTCTACGCTGCCGCTGCCAAGGTCGAGTGGATGTATCGCCCGTCGGCGCTCAATTTGTGGAAGCCCGGCTTCCCGGAATTCCTGAAGTTCGCCACCCTCACCTGCAGCCCGTGGCGCTGGGTGCTGGTGGCCCCCTCGAAGCTCGCGCCGGAAGGCTTCGTCAACGTGCAGACCGGCGAGACGCACAAGGTGGTCTGGGCGTGAGCCTGGGCGACGTTCGGGGCCGGGTTTTGCGCGGAACATGGTTCCACGCGCCGTCGCCTGCCAAGGCCGAGGTGCTGGCCGACAGCATAATTGTCGTCGATAGCGACGGTATCATCGAGGCGGCGCTGAAACCCGGCGATGCGGGATATGGCACCGCCGCGGCCGATGCGATCGAAATTCCCGGACGGTTTCTTCTGCCTGGGCTGGTGGATTTGCACGTCCACGCCCCGCAATATCCGCAGCTCGGGCAGGCACTCGACGAGCCGCTCGAGATCTGGCTGGGCAAGTACACCTTCCCGCTCGAGGCGCGCTATGCCGATCTCGATTTCGCCCGGCCGCGCTACGACGCGCTGGTGCGCGACCTGCTTGCGGCCGGCACCACGACCGCGCTCTACTTCGCCACTGTCGATCTCAATGCCACGAAGCTGCTCGCCGATCTGGCGATTGCGCACGGCCAGCGGGCGCTGATCGGCAAGGTGGTGATGGACGATGCCGCCAGCTGTCCCGACTATTATCGGGATGGGTCCGCGGAGAGTGCCGTCACCGACACGCGGGCCTTCATCGACTATGTGCGCGACCATCCTGACAACCGCGATGGCCGTGTCCTGCCGGTGATCACGCCGCGCTTCATCCCCTCGTGCAGCGACGCCGCGTTGAACGGGCTCGGGGCGCTGGCGCAACTCACCGGCTGCCACGTGCAGACGCATTGCTCGGAGAGCGACTGGGCACATGGCCACGCGCTTGAGCGCTACGGCAAGACGGACACTACGGTGCTAAATGGCTTCGGGCTGCTCGGCCGCCGCAGCATCCTCGCCCACTCCAACTTCATCACCGATGCCGACATGGCGACGATCGCGAGCCGCGGCGCAGGTATCGCGCACTGCGCAGTGTCGAACGCCTATTTCGCCAATGCCGTCTTTCCACTGCGACGCGCTCTGGAGCGCGACCTTCATGTCGGCCTCGGGACCGATATCTCCGGCGGCCCGCTTTCCTCCGTCATGGAAGCGATGCGGGGGACGGTGCAGGCCTCGCGCATGCTGGAGACCGGTGTCGATCCTCGCAAGGATCAGGCCGAGCGCGGCGTGCCCAGTTCGGCCATCACGATTGCAACGGCGTTCCATCTGGCCACCGCCGGCGGCGGTATTGCGCTCGACCTGTCGATCGGTCAGTTCGCACCCGGCTACAAGTTCGACGCCATCGCTGTCGATCCGGAGGCCGCCGGCGGAACGGTTCGTCTGTTCGATGAGCGTGAGCCCACGGCCATTCTCGAGAAAATCCTCTACACCGCCTCCCGGCCCAACATCGCTGAAGTGTGGGTTGGCGGCCGGTCGGTCAGCCGAGCAGAAATTTGACGATCAAGGTTTATCTTGCCGGCCCCGAAGTCTTCCTGCCCAACGCCCGCGACCAGCTCGATCGCAAGATCGCCCTGACCAGGGCCGCGGGCCTGATCCCGGTTTCGCCCGGAGATTTCGCCGTTCCGCCGCAACCCACCAAGCGGCAGTTCGGCCGCGCTATCAGCGAGATCGACGAGAAGATGATGGACTCCGCCGACGCGATCATCGCCAACCTCACGCCCTATCACGGCGTGTCGGCGGACGTCGGTACCTGCTACGAACTCGGCTATATGTGCGCGCAGGGCAAGCTGGCCTATGGCTACACCAATGTCGCCGCCGGCATGGCGGCGCGGACCAGCGCGCACTATGGCGGCGATGTATTTACCGACGACAATGGACGGCTGCGGGGACGGCGTGACGGGCTGGCGGTCGAGGACGTCGACATGGCCGACAACCTCATGCTGCAGGGCGGCATCGAGCGGCGCGGCGGGCGGCTGATCGTGCATGACGCGGCGCCCGGCGAAATCTACACCGACACCACGGCGTTCGAGGCCTGTCTTCGCCTGTTGGCCGAACGACGCTAGTGCGCACCGCGCAGGGCGAGAGCCCGCTGCGCGCGGATCGAGAACAACACCAGCGCCAGGATCGTGACGATGAATGGCGTCATGTGGATGATCTCGGGCGGCACCCATGAAAACAGCCCGGGCAGGATGGTGGTCAGGCCATCGAAGGTGCCGAACAGCAGCGCTGCCAGCAACGCGCCCACCGGATGCCGGGCACCGAGCAACACGGCGCCCAGCGCGATGAAGCCGCGGCCCGAGGTCATGTCGCGGGTGAAGCCGACATAGTTGAACATGGCGAGCTGCGCTCCACCGAGCCCAGCGAGGGCGCCTGAAAACAGCAACGCGTAGGTGCGGATGGCGCTTACCGGGATGCCGGCAGCCTCAGGAGCTGCCGGGTATTCACCGACGCCGCGCAGCCAAAGCCCCCAGGGCGTGCGGTAGAGGAAATACCAGATGCCGATGACGAGCAGCGCGGCGACCCAGCTCAGCGCCGAATGGCCGCTGAACAGCCCGGTCAGGACCGGGCCGATGCCGGGTATGCCGCTCAGGGAGCCGAGGTCGATCGCCGGGATCGCCTTGCTCGGCAGGTTGATCGAGGTGCCCTTGTCACCGCCGGTCGCCAGGGTCAGCGCGAACACGGTTCCACCCGAGGCGAGGATATTGATGGCAAAGCCGACAAGGATGATGTCGGCCTTCATACGCAGGGCGAAGAACGCCATGACCAGACCAAGAATGGCGCCGGCGAGGATCGCCGCGACCACGGCGACGTACCAGGGCGTATAGACCGAGACGACCACCGCGGTGAGGCAGCCGATCAGCATCTGTCCCTCGAGTGCCACGTTGAGCGCGCCCGATAGATCGGCAACCAGACCGCCCAGCGTTGCCAGCAGCAGCGGCGTCGTGGTGCGGATGACTGTCTGGTAGAAGGCGAAAGAAACGATGGCGAGGATCAGTTCGTTCACTGTCGTGCCTCCCCGGTGGCCGCCGATATCGGTGCGGCGGGCCGCACGCCGACGATGCGGGCCAGCAGCGCCTTGCCGGGCAGCTTGAAGGTCGAGGATACCAGCAGGATGATCACGGCCGTGACGATGCCGATCACCTCGGCCGGCACGTCGGTACGGATGTTCATCAGCTGCGCACCCTGCCGCAGATAGCCGTAAGCCAGCGCCACGAAGGGCACAGCGAGCGGCCGGCTGCGGGCGACGATGGCAACGAGAATGCCTTCGAAGGCGAGGTTGCCCTCGAATAGCACGTTGAGCTTGCCGAAGATCTGGCCCTGCACGAACATCGAGCCGAGCAGGCCGCCCAGCGCGCCCGAGGCCGTCATCGCCGACACCATGATGACGCTGGAGCGGATGCCGGCATAGGCGGCGAAGCGGGCATTGTGCCCGACCAGTCTGAGCTTCAGACCCCAGCTCGTGCGATAGAGCGCGAACCACACCAGCAGCACAGCGACGATCGCGAAAATCACACCGAGATCGATGCGGGTGTTGGGCACGAGCGCAGGGAACACCGAAGTCGTCGGAAACGGCGAAGTGTAGAGCATGCCCGGCGCGCCCAGCTGCACGCGCACGAGGTAGTTCACGATGTCGATGGCGATGTAGTTGAGCATCAGCGACGAAACGATCTCGTTGGCGCCGAGCCGCGCCTTGGCGATGCCGGGAATGAAGCCGTAGATGCCGCCGGCCACCATGGCGGCGAGCACGCCGAGCGGCAGGCCGAGCCAGGTCTGCCCGATCGGCGACATCACGACATAAGTCGCCGCGAGACCACCGATATAGACCTGCCCCTGAACGCCCATTGAGAACTGGCGCGCCTGGAACACCAGGCTGAAGGCGAGGCCGGTGATGGTAAGCTTGGCTGCATCGTCGATCCACAGGCCGACGGTGCGCACGCGTCCGAGCGGTGCGGTCAGCAGGATGTTCAGCGCCTCGAACGGCGCCTTCGAGGTCAGCAGAACCACGATGAACGTCACCAGCAGCGCGATGACGATGGCGATCAGCGACCGGCTCGCCTCGCGGCGGAACATGGTGAAGCGGCCGATGGGCTTGACCCTTTCGACTTCCGCGCTCATGCGAGCGCCTCCCGCATCTCATCGGGCGACTGGGTGCGCAGGCCCAGCATGTAGGTGCCCAGCGTTTCCGGACTCACCGTCTCGCTGTTGCGGAAGGCGGCGACGATCTTGCCACGATAGAACACCAGCAGCCGGTCGCTGAGGGCAAGGAGCTCGGACAGATCGGCCGAGGTCAGCAGTACCGCGGCCCCGCCGTCGCGTGCATTGGCGATGGTCTTCCAGATGAATTGCGTGGCGCCGAGATCAACGCCGCGCGTCGGCTGCGCCACCAGCAGCAGCCGTGGCGGCTCCGCGAGCTCACGCGCAACGACGACCTTTTGCATATTGCCGCCCGAGAGCGTCGCGACCGCCGCCTGCGGGCCGCTGACGCGGATCGAGAACTGTTCGATCAGGGCCTTGGCATGGGCCTTAATGGCCCGCAGATCGAGGAGGCCCGAGCGCACGAAGCGCCTGTCGGTGAGGCGGGTCGACACGAGGTTTTCGGCGACGCTGGCGCCCACGGCCAGGCCTTGGGCGATGCGGTCTTCGGGGATGCCGGCGATACCGTGCTGCCGGCGCTCGAGCACGCTCATGACCGCAACGTCGCGGTCGCCGACGCGAATACTGCCGCCATCGATGTTGCGCGTGCCGGCGATCGCCTCGATCACGTCGCTCTGGCCGTTCCCCTCGACCCCGACCAGACCGAGAATTTCACCCGAGCGGACATTGAAGCTCAGGTCGGAACAGATGTCGCTGCCGCGTACGTCCTTGAGACGCAGGCCGTCGACTTCGCAGGTCACCGGACCGGTGGTGGTCTGCGTGCGATCGATGCGCAGCACCACTTCGCGACCCACCATCATGGTGGCCAGCTCCTGTTCGGTGACATCCCTGGCCTTGACGCGACCCACCGACCGGCCCTGCCGCATCACCGTAATCGTGTCGGAGATTTCCAGCACCTCCGGCAGCTTGTGGGCGATGAAGATGACCGTACGTCCCTGCTCGACCAGCGAGCGGATGGCGACGAACAGTTCCTGCACCTCCTGCGGGGCGAGCACGGCCGTGGGCTCATCGAGGATCAGGATGCGCGCGTCGCGATAGAGCGCCTTGAGGATTTCGACACGCTGCTGCTGGCCGACGGGCAGGCTGCGCACCGGCGGCATCGGATCGACGGACAGCCGGAACTTCTCGCTCAGCGCCTTGACCTCGGCGATCGCCTTCCTACGATCGAAGCGTACGCCGCTGCGCGGCTCGTCGCCCATCACCACATTCTCATAGACCGAGAACGACGGGACCAGCGAGAAGTGCTGAAAGACCATGCCGATGCCGGCTTCGATCGCGTCCCGTGGGCTGGCGAAGCTCACGGGCTTGCCATCGAGCAGGAGCTGGCCGGCATCGGGATGCTCCACCCCGAACAGGATTTTCATGAGGGTCGATTTGCCGGCGCCGTTTTCGCCGACGACGGCGTGGACTTCGCCCTTCTCGACCGAAAGGTTGACGCCATCGTTGGCGACGACACCGCCCGGATACACCCTACCGATGTTGACGGCTTCAAGAAGCGCCACGCCCATACCCCTGCAAAAGAGAGGTGCCGCACCCCATCACAAGGCGCGGCACCCAGAGTGACCCTACTTCATCACGGTGTCGACGGTGATCTCACCCGAGGCGATCTTCTTTTCCTGGGCGTCCACGTCGGCACGGACATCCGCCGGAACGATCGCTTCATACTGCTTGTTCTTGGAGATACCGACGGCACCATCCTTGAGGCCCAGCAGCACGGACTGACCATAAGTCGCCTTGCCGGCAATGGTGTCCTGCAGCGCCAGATAGAGTGACTGGCCAACCTTCTTTTCAACCGAGGTGAAGATCACCGCGGCCTGGGCCGGATCGGTGCCCTCGAAGATCGCGGCCTGGTCGCTGTCGACGCCAACCGCGAGCTTGCCGGAGTCCTTGACCGCCTGCAGAGAGCCGATGCCGGTACCGCCGGCGATCGGGAAGATGATGTCGGCGCCTTGCCCGATCTGGGCCAGCGCGATTTCCTTGCCCTTGGCCGGATCGGTGAAGGTGCCGGCGACCTGACTCAGGATCTGGATCTTCGGATTGGCCGCCTTGGCGCCCTGGTCGAAGCCGACCTTGAAGTCGGTGACGGTGGGGAAGTCCATGCCGACGACTTCGCCGATGATGCCCGACTTCGAGATCTTGCCCGCGGCGTAGCCGGCGAGGTAGCCGGCCGACGACGTCTGGTACATGATGCCCATCACGTTCTTGCAGTCGCATTTGGTGTAGTCGGGCGCGGTATCGAAGGTAATGAACTTCTCGTCCGGGTATTGCGGGGCAATCTTCGTGACGAAGTCGATCATGTCGAAGGTACCGGCGACGATCACGTTGTAGCCGGCGTCGGCGGCGTCATCGAGGGCCGGCTCCCATTTCGAGCGGTCGGTGCCCGCCTCGATGATCTTGAGCGAGATCGGCAGATCGGCGGCGGCCTTGTTGAGGCCGGCGGCGGCGCTGTCGATGAAGCTCTTGTCGCCGAGGGTGCCGTGCACGACGAACACGACCTTCAGCGGGTTGTCCTTGGTGTAGGTCTGCGCCATGGCCGGCATGGCCGCGGCAGTGAGGCCGGCGGCGAGCAGCAGCCCGGCGGAAGCCTTCGTCAGTTTCGAGAACAGAGACATGCGCACTCCTGTTGCATTAGTTCGTCTGCTTGGTGGTAGGCGAATAGGCGACGGATACGGCGTAGAGGGCATCGACCTTATCGATGTCGACTTCCTCCACGAACGTAATCTTGGGTGTGCCGAGACGGCCAGAGGGATCGACCAGCGTCATGCCTCTTGTGATCCCCGGCGCGAGAGCCACGCTCGACGAGGCGAGCGTCGATTTGGTGATCATCGACGGATCGATGACGACAGCGGCGGCCAGCGGATCGACGTACCGCATGTCGGCCGGGCGGCCGCGATTGTAGGCGAGGCCGCTGGTGTGCCTGACCAGCGCCTGCGAGAAGTCGCGGACAACGCCGGCGGGTATTCTCTCAAAGAGCGCCTCGACAGCGGTCTGTTTCATCACATGCGTGGTGCACGGCTCCCATGGCACGATGATCGTCTCGATCTCTGCCGTGAGCACGATCTGCGCCGCTTCGGGGTCGGCGTAGATGTTGAATTCGGCCGCCGGGGTCGTGTTGCCGCGTCCGTATACCGTGCCGCCCATGATGGTCAGCCGGCCAATTCCACGGACGATACCGGGATCGAGCCGCAGCGCCAGCGCCAGATTGGTGAGCGGCCCGATCATCAGGATGTCGGCCTTTCCGCCCTTGGCTGCGGCATCGTTGAAGGTGCGGATCAGCACGCCGATCGCGTCGTCGGAGGCCGGCCGGTCCTGCGTGGCAGGGCGTGGCGCACCGCCCAGCCCGTCGTCGCCATGCACATATTTGGCGTCGATGATGTCCTGCGTCAGCGGCCGGTCGGC
>OUNM010924304.1_pt1 | contig 10110 bp, 10 predicted proteins | sample 1769961 | NCBI WGS metagenome assembly OUNM01 (sample SAMEA3914820, study PRJEB12502) | metagenome | biome: forest; material: soil | place: USA | collected 2012-03-12 | depth 0.3 m
GCTCACCCCAAGGAAGAGCATTTTCGTCATTGAAAACGTTTTCATTTCCAACCCCTATTTTCTATTTTATTTGTTTTGCCATCGGATACGTCCCCAAAAACTCGTAGTCAATCGAATTTCTGGCGAATTTATCCTTATTTTTCTTATACTTAGACCCGCAATTACAGACGTGCGGGGTCGTCCGTCGACGTAGAACGCCGGCGATGGAAGCCGTCCGCGGGCCAACCTGCCCGCAAGTCTTGATGAACCCGCCCGCCCTACTTTCGCAGGGAGGCCAGGTACGCGATCAGATCACGCCGATCGTCGGGTTTGGGCGTGGCGATCATCATTCTCGTTCCAGGGACGAAGCCCTGGGGCTTGGCTAGGAAGGCGTCGAGATTGGCCGCGTTCCATTGTGGGCTCGCGGTGGTCAGTGCTGACGAATACTTGAAATTGGGCTGGCCGCCGGCCTTGGCGCCGTAGACGCCCACCAGCCGCGGCGCCATGGGTCCGCCGGCGCCCCCCGAGGCGTGGCACATCGCGCAACGCGTCTCGAAATAGGCCTTGCCGTGCGCGACATCGCCCGGCGGGGCCGGTGGGGCCTTGGCCTTGGCGGCCGCGCCTGGGGTGGCCTTGGTCTGGGCGGCCACGGGCGAGGCGACGGCGCACACGAGCATGGCGGCCATCGCCAGGCCCGGTATCGACTTGGATCGCAGGGTGTTCATGACGTCGCTCCCGCCAGGATTAGGGGCCGCGCCTGTCCGAGGGCGAAAGAGCGGCCCCGGCGCTCGCGCGCCAGGGCCAGTTCCGCACGCAGGGACGAGGGCGGGCTGGAGACGGCGGCGACCGCGTCGGGTCGCGCGCCGTCGAAGAGGAAAGGCGTCGGACGGGCCATCTCAGCGGAACTCCACCGAGACATCGACCGGCCGAGCCAGGAGATGATAGCGAACGGTGACGACCTGGCCGGGCGCCGGCGCGTGGGCGGGGGTGAAGATCCCGACGCTGATGACGTCGCCGGGGCGCAGCCGGCCGCCCTCGACCCGCACCGCGTCACGGGCGAACAGGACGATGTCCATCAGGTCGCCCAGGGTCTCGCGCGCGATCGCCTGTTCGACCGTCTCGCCGTCGGGGCTCTTGACCACCGCCTCGACGGACAGGGCTTCGAGCGCCGCCATGGCCTCGGGCGTCTGGGCCAGCGGATATTCCCGCCCAGCCACGCCCAGGCGCGCGCCGACGTCCAGCGCGGCGATCTGGTCGGCGGTCGGCTCGAAGCCGTCGGCGTAGTTGCGGCTGGTCAGCTCGATGAAGGGCTTGAAGCCGCGCAGGGCCCGATAGGCCTCCTCCCGCGTCGTCGCCGCGTTCAGGCTGTCGTCGCCGACGACCAGCAGGAGGTCGGACTCCCAGACGCCGCCGACGCCGAACGCGGCCGGCGCGCCCTGCCCTTCCGGCAGGATCATCCGGGCGTAGAGTTCGCCGAAACGCGGCCGCTCGATGCCGAACGCCTTGCGCGCGGCCGGGCTGAACATGCCGACCTTGTAGCCGACGCGCGGCCCCAGGTCCGGCGTCAGGGCGGCGACGAAGGCCTGGCGGAAACAGATCGCCTGGGCCTCGTCCTGGATGTCGAGGGGCGGGATCGGCTTGAGCGCGCGCCACAGGCCGGCGACCTCGGCGGCCTTCGGCTGGGCCGGGCATGGCGCCGCGAGCGCCGACGTCGCCGCCGAAAGGCCGGCGGCGGCCGTCAGCACGCCGATCAGGCGTCCCAGTCCAGACATGGCCGAAGCGCTGCGCAAGAGACCCGCCTCCCCTATTTGCGCTTGGCCGGCGCGGCGGCCAGCGCGTGGGGCGCGACCGTGGCGTCGATGGCGGACTGGGCGATCTCGGGCGTCCAGACGCGGCCGCCCAGCGGCGGGCGCGGACCGTTGGTCGGGGCCTGGGGCGCGGTGGCCGGACGGCCCTGGAAGTAGAACCAGGACTCCACGGTGTCGCTGGTGTTGATCGCCGCGTGGACGGTCTGGCCGTTGTTGGGCGACAGCAGGCCCACATTGGCGGGCCAGCGGCGGATCTCGCTGCCCACCTGCATGAAGGTCGGGCCGTCGGTGATCTTGACCCAGCCCTCCTCGGTCTCGGGCGTGTGGGCGTGGGCGCCCGCGACGGTCATCGGGCCCATGGAGACGATCAGGAAGCGCTCGCCGAGATCGCTGAACGGCGACTTGGACATGTTGGTCCAGTGCACGCCCTGTTCGATGTAGAGGATCTTGGCGGTGTCGCGCACCAGGATCTCGCCACCCGCCGGCGTCGGCGGCGAGGCGGTCGACATCATGATCATCTCCAGCGGCGCGTCGCCGACGCTGGCCAAGCGGTGGACCACGCCGGGCGGGATCAGCAGGGCGTAGCCGGGCTCGAGGTCCCAGGCCTTGGCGCCGTCGTCCAGCCGGCCCAGGCCGTGGGTGACGTAGATGATCTGCTGCTCGGGCACCCCGCCCAGGGTCGAGGCCTCGCCCGGCTGGATCGTCCCCAGCACGACCTCCTTGCGGTAGCGCAGGACCGCACCGTCGGGCCCGGGTTGGCCCGGATCGCCGGCCGTCAGGATCTTTCGCGTCATGATCGCGTCGCGGGCGATGCGGGTGACCGAGCGCGCCGGGTCGCCGATGAAGCGGTCGGCGTCCAGGCCCGTCTGCAGGTTGGACGGCGGCTCGCGGATCAGGGCGGGCGCCGAGGCCGGGGCGGCGGCCGGCGGCGCCGGGGCTTGGGCCTGGACGGCGCCGCCCAGGGCGGTGGCGGCCAGCAGGCCGAGCAGCAAGGTCTTCATCGAGGCCCCCTGGGGCTGAAACGGAAGGTGGACGGCGACGGCTAGTGGGCGCCCGGCTCGGCCGAGTAGTGCTCGACCAGATAGGCCTGGACGGTGGTCAGGTCGGTGGGCGTGATGTTCAGGCCGTTGCCGACCATGCGCTTGAGGACGCCGGGCCACTCGTCGGCGGCGTGGGGCGTGGCGGTCAGGACGCCCAGGTCGTGGCAGCCCGTGCACGAGCTTTCCAGGATGTCCTTGCCGCTGCGGGTCGGCGTGTCCGGAAACGCCGGCGGCGGGGGCGTGGCGGCCTGGGCGTCCGGCGTCGGCGGAGCGGCCTTCGGCGCCGGGGTCACCGTCTGGGCGCTGGCCCAGCCGAACAGGGCCGAGGTCACGACGGCGGCGGCGAGAACGTTGCGGATCGACATGGGGCGCCTCAAGGGATCAAGCGGTTACTGAAGGGCGTAGGTCACCAGCAGGTCGCTGGTGTTGGGCGAGCCGATATAGGAGCCGCCGGTGGCCACCAGCGACACGTACTGCTTTCCGTCGCGCCCCTTGTAGGTCATCGGCGTGGCGTGGCCCGAGGCGGCCAGCGGGACCTCCCAGACCGGCTTGCCGGTCTTGGCGTCGAAGGCGCGGAAGCGCTTGTCGTCGGTGGCGGCGATGAAGATCAGCCCGCCGGCGGTGACGATCGGCCCGCCCACATTGGGACGCCCCGTCAGGCGCTTGTCGGCCGGCAGCTTGTCGGTCACGCCCAGGGTCGTGCGCCAGGCGATGTCGCCGGTCGAGACATTGACCGCCACCAGTTCGCCCCACGGTCCCTTCTGGCACTGCATGCCGCCGTCGCGCACGTCGGCGAACCAGCTGTTGGCCGAGGTGGTCAGCTGCAGCCTGCCGTCGGGCGCGAAGGCCAGGAACTGCAGGCTGCCCTGGTTGGTGATGTTGATGACGAAGTTGCCGTTGGCCTTGTCGAAGGCGCCGCCGCCCCAGTTGATCCCGCCGCCGGTGCCCGGGAAGGTCACCGTGGCTTCGTTGAAGCCCACCGGCGTGTACATCGTCGTGCTGACCATGTGGTTGTCGGCGACCAGCTTCTTGCAGAAAGCCTCGTGCTCGGGGGTGATGTCCGAGATGTCCTTGTCCAGGTCGATCCCCTGCTTGGCCAGCGGGGGCGGCTTGACCGGGATCGGCTGGGTCGGCGAGGCGACCTCGCCCGGCACGTGGCTGGCCGGGAACGGCGTCTCGTTGACCTTGAACAGCGGCTTGCCGGTGGTGCGGTCCAGGATGAACAGGATCGTCGACTTGTTGATCGCCGCCACCGCGGGGATCACCTTGCCGCCCATCTTCACGTCCATCAGCGTGGGCGCGGCCGGCATGTCGTTGTCCCACAGGTCGTGGTGCACGGTCTGGAAGTGCCAGACGTACTTGCCGGTCGCGGCGTCGACCGCCACCAGCGAGGTGCCGTAGAGGCCGTCGCCGATGCGGCCGCGGCCGTCGCGGTCGAAGGCCGGGGTGGCGAACGGCAGGTAGACGATGCCCCGCGCCTCATCGACGGTCAGCATATTCCAAGTGTTGACCCCGGCGACGTTCTTCCAGCTGTCGCCCTGCCAGGTGCCGAAGTTCGGCTCGCCCGGCTCGGGGATGGCGTTGAACTTCCACAGGGTCTTGCCGGTGATCACGTCGATCCCGCGCACGTCGCCGCGCGGGCCCTGCGGCGGGTTCTCCTGGCCGCGCGAGCCGACGATGACCACGTTCTTGTACATCACCGGGAAGGCGTCGGCGCTGAGCTGGCCGTTGGGATAGTTCCCCAGCACGTCGGGCGTGCGCAGGCTCAGCACCCCGCCGTCGCCGAAGGTGCTGTTGAGCTTGCCCGTGGCCGGATTCAGGGTGAACAGCTTCAGGTTCGCCGTGACGATCACCAGGCGCGGGCCGTTGGCCTTGTCGCCGGGCCAGTAGTGGAAGCCCCGCACGGCGCGGCCGCTGGAGATCATCTCGTCATGCGGCAGGCGGAAGACCCACTTCTCCTTGCCCGTCACCGGATCGAGGGCGACCACGCGGCCGAACGAGGTCGACAGGTACATCACGCCGTTAACGACCAGGGGCGTGAACTCGCTGGCCGAGCTGGGTACGGGCGGCGCGCCCATGCCGCCGGGGACCGGGGGCGTCGCCGTCCCGGGCGGCGGCTTGACCCCGCCGGGCATCGGCATCGGCCGCACGCCGGCCTGGGCGATCCAGTTGCGCTGGGCGCGGGCCTTCAGGTCCTCGATGTCGGGCTTGGGCACGTCGGCCGGCCGCATGTCGTACGACCAGGCCGGCTTCAGGCGCGAGACGTTGGCCGGGGTGATCTGCTTCAGCGGCGAGAACCGCGAACCGCCGGCGTCATAGCCGTAGTTGGGCCAGTCGGTGGCGCTCTGGGCCATCGCGGCCGTGCCCGAGACGCCCGCCAGGAGCATCGCGACGAACAGGGATTTGACGGAGGGCGACATGCGGCGGGTCCTGTGAACGCGGTACATCATCAGACGGCGGACGGTTTGGTTTTCAGGGCGGGCGCGGCGCCCAGCTCGGCTTCCGACAGCGGGGCGTCAGGGTCGATGAGCAGCCAGGCCAGGGCGCCGGCCAGGCACAGCACCGCGGCGAAGACGAACGAGGCGGTCCAGCCGAAGCGGTCGGCCAGCAGCGGGGTCAGCGAGGCGGTGACGACGCCGCCCAGCTGGTTGCCCATGTTCATCAGTCCCGAGACCGAACCCGCCGAACCGCCGCCGATATCGGCCGAGAGGGTCCAGTAGGCGCTCTGCGAGAGGTAGAGGGCCCCTGCCCCGCCGGCCAGGAACAGGCTGGCCAGACGCGCGTCGGTCACCTGGGTGGCCAGGGCCACGAACACGGCCGACAGGGCCAGGGCGAAGGCGGCGGTCCAGCAGCGTCCGATCCGCTTGCCGAACCGGGGCGTCAGGCGGTCGGCGATCCAGCCGCCCAGCGGCGAGCACACCGCCATCGCCAGGAACGGCAGCATGCCGTAGATCGCGCTGGCCTTCAGATCCAGGCCGCGCACGCTGGACAGGTATTTGAAGAACCAGGTGAAGAAGATGTAGGCGACGTAGCCGTAGGTGAAGTAGCTGAGCGTCAGCAGCGCCACCTGGCGGTCCTTGACGATCTTCAGCCACGGCGCGGGCCTGGCGGTCGCCACGTGATGGCCGGCGCCCTCCCGGATGTGGGCGGCCTCGGCCGGGCCGACCCCGCTATGGTGCTCGGGGCGATCCTTGACGAACAGCAGCCAGGCGGCCAGCACGGCCACGCCGATCACCGCGGTCACGTAGAAGGCCGAGCGCCAGCCGTGGGCCAGCATCAGGTGGGTGATCAGCGGCGGGGCCACGCCCGCGCCGATGCCGACGCCCGCGAAGATCACGCCGTTGGCCAGGCCGCGCTCCGACCGGGGGACCCAGTTGGCCACCAGCCGGTTGCTGGCCGGGAAGATCACGGCCTCGCCGACGCCCAGCACGAAGCGGACGATGACCAGCAGGGTCAGGGAGAAGGCCAGGCCCGAGGGCACCGCGGCGGTCAGGGCCGTCAGCACGCTCCACCAGACGATGCCGATCGCCACCACCCGGTAGGGACCGAACCGGTCGGCGATGCGCCCGGCCACGGGCTGGGTGAAGGCGTAGCCCATCACGAAGGCGCTGAAGACGCCCCCCAGCTGGAGGTTCGTCAGGCCGAAATCCTTCTGGATCATCGTCGCGGCGATCGAGATGTTGTTGCGGTCGAGGTACGAGACCGCGGCCACCACGAACATCCAGAACACCAGCGTCCATCGGACGCCGCCAACCTTGGCTTCACGCATGAGGCTTCTCCCGCGATCCGCCAGATCAGACTTCGTCGAACAGCGAGACGTGGAAGGTCTTGTCGGTCAGGGTGTTCTCGATCCCCGGCCACAGCTCGGCGTGGGTCGCGGAATGGATCCAGGCCTGCCGCAGTTCCTCGTTCTCGTAGGTCAGCTGGAAGCGGTAGTTGACGCCGTCCGGCAGCTTGTCGCCCTGGATCAGGGTGCGCAGCTTCAGCATCTTCAGGTCGATGAAGCCCTTGAACTTGGCCCCGGCCGGTTTGAACTTCTCGTGGAAGTGCTTGAGCATCTCCTGCTCGCGGGCCGGGTCGACCTTCAGGTCGCAGTACAGCACGATCGGCTTGGTCTTGGGCTGGGCGATCGCGCGACCGGCGCCCGCGCCGGCGGCGGCCAGCACCACCGCGGCCTTGGCGGCCATCCCCATGGCTTTCCGACGATTCATCGATGTCCTCCCAACTCGTGTTTTTTCGTTGATTATCGGCTGTACAGCGGCGTTTCCCCAGGGATCGCCAGTTGCAGGCGATAGATATTCCCCGCCCCCATGATGTACGCCGTCTTCCAGTCCGCCCCGCCCCAGGCGAGGTTGGCCTGGGCGCGATCGGCGGTCTTGAGCTGACCCAGGACCTTGCCGCTGGGCGCGATGATGCGGATGCCGCCGGGACCCGAGGTCCAGACATTGCCCTGGCTGTCGACCTTCAGGCCGTCGGGCACGTCGATCGGGTTGGGGCCGGGATAGCTGATGAAGCGGCGGCCGTTCGAGACCGTGCCGTCGGGGTTCACGTCATAGGCGTTGACGAACATCTCCGGCTCGCAGTTGGAGATGTAGAGCGTCTTGCCGTCGGGCGAGAAGCCGATGCCGTTGGGGCGCGGCAGGTCGGTGATCACCGCCTTCAGCTTGCCGTCGGCGTAGCGGTAGACCGCGTTGAACGCCGCTTCCTTGGCCGGGTCCTTGTCCTGGCCCAGCAGGCCGTAGGGCGGATCGGTGATCCACAGCGCGCCGTCGGGCGCATAGACCAGGTCGTTGGGGCTGTTGAGCCGCTTGCCTTCGTAGCGCTCCAGGAACGGCGTCAGCGTCATGTCGTCGCCGACCTTCACGATCCGCCGCGCGCCGTGCTGCTCCAGCAGGATGACGCCGTCCGGGCCGACCACGCTGCCGTTGGAACCCTGGAAGGCGCCGGCGGGCGGGTTCTGCAGGCCGCCGGACTTGTCCAGGAGCAGGCGTACCTTGTTGTCGGCGCCCAGGGCGTAGAGCTTGTTGCCGGTCAGGTCCGAGAAGCGCAGCTCGCCGTTGACCCACAGCGGCCCCTCGACGAAGCCGAAGCCCCCCGCGACCTTCTCGAGCGTCGCGCCGGGCGGGATGATGGCGTCGAGCGCGGGGTCCAGACGCAGAACGTGAGGCTCGCTGGACGGGCTCTCGGCCGCCGAGGCCGGGCCGACGCCCATCGCCAGCGAGCCGCCGCAGGAGATAGCCAAAACGCTCGCGGCGACAGCCGCGCGAAGACGCGCTCTCATCAAGTGTTTCCTACCCAACTGACCAAGGCCCCCGCTTTGGAAGCTCGTTATGTAAACGTTATCATTGCGCCACCAAGTGTCAAGCGGCGGCTCGCCGCGCCGTCGATTTCATGGCCGAGGCGGCGGTCCCGTCGAAGCGCGCAGCGTCAATTTCGTCGGCAGGACAAGCTTTTGCGGCACGGCCTCGCCGGCCAGGATCCGGCCCAGCTGCAGCATCGCCTGGCGGCCCAGCGCCATGGTCGGGACGCCGACCGTCGTCAGGGACGGCTCGGTCAGGGCGGCGATTCTCTGGTCGTCGAATCCGACCACCGACAGGTCCCGCGGCGCCTTGAGGCCGGCGCGCCGGCAGGCCCGCAGCACGCCCAGCGCCATCTCGTCGTTCGCCGCGAACACGGCGGTGGGCCGGCGCGGGATCATCAGGAAGCGCTCCATCGCCCGCTCCCCGGCCTCGACAGTGAAGTCGCCCTGGAACAGCAGCTCCGGATCCAGGGGCGTCGCCGCGTCGGCCAGCGCCCGCCGGAACCCCTGCAGGCGGTGTTCCGACATGCTGGACCCCGCCGCGCCGGCGATATGGGCGATGCGCCGATGGCCCAAAGCCAGCAGATGCGAGGTGGCCGCGAACGCCGCCGCCTCGTGATCGACGCTGACGCTGGGCAGATATCCGGCCCCGCACTCGTCCAGCGCGACGACGATCGGCGGCAGGGGCTGACGGGCGATGTGCAGACCGCCGGAGTCCACGCTGGTGGCCAGGATGATCCCGTCGGCGCGACGGCTGCGGACCCGGTCGACGAAGGCCACCTCGCGATCGCCCCGGCGGTCGCTGTGGCCGACGAGCGCGGTGTAGCCCAGCTCGGCGGCGGCCGCCTCCACGCCCCGGAAAATGTCCAGGAAGTACGGACTCAGGCTGGGCACCACCACCAGGATGACGCCTGTCGCCGCCCGCTTCAGGTCCTGGGCGATCACATTGGGCCGATAGCCCAGGCGCTCGATCGCCGCGGCGACCAGCTCACGGGTTTCCGGCGTCACCAGCTCCGGCTTCGAGCAGGCCCGCGACGCCGTCGCGATGGACACACCCGCCGCCTCCGCGACCTCCCGAAGAGTGACGGCCCGATGCCCTTTGCTCATGAAGTCTTGAATTCACACGGCCTATGTTGAACCAGGGGTGCTTCGACGCGCCCCTGGAACTCATATCAAGCAATTCAATTCAATTGTAAACGTTTCCAGCAAAACACAGAACGCGACCTGAACCGTCGGACAGGCTCCGGCGAGGCCGGGCTCAGCCCGCTGGAGGGCCGGTGGTCGAGCGGATGATCAGGGTGGTCTGGAGGACGGTGTCCTCCTCGGTCGGCTTGCCGCGCAGAAGATCCGAGAGCGACAGCATGGACCGGTAGCCGAGTTCCTCCGTCGGCACCTTGATAGTGGTCAGCGAGGGCTCGTAGAGACTGGCGATCCGCTGGTCGTCGAAGCCGATGACCGAGACGTCGCGCCCGACCTGCAAGCCGGCGCGCTTGATGGTCTGGATCGCGCCGACGGCCATTTCGTCGTTGGCGGCGAACACGGCGGTCGGGGGCGGATTGCAGACCAGCAGGGCCTCCATCGCCTCCTCGCCGAACGCGACGGTGAAGTTGCCCGCCAGTTGCGGATAGGCGGTCGGGTCTAGCCCCGCGGCCGTCATCGCCGCCTGGAAGCCCTCGAGGCGATGCGCCGCCATCGGCGATTTCTGCGGACCGGCGATGTGGGCGATCCGGCGATGCCCCAGGGCCAGCAGATGGTTGGTGGCGTCCATCGAGGCCTTGCGGTGATCCACGCGCACCGTCGGGAACGTCTGCCCCTCGATCGTCTCCAGCGCGGCGACCACCGGCGGCATGTGCCGCTTGCGGGCCGCCATCAGGCCGGGCTCGGCGCTGGTGACCAGGATCACCCCGTCGGCGCGGCGGCTGGCCACCTGGTCGAGGAACAGCTGCTCGCGCGCCGGATCGCGCTCGCTGTGGCCCATCAGCAC
>OUNM010330976.1_pt1 | contig 10109 bp, 11 predicted proteins | sample 1769961 | NCBI WGS metagenome assembly OUNM01 (sample SAMEA3914820, study PRJEB12502) | metagenome | biome: forest; material: soil | place: USA | collected 2012-03-12 | depth 0.3 m
GCTTCTATATGTGGTTCGGCCCTGGGTCGTGCGTCAGGTGCGCAATGGTCGGGGGGGCGAGCTCGCGATGCAGGGCGCGCTGATCGTCGTTGCGATCCTGTTCAGCGGGGTCGTCAGCGAGACCGTGCTTCGCTCGGCGCTGTGGCATAGGGTCGACAAGAGGCTCGCGAGCGAGGAGCCGCTGCGGCAGCTCGATCCGCGCTTCGGCTGGGTGAACTGGCCCGGCCGCACCGGGTCCGAGTTCTTCAATGGGCGGCGCATCGTCTATGCTTTCGACGCCGACGGCCGCCGCGTAGCCCGCCCGGGGGCGGCGATCGATCCCGCACGTCCCTCGATCCTGTTCGCCGGGGAATCGGTGATGCTCGGCTTCCGCCTCAACTGGGCAGAAACTGCCGCCGGCCGGGTCGAGGCGATGACCGGATTCCAGAGCGTCAACCTCGCGGTGAACGGCTATGGCACCGATCAGGCGTTCATGCGGGTTCAGGCGGAGCTGCCGCACTTCGCGGCTCCGGCGGCAGTGGTGATCCTGTTCGCGCCGACCCTGCTCGAGCGGGATCTGGAAGAGGATCGGCCGCATCTCGACGCGGCGCTCAACTGGCGCCCTGGCCGACCCGGCCAGCAGCTGCAGCGGGTCGCCAGGAATGTCGTGCTCTATCACAGCATTGGCGAGATCGACGACGGCATAGCGCGGGCACGTGCCGTGCTGCGTGCGACAGTGCTGGCGGCGCAGACGCATCATGCGGCTGCGCTGATCCTCGTGCCGAGCTTCCAACCGGAGACGGCCGCCGAACGCGACATCCGGCGGCGCGTGCTCGAGGATCCGGCGCTGCCCTTCGTGCTCGTCCCGCTCGATCCACGCTGGCGGATCGCGCATGACGGTCATCCGGACGCGCGCGCCAATCTCGCGATGGCGCGCGCGGTGGTCGCCGGGCTGGCGCGGCAGCACCCGGCGCTGTTCGGTGGTGGTGAAGCGCGGGCGGTTATTGCACGGTGATCGTGCCGGTCATCCCGAAGCTCGTGTGCATGAAGTGCGAGCAATGCGTCTTGTAGGTGCCCGGCTGATTGGCGACGAGCCGGATGTCGACCGCCTCTCCGCCGGCGAGATCGACGCCGCCATCCTTGATCTTGCCCTGATCTTCCGGATCGACGGTGCTGCCCGCAAAGAATTCCTTCGCGACAAAGTTGTGCCCGCCCGACGAGCTATTGGCGAGGTGGATGCGATAGGCGGTGCCGCGCTGGAGGGTCATCGTCGACGGCGTGAACTTGAAGTTGGAAAGCTCGATCGAGATGGGCTTGGCCTGATCCCACGCGGGGGGCTGGGTCTGTCCCATCGTTGAGGTGAGCACGGTTGCGAGCAGGGTGGGGAGCATCAGACGGCGCATCGGTATTCTCCGCAAGGGAAGGAGGGTCGCGAGGGTTCGCGGCTCGGCGGTTTGTTCCGGCGATGCGCGGATCGGTTCAAGCGGGCGCGGCTCGACACGCCTTGGCGATCGGCGCAGACTGTCCTCCCGACGGCGCCGGGGACTTTGGCCTGGCATCTGCCGTGGATTTTGAACCTTTTCTCGGGATGTAGGCACCAAGGGGCAGGTGCAAGGAGCTGGTCTTGGGCGGGCATGGTGTGGCGAGCAGCCGGCGACGGGAGCCGACATGGTCCAGCGCGCAGGACGAGGCGCGCTTGGTTTCCCGCATTCGTGCACGGGATCTGCGCGCGTTCGAGGAACTCTATCGCAGTTACCATCCGCGGCTGACGCGCTTTTTGACCAACCTGATCCACCGGCCGCCGCTGATCGAGGAGGTTCTCAATGACACCATGCTGGTCGTCTGGGACAAGCCGGACAGCTTCAACGGCGCGAGCAAGCTGTCGACCTGGATCTTCGCCATCGCCTATCGCAAGGCGATGAAGGCGGTGCGTCGATGCGACGAGCCCGTCGAGGACAAGCAGGCCGAGACGCGCGTCAGCCCCGATGCCGGGCCCGATCAGCGGCTTGGTCAACAGCAGGCGCAGGCGGCGTTGCTGGACGCGATAGGCGGGCTGTCTCCCGATCACCGCGCAGTGGTGGACCTCTGCTATTTCCACGAGATCGGCTACCGCGAAATCGCCGAGATCATGGACTGCCCCGTGGACACGGTGAAGACGCGCATGTTCCACGCGCGGCGTCACCTCAAGCGCATGCTGGCCGGTGAGCTGGCGGATTGGTTGTAAGGTCGTGACGATGGGTCGCATCATTCGCTGGCGGGGCAATCCGCACCGGGAAACCGAGGAACTGCTCCCCTGGTACGTGACCGGGCAGATCGATCCGGTCGACCGGGTGAAGGTCGAGGCCCATCTGGCCGATTGTGCCGACTGTCAGGCCGAGCTGGCGCTGGAGCGCCGGCTGCACACCGATGTCGCCGATCTGCCGATCGATGTCGAACTGGGCTGGGCGGATTTCCGCCGCCGTCTCGATGCCGCGCCGCCTCCTCCGCGGGTGCGCGAGGCGGCCCAAGCGGTCCGGCGAATGGCGGCGCGGCCCGGCAAGCTCGGTTGGTTCCTGGCAGCGCAGATGGCGGTGGTGCTGGTGATCGCGGTGGAGGTGTCGCCGATTGGCCAGCCCGTCGCGCCCTACCGTACGCTGGGTTCCGCGCCGACCGAAGCGGTGGGCAACGCCATCGTCGTCTTCCGGCCCGATACGCGCGAACAGGATTTGCGGCGTACGCTCAATGCCAGCGGTGCACGGCTGGTGGGTGGCCCGACGGCGGCCGATGCCTATGTGCTGCACGTGGCGCCGGCAAGCCGCGCTGCTGCGCTGGCCCGGTTGCGCGCCGAGGCCGACGTCGTGCTGGCCGAGCCTCTCGACGCCGACAGCCCGTCATGATCGGGCGATGGTGCCGCTTCCGGATGCTGGCGGCGATCGGTGCGCTCGCGCTCGGCTGCGGCGCAGCGCCGGTCAGCGCGCAAAAAGCCGAACCGCCCGATGATCGCCGTCAGATCCTGGTGCTGCTCCGCCTTCCGGCGCAGCATTATCGGCTCAATGCCGATTATGGCGGCAGCTATGGCGACGACCTGACGCAGAGTGCTCGCCGCCGCATCGCCAAGCGCATAGCGCGCCACCACGGGCTGGCGCTGGTCGATGATTGGCCGATGCCGTTGCTGGGGCTCGATTGCTTCATCATGGCGGTGCCCGAGGGTGAGACGGCCGAAACCGCCGCCGCGCAGGTATCGCGCGACAGCGGCGTGGACTGGGCGCAGCCGATGCATCGCTATCAAGTGCAGGGCCAGGAGCCGACGCACAACGATCCGCTGTTCCCGGCGCAGCCGGTGGCACGTGAGTGGCGGCTGGCCGATTTGCACCAGCTCGCGACGGGGCGCGGTGTGACCGTCGCCGTCATCGACAGCCGGATCGACGCCGGGCACCCGGATCTTGCAGGCCAGGTGGCGACGATGCAGGACTTTGCCCCCGATCATCCCGCCGGGCCGGAGCAGCACGGCACCGGCGTCGCCGGGATCATCGCCGCCAAGGCGGACAATGGGCTGGGGATTGCCGGCGTCGCCCCGCGTGCACAGCTGATGGGGTTGCGCGCCTGCTGGCAATCGCTCGCGCACCCGCCCGCTTCGGTGTGCGACAGCCTCAGCCTTGCCAAGGCGCTGCACTTCGCCATCGAGCATAATGCGCAGGTCATCAACCTCAGCCTCAGCGGCCCGCAGGACATGCTGCTGGGCCGGCTGATCGACGTCGGCCTTCGTCGCGGCGCGACCGTCGTGGCGGCGTTCGACAGGAGCCAGCCGGACGGGGGTTTTCCCGCTTCCCAGCCGGGCGTGATCGCGGTGGCGGACGATGCCTTGGCGGCGTCTTCGCTCAAGGTCTACACTGCGCCGGGGAACGACATCCCCACCACGGAGCCGGGGGGGCGATGGTATCTGGTCAATGGCAGTTCCTATGCGGCCGCGCACGTCAGTGGATTGATCGCCCTGATGCGCGAGCGGCGGGCGCATGGTGGCGGCCCTTTCGCACTGGTTTCCGCGCGGGCGGAGGGCGGCGCGATCGATGCCTGCGCCACGCTTCTTGGGGGCGACCGGTCCTGTGACTGCGCCTGCGCGTTCCCGTCGAAGATGGCGGCGAACATCCGCCGCTAGTCCCACCCGTGTGCGATGGGACATGATCCGCTGTTGGGTCGGGCTAGTGCTGTCATGCTGCGCGACGCCCGCCGTTGCTCAGTTCGCCGGCAGCGTTTCGATCCAGAACGACGACCGGTTTCGAGGCCGCTCGCTGAGCGAGGGGCGACCGGTCGCCACGCTCGATCTCTCCTATGACACGGCGGCCGGCTTCTATCTGGGCGGAGCGGTCACCGCGGTGTCGACACGACATGAGGGCGTGCACGTGCTGGGCTTCGAGGAGAATGCCGGCTACGCTTGGAAGACCAAGGCCGGACCGGTGGTGGATCTCGGCGTGGCCAATGCCAGCTACACCGAATATTATAGTGGCGGCTACTCAGCGGACTATACGGAGCTCTACGCCGGGCTGATCACCGGGCCGATCGCGTCGCACATTCATTTCTCGCCCAATTATTTCCGACATGGGGTGTCGACCGTCTATCTCGAAACCGACGGAGTGGCGCGGATCGCACGGCGCTGGCGGCTCAATGGCCATGTTGGCGTGCTGGTGCAGACCGGCGGCCCGAGCATGCCTATGGCGCCGCGCTCCCACTATGACTGGCGTGTGGGGATCGCACACCAGCTCGGACGGTTCAGCCTGCAGGCGAGCTGGTCGGGCGGCGGCCCCGATCGGGATTATTATGACAACGAGACGCACAGCCGCGACGCGCTGGTGTTCGGCCTGACCTGCGCCTTCTAGCGCGGCGGCGGCCACTTCGGACATCGCGACCTAGGATGTCGCTGCCGCCTGACATGTTTTTGCAGGCTCCGGGGTTGAATATGGACCGATCGGTCCCCATTCTCAGATTCCCGTTGATCCCGGAGCCGACATGGCGCGACCACGCGAATTTGACGAAGACGAAGTGCTGGAGAAAGCGCTCCATGTCTTCTGGGAGAAAGGCTTCGACGGCGCCTCGCTGAGCGATCTTCTCGCCGCGATGGAGCTGACCAAATCGAGCCTCTACAAGGCGTTCGGCAGCAAGGAGCAGCTGTTTCGCCGTGCGTTGGCGCGTTACCGGCAGAATCATCTCAACTTTCGGGAAGAGGTGCTGGCCGAGACCAGCCCGCGCGCGATCGTCGAAAGCCTGCTCCAGAACATCGCGGCGCTCCACACCGGGCCGGCGACTCCGCAGGGCTGCTTCGAGACGAACGGCTCGATCGGCTGCGCGGTCGAAGGAGCGTCGATCCGGACCGATCTGATCGGCGACCGCGCCGTCTTCGTCGATCGGCTGCGCCAGCGGTTCGACGAGACGTGCACCGATCGTTCCTTTCCGCCCGGGCTGACCAGTACCGATGCCGCTGAATTCGTGGCGACCGTGATCCAGGGCATGGCGGTGCAGGCGCGCGCTGGCGCTGGGCGGGACCGGCTGCTTTCCGTCGCACGTGCGGCGACGAGCGGCTGGCCTGCCGAATGATGGAATTTTGACTCCCCTCTCGAAAGGCACTGAAACATGACCGGTTTTTCTGGGAAGAAGGCGCTCGTCCTGGGCGGAAGCCGCGGTATCGGCGCGGCCATTGTACGCCGGTTTGCGGCAGGCGGCGCCAGCGTGACCTTCACTTTCGCCGGCTCTCGCGTCGCCGCTGACGAGTTGGCTGCAGCGACCGGCAGCACCGCAGTCCAGGCCGACAGTGCCGATCGCGATTCGGTGATCGGCGTCGTGAAACAGAGCGGCGCGCTCGACATTCTCGTCATCAATGCGGGTGTTTATGAGGGCGGCGATCCGCTGGAATTCGATCCCGACACGATCGACCGGCTAATCCGCATCAACGTCAATGCGCCCTATCACGCCGCCGTCGAAGCGGGGCGTCAGATGGGCGAGGGCGGGCGCATCATCGTGATCGGTTCGACCAACGGCGATCGTGTTCCGGCGGCCGGAGCGGCGGCCTATGCGATGTCCAAATCGGCGGTGCAAGGCATGGCGCGAGGCCTTGCCCGCGATTTCGGCAGTCGCGGCATCACCGTCAACGTCGTTCAGCCCGGCCCTGTCGACACCGACATGAATCCGGCCGATGGCCCCTACAGGGAAGCGATGCACAGCTTCCTGGCGATCAAGCGGCATGGCCGGCCGGAAGAGATTGCCGCGATGGTGGCCTATCTGGCCGGGCCGGATGCGAGCTTCATCACCGGTGCCATGCACACAATCGACGGCGGTTTCGGCGCCTGATGCACGACAGTCGGGGCGGGTCGGTATGATCCGTCCCGGCGGGGGCGCCGGTCCTCAGGCTTCGCAGTGCTTCAGTGCCTGCGCGGCGGCATCGAAGGCGTTCCACGTCCTCTTGGCGAGGCTACCGCCCACGCTGCAGCGGCGTACACCGAGGGCTGCGAATGCACCGACGCTCTCGTCATAATCGTGGATAACGACGTTGACGGGCTTGGGCGCCACCGCTGCCACCAGTTCCGCAACGGCGCCGCGATCGAGGATGAAGGGCACGAACAGGCAATCGGCGCCAGCCTCGGCATAGGCCACGGCGCGGGCGATGCTCTCCGTCGCGCTCATACCGGGTACGCGGAAATTCTCGCTACGCCCGATCAGCATCACCGCCGGATCGGCGGCGTCAATCGCCTCGCGGGCAGCGGCGATGCGATCGACCGCGAGGCTGAGCCCATACATCTCGCTGCCAGACCAGTCCTCGATCGAGATGCCCGCCACGCCGGTCTCGACCGCCATCGCGACGTGGGCTGCGACATCCTCCGGCCCATCGGCGAATCCGTTCTCGAAATCCGCGTTGACGGGCACATCCGTCGCAGCGACCAGCATGCGCAGATGGGCCAGCACCTCGTCGCGGGTCAGTTCGCCATCCTCCTTGCCGGCGGCCCAAGCGGCGCCGGCGCTCGTCGAGGCGATCGCCTTGAAACCGAGTTTTGTCAGACGAACGGCGCTGCCGGCGTCCCAGGCGTTGGGGATGATGAAGAAGCCGTCTTCATGCAGCTTGCGAAAGGTCGCGCGCTTTTCCGCAGTCGTCGGCATGGGCCCTCTCCTGTTCGTGATGCTGATAGCATCGTTGGTACATTCGCGTCAGGCGAACGGAGTTGCGAATTCGAGCCGGACGCCGCCGGGCATGGTGCAGATGAAGTGGCGGGTCTTGGAACCTTCGCGGATCGGCGCGGGCACAAATTCGATGGTGACGCCCGGATGGGAGCGGACCCGATCGAACACGGTTTCGAGCGCCGCCTCATCCGCCACCCCGAGTGCGAGATGATGCAGGCCAATGTTGCCACGCCGGTCGAAGGCGAGGGCGGCCGACGGATCGGCGGCGCGCCATATGGTGACCATGGTGTGGCCATCGGACACGAACACGGCGGGATAGGCCGGGTTGTTGCCCACGACGTCCCATCCGAGCGCCCCGCAGAAGAAGCGTTCCGCTTCCTCCAGATCCGGCACGGTGATGCCGACATGGTGGACGCCGCTTGTGAGTTTGCCGGTCATGCTCACTTTCCTTGCCCCAGGGTCAGGCCGCGGTATCGGCGACTTCCCGCTTGTGGAGCACGTCATGAGCGCCGCGCCAATCTGGAACCATCCAGAAGCGCCTTAGACCGACGAAGAAGCACTATGCCCGGAAGGCTACTAACGTTCCGGCTCGATGCGTGGCGTGGTTCGTTCGAACCTTCGCCGCCTGCAATTCCCCGAAGGGAAACTGGCCATTTCTCGTTCAGCTAAAGTGGTCGGGGAGAGAGCCGGCCGTCGCTCAGCATCAGCTTCACCGTGGCGGTGTTGGTGGCCAGCAGCGCTAGCTACTGGCCTGCGGCCCCGTTCATGACAGCCTGAACCCGCAAGCGAGGAAACACCTCCTCGAGCGGCTTCGTGTCGGGCAGCACATACACATAGCCGCCCTTTTTTCGGAAAAGCGGGCTCAGGAGGCGGCTATAGAAGACCTTGGGCACGTTGATGCACCCGAAGGTGATACGATTGTCGTCCGACGTCGGAGACAGCATCCGCTCACGCCGCTTTTCTTTGGCGCCGACGTCCTTCGGGATCGGGTGGAGCGCCACCGACGTGGCATAATCCACCCAGAGCACCCGCTGCCCTCGCACCGGCATTCCGAACTTCGCGAGAAAGCGCCCCGCCGGCGTGGTCTTCTCGGCCGGACCGAGATCGGCCAACTTCTTGCTGCCGACGCCGGGACTGGCCTGATCGCCGACGGCGATGCCGATCAGCACCGGCACCGCGCCGAGCGGCTTCCCTCTCGGATCGAACAGGAACAGGGCAGCATTCGGCTTGTCGATGACAGCCCAGGGCAGCGAATTATTGTCCTTCGACGTGGCGACCCACTCTGCCACGCGCTTTGCGGTTTCCGAAGGGACGATCGCCGGCTCGATTCCGCCGCTTGCCGGTTGCGCATTCATGGGTTTGGACGGGCGCGCGCCCGCCACAGCCGGAACGATCAGCGCGAGGCAGGCCAGCACCCGCAAGACATGGATCATCTGCTCGAAGCACTCAAAAGGAGTCGGCCGCCCCGCCTAGGGACGACCGACACAGGAAGACGGTCTAATTAATATGTGTTGCCGTGCGCGATCAATGGCGCGGCCGCTTGGCGCGCTTCTGCTCCTGCGCTGTCAACCGCTGCTCGACGCCATCGACCCGGCCGCTGAGCTGATCGAGCCGTTGGCTGTTATTCTGCGCCTGCCCGGACGCGGCTTGCGCCGCCGCCAGCGCCGATTTGGCTGTTCCATCGGTCTCCTGCAATTTAGTCTCGAGCGCGCTCACTCGCTGGCTCACCGGTTCGATCTGTTCACGCACGTACGATTTGGTCGCGCAGCCACCGAGGGCGAGGGCGCCGGCCAAAGTCGTCACAGCAAGCACGGATTTCGAGGGAAAAGCAGACATCAGATTCCTCCCAATGGTTAACCATCGTTAACCAACTGGAACAACCGCCGAGCGGTGAAGTTCCCACGATCCGGATTTTGTTCGGCTGTGCATCTTCTCCGCCCAGTGGAAGACTGGCGCTAAAAGGGCCTGATTCTCGGGCACTTCACCGCAAGAGCAGGCCTGCGCGCTCGCTACTTCCCTGAGTCACGTGCCCGCGCAGGTCCGAACGGATCTGTTGGAATATCATGGGAATGGGCTTTCCTGCCCACTGCGGTCGCGGGCTTTGCCCGCTGGTCATCGACACAATTTCTTAGCTCGGCTACCGCGGCGCCGCCTCCATCGAGGCTCAGCCGCTCGACTGGCACGTCGCCGAGTGAGATGTGAAGAGTCTTGGATGCAGCGAAGTCGGACGGGAATTTCGCTCCGAAGCTCGTGACGAACCCCTGTTTCCCTTCCGATACCATGCCGACGGCAAAGTGTGCGGGATAGCTGCTGTTGGAGAGGCGAAAATTCAACTTCAGCCGATCCTTGGGTTTGATCGACCAGTTCGCGTTAAGAACCGAAAGACGGTTTGTGCCGTCTATATTGAGGCCGAGGAGAAGTGTCGTTCCCCCCTTCCGGTCATATTCTCGAGTCAGGAAGCAGCCTTTTCCATCTTTGCTTGCCGCCACCGTCCAACCGCCGACGTTGCGCAACGCATAGTCGTGGGCGGACACATGATCGCTCGCAGAGAGCCTGGTGGCGCAAATCAATGCCAAGAACACCGGTCGCACGGTTGCCCGAAGCCAAACCCGAACGATGGGGTCAGCGGACTTGATCGGTCGTTGCGGCGTTACCATGAGCATGTTTCTCCGCGGCGATCTTAACCGGCAGCGCCACTGTTGGCCACGACCGCAGTCTGGTCGATCTCGGATGGGTTTTGCTCGATCAGGCGAACGATAGAAGGTGGGCGCTATGCGCCGGGCGGGAAGGCGCCAATTCTCGCAGTTCAGCAACTCGACCGACGATCTAGTAAGCTGCCAACTGTTCGTGCTCGTCGGACAGCAAATCGACGGCGTGCTTGAAACCTCCAGACCCTGCTGAATCGCAAGTGCTGATCCAAGGCTGTTTTTTTGAGGCGGCCCTGGAAGGTCAGAATCTTCGCGACGATCGGTGGGAGGGGTACCTCC
>OUNM010737187.1_pt1 | contig 10107 bp, 9 predicted proteins | sample 1769961 | NCBI WGS metagenome assembly OUNM01 (sample SAMEA3914820, study PRJEB12502) | metagenome | biome: forest; material: soil | place: USA | collected 2012-03-12 | depth 0.3 m
AATGCGGGCGTCGCGGAATCCGCGCCTTTCCTCAAGACCGATGCGGCAATGTTCGGCCGTCTGTTCGATGTGAACGTGATGGGCGTGGTCAACGCCTTCCAGGCGGTGCTTGCGCCCATGCTCGAAAAGCGCGACGGCCGGCTGATCGCGGTCGCTTCAACCGCCGGTCTCAAGGGCTATCCTTACGTTTCCGGCTACACCGCCACCAAACACGCGGTTGTCGGGCTGGTGCGCGCGCTTGCCGCCGAGACGGCCAAATCAGGCGTCACCGTGAACGCCGTCTGCCCCGGCTTCACCGATACCGAGATCGTGCGCGACAGCGTGGCGCGTATTGTCGCCAAAACCGGCCGCAGCCGCGAAGAAGCATTGGCGGATCTCGTGAAGCACAATCCACAAGGGCGACTGGTTGCGCCGGAAGAAGTGGCCGATGCCGTCGTCTGGCTTTGTGGCGTGGGTGCAGGCGCGATCACCGGCCAGGCCATAGCCGTTGCCGGCGGGGAGGTTTGATCACATGGATTCCACCATCCCCCTCGACATGGAAGCCAAGGCGCTCGAAGCGCCGGAGGATCACGGCGCTGATCTGCGCCTCTGGCTGCGGCTCCTCACCACCACGACGCTGATCGAAAGCGAAATCCGCCGCCGCCTGCGCGACAATTTCGATTCCACCTTGCCGCGTTTCGACCTGATGGCGCAGCTCGATCGCGCGCCGGAAGGCATGACCCTCTCCGACTTGTCGAAGCGGATGATGGTCTCCAACGGCAATCTCACCGGCCTTGTCGACCGGCTGATCGCCTCCAGCCACATCGTACGCCGCGTGTCTGATTCTGATCGTCGCTCCTCCGTGATCAGTCTCACCGAAGCGGGTCGCCAGGCCTTTCGCGCGATGGCGGCGGATCATGAGAATTGGATTTCGTCGCTCTTCGGCGGGCTGAACCAGAAGGAACATGCGGAATTGATGCGCCTGCTCGGCCGGGCCAAAGCTTCCGCCCGCCGCGAGATTGAGGGAGATAAGGCATGACCAGCGCCAACCCCGTCACTTTGCCGGTTTCGCATTACGCGGCCGAGCATGTGAAGTTCACCGCGGAAGCCAGCGTGATCACCATCACGCTCAACCGGCCGGAGCGCAAGAACCCGCTGACCTTCGAGAGCTACCGCGAGCTCTGCAACATTTTTCATGCGCTGAGGCTCGACGATACCGCCAAGGCGGTGATCATCGTCGGTGCGGGCGGCAATTTCTCCTCCGGCGGCGATGTGTTCGAGATCATCGGCCCGCTGGTCGCGATGAACACCAAGGACCTGACCGCCTTCACCCGAATGACCGGTGAACTGGTCAAAGCCATGCGCGCTTGTCCGCAGCCGATCATCGCGGCGGTGGATGGCATTTGCGCCGGCGCGGGCGCGATCATCGCGATGGCGGTGGACTACCGGATCGCGACGCCGAAGGCCAAGGTCGGTTTTCTCTTCAACAAGGTCGGGCTTGGCGGCTGCGACATGGGCGCCTGCGCGATCCTGCCGCGGATCATCGGCCAGGGGCGCGCCTCGGAACTGCTCTTCACCGGCCGCTTCATGACGGCCGAAGAAGGGGAACGTTGGGGCTTCTTCAATCGCTTGCTGCCCGCGGAAGAGCTGCTGGGTGCGGCGGAAGACTTCGCCCGCGAGATCGCCGCCGGTCCGACCTTCGGTCACACCCTGACCAAGCGCATGCTGGCGATGGAATGGTCGATGTCGGTCGATGAGGCAATCGAGGCCGAAGCGGTCGCTCAGGCGCTCTGCATGACGACGGAAGATTTTGCCCGCGCCTATCACGCCTTCGCCGAGAAGCGGAAACCCGTCTTCGAGGGCAACTGAGATGGCGCGCGATTTCCCCCATACGCAATGGCCCTTCTTTGAGCCGCATCACGGCGAGTTCGCGCAAAAGCTCGACGCTTGGGCGGCGGAGAATGCCAAAGCGCTTATCGATCATCACGATGTCGACGGTTCCTGCCGCCGCCTCGTCAAGGCGCTCGGCGAAGCCGGTTGGCTCAAGGCGGCCGTGCTCGGCGCAACCGGTAAGCCGGATGTCCGCGCGCTCTGCCTTGCCCGCGAGACGCTCGCCCGTCATGAGGGGCTGGCCGATTTTGCCTTCGTCATGCAGGGGCTCGGCACCGGCTCGATCGCGCTGTTCGGCTCGGACGAACTCAAGGCGAAATATCTGCCGGATGTAGCGGCGGGCTGGCGCATTGCTGCCTTCGCATTGTCGGAGCCGGAAGCTGGTTCCGACGTCGCCGCGATGACGACGGTTGCCGTGGAAGACAACCAGTTCGCCACGTTGAACGGCAGGAAAACCTGGATTTCGAACGGCGGCATTGCCGATCAATATGTTGTCTTCGCCCGCAACGGCGATCGCGGCGGCCTGTCGGCTTATGTGGTCGATGCCGATACGCCGGGTTTTTCGATCGCGCGGCGCATCGACACGGTCGCGCCGCATCCGCTTGCCGAACTGCGTTTTGAGAACGCCAAGGTGCCGCTCTCGCAGCGCATCGGCAATGCGGGCGAGGGCATGAAGATCGCTCTGACAACCCTCGACGTTTTCCGCCCGAGCGTCGGCGCCGCCGCGCTCGGTATGGCGCGCCGCGCGTTTGATGAAGCGATGGCGCACGCCGCTTCGCGAAAAATATTCGGTGCGACGCTGGGTTCCTTCCAGCTCACACAGGCCGCGCTCGCCGAAATGGCGACCGAGATCGAGGCGAGTGCGCTGCTCGTCTACCGCGCGGCCTGGGCGAAGGATACGGGCGCGGCCCGCATCACGCTCGAAGCGGCGATGGCCAAGATGTTCGCAACGGAAGCGGCGCAGAAGGTTATCGACCGCGCGGTGCAGATGTTCGGCGGACGGGGCGTGGAAAGCGGCAACAAGGTGGAAGAACTCTACCGCGAAATCCGCGCGCTCAGAATCTACGAGGGAGCGACCGAGGTCCAGAAGCTGATCATTGCCAGAGAGCTGACAAAGCCCGGCAAGAATTAAGCTCAGGCATCGAGACAGGATCGGGAGAACCATGGCTGCGAGCGCGCATATTGACACTTTTGCGGCACGGAACCTGCCGCCGGCCGAGCAATGGCCGGAGATGATCTTCGATAAGGTCTATTTCGATTATCCCGAGCGCATCAACTGCGCGGCGGCCTATCTCGATACCTGGGTCGAGCGCGGCGAGGGTGATCAGCCTTGCCTGTTCAGCCCGCAGGTGACCTGGACCTATGCCGAGTTGCAGGCGCAAGTGAATCGTATCTGCAACGTGCTGGTCAACCAGCTCGGTTTCGTGCCCGGCAACCGCGTACTGCTGCGCTCCGCCAATAACCCGATGATGGTCGCGACTTACATGGCTGTGCTGAAGGCGGGCGGCGTGGTTGTCGCGACCATGCCGCTGCTGCGGGCCAAGGAAATTGCCTATCCGCTGAACAAGGCCGAGATATCGATCGCGCTTTGTGATGCTCGGCTTGCCGAGGACATGGACAAGGCAAAGGAAATGGCTCCGTGCTTGCAGCACCTTGTCTATTGGGGTGATGCCGGGCCTGACAGCCTCGAAGCGCGGATGGCCAGGGAAAGCGCGGAGTTCGTTGCGGTCGATACGGCGGCGGATGACATTTGCCTTATCGCCTTCACGTCCGGCACCACGGGCGAGCCGAAAGGCACGATGCACAACCACCGCGATATGCTGGTGGTCTGCGATGGCTATGCCAAGCACGTGCTGCGCGCCGAGCCGAGCGATCGTTTTATCGGCTCGGCTCCCTTCGCCTTCACCTTTGGCCTTGGTGCGGTGATCTTCCCGATGCGCATCGGCGGTTCCTTCGTAGTTCTGGAAAAAGCTGGCCCGGATGAACTGCCGCCCGCGATAAAACAGTTCAAGGCGACGATCGTGATGACTGCGCCGACGGCCTATCGCGCGATCCTGGGAAAACTCGATCAATACAATCTGTCATCGCTGCGTAAATGTGTTTCCGCCGGTGAGGCGTTGCCGAAGGCGACCTACGATGCCTGGTTGGCGGCGACCGGCATGAAGCTGATGGACGGGCTCGGCGGCACCGAAATGCTGCACATCTATATCTGCGCCCGCGAGGACGAAATCCGCCCAGGTTCGACCGGCAAGGCGCTGCCCGGCTACACGATCGCGATCCTCGACGATGACGGCAAGGAACTGCCGCGTGGCACACTCGGCCGGCTTGGCGTGCGCGGCCCGCTCGGTTGTCGCTATCTCGCCGATCCCCGCCAGATGAAATACGTCCAGCATGGCTGGAACGTTACCGGCGACACCTTCATCATGGATGATGATGGCTATCTCTGGTACCAGGCCCGCTCCGACGACATGATCATTTCGGCCGGTTACAATATCGCCGGACCAGAGGTGGAGAACGCGCTCCTGACACATCCGGCGGTTGCCGAATGCGGCGTGGTTGGCGCACCCGACACCGATCGCGGCTGCATCGTGAAAGCCTATGTCTTGCTGCGGCCAGGGTTTTCTGGCGATGACGCCATGCGGAAAACCTTGCAGGATCACGTCAAGGCCGAGATCGCGCCCTACAAATATCCGCGCGCCATCGACTTCGTCGAAGTGCTTCCCAAGACCCAGACCGGCAAGCTACAGCGGTTCCAGCTCCGCAATGCCGCGACAGCAGAGGCCACATGAAAGCAGATATTCTTCAACCGGCCGATTGGCCGCGCCCGGTCGGCTATGCCAACGGCATGGCGGCGTCGGGAAAAATCGTGGTGACCGGCGGCGTCGTCGGCTGGGATGCGCAAGAAAAATTTGCCGACGGTTTTGTCGCGCAGGTTCGACAGGCGCTTGAGAACATCAAGGCGATCCTGGCGGAAGCCGGCGCGGCGCCGGAAAATCTCGTAAGGCTCACCTGGTACGTGGTCGACATGCAGGAATACCGCGACAGCCGCTCCGCCCTTGGCCGCGCCTATCGCGAGGTTTTTGGAACGGCCTTTCCAGCAATGGCGCTCGTACAGGTGGTCGGTCTGGTGGAACCGGCCGCGCGAGTGGAAATCGAGGCGACGGCGGTGGTGCCGACCTAGGTCCATTTGGGTCGATGAGGCGATTTAGTGAGAAACATTCAGAAACAATAAAAAACTCATATACATAGAATACCAGTTCAAAAATGTACTTTTTTCGGTTAGTCGATCTTGCCGGCAGGAGAACCGGCGTCAAATCGGCTGCGCCTAATCATGATGCGTGTGCAACTACTGGACCGTTTGCGCAACTGGCCCGGCCGACGGACTGCCAACGATTCCTTGAAGCGGCTGCGCCGCTCGGCGCTCGATCTTCTCCCGTCGGCTTGTCTGTCGCAATGCAGCCGCGTCATCACCGAGGCTCACCCGTCGTGCCGCTGGGAGGCGATCGCGCCGGATTGCCTGTCATCGATCATCGACCGTGTTGCGCATGACCGTCCAAGTCGAGCCGAAAGCCTGCGCGTCTTCGAAGGCAATCTCGTCATCGATCCTTATTCGACCCTGCTTCTGGCGGACGGCCAAATCCTGTGGGGATCGAAGGATTCGATCGGCCGGGAACGCGAGCCTTTCCTAAGCAGCCTGCTCCGCAAACCGAAGCGGGTATTCGAAGAGGTGATCAGTCTTCGCGGGCTGTTCGAGAACAACTACTTCCACTTCTTCTACGACACGCTCGTCAAACTGATGCTCTGCGAGCAGCATCTGGCCCCGGATGTGCCGGTCATCGTTTCCGAAACACTTTTCCGGCAGCCATTCTTCGCTGACTGCCTGAAAATGGGGGTTTTCGGCAGCCGACCGATCTGCACTCAGGGAAGTCACGAGCTTATCGGGGCGCGACGCATCTATGTGCCTTCGCCTGCCGAACCCGACCCCGAACATCTTCGAACCATGGCGCAACGGTTCGGCGCCGACCGGCTACCGAAGGGGCCCGAACTCAAGCTTTATGTGGCTCGAGGAAAGAAGGCGGTCAACAAGCGGCGTCTGCGCAACGAAGGCGAATTGTATCAGGAGCTGGAAAAGCGCGGCTTCCGCTTCTTCGACGCGCAGGAACATGATCTGCCGACACAGATCGCTACATTTGCGCGGGCAAACTTCATCATTGCGCCCCATGGTGCGGGGCTGACCAATGTCATCTGGCGGCAGGACGCGCCGCTGACCGTGGTCGAGCTGGTCAATCCGTCCATGCACACGCTCGACATGGCCTATCTCAGCGCCACGCTTGGCCACCGCCATCATATGGTGGACAACCTCGGCGACCGGGGCGAACCGTTGCGCAGCTCCGCCATGGCCGATATCGACCCTGTTCTCAGTATGGTCGACGCCGAGCTTTCCCAGTAATCTGATTTCGGCTGAATGCGCGTTTGCGCACAGCGCGCGACCGTTTTCGGAAATGGGTTGCCATGATGGCTGGCCCACGCTGATCTCTGCCATTGATTTTATGGCGCTACGAACCAAGCTCCGATGCAGCGCGTCAGCCGGAGCCTAGCCCACGTGATACCGTTTTCCGTTCTCGACCTTTCGCCGATCATCGAAGGCGGTGACGCGGCGCTTGCCTTCCGCAATTCCCTTGATCTGGCGCAGCATGCCGAGAAATGGGGTTTCAACCGCTACTGGCTCGCCGAGCATCACAACATGCCGGGCATCGCAAGCGCGGCGACGGCCGTGGTGATCGCCCATGTCGCGGCTGGCACGAAGACGATTCGCGTCGGTTCCGGCGGCATCATGCTGCCGAACCATTCGCCGCTGGTGATCGCAGAGCAGTTCGGCACGCTTGAATCGCTGTTTCCCGGCCGTATCGATCTCGGTCTTGGCCGCGCGCCCGGCACCGACCAGCGTACTGCGCGGGCGCTCCGCCGTGGCTTGCAGAGCGACGAACAATTTCCCCGGGACGTGCTGGAACTCCAGGCGCTGCTGGCGCCACTGGAGCCCGATCAGATCGTGCGCGCAGTGCCCGGCGCCGGGTTGCAGGTACCCATCTGGCTGCTCGGCTCCAGCATGTTCAGCGCCGAGCTCGCCGCCGTGCTCGGCTTGCCTTTCGCGTTCGCGGCGCATTTTGCGCCGGATTATCTGATGCATGCCCTGTCGATCTATCGGCAGAAATTCAAACCGTCCGAACAGCTCGAAAAGCCTTACGCCATGGTCGGCATCAGCGCTTTCGCGGCAGAGACGGATCGGGAGGCTGAAAGGCTCTTCACCTCGCAGCAGCAGCAATTCCTCAACCTGCGCCGCGGCACGCCCGGCCCCTTGCCGCCGCCGCGCGACACGATGGAAGACTTCTGGTCGCCCATGGAGAAGGCCAATGTCGAGCGCCAGCTCGCTTTCGCCATGGTCGGCTCCCGCGCAACGGTGCGCACGAAGCTGGAGCAGGTGATGGCGAACACGCAAGCCGATGAATTGATCATCGCGGGGCAGATTTTCGACCATCAGGCGCGGCTGCAGTCGTTCGAGATGGTGGCGGATATTCACGGTGAGTTGGCCGGACGCTCGAAAGTCAGCGCGGCGTAGACGACGCGTGTCCCGGGCTTGACCCGGAACCCATAAACGCGACCTCGTCGGAGGATATGGGTCCCGCATCAAGTGCGGGACACGAACGCGTCGCTCTGCCACCCTCATTCCCAGTTGTCTGACAACCTGACCTCCGATAGGCTCCCTCCCAAGCCGAAGCGCGCTCCGCAATATTGCTGACGGGGCGACGCCAGAACGGCAATCTCGGGAGGAAGCATGTCATCCAATTTCACGCGCCGTGGTGTTCTGGCGGGGCTGGCATCGTTGCCGGCGTTCAATGCGCTGGCCCAGAGCGTTCCGCTGCCCTCGTCGCCCGTTGCGCTCAACATCATCGATGTCGCCGGCAACCTGCAGCTTACGCAGGCGGGCATCGATCTCTTCGCCAAGCAGAACCCGAAACTCGTCTCCCGGATCAACTATTCGCGCGCGCCTTCGCCCGAACTGCCGGCGAAGCTCAAGGCGCAGCAGGAGGCCAATCGTGTCGATATCGATCTGGTGCTGACGGGGCCCGGCGCCATGTCGGATGGTATTCAGCAAGGCCTCTGGATCGACGTCTGGAAGAGCCATGCCGATCTGCTGCCGAAGGCGGAGGAGACCTATCACGACGCCGCATTGATGATGCAGAAGAACTTCGGCCAGGAATACGGCGCGGCAGTCGTCTATTCGCCATCCGGCCCGCTGTTCGAATATATGCCGGCCAAGGTGAAGACGGTTCCGAAGACGGCCGCCGACCTGCTCGCCTGGGCCAAGGCAAACCCTAACCGCTTCAGTTATGCCCGGCCTTACAATTCAGGCCCCGGTTGGACCTTTCTGATGGCGATTCCCTACATCCTCGGCGACAAGGACCCGAAGGACCCGACCAATGGCTGGGACAAGACGTGGAGCTGGCTGAAAGAACTCGGCACCGCGATCGAGTATTACCCGAGCGGCACCGGCCAGACGATGAAGGAACTCGGCGACGGCACACGGGACATGATCGTCTCGACCTGCGGTTGGGACATCAATCCGCGCGTGCTCGGCATCGTGCCGAAGGAAGCGGAAATCTTCGCGCTCGAAGGCACGCATTGGGTGCCGGACACCCAGTTCATGTGCGTGCCCAAGGGCATTTCCAAGGACAAGCTGGCCGTGGTGCTGGCGCTGATGTCTTTCATGCTCAAGCCCGAGCAGCAGGCTTTCACCTACGACAAGGGCTATTTCTACCCCGGCCCTGCCGCGAAGAACGTGCCGCTTTCCATGGCGCCGGAAGAGAGCCGTCAGGTCATCAAGGATTTCGGCCGTCCGATCTATGACGACCTCATCAAGAATATGCCGGTCGAGACGCCGCTGACGCCTGAAAAGCTGGTCATCGCCTTCCGCCGCTGGGATCAGGAGATCGGTGCTGCCCGCAAACAGTAAGCTCCGTTTCGCGGTGATCGGCCCCGATCACCGCCACGTCTACCATCTGGTGGGCGAAATGCTGGCTGCCGGCGCGGAATGCGCCGGTTGCGATCCCACGACCAGCGACCCCAAGGTGCTCGAAGGCCTGCGTGAGCGCTTTCCGCAGCTTGCCATGGTCGAGCGACAGGAACTGCTCGAAGACCCGACGATCGACATCGTCTGCATCGCCGCCATTCCCTGTGATCGGGCCGGGCTGGCGGTGCAGGCCATGCGCGCCGGCAAGGACGTGATGGTCGACAAGCCCGGCATCTGCTCCTTCGCCGATCTCGAGGCGGTGCAGGTTGCGGTGAGGGAAACGGGACGGATTTTCTCGATCTGCTTCTCCGAGCGTTTCGTCGTGCCGAGCACGATTGTGGCGAAGAAGCTGATCGAGGATGGCGCGATCGGCCGTGTGGTCCAGACGGCGGGCTTTGGCCCGCACCGGCTGAACCGGGCTATCCGGCCGGGCTGGTTTTTCGATACGAAAAACTTCGGAGGCATTCTTGTCGATATAGCCTCGCACCAGATCGACCAGTTCCTGCATTTCACTGGCTCGACCGATGCGACGATTGCAGCGAGCAGCGTCGGCCTCGTCGGCCATACCGATCTGACGCGTTTCGAGGATTACGGCGATATCCTGCTGCGTTCGGAGCGCGCCAGTGGTTTCATCCGTGTGGACTGGTTCACAGCCGATGGGCTTTCGACCTGGGGCGATGGCCGCCTGACCATCCTCGGCACTGAAGGAACGATCGAGCTCAGGAAATATGTCGACATCGCCGGCCGTCCGGGAACCGATCATCTTTTTCTGGTCGACGGTAAAGGCACGCGCCATATCGACGCCTCGAAGGAGCCGCTGACCTATTTCCGCAATTTCCTCGCCGATGTCCGCGACCGTACCGAGACTGCGATGGCGCAGGCACATGTCTTCGAGGTGACCCGGCTCGCGCTGGAAGCGCAGGCGGGTGCGACGAGATTGAGCGCGCCGCCAGCCGCGTCCCGGACTTGATCCGGGACCCATAGCCTCCCAGGCGTCACGTTTATGGGCCCCGGATCAAGTCCAGGGCACGAGCGAAGTGCTTTATGAATGCAGGATATCAAGGATTCCCCATGAAACGCATCCGCCTCGCCATCATTGGCCTCGGTCCCGCTTCACTGCCGCATTCCAAAAGCCTGCTCGATCTCGCCGACCGCGCCGAGGTTCTCCA
>OUNM011169447.1_pt1 | contig 10107 bp, 6 predicted proteins | sample 1769961 | NCBI WGS metagenome assembly OUNM01 (sample SAMEA3914820, study PRJEB12502) | metagenome | biome: forest; material: soil | place: USA | collected 2012-03-12 | depth 0.3 m
GCTCACCTCCGCCAGCTTCATTCCCATCACCGCCAATGGCTATACCGCCACGGGCCAGACGATCAGCCTCGCCCTGGGCTACGCGCCCGTGCCCGGGGCAAGCCTGATGATCGTCAACAACACCGGCACGCCGTTCATCAACGGCACCTTTGACAATCTCGCGCAAGGCCAGCTGGTGACCTTAAGCTTCAATGGCACGAACTATCGGTACGTGGCCAATTATTATGGCGGCACCGGCAACGACCTGGTGCTTCAATGCGCGGACACCCGCGTTGTCACCTGAGGCGATGCCCAAAACGACCCGTCCAGGGTGGTGCCGGTGGCGGTGGACCAAACAGGTGTGCTCGCTGGCAAGACGGTAATCGCTGCATCGGCTGGCGCTTATCACAGCCTCGTCCTGTGCTCCGATGGCACGCTGGCGGCCTGGGGGACAAACGACAATGGCCAGCTCGGAAACGGCAGCAAGGTCACCAGCACTGTTCCGGTGCGGGTGACCAGCACCGGTGCGCTGGCCGGCAAGACCGTGGTGGCGATAAGCGCCAGCACTTGGGGCTCCACGGCGCTGTGCTCGGACGGCACGGTATGCCAGTGGGGCGATGGTGCAGGCCTGACCCCGACCGCTGTCAGCCCGGTGGGCGCGCTCGCCGGCAAGACGGTCGTCGCCATTGCCTCCGGCTTTGAGCGCACTCTGGCGCTGTGCTCCGACGGCACGGTGGCTGCCTGGGGCGAGGGCCTGCTGGGCAATGGCGTCAACACGCCCTTCTATACTTCCACCCCCGTGGCGGTGGACACCACCGGCGTGCTCAAAGGCAAAACGGTCACCGCCATCGCGGCAGGCATTTCTCACAACCTGGCGCTATGCTCTGACGGCACGCTGACGGCCTGGGGCTACAATGCAGATTCACAGGTTGGCGCGATAGGCGGCCCTGTGACGATTGCCGGCGAGTTGGGCAACGACAGCCGGGCGCCTTACAGCATGGTGCCCGTAGTGGTCTCCACGCGGCAGGCGGGCAGCAGCGCGCCTGGGCCCTTGTACCACCGCCGCACGACGTTCATCGCCGCCGGCCAGGACTTTAGCGAAGCCCTGTGCTCCGACGGCACGCTGGCAGCCTGGGGCAACAGCACTGAGAACAGGTTTGGCAACAACTACCGGCTGCCCTACGGCTATGCGCCGGTGGCCGTGGGCATGCCAGGGGCGCTTGCGGGCCGCACGCCCGTGACCCTCTCCTGCAGCAGCCAGTCCAGCGCCGTGCTGTGCTCCGACGGCAACATTGTCACCTGGGGAACCGGCATTTTTGGCGTCCTGGGCAATGGCTCCACCAAGGATACCACCGCTCCGGTGCTGGTGAGCACTGCCTCCCTCGCCACGGGCGAGCGCTTTGCCAGTGCCACCTCTGGCCCGGATTCCGTGCATGTCATCGCCACCGTGGCCGTTATTCCCGCAAAAACGGAGCCGGCCACGCTCATCACCAGCACCACCGCCACCCTCAATGGTCTGCTGAACCCCAATGGCGGCTCGCTCCTCGTCTCCTTCGATTACGGCACCTCCACGGCCTACGGATTCAATGTGCAGACCACGGTGCCCGTCACTGGCAGCCTCGGCTCACCTTCCTCCATGGCCATCACCGGCCTGGCACCGGGCACCACCTATCACTTCCGCGTCAATGGCAGCCCTGTCACGCATCTCATCAGTGGCACTCCCGTCGGTGGGACCCCCATCAATGGAAGTGACCTGACCTTCACCACCCTGCCGGCCGTTGCCACCGGCCCGGCCTCCCAGTTGGTGGAGGCCGGCGGCCCGGTGACACTGGAAGTGGCCGCGCCGGGTGATTCGCTGACCTGGCAGTGGTACCGAAACAATGCTGCGCTCCCTCATGCCACGAGCGGCGGGTACCATCTCGCCGCCGCCACCACGGCGCAGGCTGGCACATACACCGTCAAGGTGGGCAATGCCGTCGGCCACGTAACCAGCGCGCCCGCCAGCCTGGGGGTGGTGGACACCGCGCCTGCTTCCGTGGCCGTTGTTTCTGGCAGCACGCTCACCCTCACCGCCACCGCCGCCGGGCCGGGCATCTCCTTCCAATGGTTCAAGAACGGCCTGGCGCTCAGCGACGGTCCCAACCCGCTCAATGCGGTCAGCACCATCGCGGGGGCAACGACAAGCAGGCTTAGCATCACCCACACCATCGCTGCCGATGCCGGGGGGTACACCTGCGGGGTGACGATGCCGGATCCGCAGCATGCGGGTTCACCTCTCACGCTCTCCAGCGGCCTGTTCACCGTCAGCATCACCCTCAAACCGGTTCTCGGCACCTTCACCCCCGGTCCCTGGATCGTGGGCGGCACGGTCAGTGACACGGTGCCCTCGCAGAGCACGCCTGCCGTGTTTACCCTCACTGGTGCTCCCGCCGGCGTGACCATTGATTCCTACGGCCGGTTGCATGGCAAGCCCACGGTGGCCATCGCCGTGGCCACCACGTATCACCTCGTCATCACCTGCAGAAATGCCGCTGGCTTCAGCTCCGTGACTGCAATCGTGGTGGTGAACCCGCTGCCGGCGGGAGTCGCTGGCACGTTCAACGGGCTGGTGAACCGCGACGACGCTGTTACCGGCGGCCATGGCGGCACGCTGAGCGTCACTTCATTGAGCAACGCCGTCTTTACTGGCAGGCTCGTGCTTGGCACCGTGAGCTATTCCTTCACCGCCCAGCATCTCGACACTGCGATGGGTGCGAACCCCTCGGCCACGGTGGTGATCCCTGGCACTACGCTGTTCAACAGCCTGACATTGAGGTTCACCATTGATCCCGCAACTGGCAGCCTCACCGGCGCTGTTTCCAGGAGCGCTGCAGCCCCGGTCAGCCTGACCGCCTGGCGCAACTCGTGGAACGCCACCTCCGCCAGATGCCCTTATGCCGCGGTCTATAACAACGAGCTGGTGCTCGATCCCGCTCTTGCCGGCACCGCCAGCAAGCCCGCCAACATCATTTACCCGCAGGGCACCGGGTTTGGTGTGCTCTCCCTCACCACCGCCGGCCTGGCCACCTGGAGCGGCCACATGGCCGATGGCACCACCACCACCGCCAGCACGACGGTGGGGCCGCATGGCGAGGTGCCGCTGCACTTCCTGCTCTATGCGGGCACCGGCTCCGCCCATGGCTGGGTGCAGGCCAGCGGCTCCGGGGCCGCGCTGCTGCTGGACAGCGCCGGCACCTTTGACTGGCTCAAGAACCCGCAGACCGGCAGCACGCTCAGCTACAAGGGCGGCTTCCCCTTGCACAACCTCACCGTCGCGGGCGCGCCGTATGTGAAGCCTACGTCCGCCAAGCCGCTTGTTCTCGGCATTCCAGTGGTGAGTTCAGGTCCCAACACCAGCCTCGATTTCAGCGAAGGCGGCCTCATCGCGCTCACCTATGCCGGGCCGCCGTCGGTCAGCATCGCCGGTGCCGCCGGTTTTAGTAACCTGATCGACAATGCCAACGTGCGCATCACCGGCACCGCCGCGGCCAACAGCGTGGCGCCGCCGGCACCCAATCCCGCCAGCATCAAGGTGGTGGTGAACGCCGCCACCGGTGCCTTCAGCGGCAGCTTCACCCTGCATGGCGACCAGGACCCCACCAAGGCCGCCCCGTCGCTGGTCATCAACCGCACCGCCAGCTTCTCCGGCTTGTGCATCACCCGGCTCAATGGAACGCCCGCCGTGAACTCGGGCCCGGGGTACTTTCTGCTCAGCGAGCTGCAGCCATATAAGGGAGCCGTCATCACTGCCGCGCCCGTGCTTTCCGGCAAGGTCGTGCTGCGGCAGGCGCAGTAGGTCTGCCGGCCGTTGTGTGATAACTCATCTCACACCTTCGCCGCCCGGCGGTACACGCTGTCCACCACGTTGCGCACGTACTGCTCGTCGCTGAGGCCGTACTCCGCCTCGTCGGGGAATTTCACCTTGGTGCGGAAGCTGGCGGCCATGGTTTCGAACAGGCGCACGGTGGCATCGGGCTCCAGCTCATCACGGCGCACCAGGGCGGCGAGGGCAAGCTGGGCTTCATCGGGTGTCACCTTCTGGCGCAGGCGCGCCTCCAGGTGCGGGTGCTGGCGGAAGCTGTTGTACTTGCCGCCCATCACGCCCTCGATGTCCGGCGGCACGGTCAGCACGGTGCGCACCACCACGGTGCCGGCGGCGAGGTCGCCCACGCGCTGACTGCGCGGGCTGAGGGCGCAGAAGATGCCGCCCAGGGCGAAGAACATGGGCTGCATGTCAATGATGCGCAGCAGGTTGCGGATGATCACCTGGCTCGGCCGCAGCCGCAGGCCGCGCTCGTCCATCACCCGGATCTTCATCACCTTTTTGCCGATGGTCTGGCCGTTGAGCAGCAGCTCGCTGATGGAGCCGTAGCCGAAGAACAGGATGAACTGGCCCAGCACCATCATGGCGGTGCCACTGTCGGAGAACACCACTCGCACTGCCGTGAAGGCGATGTTGACGATCTGGTTGATCGCCATCATCGCCGCCAGGTCGATCATGAACGCGATGGCGCGGGTGACCGGCCCGGCCAGCGGCAGGGAAAAGGTCACGCCCTCCGGCGTGGAGATGTGCAGCAGGGCCGTGCGTTCGGAGATCGGACTCATTTCGCAGCCCTCCGTTTTTCATCTTCACGGCCGCAGAACAGGAAGAAGCTGAACAGCAGCACCAGCTCCACGCTGCCGAAGGTGATCTTCACCCAGTAGGGCAAAACGGGCGCATGATACTGGGAGAAAAAGGCCTCCACGATGCCCGCCCACACCAGCATCAGCGCCACGCCGCCAATCAGGGTGGCGAGATCTCCGACAATGGCGCGCAGCCGCATCCGTAATCCCTCATGCGTGCCCCAGCCGATCAGTGCACGGGCCAGGACAAAGCCCGCCTGGCCGCCGATGAGGATCGCCGGAATTTCAAAGGAACCATGCGGCAGCAGCCAGCCGAGAAGGAACACCGTCTGCCCGTCGAGCATGTAGTCCAGGCACACCGCGCCGAGGATCACGCCATTGTAAAACAGCAGCACCACCGTGCCAATGCCCCAGGTGAGGCCATAGGCCATTGCCTGGATGCTGACACCGATGTTGTTCGCCATCAGGCTGGCCGAAAACGTCGTCTTGTGCTCCTCGAACAGTCCGAGCTTGGACTTGTCCATGGTCTCCTCGCGGGCCACGCGCTCACTGGGGGTTTGATGCGCCACATGTGGGAAAGGCGAGAGCGCGATCTGCCTCCCATCGGGATCGGCCAGCAGCAGCACGCAGCCCACCAGCATGCCCACAACGGTAAGCGCGGAGGAAAGGTAAAAGGCCCAGGCCTGGCGGCGGAACGTCTGCGGAAAAAGGTGCAGGAACCAGTGCAGCGGCTGGAAGCGGCTCACGTAAGCCTGGGCGCTGTGGATTTCCGCATAGCCGCGGGCCACGAGGGCCTCCAGATAGGCGCGCAGCTCCGGCTCGGCGTTCGCCTGTCCCACGCGATCCAGGTCGGAGCAGGCGCGCTGGAAAAGCACCAGCACACGGCGGCTTTCTTCCACCTCGGCAAGGTCCAGGCGGCCGCTCTCGATCTGTTCGAGCGCCCTCTCCAGCTCGTTCCAGAAGGGGCGCTCCTTTTCCACAAAGCGTGCGAGGTCGATGATCATAGGAGCTGTCTCTTCTTCACATTCAGGTACTCGCTCACCACGCTGGCGATCAGGTTTTCCTGAAGGCTGGAAGTGAGGTGCACGCCCCGCTGCTTCAGGTCGCGCACGGCGGCCTGCAGGTCCGCCCACATCAGGTGGCCGGCCAGCCTGCCATAGAGTTCATCGGCATCGCTGATGCTGTCGTGGCGGTGGAACAAAGGCTGGAACTCCTGCGAGCCCAGCACATGCACCAGCACCACGTGGCGGCGCGCGGCCTGCTGCACCGCCTCGATGAAGGATTCGGAAAGCCAGGGCTCGCCCAGGTCCGTGAGCACGATGAGCAGCGAGCGGTGGCGCAGGCGGTTGCCAATGTTGATGAACAGCTCATTGAAGTCCGGGCTCACGATGCGCGGCTCCAGGGTGTAGAGCGCATCGCGGCAGGCGTTGTAATGCGACAGGCCGCTGCCGGCGGAAATGACCTTGTGCACCTGGTCGCTGAAAGTGATGAGGCCGAAGCGGTCGCCCTGCTGCTCGGCCGCCAGCGCAAGGATCAGCGCCGCCTGGATGAAGCGCTCGCACTGCGTGCGCGGAGCAAAGCGGTCCGCCTCGCTGCCTTTGTCCGCGGGGAGTTCCAGAGGCCGGGCGCTGCGCCGGGAGACGTCCAGGATCACATGAATCTCCTGCGTGCGCTCAATCTGGTGGATCATCGTCACCGGGAAGCGGCGCTTGGCCGTGCCCTTCCAGTAGATGTCGCCAAAGCTGTCGCCTGGGATGTAGCTGCGCAGCTGCTCGAACTCACGGCCCTTGCCAAGCTGGCGCACCTGGTGGATGCCCATCGCGCCTTTGCGGAAGAACAGCGGCGCCAGCACATTGCGCTCGCGGCTCAGATCTGGATACACCCGCACCTCGCAGCGGCAGGGCAGGGTGCGGCGCATGTCCCACAGTCCCAGGTGCGAAGTGATCTCCAGATGGCAGAGCGAGACGACAAAGCGGCCACGCTCCAGCGCCAGCACCTTCCACAACGGGCGGCCCGGATTGCCATCCGCCACCACGATGTTTGGCACCACCGGCGAATCCGGCTCCAGCTCACGCGGGATGGAGAGGCCCACGCGCAGCTTCTTGTGGCGGCCGGGCACTGGAAGGATCGCGCCCATCAGGTCGAAGGTCTTGCCCTTGCTGGTGCGCACCATGGGCGGCAGATCCAGGCCAAGCCCGTCCAGGCGGCTGAAGGACCCGACCGCATCCAGGGCCGCAAAGGCAAGCAGCACCGCGCCGCCCACAAAGAGCAGCTCGGCGGGAGCACCAGCCATGCCCAGCACCAGCCAGGCTGGCATGATCACCAGCGCGACGAGCCAGAGCAGGCGTTTGGAAGGGACGAACGACATTGGAGGGTTAGCGCGGCACCGGCACCTGGTCGAGAACGCGGCCGATGAGTTCCTTCACCGTCAGGCCCTCAATCTCATATTCCGGGCGCAGCACCAGGCGGTGGCCCAGCACAGGCTCGGCAAGGGCGCGGACATCATCAGGCGAGACAAAGTCGCGCTGGTCCAGCACCGCCAGCGCGCGGCTGGCCACCACCAGGGACATCGTTGCACGCGGCCCAGCGCCCACCAGCACTGCTTCGTTTTCGCGCGTGGCCCGCACTACGTCCACCACGTAGCTGATCAGTTCATCGCGCACCGTCACCAGGCCGAGCGCGGCCTGCATGGCGCTGATCTGCTCCGCGGTGATCACCGGCTTCACCGCGCCGGATTGCAGCACAGCCTCGGGCGCTTCCCGGCCCAGCAAGCGGCCTGCCAGCACCACTTCCTCATCGCGGGAAGGATAGTCCACCTTTACCTTGAACATGAAGCGGTCCTTCTGCGCTTCCGGCAGCGGATAGGTGCCCTCGTATTCCACCGGGTTCTGCGTGGCGAAGACCGTGAAGGCATCCGGCAGCGCGTGGGTCTCATTATCGATGGACACCTGGCGCTCCTGCATCGCCTGCAGCAGCGCGGACTGAGTCTTGGCCGGGGCACGGTTGATTTCGTCCGCCAGCAGGAAGCTGGTGAAGACCGGGCCCTTCACCAGCTTGAACTCGTTTTCCTTCAGGCTGAAGACGCTGGTGCCGGTGATGTCCGCCGGCATCAGGTCGGGCGTGAACTGGATGCGGCCGAAGTCCGTGCCCAGCACCTGTGCCAGGGTGCGCACGAGCAGCGTCTTGCCCACGCCGGGCACGCCTTCGATGAGCACATGGTTGCGGGTAAAGATGGCGATGAGCGCATGATCGATCACGGACTGCTGGCCGATGATCACCTTGGCAATCTCCGCGCGGGCGGCCGCGAGCGTTTGTTTCAGTTCGTCGAGGTTGGGCGTCATGGATGGGAGGGCGGAGTTGGGGACTGGGAACGGGTGGAACCGGGGCCGGAGGGATGTAGGGCGTTGCGGATCTCGCCGTAGGCCTGGGGTGCGTTTTTGGCTCCTTTAAATGAGTCAAGAACTTCCCGGGCGCGGGCGCGGCGTACGGCGGGCACGGCCGCTGCTGCCGTCTTGGTCTGCTCCCACACCTCCAGGCATTTGGCGAGCAGGGCGGATGGGCGCGCACCCCGGCGCAGCAGGCATTCCAGGCCGGAGGCCGTGCCCTGGCCGGCAATGGAATTGGCGCGCCAGTAGCCCAGGTCATTGGCCGGATCCGGCGGTACAAGGCTGCAGGCGCTGCGCCAGACAAAAAGCGCGAAGAGCAGCAGGCCGCCGAGGAAGAGACCCTCCATGCGGTAGCGCCGTGCCAGGGTCATGATGCCGTCCTCATCGCCAATACCAGCCCCCAGGTGCGTCTCTTCAAAAATCACGTGGGTGCTGTCGCCCACCAGCCAGCTGATGAAGGAGCTCCTGGCACCCTTCCACAATGCCTCGTTGCTGAGGAAGTAGCGGTCGGTGCAGACCACCACACTGCCAGCGCCCATGGAGCGCTCCATGATCATGGGCCGGTCCCCTTTCACGGCAATCACATGCCAGGGGGAAGGCTTGGAGGAATCCTTGGGCTTGTCCTTCTCCGTCTTTTTTTCCTCGTCCTTTTCCTGCTTCTTGTCGTTAGGCTCACCGGAAGGCCGCAGCCAGGCGGCGTCCCAGTTCCGGCCGGGGCTGGCGTCGAGATACACGTTGCTGTACCACGCTGGCAGCTCTGCTGCGGGAAAGGTCAAGGCAGGTCCCGCCTCCAGAGGAGAGCCTTCCTTGCTGGAGTAGAAGAACTCCTTCGACATCGCGCTGATCTTCAGCACCGCCGCCATCGAGGGCTTCATGTCCGAGCGGTGGGAGCGGGGCTCTCCCTTCTTGGTCTTTTTATCGCCGCCCTTCTTGGACGGCTCCTCCTTTTTGGATGGCTCGTCCTTTTTGGATGGCTCGTCCTTTTTGGACGCGGTGTCTTTTTCAGGCTCCTTTTTCTTGGCTTCGTCCTTTTCGTCCTTTGAATCTTTGGAGTCCTTCGAGCGCTCCCGCTGCCGTTCCTCGCGCTCCTCGTCGTCCAGCTCATCAACGGCCCGGCGCGTCGCCTTGCCGAAGTGGCTGATCTGCGCGTTGGGGTTCACCGTGATCACCAGCCGGCCGCCCTCCGCTGCGAAGCGCGCCACCGCTTCCGAGTCCAGGGCATTGGGCATGGCGAAGTCATGCGGGTCCAGCCCGCAAAGAAACAGCGTCTCTCCCGGCGCACCCTTCAGCTTGTCCAGGGGGCGGAAATTGCGCTCGGCCTGCATCCCTGGCACCAGGGCCAGGGATTCATACAGGGCGCGCATGCCCTGTGGATCGGAGCGCAGGGTGGAGTAGGCAGGGTAGCTGTCGCCCGTCTCATAGCGGGCCTGGAGCACGGCATTGAGGGCGAAGCCGGAAAGGACCAGTGTGAGGACCAGCGCGATCACCGCGCCTGTGCTGGTGCGGGGGCGGTTAGCTGGCGTTGCCATCGGTGATGATGTGCTGATGGTTGTCGCGGAACTGGTCGAGCAGCTCGCGGGTGACGTCGTGCCAGCCGTACCAGGCCCAGTCGAAGGAGCGCACGGAATCGCTGAAGCGGCTGCGCAGGTCCTTGCGGTCGCGCGCCCGCAGGGAGAGCTCGCGAACGTAGTCGCCATTGGATTTGGACTTGACGATGCCCAGCAGGCGGCGTTCGCCGAGGTGGGCCAGGGTGGCCAGGAAGAGCGCGCGCATGGCCAGGCGGAAGTCGCCGGCTCCAGCCTTCTCATCCGCCAGCTTCAGCCATTCGTTTTCCGGGAGCTGCGAGGCGATCACCTGGTCGCTCTCCAGATTGATCTCCGGGGTGGCCGGCGATGAGGCTGCCTGGGGCGGCATCTTGCGCCACTGGCGGACGAGCAGCACCACCAGCACCACAGCCAGCGCGCCCAGCAGCCATTTGCCCAGGGTGCTGATCATGTCCGCCCATGGGGTGGGAGCGCCTGAGGGATAGGATTCAGGATGCCCCCGCATGCTCCGAAGCATGTCCTTGATCTTGCTGGCC
>OUNM010238610.1_pt1 | contig 10106 bp, 12 predicted proteins | sample 1769961 | NCBI WGS metagenome assembly OUNM01 (sample SAMEA3914820, study PRJEB12502) | metagenome | biome: forest; material: soil | place: USA | collected 2012-03-12 | depth 0.3 m
CGCGAGAGCCTATGTCGGCCGCCCCTTGAGCCGGGCCGATCTGGACGCGCTGATCGCCCTCGTCCGCGACCGATATCGCGCGACCGGCCACCCCTTCATGGATGTGACCGCCCCGCCCCAGAACGTTCAGAACGGGGTGGTGCGGATCGTGGTCGTCGAATACCGGCTGGACCAGATCGAGATCAGCGGCAATCGCCACTTCTCCGACGAGACCATCCTGCGTCTGGGGGGGCTGAAGTCCGGCGACCTCCTGACCCTGCCCCGCCTGCGCGAAGCCTTGGACGACTATAACCGCAACCCCTTCCTGTCGGTCAGCGCGGTGGCGAAGCCGGGCCAGGCCACCGGCCTGACCGATATCGGACTGAAGGTCGAGGACCGCGCTCCGGTCCGGGTCTATGCGGGCTATGACAACCAGGGCGCGCCGTCGCTGGGGCGTGACGAATGGTACGCCGGCTTCAACCTCGGCAATCTGTTCGGTCAGGCCCAGGTGCTGTCCTACCAGTACACGCGCAGCGTCTCGGGCCGGTACCAGTCCCATTCAGTCAGCGACGTCGTCCCGATCACCAGCGACGTCCGGCTGTGGCTGTTCGGCGCCTACGCCACCCAGAGACCCGAGATCGGCGACGGAACCCTATTCAACAGCGAAGGCGAGACCGCCCAGGTCAGCGCCCGCCTGATCCACGACCTCGCCCGCAGCTCGGCCCTGACCCAGAGCCTTCAGCTGGGCTTCGACTACAAGCGAACCGACAACGATCTGGAATTCCTCGGCTTCACCGTCCTCGACAGCGCGGTGGAGATCGTCCAGATCCCGATCTCCTACACCCTCGCCGCGCCCGACCGCCACGGCCAGACGGTGCTCGAAAATCTGGCCGTGATCTCGCCCGGAGGTCTGTCCGACCACAACGACGACGCCTCAATGCGCCTTCTGGTTCCGTTCGCGGACGCCAACTACGCCTATGACCGGCTGTCGGCGACGCGCACCACCAACCTGCCGCGCGACATGACCTGGATCGTGCGGGGCATGGGCCAGTACGCCAGCGGCAACCTGCCCTACAGCGAACAGATCGGCGGCGGGGGCTTCGGCGGGGTGCGCGGCTATGACCCCAACGTCGCCCTGGGCAGCCAGGGGGTGGTGCTCAGCACCGAGGTCCGTTTCGGCGCCTTCGGCGTCCTGCCCCGGATCGACGACCGGATGCAGCTTGGCCTGTTTGTCGACTACGCCTGGCTGAGCCAGCCGGATCCCTTCCCCGACCTACCGGAGAGCGCGACCCTGGCCAGCGTCGGCTTCAACGTCCACTACAATGTCGCGCGGCGGTTCGACATCCAGATGGAGGTCGGCTCGCAACTGCGCCGCGCTCCGGGGGCGGACAAACACGACACCCGGATCGCCCTGACCGCGACCCTCAGCTTCTAGACCGCCGCCCGGCCGTTGCCAGGCGGCGGTCCCGGCCTCGACGCCCTAGTTGAAGGACGAGCCGAGCGGACCGTTCCGATCAGGATCGGCCAGCCCCTTCGACGCCGAGCGGATCGCGGCGAACCGTCCCAGATCGCCGTCCTGGGCCAGGGACTGGGCGAACAGGGCGCGCTGGATGTTGCGAAGCGCCTGGACATCCAGCCCGTCGTCCCGGACGCCGCCCGCCCCGAGGTCCTGGCAGATGAGCTCCAGCTGGACGATGATCTGGGCGGTGTTTTCGGGCGGGTGCGCCAGGATGCTGGCCTCGGCCAGCTCCATGAGGGTCAGTCCGTTCTCGTCCTCGACCTCGAGTTCGGGGGAGGACGGGCTTTCGGCGTTCGCGGCCCACATCAGGGCGCGGGTCATGAAGGCGTCGTGATCAAGCTCCGCCATGGCGGCATTCTCCGGTACAGGTAAGGGTGGAAGCGGCGGGCGATCGCGCTTCCGGGAAGGGATTGAAGGCTCGGCTCAGGCCGGCGGCGGGCGTCGCCGCGCGATGCGGCTCAGCGCCCAGCCTTCCCAGGCCCCGAACAGGGCGATGGTCATCATGAACAGCCAGGAGAACCAGCGGATCGAGACCATGGTCCACTGCAGGCTGTCCACCCGCAGCAGGGCGACCATATGGGTGGACAGCGCCATCAGCTGACAACCGGTCGCGAAGATCAGCCACCAGCGTTCCCGGGTCAGGGCGCCCCAGAGGAGCACGCCGAAGAGGGCCAGGGACGACAGGGCGACAGCCCATCGGTACGATCCGACGGTCAGGCCGTCGATGAAGGGGGTGAGTAGAAGAACGGCGGCGAACAAGGCCGCGCCCGCCCGCTCCACCCGCCCGCCGAACAGCGCCAGGGTGACCAGCGCCAAGGCGGAGAAGATGTTGAACGGTGCGATGACGAAGCCCTGCACGCCCGCTCCCTCAGGCCACGACGGCCAGATAGCCGGTCGTGCCGCCGGTCGGGCCCGGCTTTTCCTCGGTCGTGCCGTCCATGCGCCAGACGACGTTGTGATCCTGGGCCACCTCGAGCAGGCCGCCGTGGGCCGCCACCGTGGCCTGGCGGGCGGTGTTGAGCGCCGAAAGGCCGGAGACGATCTCGTTCAGACTGTCCTGACCGACGGCGGCGGCCAGGTTGGCGGCCTTGCGCCCGTCGACCATCTGGGCGCCGAGACGGAACATCTCGGCCAAGGCCGTATCGACGGCGTGTTCGGTGGTCCGGAGCTGGCGGGCGATCCTGATGCCCGTTTCGTGTTTGTTGGTCATAGGCGTGTCCCCCTGAGGCGATAGTGAAATCGCGTCAGACGGCTCCCGGCGGCGCCAGCCGATTGCCCAGGTCCGCCAGCGCATTGACCATGGCGATCCCGAGCAGACCCAGGCCGGTGAGGGCCAGGAAGGTCAGGAGCACCCATCGCAACCGGCCTGCGGTTCCCGGGAGATCCGGGAGGTCACGGCCGAAGAGCTGGGGACGCGGAAGTTTCGGTTCCGGCGGCGACGGAGCGTCTGTCGCCACCGGAGAAGGCGTGACAATCACCACGCCCGGTATGTCGATTGCGCCGTATAGCGGATGAACCGCTAGACGCCCCATGGCGTCGCGCCGGTCCGAGGCCCCCAGACGGCGCATCGCCTCGCGGATGTGATTGCTGACCGTATCGGGAGAGATGTCGAGCGCGCGCGCGATTTCCTTGTCGGTGCTCGCCGCGCGGCGAAGACACTCGAGCTGCATCGGCGACAACGGCCGTTCCATCTGTCTTCCTGGCCCAACGCGCGGACTCTCCGATCCGCATGGGGATCATGCCGCACCGCCTCGCGGCGTCCAGCCACAGAAGCGAAATAATTACCCCGCAGAGGTAATCAGAGGTCGAAATTTCAACCGTAAGTATGTTTTCTGATTGAAATGGCGCACCCGACACGATTCGAACGTGTGACCTTTGCCTTCGGAGGGCAACGCTCTATCCAGCTGAGCTACGGGTGCATTCCGGCGACGACGCGACGGACGACGGGCCTTACAGCAGGACGCGGGCCGCCTCAATCCCCAACAGGCCCAAACCTGGGACGACCGCTTCGGTCCGCTTGGCGAACGGCGCGCGCGGGCCTAGCGTCCGCGGCCTGACCGATCCCGGAGTTCCGCCATGCGCGCCGCCGTCCTGATGCTGCTCTTCCTGCTGGGCGCCTGCGCGACCGCACCGCTGCAGGGGCCGAAGCCCGATTCGGCGGGCGACGGCCTGGACGCCATCGCCCGCGACTATGTCGCCCTGACGCTGGAGATCGGCGAGCGCGAACCCGGCTATGTCGACGCCTATTACGGCCCGGCGGAATGGCAGGCGGCGGCGAAGGCGAACCCGCGCACCGTGCCACAGCTGATCCAGGGCGCCGCCGGCCTGAGCCAGCGTCTGGACGCCGTGCCCGACCGCGGTCTCGACGCGCAAAGCCTGCAGCGTCGCAAATATCTGAAGGCCCATGTCGCCGCCGCCTCGGCGCGCCTGCGCATGCTGTCCGGCGAGAAGATGAGCTTCGCCGACGAGGCCTACGCCCTGTTCGGCATCCGCCCCGAGCTGAAGCCGCTGTCGGCCTTTGACCCCATCCTCGCGCGCATCGACGCCATCGTCCCCGGAACCGGCCCGCTGACGCCCCGCATCGCCGCCTTCAAAGCCGGGTTCGTGATCCCGAAGGACAGGCTGGAGCCCGTCATCTCGGCCGCCATCGCCGAGTGCCGCAGGCGTACCGCACAGCATATCGCCCTGCCCGCCAATGAGCGCTTCACCCTGGCCTTCGTCGGCGACAAGCCCTGGTCGGGCTATAATTATTACCTCGGCGACGCGGCCTCGAAGATCGAGATCAACGCCGACTTCCCCATCGACGTGGACCGGGCCATCGATCTGGGCTGCCACGAGGGCTACCCGGGCCACCACGTCTACAACGCCCTGCTGGAACGCACCTTCGTCAAGGAGAAGGGCTGGGTGGAGATGAGCGTCTATCCGCTGTTCTCGCCGATGTCCTTCGTCGCCGAGGGCAGCGCCAACTACGGCATCGACCTGGCCTTCCCGGGCAATGAGGCCCAGGTCTTCGAGCGCGATGTGCTCCTGCCCCTGGCCGGCCTGCCGCCCGCCGACATCGCCGCCGACGCCGAGCTGGGCCGGCTGACGCGGCAACTGGCGCGCGCCGAATACACCATCGCCGACGACTATCTGTCGGGCCGGGTCGGGCGAGAGGAGAGCATCGCCCGGTTGTCGAAATATCTGCTGATGCAGCCGGACAAGGCCGCCCAGCGCCTGCGCTTCATCGACACCTATCGCAGCTACATCATCAACTACGGCCTCGGCCGCGATACCGTCCAGGCCTGGGTCGAAGGTCAGGGTCCGGATCACTGGCGCGGCATGGAGACCCTGCTGGCCAGCCAGATTCTGCCGGTGGACCTGCTGAAATAGGGCGGCGCGCTTTTGCTCGACCCCTGACCCTTCCCCTGCTAACCACCGCACCGCATGAAATTCCCCGACCGCATCCCCCGCATCGCCTGGGCCGCCTATGGCTTCGCCCTGGCCATCATCGTCCTGGACCAGTGGAGCAAGGCCTACATCCTGAGCGGTCTGGAGCTGCGCGACGTCGGCCGGGTCTTCGTCTTCCCGCCCGTCTTCAACGTCAGCTATGTCGAGAACACCGGCGTCAGCTTCGGCCTGTTCGGCGGCGGCTCGGCGCGCTGGATGCTGTCGCTGTTCTCCGTCGTCGTCGCCGGCGGCCTGGCCTGGTGGGCCACCCAGGCGGACCGTCGCCTGCTGATCACCGCCATCGGCTTCGTCATCGGCGGGGCGCTCGGCAACGCCATCGACCGCATCCGCTTCGGCTATGTCGTCGATTTTCTGGACTTTTCGGGCACCGGCGTCTTCCCGTGGGTGTTCAATATCGCCGACAGCGCCATCACGATCGGCGTGGTCCTTCTGATCCTCGACAGCGTTTTGTCGGATCGCCGCGCCGCTCAGGTTGGCGTGGTCCACGAAAAGTCGTAATCAGCCGCTCTTGAGTATTCCCCATTCTTGAGTGTCCTAGGGGCGCGCCCAACCAGCGCCGCCGGAGTTAAGCCCAGACATGCGCATTCGCAGCCTCGCCGTCGTCAGCCTGCTGGCCATCTCCACCGTGGCGCTGGGCGCCTGTGGCGGCCTGAAGCAGACCATCGGCCTGACCAAGGTCGTCCCGGACGAGTTCGTCACCGTCTCGACCGCCCCGCTCAGCGTGCCGCCGGAATACGGCCTGCGTCCGCCGGCGCCCGGCCAGCCGCGCCCGCAGGAACTGGCGCCGGAAAGCGCCGCCCGCCAGATCCTTCTGGGTCAGCGCCAGTCGATCACCCGCACTCCGGGTGAGTCGGCCCTGGTCAACGCCGCCGGCGCCGACCGCGCCGACCCCTTGGCCCGCTACGTCGTCGACGACGAGTTCGGCGACCTGACGCACAAGGAAGAAAGCTTCGCCAACCGCGTCATGTTCTGGCGCAAGGACAGCGCCGAGAGCCAGGCCCCGACGGTCAGCCAGACCGCCCAGGGCGCCGTGACCATCGACGCCGCCAGCGAACACGCCCGCCTGGAAGCCCTGACCGGCACGAACGCCGGCATCAGCATCCAGCCGCGCCGCTCGAACGGCTTCAAGCTGCCGGGCCTCTAAGGGCTTCCAGCCCTCTACACGCACTTGAGATAAGGACGCGCTTGCCACCGGCTTGTGCGTCCTTATTGTAAACGGACCCTGTCGCATCCTCCCCGGAGCGTTCGCATGTCCGAATCCATCACCGCCGCACTCGCTGATCTCTCCGGCATCGAGCAGCTTCGTCTCGGGATGGAGGGCAAGGCCCCGATCGCTCCCATCGCCAAGACGGTCGGTTTCGATCTCGTCGAGGTCGAGGAAGGCCGGGTGGTGTTCGAAGCCGTCCCCACACGCGCCGTCTACAATCCGCTCGGCACCGTCCATGGCGGCTGGATGGCGACGGTGCTCGATTCGGCCTGCGGCTGCGTGGTCCATTCCATGCTCAAGCCCGGCCAGACCTATACGACGCTGGAGCTCAAGACGGTCTTCCACAAGGCACTGAAGGCCGACGTCCCGGTCCGGGCCGTCGGCAAGATCGTCCAGATCGGCCGCCGCGCCGCCTTCTCCGAGGCCGAGCTGAGGGGCGTGGACGGCAAGCTCTACGCCAGCGCCACCTCGACCTGTCTGGTGATGGAACGCTAGCGTCTCCTCCCCGTCGCTTCGCGATGGGGAGGTGGCTCCGAGCCCTTCGCGAGGAGACGGAGGGGGCGACCGGGCGTCGCCGGTGACTGTTTCAGCCAACCCTCACCTGAAAGACTCCCCTCGCCCCCTCCGTCTCGTCGGCTTCGCCGCCGATCCACCTCCCCATTCGCCCAGCGGCGAACGGGGAGGAGATCACTGCGCCAACATCCCGCCGTCGATGCGGAACTCGGAGCCGGTCACGAACTTGGATTCGTCCGAGGCCAGATAGAGCACGCAATAGGCGACGTCGTTGGGCTCGCCGATCCGCTTCAGCGGGATACCGCGCGCCAGACGTTCGTGGGCCTTGGCTTCGTCGCCGTGGGCCATGGCGACGAAGGGATCCAGGATCGGCGTCTTGATGAAGACCGGGTGGACCGAGTTGCTACGGACGTTCCACTCCATCTTGGCGGCCTCCAGGGCGATGGTGCGGCTGTAGTTCCAGACCCCGGCCTTGGTGGCGTTATAGGCGCCCATGCCGGGCGCCGCGGCCAGACCGGCCATGGACGAGATGTTGATGATCGAGGCCGGCGCGGCGGCGCGCAGGTGCGGCATGGCGTGTTTGCAGCCGAACATCACCGAGCGCAGGTTGATCTCGTACTGGCGCTGCCAGTTCTCCGCCGTGTCCTCCTCGACGAAGACCAGCGGCCCGCCGACGCCCGCATTGTTGATCAGCACCGACAGCCCGCCCAGATCGGCGGCGGCGGCGGCGACCACCGAGACCCACTGCTCCTCCGACGCCACATCATGGGCATAGGCGAAGGCCGAGCCCGGGATTTCGGCGTTGATCGCCTTGGCCAGGGCCTCGGCGCGGCCGCCGTCGATGTCGCTGAGGGCGACCTTCGCCCCCTCGCGCGCCAGCATCCAGGCGAAGGCCTCGCCCAGCCCCCCGGCGGCGCCCGTGATCAGGGCCTTCTTGCCTTCGACGCGTCCAGTCATGCCTTCGCTCCCAGCATTTGCGCGGCCTCGTCGATGAAACGGGCCATCTTGATATCGAGCTCGGTGACGCCGCCGGCGTCATGGGTGGTCAGGACGACGCTGACCCGATTGTAGACATTCGACCATTCCGGATGGTGATCCATCTTGTCGGCCATCAGGGCGACACGGGTCATGAAGCCGAAGGCGGCGTTGAAATCCTTGAAGATCAGGGTGCGGGAAATGGCCGGACGCGGATCGTCCGCACGGCTCCACAGGGGCAGACCGCTCAGGGTTTCCGCAACGTCAACAGGCATTTGCGCCATTTTCTGTTCCTCGCCTCCTACCGCCCTAACCCGCTCGAAGGTCCGTCACAAGTCGCCTTCGCGACAAAGGAACGCAGTCGAAAGCTTGGGCGTTACCGAGCGTCGCCATTCAACGGCCCACCCTACGAGTGATGTCATGGACAATCTCTGGATCGCCTCTCTGGACCCCGCTGACCGCAAGCGGATCGAGCCGCATCTGCACGAAAAGGCCTTCGATCAGGGCCAGGTCATCTATGACGCCGGCGAGGCCGTCGACGAGGTCTGGTTCCCGCTCAGGGGCGTGGTCTCCCTCATGACCATGCTGCCCGACGACAAGATGATCGAGACCGCCGCCATCGGGCGCGAGGGTCTGGTCGGGGTCACCTGCGGCCCCATGAACGCCCGCGCCTTCAGCCGCGCCATCTCACAATCCGACGGCGTCGCCGCCTGCCTGCCCAACGACATCTTCTCCGACGCCCTGAGCCACAGCGAGGCCATGCGGACCTCCCTGTCGAAATTCACCGAGGGCCTGTTCGCCCAGGTCCAGCAGACCGCCGCCTGCAACGCCCAGCATCGGCTGGACGAGCGTCTGGCCCGCTGGCTCCTGACCATCCACGACCGGTCGGAAGGCAACCGCTTCGAACTGACCCAGTCCGACATCGCCGGCATGCTGGGCGTGCGTCGCGCCACCGTCAGCGAGGTCGGCGCCGTGCTGGAAGGCAAGCACCTGATCCGGCGCGGGCGCGGCTGGGTCGAGGTCACCGACCGCAAGGCCCTCGAGCAGGCGTCGTGCGGCTGTTACGGCATCATGCGCGGCGTCATGCACGACCTCGGTCTGCCGCGCCCCAGAGTCAGCTAGGCGCGCGTACGCCAGACCCTTTGCAACCGGCCGGATCGCGGTCAGGGTGGCGGCATGTCCGACGCTCTCAACACCGATCCGGCCGAGCCTGCCTCTGCGCCCGCCAAACCGGCCCCCAACTGGCGGCCATGGCTGCTCAAGGGCGCGTTCGAAAGCGCCCTGATCGTCCTGTCGGTGATCGTCGCCATGGCCGTGTCCCAGTGGGCCGACGACCAGAAGACGGCGGCTCGCGTGAAAGAAATGCGCGGTTTCCTGCGCGCCGAGATCCAGGCCAACCGCGACCTTGTCGCCCACCCCGACGCCCTTCCCCACCACGAACGGCTGAAACGGGTTTTCGGCGAGAGCATCGGTTCGCTGGAGGCGCCGGTGTCGCGCGAGGCCGCCATGGGCGCCGCCCGCAACCTGTTCGCCACCGGCCTGCATCCGGCCCCGGTCAGCGACGCGGTCTGGACCAGCCTCTCGGGCGGCGAGCTGATGGAGCATATGGACCCGCAGGAGGTCTTCATGCTGGCCGCCCTCTACCGCGCCCAGGGCAACCTCGAAGACATGAACCTGGCCGGCTACGAGGCCGCGACCGGCCTGATCGACCTGCTGGCGACGGGCGATGGCGCCAAGGCCCGGCTGATGCGCACGCTGTTGATGCTCGAGGACATGACCACCCAGGAAAAGCAGCTGATCGCCCTCTATGATCAGGCCCTGGCCGAGCTGGACGATGCGCCCCGTATGGCCGTCGGGCCCCAATCGAAGGGCGGGACAAACAGGCCCGGTGACGCCGCGCCTGCGAAGAGCTAGACCCCTGTCATGACCAGCGCCTCCTCCCCCGGCCAGAACGATTTCGGCCCCCATTCCTCTGGCGACACCTCCTCCTTCGGCTTCCGCGACGTCGACGCGAAGGAGAAGGTGAAGATGGTGCGCGGCGTGTTCGACAGCGTCGCTTCCAGCTACGACCTGATGAACGACCTGATGAGCGGCGGCGTCCACAGGCTCTGGAAGGACGCTGCGGCGGCCAAGCTGAACCCGCGTCCCGGCGAGACCATCCTCGACGTCGCGGGCGGCACGGGCGACATGGCGCGGCGCTATTCGAAGATGGCGCGCCGGGCCCAGGAACGGCGCGGCGGGGACGACGCCTCGGTCATCGTGCTCGACTACAACGCCGAGATGATCATGGCCGGCGTCCAGAAGGGCGGCGAGCCGGAGATGCAGTGGACCGTCGGCGACGCCATGCGCCTGCCCCTGCCCGATGCCTCGGTCGACGCCTATTCGATCAGCTTCGGCATTCGCAATGTCGCCGACATCGCTGTCGCCCTGTCCGAGGCGCGCCGGGTGCTCAAGCCGGGCGGC
>OUNM010606104.1_pt1 | contig 10106 bp, 8 predicted proteins | sample 1769961 | NCBI WGS metagenome assembly OUNM01 (sample SAMEA3914820, study PRJEB12502) | metagenome | biome: forest; material: soil | place: USA | collected 2012-03-12 | depth 0.3 m
CGCTGTGCCTGCGCGTGGCCACGGCCTATTTCGACGCGCTGCTGGCCGCCGACCTGCTCGCCAGCGTGCAGGCCAACGAGGACGCGTTCGCGCAGCAGGTGGCGCAGTCGGAGCAGCGCTACCGGGCGGGCCTGGACGCACAGGTGGACGTCGACCAGGCGCGCTCGTACCAGGCGCTGGCGCGCGGCGACACGCTCGCGGCGCGCCAGGCGCTGGCCGACGCGCTGGCCGCCGTCGGCGAGATCACCGGCCAGGCGCCGGCATCGCTCGAGCCGCTGCGCGACGACCTGCCGCTGGTGCCGCCGTCGCCCGCCGACGCCCAGGCCTGGGTCGCCACCGCACTGCAGTCCAACCCCGCGCTGTGGGCCGCGCGCAAGGACGTGGACGCGGCCGACAGCAGCCTCGAGGCCGCGCGCGCCGGCCACCTGCCCACGCTCAGCGCCGGACTGAACTTCGGCCGGCCCACGGGCAGCGTCTACGGCGACGCGAGCGGCCGCCTCACGAGCGTGGCGGCGCTGACGCTGAACGTGCCGCTGCTGGCCGGCGGCGCCGTGCAGGCGCGCGTGAGCCAGGCGGCGCACCAGCGCGAGGGCGCGCGCGACAGCCTCGAGATCCAGCGCCGCGCCGTCGAGCGCGCCACCCGCGCGGCCTACGGCAGCGTCGTCACGAGCATCGGCCAGGTGCGCGCCACGCGCGACTCGGTGGCCGCGGCGCGCGCCTCGCTGGCCGCCACGCGCGTGGGCCGCGAGGTGGGCAACCGCACGATGAGCGACCTGCTCAACGCCATCCAGACGCTCGCGCAGGCACAGGCTGCCCACGCGCAGGCCCGCCACCAGTTCATCCTCGGCCGCCTGCAGCTGCAGCAGGCGGCCGGCGCGCTGACGGAGGCCGACCTGGCCAACGTCAACGCGCTGCTGCAATGAAGGAAGACGCCATGTTCCTGTACTACCTCGACCTCGCGCTGCGCAGCTTCCGCTCCGCGCGCGGCCTGACCGCGCTGATGGTGATCACGATCGCCATGGGCATCGGCGCGAGCATGACCACGCTGACGACGTTCCGCGCGCTGTCCGGCGACCCGATGCCGGGCCACAGCGCCGACGTGCTGCGCGTGCAGCTGGACGTCGGCCCCAAGGCGTCGCGCCACCCTGGCCAGCAGATCGACACCCAGCTGCCGCGCCTGGACGCCGAGACGCTGCTCAAGGAAGGACGCGGCGTGCGCCAGGCGATGATGGTCGGCGGCGTGATGAGCGTGGAGCCGGCCGCCGACGCGCCCGGCGGCCTGCGCCCCTTCGACGCCGGCTCGCGCTACACCAGCGCCGACTTCTTCGACCTGTTCCGCGTGCCGTTCCTCTACGGCCACGGCTGGACGGCGGCCGACGACGACGCCCACGCGCCGGTGGTGGTGCTGAGCAAGGCGTTCAACGAGAAGCTGTTCGGCGGCGCCAACAGCGTGGGCCGCACGGTGCGCGCCGGCGGCTCCGACCTGCGCGTGATCGGCGTGCTCGACGACTGGCAGCCCGAGCCGCACTTCTACGACATCCATGTGGGCCTGTACCGCAAGCTCGAGAGCCTGTTCATCCCGTTCCAGACCGCCATGGAGCGCAACCTGGGCACCGAGGGCAGCGTCACCTGCTGGGGCGACAACGCCACGCTGGACACGCACGCGCTCAACGCGCCGTGCAGCTGGGTGCAGTACTGGGTGGAGCTGGACACGCCCGCGTCGCGCGCCGCCTACCTGGACTACCTCACCCGGTATTCGGCGCAGCAGCACGCCACGGGCCGCTTCCAGCGCGAGCCCAACCCGCGCCTGCGCGACGTGATGGCGTTCCTGTCGGCCGAGCACGTGGTGCCCGACGACGTGCGCCTGCAGCTGTGGCTCGCGTTCGGGTTCCTCGCGGTGTGCCTGGTCAACACCGTGGGCCTGCTGCTGGCCAAGTGCCTGCGGCGCTCCTCCGAGATCGGCGTGCGGCGCGCGCTGGGGGCGCCGCGGCGGCAGATCTTCGGGCAGTTCCTCGTGGAGGCCGGCGCCATCGGCCTGGCCGGCGGCACGCTGGGCCTCGCGTTCGCGGCGCTGGGCGTGTGGGGCGTGCGGCACGGCACCGCGTACTTCGGGCAGTTCGTGAGCCTGGACGGCACGATGCTGCTGACCACCTTCGCGCTGTCGCTGGCGGCCAGCGTCCTCGCGGGGCTGCTGCCCGCGTGGAAGGCCTGCCAGGTCACGCCCGCGTCCCAACTCAAGTCGTCCTGACCGGGAGCCCCGACATGCTGCAACTGCGACCCATCCTGTCCACGCTGCGCCGCCACCGCACGGCGGCGCTGCTGATCGTGTTCGAGATCGCGCTCACCTGCGCCATCGTCTGCAACGCGGTCTTCCTGATCGCCAACCGCATCGAGCGGCTGCGCTTCGACGACGGCCTGGCCGACAACGAGCTCGTGGTGCTGGGCACGCACAGCATCGGCGACAACCCGAACGCGGCGGCCGACACCCGCGAGGATCTGGCCGCGCTGCGCGCGATCCCCGGCGTGAGCGCGGCGGTCATGATGACGGGCCTGCCGTTCACCGAGTCGCAGAACATGTCCGGCGTCAACCTCAAGCCCGACCAGGAAGTACCCACGCTGACCACCGCGATGGTCGGCGCGCCCGCCGGACTGCCCGGGGCGCTAGGCCTGCGCCTGGTGGCGGGCCGCGACTTCCGGTCCGACGAGGTGCTCGACGCCGAGCACGTCAACCAGTCCAACTTCGCGTTTCCCGGGTGCCTCGTGACCAAGGCGATGGCCGAACGCCTGTTTCCGGGCGAGCCGGCGGTGGGCAAGTCGATCTACGTGTTCGGCGACCAGCCGCTGCGCATCCTCGGCGTGGTCGACCGCCTGGCGAGCACGCGTCCCGACCACGGCGACCCGTCCGACCTCTACTCGCTGATCCTGCCCATCAGCGACACCTTCGACGACGGCGTGTACGTGCTGCGCACCGACCCCGGCGAGCGCGAACGCGTGATCAAGGCCGGCGTGGCGGCGCTGGAGCGCGTGAACCCGCACCGCGTGGGCCAGGGGCATCGCACGCTGGAGGACATGCGCGGCGAGTTCTACGCCTCCGACCGCGCGATGGTGTGGCTGCTCGCGGGCGTGTGCGTGGCCCTGCTGGTGGTGACGGCGTTCGGCATCGTCGGACTGGCCAGCTTCTGGGTGCAGCAACGCACGCGCATGATCGGCACGCGGCGTGCGCTCGGCGCCACGCGCGGCCAGATCCTGCGCTATTTCCAGGCCGAGAACCTGCTGCTGACGAGCGCCGGCATCGGGCTGGGCATGCTGCTGGCGTTCGCGATCAACCAGTGGCTGATGACGCAGTACGAGCTGCCGCGGCTGCCGGTGCTCGTGCTGCCGCTGGGCGCGTGCGTGTTGTGGGTACTCGGCCAGCTGGCCGTGCTCGCGCCCGCGCGCCGGGCGGCCGCGCTGCCGCCGGCGCACGCGATGCGCGGGCTCGCCTGACGGCAAGGTACGCCACCATGCGCAAACCCCGAAGGATTCGGTCACAGTTTGCCGCCGCGGCGGCGGCACAATGGCGGGATGACGTTCCGCTCCCACTTTCTCGCGGCCGCCGCGCTCGCCCTGCTGGGCAACGCGGCGATCGCGGCCGAACAGCCGGCCGCGCAGTCCAACAGCCCCGAGGCCGACGCCTCGCTGTACGGCGAGTCGGTGATGATGCCCAAGCAGGCCGCGGTCTGCGCCGAGCGCATCGCCGACTACATGCCGCGCTTCCAGCACGCCTACGACGCGTGGCGCGGCCAGAACGCCGCGCACATCGCCAACGGCAGCAAGGTGATCCACGACCAGGCGCGCGCCGGGGGCGTGGATGCCGACGCGGGCATGGACAAGCTGGGCCAGGCCGACATCGAGCGCCTGCGCAAGACCTCCATCGAGATGCTCACCAAGCACTGCGACCTGATCCTCGAGTCGATGGCGCCGCCGCCCGCCAATTGAGCGCGGCACGCAAGGGCAGGACGCCATGCGAACCGTCCTGATCATCGACGACAACCCGGGCGTCGGCGAGGCGCTGGCCCTGGCGCTGTCGCTGCGCGACATCCGCCCGCTGGTGGCGCTCACGCCGGCGCAGGGCCTGGCGCTGCTGGAGTCCGAACGCGTCGACCTGGTCATCCAGGACATGAACTTCTCCGCCGACACCACGTCCGGCGAGGAGGGCGTGGCGCTGTTCCGCGCCATCCGCGCGCGCCACGTCGACGTGCCCGTGGTGCTGCTGACCGCATGGACGCGCCTGGAGAACGCTGTCGAGCTGGTCAAGGCCGGCGCGGCCGACTACCTGGCCAAGCCCTGGGACGACGCCAGGCTGCTGGCCACCGTGGAGAACCTGCTGGAGCTGGCCGAGACCGGCGCCGAGGTGCGGCGCGTGCGCACCGAGCGGCGCGCGCGCAAGGACGCGCTGGCGGCGCGCTGGCAGCTGGGCGACCTCGTCTTCGAGGCCGACGCCACGCTGCGCGCGCTGGAGCTCGCCTGCCAGGTGGCGCGCTCGGACGTGCCGGTGCTGGTCACCGGCCCCAACGGCAGCGGCAAGGAGCGCATCGCCGCCATCGTCCACGCCAACTCGGCCGCGGCGCGCGGGCCGTTCGTGGCCGTCAACTGCGGCGCGCTGCCGGCCGACCTCCTCGAGGCCGAGCTGTTCGGCGCCGAGAGCGGTGCGTACACCGGCGCCAACAAGGCGCGTGAGGGCCGCTTCGACGCTGCCGACGGCGGCACGCTGTTCCTCGACGAGATCGGCAACCTGCCGCTGGACGGCCAGATGAAGCTGCTGCGCGTGCTCGACACCGGTACCTTCCAGCGCCTGGGCTCCAACCAGACGCGCCGCGTGAAGGTGCGCGTGCTGAGCGCCACCAACGCCGACCTCAAGGCCATGGTGCGCGAGGGCACGTTCCGCGAGGACCTGTACTACCGCCTCAACGTGATCGAGGTGCGCCTGCCGCCGCTGGCCGAGCGCGCCGACGACATCCTGCCGCTGGCAGAGCACTTCCTGGCCGGACGCGCGACGCTGACCGAGCCCGCGCGCGAGGCGCTGCGCGCGCACGCGTGGCCAGGCAACGTGCGCGAGCTCAAGAACGCCGTCGAGCGCGCGGCCCTGCTGGCCGGCGGCCAGCCGATCACGGTGGCGGCGCTGGGCCTGCCCGAAGCCGCCGCGCTGGCCGCCGCGCGCAACCTCGACGAGCCGAGCCGCGCCGCCGTCGAGGCCGCGCTCGAGGCCGCGCACGGCGTGGTCAGCCGCGCGGCGCAGGCGCTGGGGCTCTCGCGCCAGGCGCTGTACCGGCGCATGGAACGCTACGGGCTGACCGCGGCGCCGTGATGCCCGTGACGTTGCGCGCGCGCCTGGTGTTGTCGCTGACGGCAGCGGCGTTGTCGGGCGTCGTCGTGCACGCGGCCATCACGCACTGGCCGCTGCCGCAGGTGCTGGCGTGGACGCGCACCGCCATGCGGCTGCCGTGGGCCGCGCCGGCGCCGGGCAGCGCGTGGGCCGTCGCCTGGACGGCGGCCATCGTGCTGCCGTTCTGCGCCTGGGCCGCGGCCGCGGCGCTCGCGCCGCTGGCGCGCGTGCTGCGCGCGCTCGAAGGCGGCGTGCTGAGCTACCGCGACGGCGACTTCAGCCTGTCGCTCACGCCCACCGGCCACGGCGAGCTGGGCGAGCTCGTGCGCCTGCACAACGCGCTCGGCGAGGCCTTGCGCGAGCAGCGCCAGCACCTCGTGCAGCGCGAGCTGCTGCTCGACACCGTGGTGCAGAACACGCCCGTCGCGCTGCTGCTGACCGACGCCAACGGCCGCGTGGCCTACGCCAACATCGCCGCGCGCCAGCTGCTGGGCGAGGGCCGCAGCCTGCAGGGCCTGGCGCTCGCCGAGCTGCTCGAAGGCGCGCCGCAGGCGCTGCGCGACGCGCTGGCCGGCGGCGAGGACGCGCTGTTCGGCGTGGCGCTGGACGGCGGCGAGGAGACCTTCCACGTGTCGCAGCGCGGCTTTCGCCTGCAGGGCCAGCCGCACAGGCTGACGCTGCTGCGCCGCATGACCCGCGAGCTGTCGCGCCAGGAGGTGGCGAGCTGGAAGCGGCTGATCCGCGTGATCAGCCACGAGCTCAACAACTCGCTGGCGCCAATCTCGTCGCTCGCGCACAGCGGCGCCGAGCTGGTGCGGCGCGGCGACGCGGCGCGCGCCACCGGCGTGCTCGAGTCGATCGGCGAGCGGGCGCGCCACCTGCACGGCTTTCTCGACGGCTACGCGCGCTTCGCGAAATTGCCCGCGCCGCGGCCCGAGGACGTCTCGTGGGACGCCTTCCTCGCCGGCCTGCAGGCGCACGCGTCCTTCGTGCCCGACGGCGCGCCGCCCGCGGGCCAGGCGCGCTTCGACGCCGTCCAGATGGAGCAGGCGCTGCTGAACCTGCTCAAGAACGCGCACGAGTCGGGCAGCGCGCCCGAGGCCGTCACGCTGGCCTGCTCGGCGGCCCGCTCCGAAGTGGTGCTGGTGGTGTGCGACCGCGGCCCGGGCATGAGCGACGCGGTGCTGGCCCAGGCGCTGCTGCCGTTCTACTCGACCAAGCGCGCCGGCACCGGCCTGGGGCTCGCGCTGGCGCGCGAGATCGTCGAGGCGCACGGCGGCCGCATCGCGCTGGCCAACCGGCGCGGCGGCGGGCTGCGGGTGACGCTCACGCTGCCGCAGTGACGCGCCGGCCGTCGCAGCCCCTCGAACGTCGGCGATTCCCCTGACACGCGCCAGGGCAAATTCAGTACCATGGGGGGACATGCCTCTCGACGAAATCGTTGCGATCACCGGCATCGCCGTGCAGGGCACGCTGGCCCTGCTGCTGCTGCTCGTCTGGCGCGCTCTCCGGGCGCGCTGGACGCTGGTGCTGTCCGCCGGCTTTCTCATGGTCGTGGCGCAGTACGCCTGCGTGGCGGCGGGCCACTACACCGTCAACTCCAAGTGGTCGGATCCGCCGGCCATGCCCAATGCCCTGTTCGCCCTGGTCGCGCACGGGCTCATCACGTGGGCGCTGATCTCGTACGTGGCGCCGCCCGAAGCCTGGGGCAAGCCGCTGCGCCAGGCCACGCTGCTGGCGTTCGGCGTGGCGCTCATCGCGCTCGGCTGCGGCGTGCTCACGCGCGGCGAGACCATCGCGGCCATCGGCGCGTTCATGTGCGGCTGGGCCGCGCTGTTCGGCTGGGCGGCGCATCGCGAGCCCTGGGCCGGCCACGGCTTCGTCATGCTGGCGGTGCTGGTGTATCCGCTGGCGATGCTGTCGGCGCTGGCCGGCTGGCTCAGCGTGAGCCTGGCGGGCATCTCGCTGATCGTGCCGCATGCCGTGCTGGGCATGACCATCCTGACCACCGGCCTGGTGCGCGCGCAGGCGTCGAGCCTGCGCGAGCTGGCCGCGCGCCAGGAGATCCAGGCCGAGCTCGAACGCACCAACCAGACGCTGGAGCTGCGCGTGGCGCTGCGCACCGCCCAGCTGCGCGAGACGATCGAGGGCCTGGAAAGCTTCAACCGCAGCGTGTCGCACGACCTGCGCGGGCCGCTGGGCGGCATCACCGGCGTGTCGCGCATGGCGCGCGAGGCGCTGGGCCGCGGCGACCTCACGGCGGCCGACCGGCTGCTCGCGGCCATCGCGCGCCAGTCCGAGAGCTCGAGCGACCTCGTCACCTCGCTGCTGCAGCTCGCGCGCTCGGCCGAGGGCGCGGTCGAGCGGCGGCCGGTCAACACCGCGGCGCTGGTGCGCGAGGTCACCGACGGCCTGGGCGGCCCGGCGGGCGTCGCGGCGGCGGTGGTCGACATCCAGGACGGCCTGCCCGACCTGCAGGCCGACCCCGCGCTCGTGCGCCAGGTGTTCGCCAACCTGCTGGCCAACGCCGTCAAGTTCAGCGGCAGCGCCGCGCAGCCGCGCGTGGAGGTCGGCGCCACGCCGTCGGCCGAGGGCGTGGTATTTCACGTGCGTGACAACGGCGTCGGCTTCACCGAGGCCCAGGTGCGCGAGCTGTTCGTGCCGTTCCGCCGCCTGCACGCCGACCGCTTCGAGGGCCACGGCATCGGCCTGACCATCGTGCGGCGCATCGTCGAACGGCACGGCGGCCGCCTGTGGGCCGAAGGCCAGCCGGGGCAGGGCGCGACGTTCTTCTTCACGCTGGAAGACCAGCCGGCCAAGGCCGTGCAGGCCTGAGGCCGTTGTTCCCCGGCGATGCCGGCGGCCTGTGATACGGTCGCGCGCATGAATCGCGGATCCATCCACCATGCCGCCGAGGCCTACACCGGCGCCGCGGACACCTACGTCAAGGGCCGTCCCGACTACCCGCCCGACGTGGCCGGCTGGCTGCGCGACGACCTGCTGCTGGCGCCCGGCCGCACCGTCGTCGACCTCGGCGCGGGCACCGGCAAGTTCACGCCGCGGCTCGTGGCCACGGGCGCGCGCGTGATCGCGGTCGAGCCGGTGGCGGCGATGCTCGCGAAGCTGTCGTCCGCGCTGCCGGAGGTGACGGCGCTGGCGGGCACCGCGGCGTCGATGCCGCTGCCCGACGCGAGCGTCGACGCGGTCGTCTGCGCGCAGGCCTTCCACTGGTTCGCGACGGCCGAAGCCTTGCGCGAGATCCACCGCGTGCTCAAGCCGGGCGGCCGGCTCGGCCTCGTCTGGAACATGCGCGACGCCCGCGTGCCGTGGGTGGCGCGGCTCGACGCGATCGTCAACGCGTACGAGGGCGACACCCCGCGCTACTACACCGGCGCGTGGCGCGCGGCGTTCCCGTTCGAGGGCTTCGGCCCGTTCGTGGAGCGGCACTTCGCGCACGGGCACACCGGCGCGCCGGAGGACGTGATCGTCAACCGCGTGCGGTCGACGAGCTTCATCGCAGGGTTGCCGGACGGCGAACGCGCGAAGGTGGATGCGGCGCTGCGCGCGCTGGTCGCGGGCGAGCCGGAGCTCGCGGGGCGCGAGGAGGCGACGGTGCCGTACGAGACGGCGGCGTTCGTGGCGACCAAGCGCTGAGGGTGGCCCTCGGCAGCGCCTGACGTCCACCCAGGGTCGGCGCGGGGCCGCCTCTACAATGCGCGCGCCCCGATCCTCTCGTCGACGCCCATGACCTCTGCCAAGTCCAGCCGCGGCCAAGCCGTTTTCCACTGGCTCGGGTGGCTCAACGCCATCGTCTGGTCCGCCGCCGTCCTCTGGGGTGCCGGCCTGCCGCTGATGGACCTGAAGCGGCTCGCCCTGGCGGAGCCTTGGCCGCGCGAGGCGATCGGCACGCTCGTGGTGGCGCCGCAGCTGGCGCTCCTGGAGGACGACGGCCGCGTGCGATCGAGCTACCGCTGCGACGTGCCGGGCTGGTGGTCGACGGGCTGCCTGCCCGACGGCACGTCGCTGCCCGCCGGCCCGGCCCGGATCGACTACGTCGGGATGTCGGACGCGATCGGCAGCGGCACGCACCGGATGCCGGTGCGCGTGTCCGTGGGCGACGCCGTGGTCTTCGAGCGCCCGTACGCGGACGCCATCGCCGCGGCGCGGACCCGCTGCCTGGAAGTGGCGGCGGCCGGCGTGGGGCTGTGGCTCTTGTTCAATCTGGCGCTGTCGATGCTCTGGAAGCGAGCCCGGAAAGCGCGCCCCTGAGGGGCCTTCGCCGAAGCCTCAGCCCAGCCGCGCCTTGTGCCGCGCGATCTGCCGCTTCGCCTCGACCGGCGCCGTGCCGCCGATCACCTGGCGCGCCTCGAGCGAGCCGCGCAGCGTCAGCACGCCGTAAACGTCCTGCCCGATGCTCGCGTGGAAGCCCTGCAGCGTCTCGAGCGGCAGTTCGGAAAGATCCTTGCCCGACTCGATGCCCACCTTGACTGCATGCGCCACCACCTCGTGGGCGTCGCGGAAGGGCACGCCCTTGCGGACGAGGTAGTCGGCCAGGTCGGTGGCCGTGGCGTAGCCGCGCCGGGCGGCGCGCTCCATCGCGTCGGGCCTGGCGACGATGCCGCGCGAGCGCGCTCCGGTGGCCGCGTCCACCTCGCCGCCGATCATCTCGGCCATGATGCGCAGCGTGTCCTTGACGGTGTCGACCGTGTCGAACAGCGGCTCCTTGTCTTCCTGGTTGTCC
>OUNM010222113.1_pt1 | contig 10105 bp, 4 predicted proteins | sample 1769961 | NCBI WGS metagenome assembly OUNM01 (sample SAMEA3914820, study PRJEB12502) | metagenome | biome: forest; material: soil | place: USA | collected 2012-03-12 | depth 0.3 m
GAACGGATGCGGCCCGACGATATTGGCGAAACCGGGCGCGGCGGCAAGCGCGGCGCGGACCCGGTCGATATCACCTTCGCCGACGCGCAGCGCCTGCTCGCGCGCGACTATGGCTTTCCGAGTTGGCGCAAGCTTAAAGCACATGTCGAGGCGCTGACGCCCCCCGTCCAGCCCACCGCCGAGGATGTCGCGGCGGCGTTCCTGTTGCGCGTCGCGGAGGGTGATCTCGACCGGGTCGGCGCCGCGCTCGCCGCCGCGCCCGGCTTCGCCAATATCGTCGGGCCGCATCCGTTCTGGGGCGGTCGGCCGCAACCGCTCCACCTCGCGATCGAGCGCAAGGATGGTGCGATGATCGACCTGCTGCTGGACGCCGGTGCCAGCGTGAACGGGTATAACGAGGAATACGATCTGTGGTCGCCGTTAATGCTCGCGATCAACAACAAGCTCGACGAAGTCCGCGACTTGCTGATCGCCCGCGGCGCCACGGTCGGGCTGGTCGAGGCATTGATGCTGCGCGACGACGCGCGGGTCGAGGCCTTGCTGCGCGGCGGCAAGCTCCCCGACATCGCGCCCAATCGCGGATCGATCCTCGCCTTCGCCAAGACGCCGTTCGCGATCGACCGGCTGCTCGAACTCGGCGCCGACGCGACGACGAAGGATCGCTGGGGCGCCTCGCCGATCGAGGCGATGAGCCGCGGCGGGACCGAGGGGCGCGAACTGGTGCGGTACATGATGCTGCGCGGCATCGTCCCCGCGCCGCAGGAATTCGCGCGGCTTGGCGATCAGGAAGTGCTCGAGATGCTGATCGCCGCCGACTCTTCGGTAGTCGAGAATGACGCAGTGATGATGGGCGCGGTCGATTTCGGGCATGTCGCGCTTGTCCGCTGGCTGATCCGTCAAGGCGCCAACGTCAACGCGCGCGCCGCGCAGCAATCGCGCCACACCGCGCTCCATTCGGCGGCGTGGGAAGGCAATCTCGAAATGGCGCAGCTGCTCGTCGCGGCGGGCGCCGACGTCAACGCGCGCGACGAGCAATATGAGGGGACGCCCGCCGGCTGGGCCGACACCTCGATCACTATCTCGAACAATGCGGGGGGTGCCGCGGTGAGGGACTGGTTGCTGGCGAACGGCGGCGAACCAAGCTAAGCGGCAGCCTATGGCGAAGACGCACCGTTTCTTTTCGCACCACGCCCACGAATTTTTGCGCGTGGGCGCTTGCACGCCGGTGGCCAGCACGGGCGACATCGCGGCGAACGTCCGCGAGACGATCGCGCTGGCCCAACGCGGGCACGACGAAGCCTGCGACCTGCTGGTCTATCCCGAGCTCAACCTGACCAGCTACACGATCGACGACCTGCATTTGCAGGACACGATCCAGCGCGCGGTCGAAAGCGCGATCGGCGACGTCGCGGCGGCGACCGCCAAGCTGCGCCCCGTGCTGCTGGTCGGCGCGGCGATCGCGCGCCACGGTCGGCTCTACAATTGCGCGGTGGCGATCCATCGCGGGCGCGTACTGGGCGTGGTGCCGAAGACCTTCCTGCCCAACTATCGCGAATATTACGAAAAACGCTGGTTCGCGAGCGGCGCGGAGATCGACGGGACCGAGATCGAGCTTGCCGGACAGACCGTGCCGTTCGGCACCGACCTGATCTTTGCCGCGAGCGACTTGCCGCATTTCATCTTCCACGCCGAGATTTGCGAGGATTTCTGGGCCCCTACCCCGCCCTCGACCGAAGGCGCGCTGGCCGGGGCGCTGGTGTGCTGCAACCTGTCGGCGTCGAACGTCGTGATCGGCAAGGCGCGCCAGCGGATGCTGCTGTCGGCGGCGCAGTCCGAGCGCGCGATCTGCGCCTATGTCTTCTCCGCCGCCGGGCCGGGCGAGAGCACCACCGACCTCGCCTGGGACGGCCAGGGCATGGTCCACGAACTGGGCGACTTGATCGCCGAGTCCGAGCGCTTTCCCGCTGCCTCCGACCTGCTCGTCGCCGACGTCGATTGCGGGCGGATCCGGCAGGAGCGGATGCGCAACGGCACGTTCAACGATGCCGCCCGCCTGCTCGCCGATCCCGAGCGTCGGTTCCGTCGCATCGCGTTCGAAGCGAAGCCTGATTTCGCCGATGTCGGGCTGAAGCGCGAACTGCGCCGCTTCCCGTTCGTGCCCAACACACCCGAAAAGCTCGATGCCGACTGCTACGAAGCATACAACATCCAGGTCTCGGGGTTGATCAAGCGTGTGGAAGCGGCGCGTGCCGAACGGCTGGTCATCGGGGTATCGGGCGGACTCGATTCGACGCACGCGCTGATCGTCGCGGCGAAAGCGATGGACCGGCTCGGCCGTTCGCGCGACCATATCCTCGGCTATACGATGCCCGGCTTCGCGACGAGCGAGGGCACCAAATCGAACGCCTGGGCGCTGATGCGTGCGCTCGGCGTGGCCGGCGACGAAATCGATATCCGCCCCGCCGCCAAGCAAATGCTCGAAGACATGCGCCACCCGTTCGCGAGCGGCGAGCCGGTCTATGACGTGACCTTCGAGAACGTGCAGGCCGGCCTGCGCACCGATTACCTGTTCCGCCTAGCCAACCAGCATAACGGCCTCGTCGTCGGCACCGGCGACCTCAGCGAGCTTGCGCTGGGCTGGTGCACCTATGGCGTCGGCGACCAGATGAGCCATTACGCGGTCAACGCCGGCGTACCCAAGACGTTGATCCAGTTCCTGATCCGCTGGTGCATCCGCACCGACCAGTACGACGCCGAGACCGACCGCGTGCTCGACGCGATCTTGGGGCAGGAGATCTCGCCCGAGCTGGTCCCCGCCGGCGCCGACGGCGCGATGCAATCGACCGAAAGCAAGATCGGGCCCTACGCGCTCAACGATTTCTTCGCGCACTATGTCGTGCGCCACGGCATGGCGCCGTCGAAGATCGCGTTTCTCGCGCTGAAAGCCTGGGGTGACCTCGACGCGGGACGCTGGCCGCGCGATTTCCCGTCCGCCGCGCGAACCGCCTACGACTTGCCGACGATCAAGGCGTGGCTGGAGAAGTTCCTGTTCCGCTTCTTTGCGATCAGCCAGTTCAAGCGCTCGGCGATCCCGAACGGCCCGAAGGTTTCGGCCGGTGGCGCGCTATCCCCGCGCGGCGACTGGCGCGCGCCGTCGGACGGCACCGCGCAACCGTTTCTCGACGAACTCGCCGCGAACGTGCCCTGACGCGCGCGACGGCGCGCCAGGGCCTCGCTTAGGTCAGAACCCGATCTGCAGCGTCGCGCGCAGCGAGATCGCGGCGCGGTTCTGCTGCTCTTCGGCACCGAACTCGCCGCCGAGGCGGAAGCCCGGCGCGCCGGCGGTCGCGCGAATTCGCCCGACCCAGCCGTCGGTCCGCGCATCGGGGACCAGCGTGAAGGCCTGTCCGCCCGCGAACTTGGCGGTGGTCGCGCCGAGATCGCCGTTGAGGATCTGGCGGCGGCCCGCCTCGATCTCGGTGTGGAACCAGCCGTCGTCCTTCGAGCCGAACGCCAGGCCGACCGCCATCGTCGCGTTCGCCGCGAGTTCGTCGCTCTTGCGCTCGTCGATGATCAGGTTGAACGCGTCGCCGCCGCCGGTCTCGGTGTGGGCGTCCTCATTCAGCCGGTAATAGTCGATCGACAGGATCGGGCGGAAGGTCAACTTGCCGACCGCGCCCTCGTACGACGCGCCGCCGGTGGCCGAGAACAGCTTGCCACCCCACGTGGCGTTGGCGGTGCGGGTGACGTCCTCGGTTCCGGTATTGCCGGTGAAGGTGCGCGTGCTCGAGAAATCGATCTTCGCCGCGGACACACGCGCGAACGGCCGGAAACCGCCCCATTCGCCGCGCCAGTAGAAGGCGCCTTCATACTGGTCGGAGCCGACCGTGTTGTCGGTGCCATTATCGTCGTCGTTGCCGTGGATGTACGCGAGCGACAGGCCGAAATTACCGAACTTGGTCTTGTATTCGGCGCCGCCCGCGGTGCCCCAGCCGGTCAGGTCATAGGACGCGGTGTTGCCGAAGCTCTTCGCGCGCCCATAAGCGATTTCCTCGATCCAATAGCCCCAATGCCCCTTGTCGACGAACGGCGCCCCGCCGTCGGTCAGCATCCGGCCGATCGCGCGCGAGCCGGCGGTCGCCGCCTCAAACGTACCGCCGGCGTGATCTGGCAGCATCTGGCGGATCGCAGTGTTGAACTTGGTGCCGTCGGTGATGTTGAGGAACGCGCCGGCAACCTTGGTGTCCTTGCTGAGCGCGGTGTAGATCGCGTCATACGCGCTCGACCCCGAACGGTTGAGGCCAAGCTCGCTAGTCGTCTTGCGCGCGATATCGATGGAGATCTCGTTCGCCGATCCGCCGGTCGAGATGCTGCTCTTGTACATGAAGGGCAGCGCGATCGAGGTCGCGGTCAGGTTGCTGGCGCCGGTGATCGATCCCGCGCTCAGCACGGTGAAGTGACCCGTGCCGGTGACCAGGCCGTTGACCTTGACCGCGAGCTTCGAGCCGGTGGCGAAATTGGCATTGCCGGCAATCTGATAGCGCGTCGCCGTGTTGGTCGCGGTGTCGATCGTGACGCCGAGCGTACCGTTCGAGGTAACCGCAAGCGAGCTGATATTGGTCGTCGCGGTACCGGTCACGCTGAGCGTGCCGCCGCTGACCGTCACCGCCACGTTCTGCGCGTTGGCGAGCGAGCCCGAGAAGACCGAGGTGCCGCCCACCGTCAACGTATCCGCGCCACCACCGAAATCGACGGTGCCGGTGTAGGTCGAGGTACCCGCCAGCGCCATGCTGCCGCCCGCACCCGGACCGAACGTCACGTTGCCCGTCATCACCGCATCGCCCGACAGGTTGAGCTTGTCGGCGCCGGTCCCGAAGCTGACGTTGCCGGTCAGCGTGCCGTCGGCGAGATCGAGCAAGTCGTTGCCGCTGCCGAACTTGACGTCGCCGGTGATCGACGGCGCCGCCACGGTGGCGGCGACCGCGATCTGCTTGACCGAAGTGCCGGTGGTGTTGGCGCTGAGGTCGATCGCGACGTTGGTCGCGGTCGAGCCGCTCGCGGCGATCGTGCCGCTATTCTCGACCAGCGAGACGCCGCCCGACAGATCGACGATCGCCACCGCGCTGCCGGTGGTGCCCGACACGGCCTTGATGCTACCCGAGTTGCGGATCGTCGCGACCGATGCGCCGGCATCGACAACGACACCGCGCGCGGTCTTGCCTGCCGCCGCCGCACCGCTCGCGGTGATCGTGCCCGAGTTGCGGACTTCGGGAACGTTGGCGTTGGCGCCGATGCGGAGCGCGGTCGAATTGGCGGCGTTGCCCGCCGCGGCAACCGTACCGGTCACGCTCATGCCGTTGGTGACGGTGACGTTGCCGCCGAGCCCGCCGATCACCACGCCGTTGCCGTCGATCCCGCTATAAACGCCGGTCCCGGTCACCGAACCGTCGATGATCAGCCCGAATCCCGTCGTGTTGGCGACCGGGCCAAGCGTTACCGAATTGCCCGCCGCGCCGACCTGCAGGGCCGCCGCCGAGCCGTACGAGGTGATCGCGCCGGTACCCTCGTTGGCGTCGGGGATGCCGTCCTTGTCGACGTCAGGATCGGTCGTGCTCGTCGTCGGCGGCTTGGCGACGATCACCCCGCCCGCAACATTGCCGGTGATCGACACCGCCGGCCCGCCCTGCAGCAGGTCGTCGGCGTCGAGTTTGGTGACGTCGGTCGGCGGCGTGGTGAAGCGATAGCCGGTCGAGGTGATCGTGCCCTGCAGCGTGACCGCGCCCGAGACGTTACCGTTGATCAGCACGCCACTCGAATTCGCGCCCTGCGCGGTGATCGTGCCGGCGGCGCGGATATTGCCATTGACGTCGCCGGTCTTGATGCCCGCCGAATTGTCGCCGACCACCGAGATCGTGCCGTCGGTCGAGAGGTTGCCGTTGAAGGTCCCGGTCAGCAGAATGCCGTAGGAGTTGTTGCCCTCCACCGTGATCGAGCCAGTCGAGCTGTTGGTGATGTTGCCGGTGAACGCACCGGCGGTGCGGATGCCCGCGCGGCCGGTGCCAGAGGCGAACGGGCCGTCGAGGTCGCCGTCATTGTCGGCGTCTGTCGGGGTGTAGGTCTCGTCGACGATGATCTTGCCGGTATTCTCGATCGTGCCCGATCCGCCCGCAACCGCGCCGATGCCGGTCGAATTGTCGGCGTTCGTGACCTGGATCGTGCCCGCGTTCGACACCTTGTTGTTGCTGTCGACCGTCACCACGGTGCCGGTGGTCGTCGTGATCGAGCCCGCCGCCGCGACGGTGATATCACCCGAAGTCGAAGTCTTGAGCGGCGTCGTCGTCGCGGTGGAAACCGTCGTCTGCGCGGCCGCGGGATTGGCGAGCAGGACGATCGGGGTCAGGCAGGTCGTGGCGAGCAAGAAGCGCATCGGGAATCCCTTTGTTGCGGGCGCCGGTTGGGGGGAAAGCGCCCGTTCGAAAGGGAAGACGAAGCCGTTACGCGCCAGCCTTGGCATACTTAACGATTTTTGCGGATCAATAGCGTCAGAACGCCGCATCGAAGCCTAGACGGACGGTCCGCGGGCGCAGCGGCGTGATCTGGCCATCGCCAAATCCGACGAATGGGGTGCCCAGCGCAAAGCGGTTGCCGACCTCGTCGGTCAAGTTGGTGACACCGAGCGTGACGGCGAAACGCGGCAGCGACAGCCGTGCCGACACGCGCGTGTCGAGATAATTGCCCTGCTCGGCGCCGAGGATCGGCCCGAGCCCGAGCCGCGACTTGCCGGTGTAGCGCGCCGACCCGCTAAGCGAGAGCTGCGCGGTGTCGGACAGCGGGAATTCGTATTTGACCGACCCGCGCGCCACCACGTCGGCGATGTTCGGCACCCGGCCGTAATTGACCACGGCCGTCGCCACCGCGTTGACGATCGTCGCCGATCCCGGCTGCGGGGTTGGCCCCGGAATGACGAACGTCAGGAAGAACGGGCTGGGATTGACCACCTTGCTGTCGTTGAGCGCCAGCCCCGCCTCGAGCGTGAGGCCCTTGACCGGCCGCCAGCTGGTCGACGCCGAGATCGTCCAGATGCGGCCGTCGCCGATATTGGCGGTGCTGGGGAAGCCGCGGCCGTCGATAAAGTCGGCCTGGATATTCTTCCACAAGGTGCGCGAGATGCTGAGCGACAGGTCGACCGGGTCGTCGCCGGGGAGCCCGCTGCGCAGCCCGAGCTCGAAGGTGCGCGCGCGGTCGTTGCGGAAGCGGCGGACGAAATCGCCCTCGATCGCGAGACCGCCGGGGCGGAAGCTCTCCTGATAGCGCGCATAAAGCGTCACGCGATCGAGCGGCCGCGCGGTTAGCGCGAACGACGGCAGGAACGCCGACTCGCTGCGCGCCGCGGTGATATCGGCGTTGGCGCGCGCGATCAGGAACGAGACATCGGCTCCCTCCCCGGTCAGCCATACATGGCTGTAGCGCCCGCCCGCCGTGAGCGTCAGCTTGGGGCGCAGCTCGACCGAGAATTCGCCATAGCCGGTCGCCTCGGTCACGCGGTTGACCACGCCGGTCGAGGGCAGCGGCATGTCGGGGTCGCCGAGCGCGCGGGTCAGCTCGGTCGAGTTGCGCACCACGCTGACGCCCGCCACCCAGCCGAACCCGTTGGTCATCGGCCGCGACAGGCGGCTCTCGGCGGAGAACAGATCGGTGCGGTTGCGCTGGCGAAACAGGCGATCGGGACCGTTGGGGAAACTGGCATCGTAACGCTCGATCAGCCGCTGGCGCGCATAGCCGACCGAGGTCACGAAATTGAGGTCGCCCAGCCGCCGGCTGGCGACCAGTTCGCCGAGCGCATAGCTCGCGTCGCTGCCCTGCTTCAACCGGCTGTTGCGCGTCAGGGGCGGCGCGCTGCGATCGGCATATTGGCTATCGAGGTTGTGCGTGTCCTGGAAGGTGCCGCCAAGATCGATCGTCCACCCCCCGACCTTGCCGCGCAGCGTCGCGCGGCCGCCGAGGATGTTCGAGCGGTTGATGTCCTTCTCATTGCGAAGCGGATTATCGATGTAACCGCCATCGGTGATGCCATAGCCGACCAGGCGCAGCCCCAGCTGATCCTCGACCAACGGCAAGTTGAGGACCCCGGCAAGGTCACCGCCCGGCTGCCCGTGCCACGTCGCCGACACGCCGCCCGTCAGCGCGCCGCCGAGCGTGCCGAGATTGGGCGTGTTGCGCTGGATGCGGATGATCCCGCCGAGCGACCCGGCGCCGTACAGCGTCCCTTGCGGCCCCTCGAGGATCTCGACCGAGTCGATATCGTAGAGCCGAAGATCAGGATCGGGCGCGTTGTAGGTCAGCCGGACATCGCCGACATATTGGCCGACGGTCGCCTGGGTCGGGCCGGTAAAGCTCGAATCGGCGATGCCGCGGATGAACAGCTTGTTGCGCCCGGCGCCGAGATAGGTCGACGACAGCGTCGACATGCGCGAGACGACCGCATCGGTGCCATTGTCGCTGTCGCGGCCGAGGTCGGCGCCGCCGAGCACGGTGACCGCGCCGGGAAAGCCGTCGATCCGCGTGTCGCGCTTGCTCGCGGTGATGACGATGTCTTCGTTGAGCGGATCGGGTGGCGGAGGCGGCAGCGGCTTGGTCCGCGCGGCCGCCTTGGGCTTGGCTGGCGCCGGCGGCGCCGCGGGAATGATCCGCCACACGCCCGGCGCCGCTTGCACACCGCGCGCGCCGGTGCCGCGCAACAACCGTGCGAGCGCTTCGCCCGCGTCCATCCGCCCGCGCACCGCGGGCACTTGTCGGCGCATCAGATTGGGATCTGCGACGGCCACGACGATGCTGACGCGCAACTGCGCGCCGAGGGCCGCGATCGCCTGGCCCAGCGTTCCGGCGGGAATATCGATCGCCTGATCGCGCGCCGCCGCCGGGGTCGCGATCACGCACAGGCCCGCAATGGCGGCGGGCGCGCCCCAAGCCCTCATGGTCCCGCGATCATCCACCCATCGCCAACGCGCCGCACCGCGACGCCAAGAAGAACGCTCAGCCGCTGCATCGTCGGTGCCACGCCGCCGTCGAGCCGCACCACGCCGCGGAAGGTCCGCCGCGCCGTCGCCGCATCGACATAGACCTTGACGCCGAGATTGCGCTGAAGATCGGCGGCAAGCCGGGTCAGCGATGCACCGTCATAATAGAGCTGGCCGGTGCGCCACCCCGCAACCTCGGTCGGCTTGATCGCCACCACGCGCCCGGTGCGCTGGCCACTCGCGAGCGTGAAGCGGTTGCCCGCCGCGACGCCGATGTCGGCGTTGCCGGGATCGACCACCACCTTGCCCTCGCTCACCGCGAGGTCGAACCCGGCGTCGTCGCTGGTCACCTCGAACGCGGTGCCGACATCGACCAGCGTCATGTCGCCGGTCTTGACCGTGAACGGATGCGCCGGGTCGTGCGTGACCACGAACATCGCCTGGCCGTGATCGAGCTTGGCGAAGCGCGGGTCCTTGCGGTCGAGCAGGATTTTGGTGTCGCCATTGAGTTCGACACTCGACCCGGCGAGCTGGACCGTGCGACGTTCGCCCGCGGCGGTCTGGACCGAATAAAGATCGCGCGACGGCCACATCGTCCAGCTACCCAACGCCACCGCGAGCGACGCGGCGACCGCGCCGCCCAGCCAGTAGCGGCGCGTGGAAGGGCTCGGCGCCTCCTCGATCTCGACCGGCCAGGTCGCGCCGGCGAGCAGATCGTCGAGATCGGCATCGGCTGCGGTGATCTCGGCATAGGCAAGGGCATGCGACACGTCAGCCTCGAGCCACGCCTCGAAACCTTCCCAATCGCCGAAATCCTTGTCGCGCTGGCGGACGAGCCAGGCGATCGCCTGATCCTCCACGTCGCGCGTCCACTCGCTCATGGCCGCCTCCTGACAGTGAAGACGGAGACCTGTCGCTCAAACCTCATCGAGCGACCTCCGATAATCGATCAACGCACGATACGCACGGCGGAGATCGGCCTCGACGGTGGACAAGCTCACCCCCATCTCGCGCGCGATGTCGCGCTGCTGCACTCCATCGATGCGGTGGCGGCGGAAGATCGTCGCGGGCCGCGCACCAAGCTCCGC
>OUNM010241129.1_pt1 | contig 10105 bp, 9 predicted proteins | sample 1769961 | NCBI WGS metagenome assembly OUNM01 (sample SAMEA3914820, study PRJEB12502) | metagenome | biome: forest; material: soil | place: USA | collected 2012-03-12 | depth 0.3 m
ACAGGGCACGATCGAAACCGACATCGTCATCAACTGCGCCGGCATGTGGGCGCGCGAGCTTGGGCGGCAGAACGGCGTCACCATCCCGCTGCATGCCTGCGAGCATTTCTATCTCGTCACCGAGCCGATCCCAGGCCTCTCCCGTTTGCCAGTGCTACGCGTGCCGGACGAGTGCGCCTACTACAAGGAAGACGCCGGCAAGATGATGCTCGGGGCCTTCGAGCCGGTGGCAAAGCCCTGGGGCATGGACGGCATCCGCGAGGACTTCTGCTTCGACCAGTTGCCCGAGGACATGGACCATTTCGAGCCGATCCTCGAAATGGGCGTCAACCGTATGCCGATGTTGGGCACCGCCGGCATCCATACCTTCTTCAACGGTCCAGAAAGCTTCACGCCGGACGACCGTTACTATCTAGGCGAGGCGCCGGAACTCGCCGGCTACTGGATGGCAACCGGCTACAATTCGATCGGCATCGTCTCCTCTGGCGGCGCCGGCATGGCGCTGGCGCAGTGGATCAACGACGGCGAAGCGCCTTTCGACCTCTGGGAGGTCGACATCCGCCGCGCCCAGCCGTTCCAGAAGAACCGCCGCTATCTCAAGGAGCGCGTCTCCGAGACCCTCGGCCTGCTCTATGCCGACCACTTCCCCTACCGCCAGATGGCGACCTCGCGCGGCGTGCGCCGCTCGCCTTTGCACGAACATCTGAAGGCGCGCGGCGCCGTGTTTGGCGAGGTCGCCGGCTGGGAGCGCGCCAACTGGTTCGCGCGTGAAGGCCAGGAGCGCGAATACCGCTATTCCTGGAAGCGGCAGAACTGGTTCGACAACCAGCGCGAGGAGCATTTGGCCGTCCGCAATGGCGTCGGCCTGTTCGACATGACTTCCTTCGGCAAGATCCGCGTCGAGGGCCGTGACGCCTGCGCCTTCCTGCAAAAACTCTGCGCCAACGACATGGACGTGGCGCCGGGCAAGATCGTTTACACGCAGATGCTCAACGCCAAGGGCGGCATCGAGAGCGACCTCACTGTCTCGCGGCTTTCGGAGAGGGCCTATTTCCTCGTCGTGCCAGGCGCCACGCTGCAGCGAGACCTGGCTTGGTTAAGAAGGCACGTTGGCGAAGAATTCGTCGTCATCACCGACGTGACAGCTGCGGAAGCCGTGCTGTGCCTGATGGGTCCGGACTCGCGAAAACTCATCCAGAAGATCAGCCCGAACGACTTCTCCAACGAAGCCAATCCGTTCGGCACGTTCCAGGAGATCGAGATCGGCATGGGCCTCGCGCGCGCCCACCGCGTCACCTATGTCGGCGAGCTCGGTTGGGAGCTCTACGTCTCGACCGAACAGGCGGCCCATGTCTTCGAGGTGATCGCCGATGCCGGCGCGGATACCGGCCTGAAACTTTGCGGCCTGCACACGCTGGATTCCTGCCGCATCGAAAAGGCCTTCCGCCATTTCGGCCACGACATCACCGACGAGGACAATGTGCTGGAGGCGGGACTGGGCTTCGCGGTAAAGACGAGCAAGGCCGACTTCATCGGTCGCGATGCGGTGCTGAAGAAGAAGGAAGCCGGCCTGTCACGCCGGCTGGTGCAGTTCCGCCTGAAGGACCCTGAGCCCTTGCTCTTCCACAACGAGGCGATCCTGCGCGACGGCAAGATTGTTGGCCCGATCACATCAGGGAATTACGGTCACCATCTCGGCGGCGCGATCGGCCTTGGGTACGTGCCATGCCAGGGCGAGAGCGAGGCGGATGTGCTTGCATCACCCTACGAGGTAGAGATCGCGGGCGAGCGGTTTGCGGCGGAAGCTTCGCTGAAGCCGATGTATGATCCGAAGGCGGAGCGGACGAGGATGTGATCTCTTCCTTCAAAACCGCTCCAACTTCGCCCTTACCTTCGCCAAAAACGCCGTCCGGCTCTTCGGCGTCGAAGAATCCATCAAATAATGCGCCAGGAAAAAGGTGCCGCAGCGCCTGGCGCACAGCGCCCGCATGCCGCGCAAAAGGGTCTTGCGCCCCGGCTGGCCGACGACGACGCTCCACCAGGTCGGCGCGCCGCAGGTGGTGATGACGCCGACCTTGGTGACATGTGTCATCAACGACTTGATCCGCCCTTTGCCGGCCGGCAGCTTGAAGGCGACATCGGTCGCCCACACCCGGTCGAGCCAGCCCTTCAGCATCGCCGGCAGCCCGTACCACCAGGTCGGATAGACGAAGAGGATCGCCTCGGCCCACATGAGATGCTCGAAATGCGGCTCTAGCGCGGGATCCTGTGGCGCGCGCTCATTGTAGTGACGCCGCTCCTCGCAGCCCATCACCGGATTGAAATTTTCGGCATAGAGGTCGAGCAGCCTCACCTCCCGACCTTTTCGCGTCAGCACCTCGATCGCAGCGTCGCGGATCGCGGCGCAATAGCTTTCCGGCACCGGATGGCAATAGACCACCAGCACGCGCATCAGAACGCATCCATCCTGGTCGCCACCTTTGCCAGGAAGCTTTTACGAGTTTCGTCAGTCGAGAGATTCATCGAGTAATGCGCCAGATAGGAGACGGAGGCACCGGGCTTGATGGTGGCCCGCAACATGCGCTTGACGATCTTGCGCGGCGGATCGCCCATCAGCATGGCTCGAAAACGGCTGCCGCCATAGGTGGTGACGGCGGCGAGCTTGCCGATGTTGTGCAGCGTCGGCCGCACCTTGCCGTCGACCAGCTTGAACGACACGCCGGGTAGGAAGACGCGGTCGAAAAAGCCTTTCAGGATGGCCGGATAGCCGTAGTTCCAGACGGGGAACGACAACACCAGCGCCTCGGCTCTCTGAAGCCTTTCCACGTAGCCAGCGACCGCATCGTTAGGTCCCCGCACATTGTGGTAGCCGAGTCGTTCGGTGCGCGTCAGGCGTGGATCGAAATCCTCGGCATAGAGATCGCAGTCGTCAACGGCGTGGCCGGCTGCTGTCAACCGCTCGACGATCGTCCGGTGCAGGCCGGCATTGAAGCTGGTCTCCACCGGATGGGCGTAAAGCACGAGGACTTTCATCAGCTCGCCTTTTGCAGCCCCTTGAACAGGAACGACTTGCCCGAGCGATAGTCGTAGCCGGGGTTTTCCCAGGCGATCATCTTGCCTGGGTTGAGCAGTCCCTGCGGATCGGTCTCGCGCTTGAAGGCAAGCTGCACATCGTCTGTTCGCTTCATGCCGCCCTCCTCCAGCGTGTAGCGGTGCGGGTTGAAGATCCAGCAGCCATTGTCCTCATGAATGCGGATGATCTCGTCGAGCCGCTCTTCCGTGGTGAAGCGGACCAGCGGCAGGCCGGCCACACCGATCGCGCCGTCGAAGCGGATGAATTCGAGATGCGCCGGCACCTCGTCGCCGAAGCGCTCGACCATCGCCTTGACGTGGGCGAGATGATCCGGCGACGGATAGCGCGCCTGCAGATAGGTGATGGTCGGATCGACCCGGATCGCGCGCAGCGTCGTGTGATTCCAGGTCAGTTCATAGGCCGGCGGTAGCCCCTTGAGGTCGGCCTCCTGATCGGCCCGGAAGACGATCTCGCCCTTGCCGCTGCGCACGAAGGCGACAAAGGCATCCATCGCATGCGGCGCGATCATGCACACCACGATGCTCTGTCCGCGCCGGAAGAACTTCTGGTGGCGCTTGAAATAATCGTACGGAATGGGTGCGGCGATCGGCGTGATCAGCTTGGCCAATATGCCGTCCTGGACGGCGAGGTCGTTGCCGAATCGGGCCGCTTCCATGAAATCGTCGAAGCCGACGATAACGTCGATCCAGTCGTAGCTGGCCGTCAGCGGCATCTCGACTTCGGTGATGATGCCGTTGGTGCCGTAGGCGTGCATCACCTTGAGCACGTCCTCGCCGGTCAGCTCCATGACGCGCGGCTCGGCCTCCATCGTCACGGTCCGCAGGCGAATGACGTTGCCGAGGTCGCGCAACCCGCCCCAGCGGATCGAGCCGACGCCGCCTGAGCCGCCGGCGACGAAGCCGCCGATCGACGCGGTGTTGTAGGTGGAAGGCGACATACGCAGTTCCTGGCCGGAATGCGCGCGTGTGGCTCTGTCGATGTCGGCGAGCACAGCGCCAGGTCCGGTCACCACGCGTCCAGTCGCGATCGCCTTGACGACGTTCATCTCGGCGAGGTTGAGCACCACGCCGCCCGAGAGCGGCATCGCCTGACCGTAATTGCCGGTGCCGCTGCCGCGCGGCGTCACCGGCACGCCGTGACGGTGGCACGCAGCAAGCACGCGGATCACCTCGTCCTCGCTCTTCGGCGTCACGATCAGGTCGCCTTTGACATGGTCGAGCTGCGCTTTCAGCACCGGGCTGTACCAATAGAAGTCGCGGCTCTTCTGCTGGACGATCGCTGGATGGTCGTCGATCTTCAGCCCGTCGAGATCGCACTTCAGCGCCGCGATATCCATCATCCCACCATCAGTTCGTCGAGTTCGGCATAGTCGGGCAGCCGGCGTTCGATCGCCTTGCCGTCGCGCACCACGATGCGATCCGATTCGGGCCGCGACAGCAATTCGGTCCAGCTTCGTCCCTTGAAGACGATGAAATCGGCGCTGCCGCCGGCAGCCAGCGTGCCGGCGCCATCGAGCCGCATCACCTCGGCCGGTGTCGCCGCCATCGCTTTCGGCCAGTCGCCGACAGGATGGTCGAAATGCAGGATGCGCGTCGCCATGCGGTAGACCTCGAGCATGTCGAGATCGCCATAGGCATAGAACGGATCGCGCGTGTTGTCGGAGGCGACCGCCACCTTGATGCCGCGCGCCTTCATCTCATGCAGCAGCGTCACGCCGCGCCAGCGTGGCGTGGTATTGTCGGAACGCCGGTCCTGCAGATAGAGATTGCACATCGGCAAAGACACCACGGCAAGCCCGGCCTTCGCCACCTTGTCCAGCGTGTCGAGCACCTCGAGGTCCGGTTGGCGGGCGAGCGAGCAGCAATGGCCGACGAGGATGTTCCCATCGAAACCGTTCCACAACGAAGCCTCGGCGATCTTCTTCAGCGATATGGCAGCTGTGTCGTCGGTCTCGTCGGCATGGAAATCAAGGTCGAGCCCATACTTGATCGCCTGTGCGAACACCTGATCGAGCAGTTCCTCGAGGTCCGGCACCATATAGGTGACGACGCCGAGCACGCCCTTGGCTGCCGCGACGCGCTTCGCCAGCCGCTCGAACCAGGCCTTGTCACGCACGCCTTCGATGCCGAGCAGGCAGGCCGCCTGCAGGTCGATCCGGCCTCGCCATTTCTCGCGCATTGTCTCAAACACCGGCCAAGAAATTTCCTCCTGCGGCGCCACGCTGTCGAGATGCGTGCGCAGGGCCTTGGTACCGTGCGCGTAGGCGGATCGCAGCGAGAAATCCATGCGGCGTGCCACGTCTTCGGCGCTCCAGCGCGCGGTGCGGTCGGCGCCGGTGGCGTTGAGCGCACCCATGAAGGTACCGTCTGGATTGGGCTTTCGCGGCCAGATATGGCCCTTGTCGATATGGGTGTGGCAGTCGACGAAGCACGGCAGCACGATCCGGCCGGCAAGGTCGATCGCCTCGGCCGAGGCCTGCGATTTGCCGTGCGCCGCCATACTGGAGATCCTACCGTCGGCAACGGCGATATCGGCAAGCGCGAAGCCGTCTGCATCAAAAGCGGCGACAAGGCCGGGCGTCAGCGACGGATGCAGCCGGGCGTTTTTGAGCCGGTAGGATGCTGAGTCCGGTATCAATTGCTGCTCTCCTGGGTGACCACGCCAACCACCCTAGCGCTCCTGTTTCAGCGCGCTCTCGTGCCAGCGCCGCAGGATGAGATGCGACACCAGCGACAGCACCAGGAAGATCAGGATGCCGGTGAGCGAGATCAGGATCAGCGCCGCAAACAGCCGCGGCGCGTTGAGCCGGTAGCCGGCCTCGATGATGCGCGACGCGAGCCCCGACGACTGCCCCTGCGCGCCGGCGACGAATTCGGCCACCACCGCGCCGATCAGCGACAGGCCGCCGGCGATCTTCAAGCCGCCGAGGAAATAGGGCATCGCCGCTGGCAGGCGTAGATAGCGCAATTGCTGCCAGCGCGTCGCGCCGTTGAGCTTGAACAGGTCGCGCAGGTTGCGGTCGACCGAATTCAGCCCGAGCGTGGTGTTGGACAGGATCGGGAAGAAGGCGACGATCCAGGCGCAGAGCAGCAATTTGACCGTCTGGTTGTTCACATAGATGTTGATCAGCGGGAAGATCGCCACGATCGGCGTCACCTGCAGCACGATGGCGAAGGGGAAGAACGACATCTCCACCCATTTCGACTGCGCGAACAGCACCGCCAGCCCGACACCGCCGATGACGGCGAGCAGCAGGCTGAGGAAGGTGATCCTGAGCGTCACCAGCAGCGAAGAGAACAACAGGCCGGCGTCGTTGTGCAGCGTCTGCAGCACCACGCCCGGACGCGGCAGGATGTATTGCGGGATCTCGTTCCAGACGCAGATGCGGTCCCAAAGCCAGATCGCCAACACCATGATCGTCAGCGGCAGCACCCATTTGCCGATCCGCTCCAGCCGCTCCTGGCGAACCCGGCGCGCCTCCTCGGGGTCGAGTTTCAACGCGGTCTCTTCAATGGCCGTCATGATGCGGTCCGACAGTTGAGTTGATGGCATTGACCAGCACATCGGAAGCCTGCCGGCAAAGGGCGGCGTAGTCCGGCGAGGTCCGGAACACCTCGTCGCGCGGATAAGGCGCATCGACGGAAAGCTCGCCAAAGACCCGGCCCGGCCGCGCCGCCATGACGACGACACGGCTGGACAGAAACACGCTTTCGAAGACGCTGTGGGTGACGAAGACAACGGTGAAGCGTTCGTCCTGCCACAGCTCCAACAGATCGTTGTTTAGTTTGAAGCGGGTGATTTCGTCGAGCGCCGCGAACGGCTCGTCCATCAACAGGATGCGCGGTTTCGTCACCATGGCGCGCGCGATCGAGACGCGCATCTTCATGCCGCCGGAAAGCTCGCGCGGCACCGCGTTCTCGAAGCCGGTGAGATGGACGCGCGACAGCATCTCCATCACCGCGGATTCGGCCTTGGCGCGCGAAACACCCTTCAACCGCAGTGGCAGCCAGACATTGTCGAAGACGCTGGCCCAGGGCAGCAGCGTCGGCTCCTGGAAGACGAAGCCGATGTTCGAACGGTCGACCGGGCCGCGCCAGTCGAGTTGGCCGGAGGTCGGTGTCGACAGGCCGGCGATCAATCGCAGCGCCGTCGACTTGCCGCAACCGGAAGGCCCGAGCAGGCTGAGGAAATCGCCTTCGCGGATTGCGAGCTCCACCTTGCTCAGCGCCGTCACGCCATTGGAAAAGACCTTGCCGACATTGCGCAGCGAAAGCAGCATCGGGGCTTGGCCCGATGCTGCCGGCGTCTGCGCCACTTTTTCCTGGATCATCTCAGGCCGGCCGCCTTATTTCTTCAGCTCCAGCCCGACACCCTTATTGATGAAGGCAAGCGTGTAGGCCTTCTTGATGTCGATGCCCGGCTGCGCGACCTTGGCCTTGACCATCTTGTCATAGAAACTCTGGATGCGGGCTTCGGTCATGGCGCCGATGCCGAGCTTTTCCGAGTCGCCGGAATCGACTACGCCGAACTTCTTCAGCTGCTCGATCGAGAAGGCGATCTGCTCATCCGTCATGTCCGGATTGTCCTTCTTGATCATGTCGTTGGCGGCTTTGTTGTCGCCGTAGAGATACTTGTACCAGCCCTTGGCCGAACCATCGACGAAGCATTGGACGACCTCCGGCCGCTTGTCGATCGTGTCCTGCATGACCTCGATGGTCGTCGCATAGGTCTCCCAGCCATAGTCGGCGAGCAGGAACTGGTTCGGCACGAAGCCGCCCGCCTTCTGCACCGCAAATGGCTCGGAGGTGACATAGCCCTGTTGGATCGACTTCTTGTTGGCGATGAAGGGCGCCGGATTGAAGGTGTAGGGCACCCGCTTGGCGGCATCGAAGCCGAGTTCGGTGACCATCCACTGGAAGAAGGTCTGCGCGCCCTCGTCACCCAGGATGTACTGGTCGGCGTTCTTCAGGTCTTCCCACTTGTCCAGCCCCTGCCCCGGCTGGGACATGATGACCTGCGGATCCTTCTGGAAGTCGGCGGCGACGACGCGCATCGGGATGCCCTGCTGCACGGCGTCGAAGGCCGAAAGCAAATTGCCGCCCATGTAGAAATCGATCTTGCCGGCCAACAGCATCGGCCGGCCGCTGACCTGCGGGCCGCCCTGCATGATGGTGACGTCGAGGCCGCAGGCGGCGTAGGTGCCGTCGGCGACCGCCTGGTAATAGCCGCCATGCTCCGGCTCGGCCAGCCAGTTGGTGCCGAACGTCACCTTCTCGTTCGCGGCGGCACCCAGCGTGCCTGCCACCAGCAAGGCAATCGAGCCTGCCAGGATCTTCCCATTTCCGACCATAAACTCACCCTCTTCTGGCTCCGGCGCGCCACGCGCTGGAGCTCGACACCATTGGTTCAAGAAGCAAGACACATGCCACCGCCTGGGCCGCCTGCTTACGCGGCAGTCATTGCCGAGACCGGACGGGTCATGCTGTACGAAAGGCATCGTGCCTATTTTTTGGACGCCTGTCCATAATCGCCCTGGCCGCATGCACCGCCATCTTGAAGCTTTCATCCAAGCGGCCTTAGGGTGCTCGCGGACAGGAGAATGCCATGCTCAAATATCTCGCCCCGAAGTCGATCAAGCCGCCCTTCGCCCGCTACAGCCACGGCGTCGAAATTCCTGCAGGGAAGCGTCTGGTGCTTTGCTCGGGCCAGCTTGGCATCGGGCCGGACGACGCCGTGCCGGAGGATGCCGGCGGACAGACGGAGCTCTGCTTCAAGAACATCGCCGCGATCTTGAGCGAAGCCGGGCTGACGCTGAACGACATCGTGCGCATCAACGCCTTTGTCACCGGCCGCGAACATCTGCAGGCCTATATGGATGTCCGCAACCGGCTCTTTTCCGATCCGGCGCCGGCCTCGACGCTGATGATCGTCGGCGGTTTCGCCCGGCCGGAATTCAAGGTCGAGGTCGAGGCTCTGGCGGCCGGCTGACGGGTTGCCCATGGCCGACAACCGCACTAGACCGTCCAGTAGCAGACAGATCGGAGACGAAAGTGACGACAAGACGCGTGTGGTGGGGCGACTACCGGACGACCGAATATGCCTCGATCGACGCCGAAGCGACCATCGCCGTGCTGCCGGTGGCAGCTATCGAGCAGCATGGCCCGCATCTGCCTGTTTCGACCGACACGTCGATCATGACGGGCATGCTGGAAACGGTGATCGCACGCCTGCCCGACGATCTCGACATCCGCATCCTGCCGATACAAGCCGTGGGCAAATCAAACGAGCATCTGCATGCGCCGGGCACGCTTACGCTGCCCGCCACGACGCTGGTCGATGCCTGGACCGAGCTTGGCCTGTCGGTCGCGCGCGCCGGGGTCAGAAAGTTGATCGTCGTCAATTCGCATGGCGGCAATGAAGAGATCATGGGCATCATCACGCGCGAATTGCGCGTGCGGGCAAAGATGCTGGCGGTGAAGACGAGTTGGCAGCGCTTTGGCCGTCCCGCCGGCATGTATACCGAGCTCGAAGACCGCCATGGTATCCATGGCGGCGACGTCGAGACCTCGCTGATGCTGCACTTCCGTCCCGACCTCGTCGACATGGGTAAGGCCGACAATTTCGTCTCGAATGTCGGTCGCGCCGAAAAGGAATTCGGGCTGCTTCGCCATACCGGAACGCATGCCTTCGCCTGGATCGCCAGCGACCTCAACGCCAACGGCGTGGTCGGCGATGCCTCGATCGCTACGGCCGAGAAGGGCCGCCTAACTGCGGAAATGCAGGCCGACGGTTTTATCAGCCTGGCCAAGGATGTGCGTAGGGCGAAGCTTGCCGACTGGCTGTCGTAGCGATGCGTCCGCTTTGACCTAAGCTTCGATCTCCAACTCAAACGGAATGCCTTCGAAGGCGTCGGCGCCGCGGCCGATCGCTTCGATCGCCGCGATCATGCGGCCGTCGCGCTGAAGCAGCGTGTCGGCCACCGCGATCAGCCGTGGATTGGGTGTCGCCGTC
>OUNM010036721.1_pt1 | contig 10104 bp, 10 predicted proteins | sample 1769961 | NCBI WGS metagenome assembly OUNM01 (sample SAMEA3914820, study PRJEB12502) | metagenome | biome: forest; material: soil | place: USA | collected 2012-03-12 | depth 0.3 m
GCGTCGGTGTAGAACTCGCTCGGCGGGATGGCGGCGACGCCCAGCTCCTGGATCAGGAACCAGGCGAGCTTGAAGTCGCGCGGCCGCTCGGCCACGTGCGGCGGGAAGGGGTAGTCGGCGGGGATCTGGACCTTGGCGAGGTTCACCATGACGAAGTAGCCGCCCTCGGGCTCCGAGTAGGGGACGCCGAGCTCGTGCCAGACGGCGTTGAAGAGGTCCATTTTGTGGCGGAGGTCGGTGATGGACTCGTCCCAGAAGCCGAGGGCGTCGGCTTTTTCGAAGCCTGGAGGACGGGTGTGAGAAGTTGGTCAGGGAAAGGAAGAAATTAGGGCACGGGGGCATACCGATGGCGCAGGCTTCTTGAAGGGGGGAAACGGAGGAGTAGCAAATCCTGGTATGTGCTGCCGAGACGTATTGGATGAGGTGAGGCGGGCCCATGAGCCAGCCTGCCGGTGGTGGTTTGTTCATGTTAGCTAGCTAGCCTTTGTAGTACGCCGAATACGGAGCGAAGGGAGGACGCACCGACTCGCCACCCTGTGGCGTAAAAGTTCTTGCCGGCAGACCCGACGGTCAGGGTAATCTGCTCGACCTCGGGAGAAAGCGTGGCGATGCGGGTGAAGGGGACGTAGTAAAGGCGGTCGTAGACCTCGTCGGACAGGATGATGATCTGGTGCTTGAGACAAAGGTCGGCGATGCGTTGCAGCTCGTCGCGGGTGTAGACCTTGCCGACGGGGTTGTCTTTTGGTGTATTAGCATATTAGCACACGTATTGGCGTGTTGGAGGATGCAGGAGAGACATACGCGGCGTGTTGATGACAAGCATCTTGGTCTTGGGGGTGATGGCACGCTCGAGTTGGTCAAAATCAATGGTCCACTCCCCGGCGGACAGGGTCTTGACGGCGCCTTCTTTGGGCGGGTGCATGGGCACGTAGACGATCTTGCCGCCGGCCATCTCGATGTTGCTGATGTACTGGTCGAAGAAGGGCTCGAAGACGACGACCTCGTCGCCGGGCTCGATGAAAGCCATAAAAGCGCTCAGCATGCCCTCGTTCGCGCCGGTGGTAATGGTGATCTCGGTCTCCGGGTCGAGCTTCCGCCCCCAGAACGGGGCGTAGGCCTCGGAGAGGGCCTTCTTCAGGCGTGGGCGACCCTTGGTGGGCGAGTACTGGTTGCAGTCGACGCGGTTGAGGGCCTCCTTGGCGGCGTCGAGGATGAAGTCTGGCGGGTTGTAGCCGAAGAAGCCCTGGCCCATGTTGACGATGGGCTGCTTGGGCGAGGCGGCGGCGGCCTCGTTGATGATGGTCCTGGGTGTGTTAGTCTTCTCTTTCTTTTTCTTTCTTTTGTTTTTAACTCTTCAATTTCTCTTCATTTTATTTCTCCCTTTATGAGAGACAGAATGAGTGGGAAACTCAACTCACCAAACATCCTGGCGGTTGCCCGAGACGCGGGCGGCGGGCTTCAGCTTCTCACTCATGACGGCGGACCGGTGGAGATGCCTTCTAGTTGATGTTATCGCTGTCGTCGCCGTCGGCCTGAGTCTCGGACTGGCTGCTACCACGGGGCGCCGGAGGAGAGGGAGGAGCGGTGCGACGACAGGGAATGGCGACTTCATGGGACCGACTTGCGAGCCCAAACAAGCCAATCACGGTCCGTGGAGGAGCGAAATACCAGTCTGGAGTCAGTCACTGTGGAATCGATGCGGAACCCCGGATTTCGCTTTGTCACGGCCACTCCCGGGTAACGTTTTGTATCTTGTATTTGTCCGGTCCGTCATCGGCATGCACGCTGTCGGCGGGTGGATTCCAGTGCCATGGCGCAATCCCGTGGGCCCAAACCGGACGGGGACTGAAGCAGCGGAATGGGGCACGTGCTTGGCACCAAATTGAAGCCGGTCATCAACTGCTTCCAGACCCAACACCAGATGTCTTCAGTGGTTTTGAACCATGGCTTGTATCGGGGAGCGTCGAATTCCTTGTATGAAATGACCGTTGTTCCCGCCCCCCTGGCTTGGGGACGGTCTCGGGTCTGGGAGTCTACCGCTTGAAGGCCTGGAGCGCTTACATGCACCAATCCGAGCATGCCCCGATACAGTGCCAACATCCGTCCTGACCGCCCGTCAGTCTTCTTGCACTTCTGTCCATGTTCCAGGGCTGCGTCTGTATGGTGGCTCAAAGTCTGGACACCCTCACCAGCAGGAGTGAGGGCTGCCTGGAGAGTATCTCGGGTCGATTTCATTGTGAAAATCGTTCGATATTCTCTATTGCGTGCTGTCGTCGTCCGATGGACCACAAACAGCCATGTTCTTTGTTTCAGTCTGGAACCCGCCTTTCTTCCAAGACTGGATCGCCGCAGAGTGAAATTCAGTGCCCGCCTCGACCACTGAAGCGAGCCGTCAGTGAGCTGTGCCTTGGTTTTTTCTTCCTTTTTTTATGTGACGTGTTGATTGCCTGCAGCGGCGAGTCAGCGGAATTTTAAACTCTGTTTCCTATTGCTCGCTGGTGGAATACTGTGCGTCAATGGCGTTCACTCTTCTGTTGATGTTGAGGGAAAGCTGCTGCTAACCGACTCTGCCGCTGCCCACTGCGGGAGATGTTAAGAGCTGTCGTGCACTTTAGTCACGTGATCTGGTGGCTGGCTCGCGTCCCGACAGTTGCCCTGCCAGCCGCCCTTCCCCTGCCTGGCTGGATGCCAAGCGACCTGCGGTCATCGCTGGAAACGATCCCCCGAAACCTCAACTGCCCGTTGCATTGACCAAACCTGCAGCTCGAACAAAAGTCTACCAATTTTCTCCCAACTTCCCACACCACTGCTCACTCTCAATCCCTCACCAACAACACTCCCAACACCACCAAGATGCCCACCACCCGGCGTTCCACCCGGTCGTCCACCGGCGCCGGCGCCAAGCAACAAACCCTCAGCTTCAAGCACAAGGTCACCAAAGCCATCAAGACAGGCAAAGAAGGCTACAAATCCCCGGCCCGCGCAAAGGAGTACATCCCCGAGCCCTCGCCCGAGCCCGCCACCACCCCGACCAAGACCAAAAAGACTCCCGACCACGACGACACCGAGCCGCAGCCCGCCCCCACCACCACAACGGACGAGCAGCTTGCCGCCGCATCCGCAGCAGCAGAGCAACCCCAGACCGACGCCGAGCTCGCGGCCGCACAGATCACAGACAAGGCCATCGAGAAGTACTGGCGCGGCATCGAGGACAGCCGGACCGCCCAGGCGGTGCACAAGAAACATGGCGAGGGGCTGGCGACGGGGGAGAAGGTGCTGCGGTACTTTGACGTCAGCTCGCAGTATGGGGTGCGTATCCATCTCTCAAGTCCGTTTTTCCATTTATCTGTGGAGCTAGAGCTAATTAATGCCTTTTTGTGTGGCAGCCTTGCATCGGGATCGCGCGCATCAAGCGGTGGCAGCGCGCACAGAGGCTCGGGCTGAATCCGCCCGTGGAGGTGCTGGCGGTCTTGTTGAAGGGGGAGGAGGAGGGCAGCGCACATATGGATCGGTTGTTGAATGCGACTGCTGTCGGGGTTTGAGGGAGGAGCTTGGTTTGTTTGTATGACGGTGATGGCTTGGAGTTTGGGAGTTCTGGGGTGGGAAAGGGAGGGATTTGTCTAATGTGCTTGTTTGCTCTATTTGGGGGCTGGGGCTCGGTCTAGCTCTCTATCCGTCTATAGGATACACCGGAAACTGGCTAGCGACACAGTTTGCTTGGAACCTAGCCATCCTGGGCTCAGTACCAGATACTCCTTGTCCGGTGGTGGGGGGCGCTCTCTTGCCCTGTTGCCTCCATCTCTTTTATCGTGTCGTACAGGAAAAAGTCGATCAGGATGGCGTTTGTGTGGGTCTCGGGGTGCTGTCTGCGGATCTCCCTGCGAATCAGCTCCACGCACCATATGCTGCAAGCTGGTGAGGAGTCAGCGTGTGCGTTCTGTGTTGATGAGGATGGTGCTCCTACCTCGTAGCTGCATCTCCCAGCTCCCGCCGCACGGGATATCCTTCTTGAGACGTATTGCCGTCTCGAGCGGCGGGCTGTAGTACAGACACCCCATGGTGTTGAGGATCTGAGGCACGCGATAGTCGGCGAACATGGTGATCTTGTCGATATCCCGGAACTCTCCGTAGTCCTCACCCTCAAAACAGGCCCACAGATCGGCAACCAAGATCTGGGCCCGTTTGAGAATGCGGATGGGCTTCCGCCGGCCTTCAAAGACATGCTCGTCCCGGAAGCAGCTGAAATCCCGGGCCAACAGGTTGACCAAGCCGGCGGCCGACCCCTCGGCTGCTTCAACCAGGTTTACAGGGTGGCATTGGTATTTCTGGGCAGCATGTCAGATCCCGACGGCAGGCTGGCGCCAAAGAGCCCGGTTGCGGCCCAACGGCTGAGAACACGGCTGAGGACATACTTCGTACAGCACCCTGCCGGCCTCACGCAGGCAGGCAAGCCGCTCGGGCAGAAGCGGCATCTCCTCGTTTGTGCAGGACCGGAAGACTTGCTTCAGAACATCCAGGGTGCACTCTTCTTCATCCTGCCAGAAGTGCGAGTCTGTGATGGGGATCCCTTGATCGAAATTCTAATTAACATCCTATCCGAGGTCCGAGAGGAGTACTGTACACAAATGATAGGGCAGACATCTGAGAGGTGCAAACAGGACCTGGGAGCCAACAGCTGGAACCTACCTTCGTCCAACGCCCGCTGCAAGGCGGCCACCAGGCTCCAGTACCCGGTCCACCGCTTCCCACGGTACTCAATCGCAAAGCGGTCCGCGTCGGGCTTCTCAGACCAAAAGGAAAAGTTGAGCAGATCCATAGTAAACACGAAGGCGACGGCGGCCTCGTCCCCTATCAAGCGACGGTCGGGGTGCAGCTCGTGGGCAGACCACGTGGCGGGCGAGTACTCCTTCTGCTGCATCTGGGCGTGGATGACCGCGGCGGCGTTCTTGCAGGAGCGCATGTCGATGGCCACGTCGATGGAGTTATCGTAGACGTACTCGGCACCCTCTAGGACGCCCGTCTCAGGCTCATCGTTGAGCGTGAGCTTGCCCTGCAGATGCTGCCGTAGCAGGGCGAGGAGTTCAAGATCGGGCTCGTCGTCTGACATTTTTTTGACAGTGTGAAAAGGGGAGGGAAAGGGAGAGGTGGGTGGAAAGTTGGTTGAGTGTTGACGGAGTTGTGGTTGTGGATGGGATGAGTAATGAGTCGTGGGTGTGTCAAAGGGGAAAACTGTAAAAAGGGGAACGTGCGCTGTTCCTGATTCCGGGGGTTGAAAGGACCACTTCAGCCCAGGCCGGGGCAAGGAAAGCCCTGTCCGCGTTGTTGAGCATGAGGGAGTCCAAGAGATACGAAAGAAATACCATTGCCCTTCCTTGTTCGACCTCAATCCAAATAGCCTTGGATACTTCCCGCTACGCTGGAATCCAACGGTGCTCGATCTTCCCTTGTGGAACATGAAGCTGTGGCAGGTGAAGAGGCAACCACTGCAGCAACGCTAGCACAGCGTCAACGCCAAGGGGGCCTTACAGGGCAACCAATGGGGATTATTAGGTGATGGAGGAGCTCACACAGAATACTGTATCGGTGTTCCGAAGACAGAGAGGGCCGAGTAAAGGATTGCCATGGATTGAATCGGACCCTGCTGAAGATTATTGTTGAATTTCTGCTGAAAACACAGAGGAGCCAAATCATGGCGAACTGAATGAACTCGGCGATCTGAGAATCAGTCCAATCCCGCAGCCTGGAAGTGGTGGAGCAGTCAGGCCCGGGCTCAGCCGGGCTCTGGATGCCGGGGCCTGTGTGGGGCCGCACGCGCCCAGACCACTTCCCACTCAATTGCGCTGCAAGTCGCGTTGGCAGCCGCGTTGACCCACTCTCTTTCAGTCAGACATGCGACCAACTGCGCCGGTTTCGTTCCCAGTGCAAATGCCATAAACAAGCCGGACAAGGCTGCAAGCCACTTCTCCCTCCTTTCACAGACCCCAATCCGGATGGCCATATTATAGGACCCTGCCCCTCTCACTCCGGAATCCCGCCGTCCGTCCCGCTCGTCCTCCTCTTCCCATCTTGACTCGGCGATTGCATCATGGATCCAGCACCTGCGAATGGAGGCCTCGCTGTGCCGATCGCACCCATTGCGCCAGTTGCGCCGGTTGCGCCGGTTGCGCCAGTGCCCACGACTCTCTTGTCGCGCGATAGCTTCAACTCGCAGGCGCTGGGCCGCAGCTTGAATGCTCATGTCAAGCAGGTAGGTGTCGACGCCGCTCTCTTCCACTAACACCCATGAAACCACCACGCAACTCCCAGAAGCAACCGACTTCTCTCTCCATCCCCTTTCTTGCACACCAGCACCAGTTATAACCCATTGCCTACTTATTGCTTATACCTACCTCTCGTTCCATGGCTTGTCTCCTCAGAACCTCCGACATGTCGCTAACAAGACAGTCGCGCGTGCTCATGGTCGGCGCTGGCGGCATCGGATGCGAACTCCTCAAGAACCTCGTTCTCGCCGGCTTTGGCGAGGTCCACGTTGTCGACCTCGATACGATCGACCTCAGCAATCTCAACCGGCAGTTTCTCTTCCGCCAAGAGCACATCAAGAAATCAAAGGCATTGGTATGGACCCACTCGACTACCAACAGGACCAAACTTCGACTAACGGTCTCGATCACAGGTCGCGAAGGAAGTCGCCCAGAAATTCAACAAGGCAGTCAAGATCGTTGCCCACCATGCGAACATCAAAGACCCCCAGTTCAGCATCGATTGGTTCGGTGGATTCGCCATCGTATTCAACGCGCTGGACAACCTGGAAGCAAGGCGGCATGTCAACAAGATGTGCCTGGCAGCCGACGTGCCGCTGATCGAGAGCGGGACAACTGGCTTCAACGGCCAGGTTCAGGTGATCAGGAAGGGCGTCACGGCGTGTTACGACTGCACGCCAAAGGAGACACCCAAGACATTTCCCGTGTGCACCATCAGGAGCACCCCGAGTCAGCCAATCCACTGCATTGTCTGGGGCAAGAGCTATCTGCTTGTCGAGGTCTTTGGAACTAGTGAGGACACCGCGGCCTTCGACCATTCCTCCGACGCCGAGAACGCACACGAGATCGAGGAACTCAAGCGGGAATCCGAGGCGCTCAGGAAGATCCGGGCATCCGTCGACACTCCAGAGTTCCACCAGCTGCTCTTCGACAAGGTTTTCAACACGGACGTCGTCCGGCTGCGGTCCATGGAGGACATGTGGAAGACGAGGAAGCCGCCGGAGCCGCTCGACTACAAGGAACTGATGAAGAAGGCCTCGGACGCCATCGCTGCAAAAGATACCGTAATCAAGGACGACCAGAAAGTCTGGTCGTTGGAAGAGAATTTGGTCGTCTTCAACGACAGCCTCGACAGGCTCAGCAAGCGCTACCTCGAGCTTGAGAAAGCACAGAACGGCACTGGCCAAGACGCGATTATCACATTCGACAAAGATGACGAGGATACCTTGGATTTTGTCGCGGCGAGCGCAAACATCAGGTCGGCGCTCTTTGGAATCGACCGAAAATCCAAGTTTGACATCAAGCAGATGGCGGGCAACATCATCCCCGCGATCGCCACCACGAACGCTATTGTGGCTGGTCTTTGCGTCCTCGAGTCATTCAAGGTGCTCAAGGGCGAGTACGACAAGGCGAAGGAAGTGTTTTTGACGCCCTTTGGGCCCTCCCGGCTCCTGGCGTCGGACAAGTCCAGGGAACCGAACCCGGACTGCCCGGTCTGCAGCGTGTTCCAAACGCGCGCATACGTCGACCTCTCGAGGGCAACATTGAACGACCTCGTTGAGGACTTTTTGAAACTCCAGTTGGGCTACGGCGAGAAGGAGATTTCCATCGCCAACGAGGTCGGCATTCTATACGACCCAGATGAGACGGACAACCTCGACAAGAAGCTGGTTGATCTCGGTAAGCGTGATTTCTCAGGGTTCAGGGTGTCCGGGGTTCTGACACTATCATACAGGCATCAAGCCCGATTCATTCTTGACCATCACAGACGAGGATGACGACGACCCGTTCGTCAACGTGGTGGTTGCAATCCAAGAAGCGTAGGCCTCCTCTCTGCCCTCCTCACAGTTTCCCTTGTTGACTTCTCTCTAGCAAAACACCCCTCAAGGACAAGCCCATCACGGCAGTGTTGTCCGGAGAGGTCAAGATTCCGACCAAGCCGAAGAAGACGCCTGCTCCCGAGGCCAACGGCCAGAATGGCCATGGCAGCAGGGAGCGCAGCGAAGGTCTCGTCGAGGTGCTGACGGCGAAGCGGCCACATCCGGAGGGCCCCGAGGATGCGGCGTCAGTTAAGAAGGCGAAGACGGCGGCGTCGACGACAGACAAGGATGACGACGTTGTTATCCTCGACGACAGCGCGGGGGGTGCCATCGTGATTGACGATGACTGAGCTCACGAGCCCTATGATGACATCAAACGCACCACGGCAGGTAAACAGAGCAACTTTGCCGGAGCTCAGACGGCGCTCAGCCCGCCGTCGAGATTGAGGATGCAGTTATTCGCGTAGCCATTTTTAGCGAGGAAGGCGGCGGCATCGGCGACCTCCTCGGGGGAGCCGAAGCGCTTGCCCGGGATCCGCGCGCAAAGTTCGTCTCGAATGCTGAGACCTATGCGTGGCGAGAGCGGAAGCGTGTAAAATTAGCGTTGGGCATTGTATGGATGCAGACATGGCCGCATGGTCTTGACGCTCATCACAACAGCGTAGCCAGAGTTCTGGCAAAATGGAACAGAAAACTCACCTCCAGTCATCTTGCTTTCGATGTAGCCCGGCAGGATGGCGTTCACCCGGATGTCGTACGGGGCGAACTCCTGGGCGAGCGAAGTGGTGAAAGCTGGCAGCATGTCAGCACACGAGCACCACCACAACCCACATCCCATTTGCTTCACACAAGATAAAACACCCCCCAAAAACGTACCTAGCTGCCCCGCCTTAGCCGCCGCATACACGGCCGTCCCGACCGCCGGGCGGAGCGCCAGCAGGCTGGACACGTTGATGATGCAGCCGCCGGCGCGGCGGCGCGCCATCTCCTTGCCGACGACCCGGCAGCCGAGCATGACGCTGCGCAGGTTGGCGGCCAGCAGGGCGTCCATGGTGGCCTCGCTGGTGCGGAAGAGGAGGGACTGCTGGGCTGCGCCGGCGCAGTTGACTAGGATGTCGATCTGGGACTGATTTTGGGAGGGGTGTTAGCCGTATGTATGAGAGACTTGTGAGTTGCTGGGTTGATATCAAAGTAAAAAGGAAAATGTTGAACATGGAGAGGCTTACGTGCGCCTGGACAAGACTGTTCCATCCCTGGATCTCTCCGACATTGAAGCAGTGAGACTCGTAGGGTTTGGCAGTGGTTTGCTGTGAGTTGGACACTTCTGGCATTTGGTGTTGCAGACAGTGGTTGAGCTTGGCCTGGTCCCGTCCTGCGAGCACGACTCTGGCGCCCTCTCGCACGAACCGTGAGGCGATGGCGAGCCCGATGGCTCCTGTGGCGCCGGTCACGACGGCCGTCTTGCCGGCGAGGGAGAGGAGGGCCATCTCTGGATTTGTCTTGAGAAGCAGTATTGTATCAATGTTGCTGGGTGCGTCTCTCAAGAGGTTCACACAGCTCCAGAGGCAAGCAGGGGTCTGGGTTCGTCCAACACTATTTAACCTCAACGTCACAGCGGGCGAATCGCCTTGAGCAATCCCGCTCCAGTGGCTGCACCCTGGCGCCAAGACCCAGCTGGGCCTGGGGAAATCCAGGCAACCCCCGATTTTGCTGGCGGCGATCCACGACGCACATGTGCTGGGGCAATTTTGAGCAAGCGAGTCCCCACGCTCGGCGGCCCGAGATTTCTTGCAGTTATTAACCCCATCCCGGTGTCGCGCTAATAATAACGAGAATCGTGACCACCTCGATGTCTCGCCTCGCAGCCGCCATCGCCCCAACTCCGACCCCGAGCCTCACCCCGACCCCAACCCCGACCGCTCTCCGCCTGCCCGCCCGCCCGCCGCCGCGACCGCTGCTTGCCCCGGGGCCTATGCCGTCACCCTGACCTGAATTGGCGAGCTCCTCCGCGGGCACGGCTCCGA
>OUNM010521324.1_pt1 | contig 10103 bp, 10 predicted proteins | sample 1769961 | NCBI WGS metagenome assembly OUNM01 (sample SAMEA3914820, study PRJEB12502) | metagenome | biome: forest; material: soil | place: USA | collected 2012-03-12 | depth 0.3 m
TCGAGGATGGGCTGGCCGTCGCCCGGATCCACTGCCGCGGCGTGGACGCCGTCATGGATCAGCCAGAGATAATTGTCCTTGAAGGCGGGTACGGTCAGGACTGCCAGAGTGCTCGGCGAATTCGTCATAAGCGATGAAAATGCGTGTAGAGATCCGATTCAGGAAAGGATGGCATGGATAGCGCTGCATCCGAAAAATCCATTATAGCGCTCGACCGCTGGCTGCAATCGCCGGCCGGCGCCTACGTGCGCGCCTGGGAACAGGCCTGCCTGGACGAGCTGACGGCCGACATTTTCGGCTTCAACGCCGTCCAGATCGGCGTGCCGCAGATCGACGCCCTGGCCGCCAACCGCATGCCGAACAAGTGGCAGGCCGCAACCCGCACCTCGAGCGCCGACGAACTGGCGATCGCCGCCAGCGGCAAGCAGATCGCCGTTGCCCTCGACTTTGCCGACCTGCCGTTCGCATCGCAGAGCCTGGACCTGGTGGTACTGCCGCATGTGCTCGAGTTCGCGGCCGAGCCGCACCAGGTGCTGCGCGAGGTCGAGCGGGTGCTGATTCCGGAAGGGCAATTGATCATCTGCGGCTTCAATCCGGCCAGCATGTGGGGCCTGCGCCAGGGCATGGGCCGCATCACCAGCAGTACCTACCTGCCGACCGCGGGCGAGTTCATCTCTATGCCCCGGCTGAAAGACTGGTTAAAATTGTTGAATCTCGGCGCCACCCGCAGCCATTTCGGCTGTTACGCGCCGCCATTCCGCACTTCCCAATGGCTGAACCGCTTCGCCTTCGTCGAGGGGGCAGGGCGGCGCTGGTGGCCATATCTCGGGGCCGTCTATATCGTGCACGCGATCAAGCGGGTCAAGGGCATGAACATCATCGGGCCGGCCTGGAACAAGAAGCCGGGCAAGGCGCCGAAGGCGGTGCCGGCGACCAACCGCAACGAACGCAACAACCAGAACTAAGGCAAGAGGAAAAGAACGCAGCATGACGACCAAAGTAGAGATTTTTACCGACGGGGCCTGCAAGGGAAATCCGGGCCTAGGGGGCTGGGGCGCGCTGCTCGTGGCCGGCGACCACGAAAAGGAAATCTTCGGCGGCGAGCCGAACACCACCAACAACCGCATGGAACTGCGTGCCGTGATCGAGGCGCTGGGCGTGCTGAACCGCCCCTGCCACGTGGTGCTGCACACCGACAGCCAGTACGTCCAGAAGGGGATCTCGGAATGGATCCACGGCTGGAAGGCGCGCGGCTGGAAGACCTCGACCAAGGAACCGGTCAAGAACGAAGACCTGTGGAAGGCCCTCGACGCCGCCCAGCAGCAGCACGCGGTCGAATGGCGCTGGGTACGCGGCCACAACGGCCACCCCGGCAACGAGCGCGCCGACGCCCTCGCGAACATGGGCGCGGCCTCGGTCCGGCGCTGAAGCACCGTTCCGGAAATGCTAAAATAAGCCTTTGATTTTCAACGAATTCTCTCAATAAGCGCATGCGCCAGATCGTTCTCGATACCGAAACCACCGGCCTGAATCCACGCACCGGCGACCGCATCGTCGAAGTCGGCTGCGTCGAAATCTTCAACCGCAAACTCACCGGCAGGAACCTGCACTATTACGTCAACCCCGAGCGCGACTCCGACGAGGCGGCGCTGGCGGTGCACGGCCTGACAACCGAATTCCTGAGCGACAAGCCGAAGTTCCACGAAATCGCCGAAGAGTTGCGCGAGTTCGTCAAGGGTGCGGAAATCATCATCCACAACGCGCCCTTCGACCTCGGCTTCCTGAACCACGAATTCGAGCGCATCGGCCTGCCGCCCTTCGTCAACCATTGCGCCAGCGTGATCGACACCCTGGTGCAGGCGAAGGAACTGCACCCGGGCAAGCGCAACTCGCTGGACGCGCTGTGCGACCGCTACGGCATCTCGAACGCCCACCGCAAGCTGCACGGCGCGCTGCTGGACTCGGAGCTGCTGGCCGACGTCTACCTGGCGATGACGCGTGGGCAGAACATGCTGTCCATGGATGTCGAGGTCGAAGAGACCGGCGGCGGTGCGCTGCTGGAAGCCGTCCCGCTGGGCGACATCATCGTGGTGTCCGCTGCCGAGGAAGAGCTCGCCGAGCACGAGAACGTACTGGCCGCACTCGACAAGGGAGTGAAGGGAGAATGTGTTTGGAGAAAATATTCTCCGCAGGGGTGACAAAACGCAAAACTCCCCCTATAATGCTCGTCATTGCAGCGATGCATTCGCAGCAAAAGCAGTAAATAAGGGAGGTTAGCTCAGGGGTAGAGCACTGCATTCACACTGCAGGGGTCGCAAGTTCGAAACTTGCACTTCCCACCAGAATAAAGCTGAGAAATCAGCGAGTTAGAGAAGGCCGGAGCGATTAGCTACCGGCCTTTTTTATTACCTGTGTAATTTTCCGGTGTAATTTGGGCCGATCAGGCCGCCACCACCACGACCGCCCATTCTTGGATGAACTCGGGACCGCCTTCGCCCTGCGGCCGCTCGACGCCCCAGAGCATCATCTTCCCGTTGCCCAGGCCGATCAGCTCCACCCTGCATAGGTCAGGGATTAGGGGTGGGGCTACCTGGTTATTACGTTGCTGAAGCGACACCACGCGCTCCAGGTTCCACTGGTGGCCGGACATCGAAAGTACGCCCTCGATCGGCTCGGTGTTGGTGATGTCTTTGTCCGAGAGGCGCTGGCCGCGGTGGCGCAGGCGTTTCACTTTTGCATACATGCGAGTGAGTATAGCGCTTGAGGTGGCGCAATGCCGCCCCGAACGGCAGCAGCACAATGGCGCGATGACTCCCGACCGCCCGAACTCCCGCCTATCCGCCGACATCGAGCTGGCCCTGGTTCTGGCCAACGAGTCCGGCGTGCGCGCTGCAGCTCGATTCCTGGCCGAGCGCGGCGCCGGCTTCGCGATCATTTGCCGGGTACTGGCAGAGCCGGAGCGACGGCGGGCGCCGTCGGCACAATTACCCGCCCGTCGACCACCTGCAACACCAGCACGTCGCCCCGCGGTGTGAGCAGATGGATTTCCATCAGGGCACCATACCCTCATCCTGCAGCACGCGTTGGCAGGCCCGGCCCGTGGCGAGGTCTTCCTCGACGGCCACCTTCAGCGCGATAAGATCTCGCTCAACGTCTGGTCGAACCAGCCAGCCGGGTGGATTGGCGCTGTCGCTGCCGGCGGCGCCTTGCGTTTCGGCGGGGCCGGCAAGTCGGTCACCACATAGCGCGGAACCGACGTACACGCGCTGAGTAACAATGCGCTCGCGAACAGGCTGAATCTCTTCATGCTTTTTCTCCGTAATGGTTACGTTGCTGTCGGCCTGGCTGACGGCCTTGGCCGCGTTTTCGGCGGTACGCTTGCGCACGGCTTCGTCGTCGGCTTGGGCGCGCTCGGCGATCGCCGCGGCGTGGCCGGCTTGGTACCGCTCAGCGCCATAGTGGCGGACCCACCAGGCGCCGCCCAGCAGCAGGATCACCACCAGGGTGACGGCGGCCGTTAGCCGCTCGAGCGCGCTCACGGCGCCACCTGGTCGTAGAAGGCGAGGTTCCGGCCGCGCATGATCGCAATCAGCTTATTTGCGTATTCCGGGTCCGTGGCATAGCCGGCCGCCTGCAGCTCGCGCGCCCAGCCGGCGCCGTCGGTCTGCTTGAAGCACTTCGCATAGCGCGGGTTCTTCAGCAGGAACTGCGCGTGGTCGACCATGCTGGCCAGCCAGCTCGGGTAGGCGCGGAAGCGGTCCGGTATCTTCACATCCTTCCCGGCCAGGTGCTCGGTGGTCTGGAAGGTGACGGTCGGGCCGGTCCAGCTCTTGTCCGCCTTGATGCCGAACAGGTTGTTGCCGATGGCGCGCGCGCCCCAGCTGGATTCCAGCGCGGCTTGGGCCAGGGTGATGGAAGCCGGGATCCCGGTCTTGCGCTGGCAGTCCTGGGCGGCCTGGGCCAGCATGCCGATGAATGCGCTAGGGGGCATCAGATGGCCTCCTTCACGGCTTTCACGGCCTGAGCACCGTCGGCGATGATCTCGGTAATGTCAGCGTCCTTGCGCTTCTCCATGTAGTGGAAGAGCGCGCGGATGATCAGCCATGCCGGCAGGCCGCAGGTCAGCATGACGCCGCCCATGCCCATCAGGCCGATGACGTCCTTCGCCCAGTGCTCGATGCCCAGGTACTTCACGGCCGCGGCGCCGCCGAGCAGCGAGCCGGCGATGGTGCTGGCCATGGAGACCCGGAACTCGCGGTCGTCCTTGGGCTTCGTCATCGTCATTACGATGTACGAGGCGACGCCGGCGCCGATGCCGGCGGCGCCGGCCAGGCCGCCGATAAACTTCCAGCCTGCGAAGCCGGCGGCACCGGTGGAAAGGGGTTCACTCATGTTTTGGGCTTTCATAGGTGGGTGTTGTAGTTGAGGAATCAGGCGACCACGTTCACGATTACGTCGTCGATGGTCAGGTTGGCGGTACCGATTCCGGTCGCGCTCCCGAACTGGATTTGCAGGCGCGCGCGCGTCGTACCGCCCGGGGCGATACCGTTGAAGGAATATGGGGAAAAAACTGCCCCATCATCAGTGCCTGCAGGTGCACTCAGGTAGCCAATGCGTGTGCTGCTGATCTGGTTGCCGTCTGCGTCCTGCCAGAGCACGTAGCAGTCGATCGAGCCCGGCACCCCGCCGGTGTACTGACGGTTGTAGGCAAAGCGCCACATAAGGCGCTCCCCTGCGGTGATCGCCGCCTTCTGCTCGATCGTGATGTCGCCGTAGCCCGAATTCGTGCCCAGTTGGGTTTTTGTCACCGTGAGCAGGCATGACTTCGTGCCGGTGCTGCCGGGGCGCACGCGGGCACTGCCGACCGTGGCCGTGCTGGTGCCGTTGGCATTGTTCACGGTAATGGTCCAACCGCTCATGTCGCCGGTCTCGAAGCCGCCGTTGCGCAGCTGGCCGCGAGCGTTCTCCGCGATCACCTGGTAGTTGGCGTTCGACAGTGCAAGGATCTGTGGCGCGCGTACCGTGACGCGGCCGCCGCCAGATACCAGCGAGTACCACTGCGCATAGCCGCCCTGGGTGTACTGGATGCCATCGAGAATCAGGCCATTGTTCGTGTTCGCCGCCGTCACGTTGAAAGGAGACGTAGTGATCGGGGTGCCCGACCCCGCGTTGTTGATCACCATCTGCGGGCTGATAAGGTGGCAGGTAGCTTCCACGCCCTGGATGTCGATGAACGGTTTTGCCAACGTGGTCTGGCCTGGGTTTTCGAAGTGCGGGCCGTGCCAGTTCATATAGGCGTTGTTCTTCAGGATGACCTGGCCGTTGTCCAGCGAACCGCTGTAGAACTTCCATTCGCCGTAGTTCAGCGTCATGACCACGCCATCGGCCAGAACGCAATCGTCGAAGCTGTTAGATTCGCCCCAGTTACCCGATGCGGCCGGCGTCGTGATCGTGCCCCATAGCAGGCGGCAGTTACGCATGCAGATCCACCATACGTTGTTCGTGTAGTCCAGCACGTTCGTCCAGCCGGAAATCGTGACGTGTTCGATCGAGAGGCAATTTGTTTGGTGCGTGCCGTCGCCGATGCGCAGGCCGGTGGCGTTGAAAAGCGCGCCCGACGATGGGCTGCCCAGAATGTCGATGCCCGACAGGATCGCATCGACCATCGTGCGCACGGTCTCGTAGGCCGCGACCTCGCCGGCCACGATGGTGACCGCGACGCCGGATGTCGGTACGGCGCTCCAGCGCAGGCCGACCGGACCTTTCGCAACCCAACGGGTTTTCTGCGGATCGATGGTGAACGAGGTGCCCGGACCGATCGTGTACACGCCGCCAGGGAATTCGAGGTCGGCATTTATCGACATGGCGTAGGCGTGCGCCGCGGCGATCTTCGGCCCCTGGTCGGTACCAGTGTCTGGTTTCGCGCCGAACTGCGACACGCGCACCACGTCGCGCAGCTCGTCCTGCACGGTGCGTGCGATGGCGCCGGCGCCGGCCTGGATGAAGCCCATTAGGGCCGAACCTGCCGCCGCCGCGATCAATAGGATGAAATTTCTGACCGCAGTTGCAATGCTGAACTCGTCCGATGTGCGCGCATAGAAAACCTGCTGTCGCTTCTTGTCCTGCACCAGCTCCGAGTAGGCGCCGTCGAAGAACAAATTCGCTGGTGTCCCGGCATTCATGATGTAGCCGTTCACGGTGCGCAGCGGCTGGGCCGCCGGGAGCGTGCCGGCGGCGTCCCAGAACACGGTAACTGGCTTCGTGATCGGGTCCTGGTTCGGCTGGCCGAAGTAGACGTAGCCGCTGTCCAGCGGCTTGCCATCCAGGCCGGTGTAGGTCTTGAAGGGTTGTTCGACTGGAAGCATAGGTCCTCGATCAGTGCAGGGTGGCGCCGGCCGGGCGCGCCGACGGCTGGGTGTTGGAATGGGTGGCGCGGCTGCGCGTCAGGGCCTGCTCGATGCGCTTCTGCAACTGGCGGTTCTTCAGCTGCTTGGAGAGCACGCGCAGGGTCGACAGCACGGGGACAGGCAGGCCGGTCATGGACCCGGTGACGCCGGCTTCGGCGAAAGCCGCCAGCAGCACGCTGGCCGTGTTCGAGGTGTTCACGGCGCCTGGCGGCGTGGTGTAGATCACCTTGGCTAGGTCATTCAGGTCACGCAGGTGCTGGGCGCCCTGCTTGCCGAAAAGTGTCTGTAGGCGCCCGTCAGCATCCAGGCGCTTGATCGCCTTATCGAGCTTCGGTACCGACAGGATCACGTTGCCCCTCTGGTCAGTGGCCGTGTTGGCGAAGGCCTGCTCCTTGATCCAGTTCATGGTCTCGCCCTGCAGATCCTTCCAGGCCTGCTGGCCGAGCTGGCGGACTTCGGCTGGCGTATCGGCGCCGTGGGTGAGGGCGCGGCGCACTGCTCCAACGTCTTCGCGGCTGGCGTTCAGGATCGAGTGTTCGAACACATCAGCGATCGCCACCTTGCGGTCGGCCATGCCCTTCTTGTTGTTCAGCAGGGAGGCCACGACGCCGCGGTCCTCGTATTTTTTGGCCAGGTTCTCGCGCAAGCGGCGTGCCTGACGGTAGAGCGGGCCGATGGCTGGCTCGGTCGCACTGTCGATCGCGCCCTTGAGGATGGCGGAGTTGCGGATGTTCGTCGGCTCGAAGTCGGTGGCGTTGCCGATCGCGCGGCGCAGCAGCTCGGCGTTCTTGACGGTGGTCGGCTGGGCCACCAGGTTGCCGTCGGCATCCTCGATGGCCGCGCCCAGGCGGATCGCGCGCTTACGGGCCACATCCAGCAGCGGCGACACAGCGGCGTCAGGTGCGCTCTCGTTCAGGAACTGGATAGCGGAATCGAGCGTGACCGGCGCGGCACCCTCGGCCGACTTCTCGGCCTCCTTGTACGCGACGCGCACCCGGCCCTTGTCGTACTCGAGGCCGGCCCGGAGGCTGCTGTCGACCGAACGGCCGGTACCGGCCAGGTCCGGTGCTTCCTTGCCAGTCTGGTCGACCAGGTTGTCGAAGTGCTTCATTACCTGCTCGTTCTGGTCGGAATAGCGTTCCTGCAAAGGTTTACCCTGCGCGCTCTTCGCGGTCTCCTGCTCGAAGCGCAGCTGCTGCTGGTCGCGCGTCTCCTGGCCCAGGGTCAGGTCGACGCCCACCTGGTCGGCAATCTGCCGCCGCTGGGTAGCCATGTCGGTGCCGGCAGCGCCGACGCTGCCGCGCGTGCCCGGCGTCGGTGCTGGGTCAGGATTGCGGCTCAGGGTGCGCTGCACGCGGTCGGCGATGGCCGGCGATACCTTGCGGATCTGCGAGACGACCGGCGCTTCTGCGGCGCCGGCCGGGGCACGGACCAGCTCGCGCAGACCTGGGCCCTTTGTGGCCACTGCCGCTGCGTCGGCGGCGTCCTGTACCGCGGCGCTGGCCGCTGCTGCTCCACGCACCGTGCGTGCTGCCTGGCCGGCAGCATTGGCCGCTGCATTTAATTCCGGGAAGGCGAGGCCGGCGACACCGCTGTCAGCGAGCGCCTGCCCGGCTGCCTGCGTCATATCCTGGCCGGCCTGAGTACGCGGCTGATAGGTCAGCGCCTCAGCCACCTTACCGCCGAAGTCTTCGCCCTCGCGGATGCCTTCTTGGGTACCGAACTTGCCGCCCACCAGGGCTTTGCCGGCGCCGGCGATTGCACCGGCCAGCCCACCAAGAGCGCCGGTTGCAACGGCCAGGCTGGTTTCGCCCGCTCCCAGCGCGCGGTCGACCAGAGAAGGGTCGGCAGGCTTCGTGCCCACGTTGCGATTGCCGGGAAGCGCGGTCGGGTCAGCGCCGGGCACGCCGTCGAGACGCGGATCGGCCTTACCGCCAGCGAGCTGCGCCTGCAGCACCTGGAATGCCTGCTCCTTGGTTGCGCCCGGCGGGCCGTCCACGCTGTACTTTTTGCCTTCCGGCGAGGTGAATTCGAAGGTAGGCATCAGTGCTCCCTCACGGTCCAGCCGGTGGGGATGGCCGGCACCGCTGCAGCTTGCGCAGGTGTAGGCGCGGGCGTCGGGCCAGCCTTCTTGCCAAGAATGCTATCGAAGGTCTTCTGCGATTCGGGGGTGAGAATTTTCAGCGGCTGCGCCGTGGTGCCCATGGCCTGGTGATACTGGTCTTCGATTGCCTCCATGCGGCCCTGTAGCATGTGCATGGCGGACTGCATCGTGCCTTTCTGGGCGGCAGGCGTGGTGCTGGCCTTGAACTTCTCGCGCCATGTTTCGATTTCGTGTGCGCTCATGCCAGTATCACGGAAGACCTTGGCCATCTCGCCGGCGACGCCCTCGGCGGTAGCCTCGACGGCGGCCACCTTGGACTGCACGCCTTCCATGCCGATCTGGCTGGCCCCCCAGTTGTAGACCTTATTGAAGGCTTCGGACCTTGTGTTCCCCAAGGCAGTCATCTGCGCATTCAGTTGGCCAACGTGCGCGATCGCGGTGTTGATGGCCTTGATGTTCGAAGCGGTCTTGCCGGCAGTCAGGTCGGCCCGAGCTTTAGCCCGTGCGTTGTAGTTCACGGCGTCGAACGACGGGTCATACTGCGCCACAGCGGTGATCATCTTTTGCCAGTACGGCGACTGCAGCGCCTTCCCTGCCGGGAAGGCCAGGCGACCCTCGGCCAGCGCCTTGACCTGATCGGCGGTTGGCTTGTCGAGAGAGGCGAGGTATTGTTGGCCCTGCAGTCCCGGCGTGCCGACTGGTGCGGCAGGCGAATCCTTCGCCTGATCTTTGTCGAACTCTAGGCGCGCTGCAGCGGTGCTTGCAGTGATGTCCTGCCCGCGACGCTGGGTCTCAGCCGAAAGCTGAGCGTCAGCCGTCGGCGTCGTGAACTTCATCTGATCATCAGCCTTCATGCCTGAGGCCTGTACCTGCCTGAGATAGTCCGGCAGCGCTTTCGGATCGGCCGGGATGCCATCGAGGTAGCCCTGCAGATCGTCCTTGGGGATCACGCCCTGGGCAGCAAGCGAGCGGAACATGGTTTCAGCTTGGGCCGGCTTGACCCCAGATTTCGCCAGTGCGCCGGCTTTTTGACCCACAATTCCCAGGTTTTTCAGGACGTTATCGGACTCCTCACCATCGGCCTTGGCGTTTGCGCTGCGCACAGCAGCCGGCGCGAGGTTCTGTTCGCGCTGGTCCTTGTTCTGCGTGACGATGTTGTCGATGGCGGCCTTACCGTTCGGATTCGCGGCAATCATCGATTTCAGGATGTAGTTCGCCACATCTGGATTCGAATCGACCTGGTCGGCTTTCGCGCGAAGCGACTTCGATTCAGGTGTCGCCCCGCCAGCCGTGTTCTCGATCGCATCAGCCTGGGCGCGCATACCATCGCTGGCTATCTTCGGCTGGCCGCTTTGGATAGCCGAGGACCACTCGACCATGTTCTTCAAGTCGTTTTGCGCCTGCGCGGCACTCTTCGTATCCCAAGCCTGCTTGAACTGAGCGTGCAGATCGGGGACCAGCACTGCAGCCTTCGCGTAGTCATCGGCGGTGGCATTCGGATTGTTCACCAGCGACTGGATTACCTGCTGCCTTTGCTGCTGCTGGGCGAGCGAGATGCGCTGTTGCTGTTGCTGGGCCTGTAGGTTATTCAA
>OUNM011181535.1_pt1 | contig 10102 bp, 13 predicted proteins | sample 1769961 | NCBI WGS metagenome assembly OUNM01 (sample SAMEA3914820, study PRJEB12502) | metagenome | biome: forest; material: soil | place: USA | collected 2012-03-12 | depth 0.3 m
CTGGAAGAGTTGGCTGGCGGTTCGGCACGGGGACGCTATAGCAGCGCGCCATGGATCAGCCAGCTTCTCCTCTCGCGGCCGTTCGCGCCCAGATCGCCAATGCCGCCCGCATCGCCGGACGCAAGCCCGCGAACATCGAACTCGTCGCCATTTCGAAGACTCATCCGGCGGAAGCTATTCTGCCGCTCATCGCAGAGGGTCAGCGCGTATTCGGCGAAAACCGCGTGCAGGAGGCCGAGGCCAAGTGGCCCGCCCTGCGTGAAGCGCATCCGGATGTGGTGCTGCACCTTGTCGGCCAGCTTCAGTCCAACAAGGCCGAGGATGCGGTGGCGCTGTTCGATTGCATCCACTCGCTCGACCGGCCTTCGCTGGTTTCGGCGCTGGCCAAGGCGATGGACAAGCTGGGCCGTCAGGTGCCCTGCTTCGTGCAGGTGAACATCGGCGCGGAAGAGCAAAAGGGTGGTTGCCCCATTGCCGAAGTGCCGGCGCTGCTGGCCGAAGCGCGTGCGGCGCAGATTCCGCTCGCGGGTTTGATGTGCGTGCCGCCGGCGGGGATCGAGGCGGCGCCGTTCTTCGCGCTGTTGGCCAAGATCGCGCGGGATAATGACGTGTCCGGCCTGTCGATGGGCATGAGCGAGGATTTCGAGACGGCAATCATGCTCGGCGCGACGCATGTGCGCGTGGGCAGCGCCCTGTTCGGGGCGCGTAGCTAACCAAATCCTCCCCGGTACGGGGAGGGGGACCGCCCGAAGGGTGGTGGAGGGGACTCGCGGTTTCAACCGCCGTTGCGTGAGGATGAGAATCCCCTCCGTCAGCGCTTCGCGCTGCCACCTCCCCGTTTCGGGGAGGACAGGTTTCTTATGCCGCGCGGAACGCTAGCAGCGAAAGCCCGAATCCGGCAAACAGCCCGCCGGTCAGCCGGTTGAACACCCGCTTCACGCCAGCACGGCCGAGGTGGCGTGACAAGGCGCGGCCGCTGCCGGCGTAGACCGAGTACCAGAACGCCTCGATCACCGCGAAGACCGCCACCAGAATGGCGAACTGCGGCGCCTGCGGGCGGGCCGGGTCGATGAACTGCGGCAGGAAGGCGGCGGCGAAGACGATCGCCTTGGGGTTGCTGATCGAGATCGCGTAGCCGCCCCGGAACAGCGCCAGCCAGGAGACTTCGGGCCGGACTGCCGACGTTTCGGCATCGTCCTCGCTCACCGGCGCGCGCCAGGCTTTTACCGCCAGGAACAGCAGGTAGCCGGCGCCGGCAATGCGCAGCGCGGTGAAGGTACCCGGCAGCGCGTGTAGCAGGGCGCCCAAGCCCACGGCGGAGGCGGCCAGCAGCGTCACCAGGCCCAGCAGGCAGCCCACCATGGTGGCCAAAGTGCGCTTCACACCCAGTTCCACGCTGCGCGAAAGCACGTGGAGCATGTTCGGGCCCGGGGTCGCACTCAGCAGAAAGACCGCGACGGCGTAGATCCAGAGGGTGTGAAGCGCCATCGTCAGGTCCTCAGTTCGGGGTGTCCAACTCGTTGCCGGTCAGGGTGACGACGTGGAGCAGGTTGGTGGAGCCGGGCACGCCGAAGGGCACGCCGGCAAGGGCCACGAGGCGGGTGCCGGCGGCGCCGAAGCCGTGGCGCAGCGCCATGCGCTTGCCCTTGGCGATCATCTCTTCGAAGCTGCCGATGTCCTTGGTGGTCACCGTGTGCGCGCCCCACAGCAGGGCGAGGCGGCGGGCGGTGGCCAGCGTCGGCGTGAGCACCAGCATCGGCGCGGCGGGACGTTCACGCGCCACGCGGCGGGCCGAACCGCCCGAACCGGTGAAGACGATGATGCCTTCGATCGGCAGGGTATCGGCAATCGTCGCGCAGGAAGCGGAGAGCGCGTCGGCGGTCGTCGGATCGGGCGGGGTGGCGGCCAGGTGGATACGCTCGCGATAGGTCGAATCGGTTTCGACCTTCACGGCGATGCGGTCCATGATCGTCACCGCTTCCACCGGCCACTGGCCCGCTGCCGTTTCGGCCGAGAGCATCACCGCGTCGGCACCGTCATAGACGGCGTTGGCAACGTCGGACACTTCGGCGCGGGTGGGCGAGGGGCTGGTGATCATCGATTCGAGCATCTGCGTGGCCACGACCACCGGCTTGCCGCTGGCGCGCGTCTTGGCGACGATGTGCTTCTGGATCGGGGGCACTTCCTCAGGCAGCAGTTCGACGCCCAGGTCGCCGCGGGCGACCATGATGCCGTCCGACAGTTCGATGATCCCGTCGATCGACTGCACGGCGGCGGGCTTTTCGATCTTCGACATCAGCGCGCAGGCGCCGCCGATCAGGCGGCGGGCTTCGGCCACGTCCTCGGGACGCTGAACGAAGGAGAGGCCGATCCAGTCGGCGCCCTGATCCACCGCGAAGGCCAGGTCGCGGCGATCCTTGTCGGTCAGCGCGGGGACGGGGACGATGGCGTCAGGCACGTTCACGCCCTTGCGATCGGAAATCGTGCCGCCCACTTCGGCGGTGCACAGGATGCTGTCGGCATCGGCCTTGATGACGACCAGGCGCAGCTTGCCATCGTCGATCAGCAGGCGCTGGCCGTTCTGCAGGATGCCGAACAGTTCGGGGTGCGGCAGGCAGACGCGGTTTTCGTCACCCGGGGTGGGATCGCGATCGAGCGTGAAGTGCGCGCCGTGGCGCAGGAAGGCCTTGCCCTCGGCAAACGTGCCCACGCGCAGCTTGGGCCCCTGAAGGTCGCACAGGATGGCGATGGGGCGCATCGAATCCTTTTCCACCGCGCGGATGTTGGCGATGGTTTCGCGGTGCGTGTCGTGATCGCCGTGGCTCATGTTGACGCGGAATGCATCGGCGCCGGCTTTCAGCAGCTTCTCGATGGTTTCCTTGTCGCGGCTCGCCGGCCCGAGCGTGGCAAGGATCTTGACCTTGCGCTGGCGCTTGATGCCGCGATGGTGGGGCGAACGGCGGAACGGGGGAGTAGTTGCCAAGGTCAGTGTGCCTCTTCCTGTATCGGTGCGACCTATGGCAAAGGCTGTCGGACAAACCAAGGACCAAGCGACGCGCCATGCACGAAAACAACTCTATAGACGCTCTTGATGACGCGGTTGCGGCAGAGGCGTTCCGTCGCCTCGTCAAGCACTTGCAGCAGCGCCACGATGCCGAAAACATCGACCTGATGGGATTGGCCGGATTCTGCCGCAATTGCCTGGCGGACTGGATCCGCGACGCTGGTTTTGAAGGCGACAAGGCCGCCGCGCGCGAAGTGATCCACGGCATGCCGTTCGACGAGTGGAAGGCGAAGTTCCAGAGCGAAGCGACGCCGGAACAACTGGCCCGTATGGAAGAGAGCCTGAAGAAGAACGGCGGCACGCACTGACGCGCCGCTGCGCGATCTGTCCGACAAGTTAAGGGCCTGTTTGAAAATTCGCTGAAGGCGAATTTTGCGGCACCGGTCCGCTCCCCCACCCGACCTCCCATGAGTGTATCCTGATGGGTGGTCGGCCCCCTCAGCGAAAAGGTCCCCCGGACCTTTTCGTGTTCTTCGGGACGGGAGCGGGCTGGTGCCGCGCAAAAATGCCCATTCGGGCATTTTTCAAAGGACTCTTCAGGAACTGGCCAGCTTCATCATCACCAGCCCCGCCAGGATCAGTCCGGCGGCGGCGAGGCGCAGGGGGCTGGCCGATTCGCCCAGGAAGGCGATGCCCACGGCAAAGGCGCCCAGCGCGCCGATCCCGGTCCAGACCATGTAGGCCGTGCCCAGCGGCAGTCGCTTCATGGCCCAGGCCAGCAGGGCGAAACTGGCGAACATGGCGGTGATCGTGATCACGCTGGGCCACAGGCGGGTGAAGCCTTCCGACTGCTTCATGGCGGAGGCCCAGACGACTTCGAACAGGCCGGCGATGGTAAGAACGATCCAGGACACGACTGCGGGCAACCTCCTTCACGTGGTTGCCGGGCCGTCCCGGTCTTGAACCTCCGCCCGGTGATGAAGGGGGAGACGGGAACGTGGTCGCCGCAAGGGCCAGATAGCCAGCCGGGGCAAGCGAGGCAACCGGCGGGAACTTATCCCGCGCTTATCCCGGGTTAGGCACAGGATTTCCACAGCCCCCCGCTTTGCCCGAATCCGTGGGAGCCGCTATCAGCGCCCGCCAACTCAGATTCATCACGATATATTCCGGAGTTTTACCCGATGGCCGAAACCACCGACGATCGCCTGCGCCTCCTGATCGAGCGCGTTGAGCGCCTCGAAGAAGAAAAGAAGGGCATCGGCGACGATATCCGCGACGTTTACAACGAAGCCAAGGCAGTCGGCTACGACGTCAAGATCATGCGCCAGATCGTGCGCATCCGTAAGATGAAGCCCGATGACCGTCGCGAGATGGACATGCTGCTGGACACCTACAAGACGGCGCTGGGCATCGATTGATGTTTGCTCCAGCCGAAACGGGCATCCGCCCGTTTCGGCGGCAAGCGGGTTACTTTAAAAACCCAATTCTACCCGCCCAGATGCACCAGCAGCATGGTCGCCGCATTGGCGCCGGCGTGCTGAAGGATGGCGGCATGCAGGCCGATCCGCTGGCGGGTGAAGCCCAGCATCAGTGCTGCCCATAGCTGCGGTAGCACCATCGGCAGCATGAGTGCCGATACGCTGGGATAGTTCGACAGGTGAACGCCGGCGAACAGCAGCGCCACGATCCAGAATATTGCCGGATAGGCGGCGCGATAGCGGGATCCCGTTTGCCGCTTGCGCAGGGCAAACCACCCGCCCAGTGCGGCGACGGCAAGCGCCACCAGCAGGGCGATCAGCGCCATTGGGGCGATCGCTTTCGCAAAGATAACCAGACCAGCGAACAGCACTGCGCAGGCGAGTAGCCATAGCGCGCGGGGTCGCCCGGTCTGCCAACCGCGAAAGATCATTTCCTCGGCCAGCGGCGCGATCAGCACCGTGAAGGGCAGTAGCCAGCCCGAGGGCAGCTTGTCGAACGCATCGGGCGTCGGCAGGTGCATGGCCTGTTGCCAAAGCCCGATCAGCGGCAGCACCACCAGCATCAGCCCGGCGACATGGAGCACTTCCATCGTGCCGAGCGCCGCCCAGCCCTCCCGTCGGCGCAGGCCGATGGGCGTCAGGACGGCGGGTCGCAGCAGGAATGCGGGCAGTTCGCGCAGCAGGCTGAGCGCGCGGTTGAAAGCGTGGGGCGTGGCGGCGGTGTCGGTACGGGTGGCCATGTTCCTCTGCTAACCCGGCCTTGATTGAGAATTCGTTGAGCGGTGTGGGGACCGGAACGGGCGGTTGCCCTTGGGTGCCGGCCTGTTGTAAGGCCGCCCCCACATCATTCACCGGACCTCATTCTCCGGGCCCTGCGGACCAGTCCGCAGGCAGGCAGACGAGCGAAGCAAGAGCGGACCCATGGCAGGCCATTCCAAATTCAAGAACATCATGCATCGCAAGGGTGCGCAGGACAAGAAGCGCTCGGCGCAGTTCAGCAAGCTCAGCCGCGAAATCACCGTCGCCGCCAAGATGGGCATGCCCGATCCTGACATGAACCCGCGCCTGCGCGCCGCCGTGAACGCGGCCAAGGCGCAGTCGATGCCCAAGGACAATATCCAGCGCGCGATCGATAAGGCCAGCAAGGGCGATGCCGAGAACTACGAAGAAGTGCGCTACGAAGGCTACGGCCCCGGCGGCGTGGCCCTCATCGTCGAGGCGCTGACCGACAACCGTAACCGCACCGCCACCAACGTGCGCACCGCCTTCTCGAAGAATGGCGGCAACCTTGGCGCCTCGGGCGCGGTTTCGCACGGTTTCGAGCGTCTTGGCCTGATCGAGTATCCCGCCAGCGTGGGTGACGAGGACAAGGTCCTCGAAGCCGCGATCGAAGCCGGCGCCGACGATGTCGAAAGCGATATGGGCGATGGCGACGAGAACCCGGGCAGCCACCAGATCTGGGTCTCGGTCGATTCGCTGCACGAAGTCGCCCGCGAACTGGAAAAGGTTCTGGGCGAGGCCGAAGGCGTGAAGCTGGCGTGGAAGCCCAACCTGACCGTCGACGTCGATGCCGACACCGCCGGCACGCTGATGAAGCTGGTCGACACTCTGGAAGACGACGACGACGTTCAGACCGTCTGGGGCAACTACGAAATCTCGGACGAAGTGATGGAGAAGCTGGGCTGACCAGCTTTCCCGTCGGCATCGCGACCCCGGCGCTGGCTTTTGCCGCGCTGGGGGCTGCTTGGCTGGCGTTCGCGCCGGCTGGGCCGGCGATTGCCGAAAGTGGAGCCAAAAGCGGTGTGGGGCGATCGGGCCCGGCCGTCGCCAATCACTGCGCGGCGGATGAGAAGGTGCTCTATTCCTGCGTCTTCCCGCGCGGCGTCGGTTCGCTCTGCGCCGATGGCGCGGCGGTGCACTACCGCTTCGGGCCGCGTGGCAAGGCGGATCTCGATCTTGTCAGCCGGCCGGACTGGTCCAACGTGCACCAGGGCGACGTGCGCGGGCAAGGCAATGGCTATCAACGCCATGTCCGCCTGACCAATGGCCGCTTTCATTACGTCGTGTTCGAAGGGATGGACGGTAATCTGACCGACAACCCCGGTCACACCTATTCCGGCATCGCCGTGCTGGAAGGCCCGAAGGGCGAGCGTGCGGTATCGACATTGAACTGTCCCGGCCGCTCGGTCCACGATCTCGACGCGCGTCTGGTTCAGGAACGCGCCGGGGCCGAGGAAGAGAACGGCCCCTTCGACATGTGGTACTGACAAGATGATCATTATCGGCCTCGATCCGGGGCTCACTTGCACCGGCTGGGGCATCGTCGCCAAGAGCGGCAGCCGCCTCAGCCATGTCGCCAACGGGCAAATTCGCACCGACGCCAAGGCCGGCATGGCCGAGCGTCTGGTGGAGCTGGACGCCGCGTTGACCGATGTGATCCTGCTCCATCGCCCCGATACCGGCGCGGTGGAGGAAGTCTTCGTCAACGTGAACCCGCAGTCCACGCTGAAGCTGGGGCAGGCGCGCGGCGTCGCCATGCTGTCGATCGCGCGCGCGGGGCTGCCGGTGGCCGAGTATTCCACTAAGCTCATCAAGAAGGCGCTGGTGGGCACCGGCGGGGCGGACAAGAAGCAGATCCAGCACATGCTGAAAGTGCTGCTGCCCGGCGTGAAGCTGGCGGGCGAAGATGCTTCCGACGCGCTGGCCGTTGCCATCACCCACGCCAATATGCTGGGCAGCCATCGCTAGTCGCCCGCGTTGTCCATGCCATGGACGCGCGCGATGATGAGGATTGGGACGAAGCCTGGATGGCGGAGGCGATCCGCCTTGCGGTGCAGAAGAAGGGCACCGACCCTGCCGCAACCCCGATCGCCGCGTTGGTGGTGCGGGACGGCCGCCTGATCGCCTTTGGGGTCAACCGCACGCAGGAATGCTGCGACGCCACCGCCCATGCAGAGATCGAAGCCTTCCGCGCCGCCGGCAAGGCGCTGGGATCGATGCGGATCGAAGGCGCGACGCTCTATTCCACGCTCCAGCCTTGCGGCATGTGCACGATGGCAGCGATCTGGGCCGGCGTCAGCCGCATCGTCTACGGCGCCGGGCGAGACGACGTGCACCCGATGTATTTCGAGGCACGCCATCTTTCGACGTTCGACTTCGTGGCCGATGCCTTCAAGGACGACCTTTCGCTGACCGGCGGCGTGATGGCCCGGGATTGCGCGGCGCTCTACTACCGACCGTGGGACGCGGTGCCGGAGGATCAACAAGCAAATACCTGACGGGGCTGGCGTGGCGGGAATGTTCCTGCCATAGGAACAAACCATGATCGCCAAGCTCACAGGTCTGCTCGACGACACCGGCCCGGATTGGGCCATTATCGACGTGAACGGGGTGGGCTATCTCGTCCACTGTTCGGCGCGCACGCTCGATCATCTCGGCATCCGGGGCGACAAGGTGGTCATCCATACCGAGATGCAGGTCAGCGAGACCGACCAGCGCCTGATCGGCTTCACCAGCGGGGCGGAGCGCAACTGGTTCCGCCTGTTGACGGCGGTGCAGGGCGTGGGATCGAAAGTGGCGCTGGCGATCCTTTCGGCGCTGACGACCGAGGAATTGCAGCGCGCCTGCGCCGGCGGCGATTCCGCCATGGTCGCGCGCGCAAATGGTGTTGGGCCGAAGCTGGCCAGCCGGATCGTCAACGAGTTGAAGGATAAGGCCGGCGGCATGCCCACTGTTCCCGGCGCGCTCGGGATCGCCGCCGTGGCCGCGCCTGCCGGCAATTCCAGTGCAGACGCCGTCTCCGCGCTTCAGAACTTGGGCTTCAAGCCTGCGGTCGCCAGCATGGCGGTGGGCAAGGCCGTTGAGGAACTGGGCGAGGATGCGGGGCTGAACGACCTCGTGCGCGTGGCGCTGAAGAGGGCGGCGGGGTGAATGTCTCCCTCCTCAAAATGCCACTTCATCCTGAACTTGTTTCAAGATCCCTCTCGCCGCAGACGCCGAGCCAATGACCGATAATCCCATCCTCACCTCCACCCGCCAGCCTGAGGACGCCGATGCGGCGCTCAGGCCCAAGACTTTGGCCGAGTTCGTCGGGCAGGCGGCGGCGAAGGACAATCTTCGCGTGTTCATCGAAAGCGCCAAGTCGCGGCGCGAGGCGATGGATCATACGCTGTTCTTCGGCCCTCCCGGCCTTGGCAAGACGACGCTGGCGCAAATCGTCGCGCGTGAGTTGGGCGTGGGTTTCCGCGCCACCAGCGGTCCGGTGATCGCCAAGGCGGGCGATCTGGCGGCGCTGCTGACCAATCTTGAGCACGGCGACGTGCTGTTCATCGACGAGATCCACCGCCTCAATCCCGTGGTGGAGGAAGTGCTCTATCCGGCGATGGAGGACCGTGCGCTGGACCTCATCATCGGTGAGGGGCCTTCGGCGCGCTCCGTGCGGATCGACTTGCCGCCGTTCACGTTGGTAGGCGCGACGACGCGGCAGGGCCTGCTCCAGACCCCGCTGCGCGACCGCTTCGGTATTCCGGTACGCCTGCAGTTCTACACCGTGGAGGAGCTGGAAAAGGTCGTCACGCGCGGTGCCAACTTGCTGGGCATCGGCATGGACAAGGGCGGCGCTACCGAGATTGCCCGCCGTTCGCGCGGCACTCCGCGCGTGGCCGGGCGGCTGATGAGGCGCGTGCGCGACTTTGCCCATGTTGCCGGATCGGACGTGATCTCGCGTGAGATTGCCGACGATGCACTGACGCGGCTGGAGGTCGATTCGATCGGCCTCGACGCGCAGGATCGGCGCTATCTGCGGATGATCGCGGATATCTACAAGGGCGGCCCGGTGGGCGTGGAGACGCTGGCGGCGGGCCTGTCTGAGCCGCGCGACACGATCGAGGAAGTGATTGAGCCCTATCTGATCCAGCTTGGCCTGATCGCGCGCACGGCACGGGGGCGTTGCCTCAATGATCGCGGTTGGGCGCACTTGGGCATGACGCCACCGCAGCAGCAGGGTCCGCAAGGCGGCCTTTTCGATTCGGCCCCGGAATAAGGGTGAAACCGGATTCCGGCGGTATTGATGTCGGTCCGTTTTACAAACCGGGCCTACAATAGTCCCGCTTCGGTACAGTCTTGAATCCAATCGTCAAAACCGGCGCAATTTAACGCTTTTGAAGGCACGAAAGCGGGTTAACGGCATTGTTCCCTTAACCGCTCTCTGCGTTTTGTAGTGGTAAGTGGTCTCATGCGACGCCGGTCGCTGTCGGGAGGTCCGAGGGAGCGAAGGTAAGCGTTATGTCGGTTCGGATGGCCTTGGCGAAACTCTCTGCCTGTGCGGCTGGGTGCGCGATTATCGGCGGTGGCGCGGTCCACGTTGCCGAGACGCAGGCAAGCGGCGTGGAGTATCACAAGCTGAAGCAGGCGAAGGTGGCGAAGGTCACCAAGAAGCCCGCGCGCCGCGTCATTCCGCCCCGCGTGCCCGAGCGTGAGCCGGTCCGCGCCCGCCGCGAAATTCCGCGTGCCGATCCGGTGTTCGCATCTGCGCTGCCGGCTTATATCCCGCCGGCACCGGTCGCTGCCCCCGTGGTTTCTGGTGGCGGCGGCAGTGTTGCGCCGGCAGTGGCGGCTCGCC
>OUNM010141200.1_pt1 | contig 10100 bp, 16 predicted proteins | sample 1769961 | NCBI WGS metagenome assembly OUNM01 (sample SAMEA3914820, study PRJEB12502) | metagenome | biome: forest; material: soil | place: USA | collected 2012-03-12 | depth 0.3 m
GGAGCTCGTCAACGCCATCGAGAGCATCTGGACCGAGCTCGGCATCAAGCGCACCAGCGAGTGGGCGGCCGAGGGCGGCTTCATCGGCGTCGGCCAGCCCGAACGCGCCCCGGAGGAGCCGCTCTGGACCGACGAGCAGCTGGGCGTTGCTGAGGAGCTGCAGGCTGCCAAGGCCGAGCAGAAGTCCAACGCCACGGCCGCGGTGCCCGGCGGGCTGACGGAGCTGCTCCTGGAGAGGGAGATTGAGGGGCTCAGGAGCGCCAGCGTGGCCGCTTAGGCTTTGCGCTGTTGCTGCTACCTGTGTGACCAGATGATCTACCGAGATTTTCTGGTCTCTCCTGTTTCAATTCTCTTCCGGCTCGGCCTGCCTGTCTGACCGTCCCGGGGCGCCGTTGCTGCCCGCGCTGGTGTGGGGGGGCTCACCTGACCCGTCTCTGGCTTGTCTGTCTCTCGCTATATTTTTGTCTGTGTGTGTGTGTAAAGACCAAAGACGTGAAACACGTTCCTTGAAGCGCGAGCGGGCAGCAACTATGGGGCATTTGTACTAAAGCGGTTGGTTGGTGGTGTATTTGCTTTCGTCTGGTCGTGCTGCTTCATTCGGGGGGTGAGTGAACTCTCCTGAAGGAGTGGTTCTCTGAGACCACAAAAGAAAATTAAGTCTGCTGGCTGGCCTTCTCGGGTTGCGAGGCCGAATTGCCATATATCTGAGAGTCCCGGTGTTGAGTGATGCTCGTGAGTCGTACTAGGAGAGGCCCCGTGCCTTGTATGTACGGATGTGTCCCAAAGTCTGCGATCTATCGCAGCCTCGCCTTGCAGCCCTGCCTCTTTTCCGTCTCACACCGCCGCCGACGTGCGTGGAGGAACGATATCACAGACGTTGACCCAAGCTTCGCATGAGCGGACCTCGTGTCCCCAGGGACGGACCGAAGCACAGCCTCAACTTTAATATGAAGCCCCCTGTCCCGGCCGACCAATCCCAGCCAATACCGTCCTTGACTCGACCCCATTTTATGCTCCACTGGGCCGGAGCCGGAGTGAAACAACTTGCTCCGACGGAGGCGGAGCAGATGAATTTCCTCTGATTCTCCGGTCCATCGTTTTGCCGGGGTCTGCGTGTAAGTCGCCGCAGCACGGTCTTGTCACTCCTTCGCGGCTTGGGATCTAACCTTTGAGAGGAAAGGTGAGCAGGTTAAGTGACGACGACTACTGAGGGTTGGTGCTTTTCGATCAATTCGTTTGGCGGCTGTCCCCTACGGGCTGTCGTGGTTGGTGCTGCTGTTCAGGCTGTTGATGGACAACGAAGAGCCCGAGTTCCGAACGAGAGAGAGACAGACGCGTAAGATCTACTTGCCTGCCTGGTTGAGTCCAATCCTTTCTTCCTATTCGACCTGGACGCTCGGATTGGAGAAACGCCTCATCTTCAATTCTTCTTCTTTTTCCGTTAGGTGGACTATTCTTACACTTTTTGAGGTGGGTTTGTTTGTCGCCTGAGACTGCACTCCCGTCTTTTGGATCACCCGCCTCCGCTGCGGTCGTCTCTTGGCCACCGACTGAGAGGATCGGTATAAGTGGAGAGCGAGAGATAACATGGAGACGGCGGATGGGGATGCCTCCGTTGGTGGGAAGAAGGTGGTCCTCAAGGGACCGAGGGCGTGCTCTACCTGCGCGAGGGCGAAGAGCAGATGCATTGCCGGGCCAGCGAGGCAGGAGAAGTGTGAGAGGTAAGTCGGATGGGTTCGTTTTCCTCATGGATTTCTTCTTCTTTTATTCGTCGCTCTTTGGTATCACCTCGTACTGTACACATGGTGGCGGTTGTCAGACGCCATCCCCCACATGGGCCGCGGGGTGTTGCTGGCTCCGACGGAGTCCCCGTTGGCTCCGTGGCCCCCGCTCATCGGCCATTGCTCCTTTCCGGGCCTGGCGCTTCAACGGCCCGCTGTTTATTCGAAGACCGTAATGCTGACGGCTTCGGAAGATGCTATCGCCTGCGGAAGCCATGCTCCTCACAGACCCCGGCGCCACCGCGCAAGCGCAAGGATCCGAAGCCCACCCGGGTGGCCGAACTCGAGCGACGGCTTGAGGACCTTACCGCCCGGATCGAGTCTGTCCAACGGCCGGCGCAAGTCTCAGTGGTGGATCCAAGCCCGCCAGACTCGAATCAGTATCCCCTCCCCTCCTATTCCCTCGGCCCCGCAGGGGACTCGGGGTTGCCACGGACGATATCCGGAACCCAGATACCCATACCCACCTTCGGCCGGAACCGCTGGGACTCTCCCTTTGCACACATTTTCCCAGAGCGAAACATCTTCGAGGAGTCGCCCCCAGAAAACCAGCAGCAGCCCACGATCACCAACAATGACCCGCTTCCACCACCAACCGAAAGCACGTCGCCTCCAGCGCCCCCTGGGATGGCATCGACACAACCGACGACGATGGCGTCGACATCAATGAGTTCGTCTCCGTATCAGCTACCATCTTCCCAGCAACAACAGCAACAACAGCAGCAGCAGCAGCAAGGAGGCTGTGTATGGCCACAAGGAGACGAGGCCGAGGCGTCACTAAACGAGTATCGGAATCGGCTGGCCCATCTGTTTCCGTTCGCCGTCGTCCCGCCGCACTTGTCGTCGGCCGAGATGCGGGAAGAGAGGCCGATGTTTTGGAAGGCCATCATGATGGAGTCGTGTCTGTTTGACGCGCAGCGGAAGGCTATGCTGGGCAAAGAGCTGTTGCGTGAGATCTCCGAGGCGGCGTTTATGAATCCGAAGAAGACTTTGGATCTGTTGCAGGGGTTGCAGATGTTGATTGCTTGGTTGGTTTCCCCGGCCCCCTTTTCCCGGTTGACGAGTTAGTTAGGAATGGAGGGCCATGGGTGCTAACTGCTCGGTTAGGAACCATTACAACTTCAACACCTTTCAGATGCTCAACCTTTTGTTTCTGGCCCGGTCGATCACCATCGGATTGGGCTCTGCCGAGCTCAAAAACCTGCCGAGTCAGGGAGAATATGACTCGGAGCGGCTGGAGCAAATGCGTGCGTTTGCGGGAACTTACTATCTGGTGACCATGTCAGTCGTCTCTCATTTTCTTGTGCCCCTTGGCCAAGATGAGCCATGAACTGACGACGTTGCGTTGCAGAACCTTCACAACCAACAAACGACCCGATGCTCTCATGAACACATCGTATTTAGCCACCTGTTGCCGGGCTCTTCATCGTCAGAGGGAGCATCCCACGGATGAGCTGGTCGTCCACCTCGTGCGTGCGCAACAGCTGTCCCAGAGCATCTCGCAAGGATTTGCCCGACGTAAAGCTGGCCAGAACGAGAGCCAGGTGCCTCAGGCGGCTTTTGTTCAGGTCTTGCAAGGGCGTGTTCAAGCGTTCGTGGCCGCTTTGCCGCCGCACATTCGGGCCGACCGTAAGCAGAACGTTTATTTCTTCAGTTTCGAGGTCATGACTGATGTGCGGCTACAGAATCGTTGGCGGGCCATCTCCAGGTGGCTGAAATCCTGATCTACGAGAACAGCGTGGACGAACTCCACGCGGCGTGTCGCTCCGGTTCGACAGGGGCTGCGCCCGCACCGATGAAGGAGACAGCCCCAGAGCACATCGAGATGCTGTGGGCAAGTGCACGTGTGGTGCATAGCTTCTTGACGAATCGTCTCTCAAGTGGGAATTGCGACTACCCGCGCTTCATACGGCTGTCGTCGTTCGACCTGACATATGTGTTCTTGACGCTGCTCAAGTTGGTTACCTTGAAGGCTCCCGGGTGGGATTTGGCGAGGGTGAGAGAAGAGCTGCGATTCGACGGTAAGAGGCTTGCCCATACTCAGAAGCGAATTGCTATTAGACGACAAAAAACTAACGACTTGTGCATGTTCAGAGGTCGTGACATCGGTAATCAAGCAGATGGAGCACGGGGCCGAGAAACGGAATAGGAAAAGCAAAGGCGGTGTCCCCAACGGCCGGGGCGGCGACTTCGAGAACCCAGGGCCAAGTGAAGAACCCGTGGATCTCTTGATCAAGTTGGCGAGCAAACTTCGTTTGGTGAAGGATCGCCTCCATGTGAGTGCCAGGTCCTGTTCCTTTGGTCTCGCCTCTCCTCAAAGACAACGGAAACGGTGGCGGCTGACCCAGGGGTTTTCTGTTTCCCAATTGACAGGCCAACGGATTCGACAGCGACTACGCCAGCTCAGAGATCGCACGAGTTTGCGATCCGGCGCCCATGACGCTTGTCGACGCGACTGAAGACTTGCTGCAAGACCTCGGCGGCGGGCTCTGGCAGGACCTGACGACGGGCACGTCCGAGTGGGATCTGCTTTTTGGGGTTGAGGCAGTCGATTGGGCGGCCCTCTATAGCGATTACAACAGCATGGTCGAGCCCGGATACTCGGTGTAATATAGGGTTTTTGTGCTGTGTGTGACGGAAGGCAGATGATCGGGTATTCGATCAGGGATGAACCGGAACGGCCGATGTTCGGCGCGGGCCGTAAAGCGGGATTTTACGGGGCTTTGACAGCGATTAAGGAGTGAAAAAGGCTTGGATCGCCGAATAATTCGTTTTCCACACAGAGAAAATCATCTGTTTGTCTGCAATTTCCCCGTCTTGGTGGCCTTGCGATCAGCCGTGAGTGGTGTGATGTTTGATAGACCTTGGTTGAGTGCAAGACACGACTTGCAAACAACGTGTTGATGCATTGGGTCGAAAAATGTATTTTGTTAGTAAGACTGTCAGCCGAGGGACCTGAGGGGTGACTCTGCGTTTGCAAGTACCCGCAGCCGCTCCGCACCTCGGGCAGAAAAAAAGTCAACTTGACCCCTCCCCCACATTTCGTTCAATGCTTCCCTTCCGAGAGTGTTCAACAGCTTCAAACAACAAGAGACTCAAACCCAGTCCACGCCGCAAACAAAGAGTCAGCAACATGTCGAGCTACGACAAGTACCAGGCGCGTTCCCCAATGTCCCCAATTGCCAATTGGGATTTTTTCTCTTTTTTCCTCTTCTTTTTTTGAGCATGTGCTTGGGTTGTGAACCATGTCACAAGTTGTCCGAGACTTACTTGGGTGGATAGCTGGCCAAAACAAGGATGGCTGACCATTACTTAGACCCCCCTCAGCACGAGGTATGCCTCGAAGGAGATGATGACCATCTTCTCGGCCCGCGAGCGTGCCAGCACCTGGCGCCAGCTCTGGGTTTGGCTCGCCGAGGCCGAGAAGGAGCTTGGACTCCCCATCCCCGACGACGCCCTCGACCAGATGCGTGCCAACGTTGTCGTCACCGACAAGGCCTTTGATGTTGCTCGTGACTACGAGGCCAAGTTCAGGGTTGGCATCCCTCCCATCCCCCTCTATTCCTTGGACCTGAGCAACCGTATGCTAACAGCTACCTCGTAGCATGATGTCATGGCTCACGTCCATGCCTACGGCGAGGTAGGGCGCAAGAAATATCCGGTCAAGCTCCAGGTTACGGAGACTCTGGCCCCGCTCGCGTAGTTGGCATGGACTGTCGTGGTTGACCAAGATACTGCTGTTCTAGGACGCCCCTGCGGCTGCTGGTCATATTCATCTTGGTGTAAGTCAAATTCCCCGTTACGCGGCCTACCGCTCGCTGCCGCCGATAACATCATGAACCACCTCTAACCTGCCATAGGCTACCAGCTGCTATGGTGAGTCTTGCGTCGGCGCCTTCACCCCATTCTAACCGCATCTGACACACCTCGCAGTCACCGACAATGCCGACCTAATCTTCCAGCAGCGTGCCCTCGATCTCATTCTCCCCAAGCTGGCCAAGGTCATCAAGAATCTCCAGGAGTTTGCCATCAAGTACAAGGATATGCCTGCTCTGGGCTTCACTCACTATCAGCCGGTAAGCAAGATAGTTATCCAACTCTAGCCATTCAAGCTAACGTCCACCTAGGCCCAGCTCATCACTGTTGGTACGGATCACATCGAGCTTCCTCCTCCTTCCTTTTCTTGAGTCGAGAGTCCTGACTTGTGTATAGGCAAGCGCGCGGCGCAATGGATTCAGGAGCTCGTCATGGATCTTGAGGACATTGAGACTGTGCGCGAGAGGCTCCAGTTCAGAGGCGCCCAGGGCACCACTGGCTCGCAAGCCACCTTCCTCGAACTCTTCGAAGGCGATGCCGACAAGATTGTGAAGCTCAACGAGGTGATTATCAGGTTTCTCAGTCTTTGATGTGACCCGCTCGCTGACGGCGTCTCCAGATCCTTTGCAAGAAAGCCGGGTTCCCGTCCGCCTACGCTATTTCCACCCAGACCTACACCAGAAAGGTACTTCCACTGCTCACCGCCAAGCTCAACCTCTGCTAATAATGTCCAGGTCGATCTCCGGGTTGCCAATGCCGTCTGCGCTCTTGGCGCAACCGCCGAGCGGATCTGCTCTGATATCCGTCACCTGGCCAACCTGAAGGAGATGGAGGAGCCGTTCGAGAAGAGCCAGATCGTGAGATACCCAGCACCCCTGGAATCCGAACTCTGTCGCTGATTATCTACAGGGAAGCTCGGCCATGGCTTACAAGGTGAGAGCCGATAATTTGCTGATCTCAGAGGGCCACATTAACACATTCATCCAGAGAAACCCCATGCGGTCGGAACGCATCACCGCCCTCGGCCGCAAGCTGGCCCGCCTCCCCGCCAACTTCACCGCCACGTTCGAGACGCAGTGGTTTGAGAGGACGTGAGTCAATGCTTAAAATATCTGAATCGGTTTTACCTGCTAACTTCTCTCACCAGGCTCGATGACAGTGGGTTTAACTTTTGCAACCCTAACCCTTACCCCTTTACCCCTATCCTCTGCTATCTCTGACGCCTCCCCCGGAAATCATTGTTTCCTTGCTAACCAAATACAGGCGCTATTCGCCGGATGGATATTCCTGAGATGGTAATCCCTCCTAACTCATCGCCGGCGATTCTGGTGCTAACTGTTCCTAGTTCCTGCTGGCCGACTCAATCCTTCTCGCCCTGGACAATGTGACCAACGGCCTGGTCATCTACCCCAATGTTATTCGGTCGCGGATTGACCAGGAGCTCCCATTCAGTGAGTTTTCCTGTACCTTGATGTTTTGCCTTTCTGTCACTAACTCCTCTTTCCAGTGGCCACCGAGTCCATCCTCATGAAGCTTGCCACGCACGGTGTCTCTCGCCAAGACGCCCACGAGGAGATCCGCGTCCTGGTATGCTGGCATTTCCGACCCCCGATGTGAGCAAAGCACTAACAGACTACAGTCTCACCAAGCCAGCGATGTTGTGAAGCAGCAGGGTGGCCGCAACGACCTTCTTGAGCGCGTCAAGAAGACCGAGTTCTTCAAGGTGAGTTTCCAGAGTCGGGGAACAGCGAATGCTGCACCGGGAACTCGGGAAGCTAACCTTTTCTTTCAGCCCGTCTGGAACGACATTGACAGCCTGGTCGATCCCTCGCTGTTCATCGGTAACTGCCCCAAGATTGTCGACGACTACTGCAACGGCGAGGTGGCACAGAAGCTGGCCAAGTACAAGGAGTCGCTTGACAAGGCCTCCACGGCGCAACTCTCCATCTAATACGGAACACAACCTGTTCGCAATTGGTGGGAAACCCAGGGAAATGGCGTAGCTCGGACATCTCTGTCGTCACCAAAAAGGGACCATGTCGGGACCATTCATAGCCACAGCATCTTTGAAAGCTTTCTGTGTAGTTTAGAGGTCGATAGATCAGATACTTAAACAGCCTCAAGCTACAGAAAGGTTGATGGTGAGTTCAACGAAGGTTCCGAAAATACTTGGCCATCGAAAGGGGGTCTCGTACATGGGGTTGCTGTTCGTACCCCGATGCATACAGTAGAAGGGAGGAGACCGGGTGTCTTGTGACGATGCACAACCCAAAATCCCATGAACCCTGAATAAGATCGAGGGAATGAAAAAATGGGTGCTCCCTGGATAGGGTTCTGGAGAGAGCCACGGCCAACGGGCACTTAATATTAGAAGGCGCCAGCAATGTGTCAAGATCTACAAATTGGTCCGGTCTGAAAGGCCCGCTCGCAAATTTCAGGGGAGACTGCGCGTGTTGTGCCCCTGAAGAGCCCCGTTTCCTAGGCAACCACAGATATCCAGAAGCTGAAGAACGTTTCGACGGTGGCTTCGATCTTTTGAATTATGACGAACAGAATTCTGAGGCAAGTGGCATTTGTAGCCTTCCCGCCTTGGTACGCGCCAAACACTCAACCCCAGCACCCTCTCTCCTTCCCCCTTGCATCCCCACACAATCCCTAACGAGATGTTGGTCAAAAGTCGAGGACCAGCCGCTGTTAGGATGCCGTTATCCGGAAGCCACGGACAGTTTCGGGTCTTTTACATACCTTTGCCCAAAGTTTGTTGTAAGCGGTTGCCTCCTCTCAGTTCATCGGTGACCGAATCCGATGAGGAACACCTATCCAGAGCCAGAAGCTCCCCGACCGCCACCCCGACGACACCCCAGATGACCAGCTTGGCGACATCCCCGAAGACAGCCCCGACGACAACCCCGACGACAACCCCGACGACAACCCCGACGACAACCCCGACGACAACCCTGACGACAACCCCGACCGCCAACAGACCACGCCCCCACCACGCCTCACACCACTTTTACCGCCACCTTCACCGCCACCTTCACCGCCACCTTCACCACCACCTTCACCACCACCTTCACCACCACCTTTAACACTTGCACCACCTCCTCCTTCACCAACTCCACCACCACGCGCACAATCACCCCTCTCACGAGGGCCACAGCACCTCGAAGAGTGCGCTCGACACCAAGTTGGTCAAGGACTCGAGATTGATTCTTCTGTCGCCTGTTAGCCACCACCGACGTCAAACAAACGAATCATGGGCAAGCCTCGGCTCTGGCGTGGAGTGTGAGACTGAGATGGGATGATAGGCTTTCAGAGCACTGAGCCACTGGCCAATATGCCCACCGGCGGGATGATGGGGGCGGTGGTGTGTCTTGGGGGGGAGAAGGCAGAGTAACGGAACTAATGAGGGGGTTTGACCGGTGTTTAAGATGGGCGGAGTGGGATAAATAGAGATGTAGGTAGGTATGTTTGCCTTGTGAGGCGTGTGTGAGGGATGTGGTTCATTTTGGCGATTTGCTGAGAAGAAGAGATGGATAAAGAAAGAGAAGTAAGCAAGAAAGGAAAAGTCGTGGGCACCCAGCAACGGTTGACTTTCAGCCAAAACAAATTCTTCTCCCTAAGAGGGGAGCCAGGCCGCCGTTTGAACATCCGATTTTGAGACGATGGTTACTCCCTGCTTTTTGGTAGATGACATGCGGAAGGTGCCTCGGTAACATCTTACAATCCAAAGAATCCTTCGTCATGGCAGTGACACTGGAAGGAGCGTACCTATATTTTCTGTGCTGCCGATTGGGTTGAGCCCGAAGAATGGGAGGTGACGTGTCGTCTTGGGAGGAAGGAACGCCGGTGTCCATGCTTGGCACGATTGCGGTTGGAAAGATCAAACGCCCAGAATCAGAACGGGCGGAAGTGTCGAACCCCTGACCAGGACGGATGGAACACCGCGTTCCTTCACGTTGGCCCCGAGAACGGTGTCCGGGTAGCCTAGAAGTCACATCAACGGTCAAATGAAAGTTACCTAGGGTGACCGCGCTGGGGCCCAATAGTGGCACAGAAACAGTGGGTTCCAGGAGACTGCATTGGCAACACTCCTACAGCTACTCGACGCTGCTGACCTTTGCCCTCGCCAGCCACGACAAGTCGTTGCTGGCCGTGGCTTGCCGAATACCGAACAGCGCATCCAAAAAGGCCGGAACAAAAGTGCCAGGGCCCCTGACCTCGGGCCGCGAAGCAGCAATCTCGGCGGCAATCTCAAAGTGAAGGATGGCCGCAACGACGGCCGTCAACCTGTCGGTCTGGCGGGACGCCACAGCAGCAGAGATAGTCGTTCCCAGAGTGCAGCCCGTCCCTGTGACTAACCCGAGATACTCGTGGCCGTTGTCAATGGCAAAGGTCCGCACTCCGTCGCTGACAAAGTCGGTCTTGCCCGTCATGACCACCACGTTTTTCTCCCGCGCCGCGAGCTCCCGCACCAGCTTGGCCTTTTGCGAGGCGTTGAGA
>OUNM011129089.1_pt1 | contig 10097 bp, 8 predicted proteins | sample 1769961 | NCBI WGS metagenome assembly OUNM01 (sample SAMEA3914820, study PRJEB12502) | metagenome | biome: forest; material: soil | place: USA | collected 2012-03-12 | depth 0.3 m
CGGTTTCGACATCCCGCTCACGCCTAGCTTTTCCGTGGGCCGCATCGCCTGGATGGAACGCGGCGGCGTCTTTGCCGAAGCGAATCTGCGCGGCGGTGGAGAATACGGAAAGGAATGGCACGAAGCCGGCACCAAGGAGCGCAAGCAAAACGTCTTCGACGATTTCATCGCGGCGGCGGAATGGTTGATCAGCAATGGCTATACTTCATCGTCACAACTAGCGATCGAAGGCGCCTCCAATGGCGGCCTGCTCATCGGCGCGGTCACCAACCAGCGCCCCGATCTCTTTGCCGCAGCGCTGCCCGGCGTCGGGGTGATGGATATGCTTCGCTTCCACAAATTCACCATCGGCTATGCCTGGGTGAATGACTACGGGTCCAGCGATGACCCCGCTGGGTTCAAATATCTCCACGCCTATTCACCACTCCACACAGTGAAAGCCGGCGCTCACTATCCGGCGATGCTCGTCACTACGGCCGATCACGACGATCGCGTTTTTCCAGCGCATTCCTTTAAATATACCGCGACTCTGCAAGCCAACGCCTATAATGGTCCGGATGCCAAGCCAGTGCTCATCCGCATCGAAACCAAGGCGGGCCACGGCGCGGGCAAGCCGATCACGAAGATCATCGACGAAAGCGCGGATAAACTGGCCTTTGCCGCGCATTTTACCGGTATGGAAGCAGAGTCCAAGTAACATCTATCTGCATGTTTGGCAACAAAAGCACTCTCTCCTTATTCCGAATCGCCGGCATTGAAGTTTCCCTTCATTACTCCTGGTTCATCATCGCTTTCATAGAGATTGAGTACCGCAAGCGAGCGTACGATTATCCACTCTGGAACGTGCTCGAATACCTTGCACTCTTCGGCATCGTGCTCATGCATGAATTTGGCCACGCTCTGGCCTGCCGCCAGGTCGGTGGTCGCGCCGACCGAATCGTCCTCTGGCCGCTGGGCGGCGTCGCCTATGTCGATCCTCCACAGCGTCCCGGTGCGGTCCTTTGGAGCATTGCCGCCGGTCCACTGGTCAATTTGATCCTCGTACCCGTTACGTTCATCATCTTCCACTTCGCCCGCGCGAATGAGTGGCAGACCTCGATGCACGATATCTATATATTTTTGCGAGCCATCACTGCCATCAATGCCGGACTGCTCATTTTCAATCTCATGCCGATCTTTCCCCTGGACGGCGGACAGATTCTTCGCGCGTTACTTTGGTTTCCGCTGGGTCGCGCCCGCAGTTTGCAGGTAGCCGCGGGCATTGGCTTCTTCGGGGTGGCGGGACTGGTGGTTCTCGCGATCTTCCAGCAAAGCATCTGGACGGGTCTCATTGCCGCCTACGCTTTCGGCAGTTGCCGCACGGGCTGGATGAGTGCTCGAGCCTTGATGAAAATCGAGGCGCTTCCGCGCCGCGAAGGCTTTGCCTGCCCCGAGTGTCACGCGAAACCGCCCGTCGGGGATATTTGGAATTGTCCGAAATGCAATACCGCATTCGACACGTTTCTCACCGGCGCCAAATGCCCCAGTTGCGGTGAAGAGTTCTCGGCGACGCGCTGCGTGGATTGTGGAAAGGCCAGCCCGATGGAAGAGTGGCGTTCTGCCGCGGAAAATCGCAACCCTCTCGAAACCAGCAGAGAGTCGTAGCTAATAATTATCCAGCAACTCCCGGTAGTGGACCTGAAGAAACATGGCCAGTAAGACGGCCAGCAAACAGGCCACAGCCAGGAGATTGGTCCGCTCTACCCAACGGAAGCGCTCTTTTCCGATATAATCGTACCGGCATTTCAGGAGGTAGGTTGCGCAGAGGATCTTCCACGTCCAAAGCCACCAAGGCAGCCTCCCTCGCGTCGGCGCCTCGAGAAAATCTGAAATACCAAACACAAAAAAGGTGACCGCGGCCCGCCAGATGGCGCCGCGCTTTTCAGGCGGGCATCTGCGAAACCAGAATGGCAGCACCAAGCCAATGGTGATCCAAGTAACGCATTCCAGGTAGTTGAAGGTTCGATAGAACGAATCGAATTGCACCTGGAACACGCAGCCAAGAATCAGTTATTCAGACGCGAAGGCAGTCTTATCGATCTTCCGGGTTCAACAGCCGAAACACACCCCCTGCCACTGCACCACCCACAAAATCCGCGCTCAGGTGAACCCAAATATCATGCGGATTGATGAGTTGCATGACCATCACCCCGACCGCTACCGCCGGGTTGAATGCTCCGCCAGAAATCGGTCCCACGGCAAAAGCGCCCGTCATCACCGTCATGCCGATGGCCAGCCCGTAAAAGGAATTACCGGCATTCGCTTTCGCGGTTGCGGCATTCAGCACCACGTAAGCCAGGGCAAACGTAAACAAAAATTCCGCTACCCAGGCTTGCCCCATGCCCGTTACTTGCATCGGCTTTCCCATTCCGACGAGGTATCCCACTACGACGGCTGCCGCCAGGGCCCCGACGCACTGGATGGCCATGTAGCCAAATGCCATCTTCGCCTCGATCCGTCCCCGAATCCACACCGCCAGCGTCACCGCCGGATTATAGTGCGCACCGGAGATATGACCTCCGGCAAAAATCATCACCATCAGCGCCGCGCCGATGGCCAGTGGAGGGATTACGCCCGGCGCCGCAGGAATCCCCGTGCAGCCGATCGTGAGTACCAGAAAAAACGTACCGATAAATTCCGTGATGAGCTTATTCATAGTCGTGCAGTTGAAACACGGGGCGGACATACAGTGTGTGACACCATCGCAACCCGAGGCAAGCGCATACGGCCCCTCTCATCTGCCTGTTTCCCGACCCTATTTTACGGGCCCCGATGGAAAACCCGGAAGATACACCTTCACCGATCCATGCCCGTCGGCGCCCATTTTTGTTTCATTGCGAAGACCCTCGCCTAAATTGAGAATCCCGGCGATGGGTTCCGTCTTTCCGGAGTCTCCGACCATCGCCGGAGCAATCTGCGCTGCCATTTTTCTCATCGCCTCGTCTCTCCGGGCTATCCAGGTTTTTTCCGCCTCGGGTTCGGTTGGTTTTCTTGCCGCATCGAGTCCGTCTTCCTTCAATCTGCTAAATTCCGCGGTGAGTATTGGAAAAAGCCGGCTCGACTGCGCCGCATCCAGATCGAGAAAATCACCAAGCACGTCCACCATGAATCGGCTTATTTCCTCCGGACGCTCCTCGAAATCTTTGATCAAAGGCAGTTTCAACACCAAGCCCTTGAAAGAATTCGTGAGCTTTTCCATGGTTGCTGGATCTTTCATCGCGGCCGGATTCTGAATTTGCGCGAAGATTGTTTTGATAGCCTCACTGGTTTGCCCGGCCATTTGATCGATTCTTCCAAAAGAAGTCGTCACCTCGTCCGAACCCATCGACATGCGCGCGGCTAACTCCTCCGCACGCGCTCTGGCGGAAGACGTCGATGAGATTTCCGCAGCAAGCTCTTCTTTCAAATGCTGTACCTGGCGCTCGATCGTGGCAATCGACGGGCGATTTGCCGCAGACGGTTCCGCTTCTACCGGGCCGCCAGTCGAGAAGGCAATGGCTGCAGTTTGTTGCGCGAGTCTCTCATGCACTCTTCGGAGATGCGATACGCCCAGCACCGCACCGACGCTATACAGAACCGCAACAAGGATTGGGCCATAGCGCAGAATCCGAAGCCGGAGTGGCGGTGATCCTTTGAAACGGGTGAGGTTCATGGCGCAGCCGTCTTCTTAATTGGGTTGCTCTCATCGAGATCGAACATGATGCCGCTCGTAAGCAGATCGAAGAACTCTGCTTTGCCGGGAGCTTCCGGCACTTGGGCACCGAAATCCGTCATAAGCGAGCGGAGAGTTGCCTGACGCCGCTGATCCCATTGCGATGCGTCTTCTGCGGGCCGCTGCGGATAGGACAAACCACTGGATCGAAGGGCATCAAATTTCTCAGAAAGGGTGGTTTCCGCCGTTGTTAACGTCGCGGGATCCAGATTTAGCGATTCAGCCGCAAGCCTCGCATAAAAATGGGCCACCTTTGCGGGATCTCGCTCCAGTTTTTTGACGACTTCGGCCTCCATCATGATATCGCCCACTTTGTTAAACAGGCTCGATAGCTGCGCATCCTGTTGCGCGGTGGCGGCCGGCCCTTCCGGGTGTTCGCGCTCAAAGCGCAAGGCAGAACGCACGAATTCCCCCATGCGATGAGCCGCCGCTTCAACTTCGCCGATGGACACTACCACTTCACCGCGTTCCACCTGGGACTGCTGCTGCTCCAGTTCGCGGACGCGCGCCTCGCCAGCTTCGCGCAGACGCCTTTGCGTGCTCACTTTTTGCGATAAATCGTCGAGTTCCTTTTGCAGCGCCGCCATTCGAGCGAAATCGCTGCTTTGTGGCAAAGACACGCTTTGTCCGGCATCGGATGCTGCCCGCTGGCGTTCGAGCCGCGCCCGCAACGATTCGTTGGCGACGACTTGCGCAATCAGCGGCACCGACGCAATAGCCACGGAAGCGGCCATGATTTTGAAAGAGGTATGGGACATAAAGATGGGCAAGGATAAAAGAGGCGCGGCTCCGGATACCGCGGCGCTGGCTAGTGCCGCCTGGGCAAGGCCGGCTTGTGCAGGAATTGTTACTTGTATACCAACCGCGGCCGTGAGAACCGCAGTTGCGGGCGTGGATACCTTTCTGCGTCCTAACATTCGGCCAAGCTGGGAAACGGCGCGAGAGACTCGCTTGCGCGCCGCCACCTCGCTCAGGCCGAGACGCGCCGCCATTTCGGCGTACGATAAATCCTGAAAATAATGCATCGCGATCGCTTCCTGTTCCGCTGCATTCAGCGCCGCCATCGCCTCTTCGAGCACCGCCCAGTGTTCGCCTTCGCTATTTGTCGCAACTCCACCCTTCTGGTCCTCGATGAGCCGCCGATGCCGGATTTCCCGTCGGGCGCTGGATTGGACAACACGGGCCGCTTCGTAGCTCGCCGCACGGTATAGCCAGCCGGCAAGGCATTCACGATCCGTGAGTTGACGGGCTTTCCGTGCCAGGCCGGCAAAGACTTCTTGCGCCACATCCCTCGCCGCTTCCAGGTCGCCCGTGCGGCGCAAGGCCGCGCCGATCACCAGCTTTTCGTGCATCTGGACGAGGCTCTCAAAAGCTCCCTCAGAGCCCTGGTGCGCGTAGCGGCGGAGAAGTTCGGCGTCGGTGGTCACAAATTTCGCAGGTGGCGTTTATAATATCATCCCGCGCCCACCCCGCATTTGTGACCGGAAATCTAGTCAATTCCCAGCGAATCGATGCTCCAGTCCTGAAGGCGCATAAACTGGTTCATCTCCAAATCACCGGCGAAACCGAACGGCACATCCAAGGCACTGTCGATGGCGATTTTTCCTTCCCGCACACGCAGCGTGGGAAAACCGGCGGCGTGCTCACGATAAAGATCGCCATGCAATTTCAGCATGTCGCGCTGAACCGGCTCGGGAAACTGGCTCAGCCCTGCAAAATAGTGATGGCCGTTTCGTTCCGCATGGGCAATGCCCAGCGTGGCCAGCACGGCCAGATCCTGTGTCAAAGCAATCGGCCCGAGGTTGGTCAGGTCTTCCGCACTCATCTGCAAGGGTGTGCCTGGATTTAACCTGCGCCGGTGAGCCAGCAGACAGGCATTGGCGATGCCTTTGAAGACCCCTTTGCAATTCTTGTGACTTGTTCCCACATAACCACCCTCCAGGGCTGTGGCGAGCACACCCACCCCCGAGTCTGATTCGTCAATGATCATCGGCGGGCGGTCTTTCCATTCAAGTAACGCAGCACAGGTCTCCGGCGCGAGCGCCAGATCGCGGTGGAAAGGCTGCTCCACAAAGATGAGGTGCTCGAGGGCCTTTGATAACGCCGGATCGGCCCGCAGCGATTCCCAAAGCTGGCGGAACGGCTCAACCGCTTTGAAATTCTCATTGCCGTCGAGGGTGAAAGCACACGCGCGTCCCGCCTTCTCAAACAAGGCAAAAATGCGCCGCAAACGCGCGCGATCCGCTTCGACGGTTCCACCCAGCTTTATCTTTAGGTGAGTGATGCCATCCGTGCGCAGATAAGTTTCCAGTGCCTCCGGCAGCCCATCGTTCACGCGATCACCGGGAGCGATTTCCTCTTCCGTCAAAGCATCGGTGAGCCCCACCGTATGGCGCACGATAGTGTGATGCAGAGGCTCCGGCGGCAACAGTTCCACCGGCTGGCTATTCCCAAGTTCGCCGAAGATTTCTCCTAAATGAATCCCCAGATGATTCTCGCGCACGGCCTGCGCAAAATTCTCGCGCCGCAGGCGGCAAAAAGCATCGATCACAGATCGCTCCAGCAGCGTGACTCCAAAATTCCAAAGTAACGGCGGCAATCGATTCCCTGCCCACGATTTCTGCACGGCGTAGAGCGCGCGCCAAAAATCAAAAACGCTTTCGGCCGGACCGATTTCCAGCGCCGCCTCCCGCGCATGGCCAATGACCTCCAGGATTTCCCCCAAATCCTGGCGGAAAGTCGTATCCGGATTTTTCGTCAGCCACTTGGGCGGCAAATTATCCGCCGCATACCCGTGCTGCAGCTTGCCATCGATCTCCACCGTGCTCCGCAAAATGAAATGCGGCAACCGCGTCATCGTGACGATGCCGTACCGAAAAGGCAGACGCGCCCTCAGATTCAGCACGAAAGCCTCGGTCTCGCGAACGGCAATCCTCATCAAGTAACTCCTACTCCAGGCCGAGATGCTTCAGCACTTCCGGCGGCGGCCCGGGGAATTCCGCCATCGGGGTATTTCCTACGTAACCAATATCCTTCCAACCCTCCGGCGTTGTGTAAAAGCCACCCGCCGTGAGGTTCCGCATCTTCGCAAAAAAACCCGCCGCCTGTTTAAATTCCGGGGCGGCCTTGGGTAGATAGCAAATGTCTTCGCAAATCGCGTGCTTCTGCTCTTCCGTGAGATCGGAAAATCCCTTCGCTGTTGCACCAAAGCGTTTCTGCGCCTCCTGGTCGATCCACTGGATGCCATCGCGGACTTCTTTTCGATCCGCCACCTGCGCCGGATACGGCGCACTCACCCATTCGTTGATAAAATCCGGCACGCCGAGCGCGCTCGCCGCCGGTGATTTATCATCGGCCGGGATGATCGTATCGCAGAGCGCCGTCACCGTTTTCATCTCTGCATCCGTGAGCACGCGCTCCCACGGGATGATTTTCTGATGAAGATTCGGATCGCTGCCGATGCTCGTCGGCAGACCGGGCACGCCGAAGGCGCGCGCGTCCAGGATCGAAACCGTCGCGGCAGCGGCGAGCATGCGTTGCACTGCTTCACGGCGGGAGAGAGAGCGGGGCTGATTCATAGGAAAACTCAGGCGATGTTACCCTTTCTTAGTTCTTCCGCCAGCCAGGAAGTGGAGCGCATGGCTAAAGCCATGATGGTGAGGGTCGGATTTTTGTCAGCATTGGAGACAAACGGGCCGCCATCCGTCACGAAGAGATTCGGCACTTCCCAAGCCTGGCACCATTGATTCAACACGGAATTCTTCGGGTTGTCCCCGATGCAGGTGGTGCCCACTTCGTGAATGATCGTGCCGCCGGCCATGATGGCCTTGGCCCCGTCGAACTGCGGCGTGCCGTACACTTTGCCATTCATGGCCCCGATGATGTCGGCGAAAGTCTTCTGCATGTGCGCAGCCTGACGGGTCTCGTGATCCGACCACCTCCAGGAGAAACGCAGCACCGGGATGCCCCATTTGTCCTTCTTCTCCGGATCGAGCTCGCAATAGGAATCGTCGTTGGGGATCATCTCGCCGCGTCCGGAGAAGGCGACGAATGAGCCGTAGTAACGCCGCGCATCTTCCTTGAATTTTTTCCCGTAAGAGCCGCCTGTGAGCATGTCGGGCGCGGGATTGAACATGGAAGGAGGGCGCCGCCCTCCGCCAAACTCGATATGATACCCGCGGGCAAAGCCCAGCTTCCCGGCGATCTGTTCCTTGTAAAGCCACCACGGCATGTACATGTGCATGGCCGAGGCACCGTCTTCATTGTGCGGCGGACAATTTTCCAGCGCGGGGATGAATCCATACAGGTCACTGCCCACCGTATCCATCAAGTAACGCCCGACCTTGCCGCTGCCATTCGCCAGGCCATTCGGAAAAAGCGCGCTCTTCGAGTTAAGAAGAATGCGCGCCGACTCACAGCCGCTCGCCGCCAGCACCACCACCCGTGCCGTGGCGCGGGTTTCCTGGCCGGTTGCTTTATCGATATATAACACTCCATTCGCCTTCCCCGCCTTGTCGAGGGTCACCTCGCGTACCATTGCGTCGGTGATGATATCCAGATTCCCCGTCTCAATAGCCGGCGGCAGCAGTACCGTCGTTGACTGGAAATTCGCTTTGATCGCGCAGCCACGCCCGCAATCTGTCGCATAAAAGCAGGCCGCACGTCCATTGATCGGCTTGGTAAGAATCGCCTGATGCGACGGAATCACCGGGATGCCGAGCTTCGTGCAGGTCTTCTTGGTCAGCAGTTCGTACCCGCGCGCTTTCGGTGGCGGTTGCAGTACCCCCGGCGAAGAATCCGGCGTATTCTCCAAGCCTTCATTCGAGCCCCACACGCCGATCAACTCCTCCGTCTTGTCGTACCACGGCGCCATGTCCTCATAATTCATCGGCCAGTTGATCCCCAGTCCGTCGCGGTCGCGCGGTTTGAAATCGTACGGCCCCATGCGCAGGGCGATACGGCCCCAGTGATTCGTGCGCCCTCCCAGCATGCGCGGCCGCCACCACATGAAATTTTGATTCGTGGCGTGTGCATTCCAATCACTCGCTTCTTCCCATTCCTGCTTGCTCTCCCGCTTCACCATGTACGGCTCGTCCGGCACAGTCCACCCGCCACCCACCGTCGCATCGAAATAGCCAAACGGCTTGTCCGGCGTCGCCGTCCCGCGCAGCGGCGCATCCCGATTCGTCTCAAACATCGCTGTCTCCGTCACCGGATCATAGTTTCGCCCCGCCTCGAGCATCAGCACCTTCACGCCCGCCTTGGCGAGCACATATCCAGCCATTCCCCCGCCCGCTCCGGATCCGACGACGATGACATCATAACTGGGGAGCGTTTTGCGAGGTGTAATGACGGGCATGGGCCGGGAAAGTCGAAGGTGGCTCGCGGAATTTCAAGATCCAAAATAGGCCAAATGCGTCACATCAATATGTGACCGCCCCACGCTTTTCACGCTTCGGAAATCTGCGCGCGAGGCTTGCATCCAGCCTGGGTAGATAGTCCTTAGCGTCCGGCATGATCGCATCATCTGCGGAAAAGATCAGCTTGAGGAATCTATCGACGTCTTTTTCGTGATGCAGGACGAGAACAAAAATGCCTTTTTGAATTGCCGGATTCACCTCCATCGCCTTGCAGTAATCACAGTAGGTGCGGTATTTCTCCGGAGGTAGCGTCCTGATCTTTTGGGATTCCTTCAGGATTTGATCTTCGATCACTCGCTGGACCGTGCTGCTCGTGGAAATGCCCCCTTTTTGCAGGTCGATCATGATATAACGGCCCCAGTAAGTGCGAATGTAAAAATAGTCTTTGCCATCAACGCGAGTAAAGCCATTCCACGAAAACTGCTCCCAGAAAGTGCCTGCCGTCGTTTCCTCGCAAAACTTTTTCACTTCAGCCTCCCGCAGCAATTCAAAAACGCCGGGTAAAACAACCCGCTCTCCGGAAGGATGGAAAAGAGTCAACCCGTTGAATCCACCCAAACTAACAACCTCGCCACCATCCGATACAAAGAGAGGCCCTGCGGGCTCCGCATCCTTGCCGCTCTTATAACGCCAGAGCACCCGGTGCGTTTGCGTATCTGTTAACGAGTATGTGAAATTTCTCTGGAATGCGTGAGGCCTTTGCTTTCGATTTTCGGGTGATTCAGCTTTGGCCAAAAAACGTCCATTCGCGCTCGACGCTTCAGTATCTCCAAACCACACATCCGTGGCCAACGCATCCGGAGTAAAAATTACTAGTATCAGCAACAGATAAGCGAGGGAGATGAAACCAAAACGATCGAGAAAGCGGCGCATATATAGCTTCGAATTATCCGCATTAACGTGTGGGATGCACGATAATTGAGAAA
>OUNM010250289.1_pt1 | contig 10093 bp, 12 predicted proteins | sample 1769961 | NCBI WGS metagenome assembly OUNM01 (sample SAMEA3914820, study PRJEB12502) | metagenome | biome: forest; material: soil | place: USA | collected 2012-03-12 | depth 0.3 m
ATCGTCGTGGAAGAGGTCGGAATGTTGGACCCAGGAGCTTGAGGAACCGTCTGCAGCCAAGAGGCTGACCCGTGCCTTCTTCATGCCGGGGTATTGAAGATGAATTATGAGACCGGCTTGAATCTTGCCATCCGACGAGTCGATGTATTGACGCGTCTTCCTTTCTATGTGTTGACGAGACTCGCTCTACGAGACCTCGCAAACCAGAGATGGTAGGGTCCCTGCCTGGCCGAATGAAACATCGGCTTGCTTGCAAATCTTGCTCTCGTGTTTGATAAGGAATGTGCCCCTCTCCTTGATGGACCGGATCAGGTGACGGAGTTCGGGATCGTCCATCGTAGCAAGAGCAGCCAACTCTGCAAGACGATGCTCGATGTAGCGGCGGATGCCAGCTTGAACCTGATAATGCAACTCGGACTCGCCCAGAATGTGGAGATAGACTGTCTCAGACTCGTAATCGTACTCGAATCGATGGATTTTGTGTTCGTCGCGTTCAGCCAACTTGGCAACGAGTTGTTCAAGCAACTCGTCCACTTGGCTTGCCTGCCAGTGGAAGCCAAGAATCAACTGGCCGGCAAATTCGCGATTGTAGGCGTCCTGTCGGGTGTCGGAAATGCATTGGATGATCTCTTCAATCGTGGAAAAGTCTCGCACCACCTACGAGTGCGAGGGGTCAGCAGGCTGCCATCGGTGCAAGAGAGGAAAAGAGAGTACCGGCTCAATACAATGCTCGATACCGCACGAAGCGGCCGGCATCAGAAAGGCCGGCATAGCGGATGAATTTTGCGGCGCCATGGCTGGTGCAGGCGACATCGCAATCGTTGAGGAGGAGGGTAGACGAAGAGCCGAGTTCACGTCCACATGCGTCATGCGTGGCCCGAGCGCGACTCGGTTTTGGCTTGTTCCACTTCCGTGGGTGAGAGCAGCAGTGCACTTTCCGTTGACGTCACCCCTGCCAGGCGATCGCCCTCAAGGTTTCTGCTCTCGCCAGCCAAATGTTTCCCCAACACCAACCCACAGCCAAAGTAGGCTTTGGCCTCCTCGATGAACGTCCGCAAGCGTCGGCTCGTTACCCCGCTTGTTTGTGGCAGCCCCTTCCATTCGTCTGATGAATGTCCCGCTTCGCGGCGGAGAGCAGCCATCCCTCGAGGCCAGGCAGCCTCGCAGCCTTGATCCTTCCCTACAGCTCCAAGGTGCCTCCGTCGAGCTCTCGAGTCCCTGCCTCTCTAACCGGGCGCATGAACATGCATCACTGAGCTGGCAACCAGCTGGGCGGCATGGAGCTTGTGCTCTGGCTCTTGGTTGGCGCTCCACCCTCCGGCTCGCCGTCTCAGCCCCCTTCTCACGGTGACTCCGGCATAGGCAGCGTCATGAGCTTCTCTCCTAGCGTCGGCATATGCTGCATCTCCACCTCCTCACAGTTCGCCAGCAGCCACGCGCGGCAGCGCTCGACATCATCCTCCTCGCCCTCGAGCGCGCCACAGGCCCCCGCGCGTTTCCAAAACGGCCGCTCAAACCACGCAGGCCAGAACCCGCCAAACTCCCAGTCGAGAATAGCCGTGATCTTGAGCGTCGCGGGGTCGACTAGCACGTTGTGTTGGCCTAGGTCGTTATGGCAGAAGACGAAGTCGCCGCCGAGGTCGGGCCGCGGCCGCCAGCAGCTATGGTAGTGCCAGTCGTAGGTCGTGACACGCTGTGGCGCGATGAGGAGTGGCTCGCCAGGGACGCTGGGGGGATCGGAGCGGAGGGCTTTAAGCGTTTCGAGATGCTGCTCGAGTTCTGCCGCGACAGCTTGCCGGTCTGCTTCGGGAAGGTCGTCCATCTGCACGCCAGGGAGGAATTCCATGGCCAGACACATAGCGCCGTCGTCCTCGAAACACGTCGTCATAGTAGGCAGCGGTATATTGGTATACTCACGTAGATACTTTTGCACGGCGGCGTCGGTGCGGTACCGCTAGGGCATAGTCGCGGTAGGCTGTGCTAAAAAGTCATCGCCGAGGTCGGTCCACTCGTGCCTCCGGAGGGTCCGCTTAAAGAACAGCTTGTCGAGGTGGTAGATTTTCCGGTCGGCAAAGACGTGCCAGACGCCCGGCTCCTTATGGCGGTCGAGAAAGGCGGCGGGCGGGCCGGGCATTGTGGCGAGCGAGGCCTTGGTTGTCTGTCTACCACTTGGTGTGATTCTCTGCCGTTTGGTGGCAGCAGCTCGCTCTCGAATCCCTGTCGGAGCAGGGAGAAACAAGCGTGTTGAAGCAGAAGGCCCCAAGCCCACGCCGCTCATGCAGGGGATTTGGTCCCGCGCCGCCAGTCACGTGTATATGTGTGTGTGGCTGGCCGATGGGCACACCGCTTCGTGTTACGCAGATCAAGTGTGTAGGCAGTCTGGGGTGTTGTACCTGAAGTGAAGGGATTGTTGAGTGATATCCAGGACGCCGAGTGGGAGGTGTGCCCTTCCTGCAGGGTCGCAAATGTCCAGTGCAGCACGAAGGGTTGTGAGGCGTCGTTTAGCAAGGGGATTCGTGGGGCTGTCGAGAGCCGAACTCGGTCAGAGCAAAGAGGAGCGAGAACTTCTTGTTCTCGGGGACATGATCGGGCGTCTCGATCTCATGGCGCTGACAAGCGTTTGCCAAGGTCGGATTTCGCGAGAGCAGATATCCGCGGATGAACTACCCAAAAAGAAAGTGAACTACAGTACCAGGTCCAGAAACACGTTCTCGCCCTCCCAATGATAACGACAGCTTCTGGTCTTCGTTGTTGTTCAGAAGGTGCAGTTTCTTGTCCTCAAAGCTACCAGTTCTGGTCCCTTCTGAGCAGACACAGAACTTTTTTGAGCAAAAAGAATGTGAAATGGACCAGATGTAGTTGAGACGAAGGAACGGAGTCGGTTAGGGATAATTACTCCGTCCTCTGCCGGGAGCCCAGGACTCCCGGCAACAAAGGCCCCACCTTTGAATCGATAACACCGCCGATAAGAAACCAACCCCGAAATTTTTGAGCTGGAGAAGCAGTCCCAGGCCTGCCTGCAAGGTCTCAACGCCCGCCGCCGTCTTCCAACCGTCAGTCGCCAGAACCAATTCGCAGCAATGGCGCCCACACGCACGATAAAAAACAAGCACGCCGGCAGCAAGTCCGGCAGCAAGTCCGGCGGCAAGTCCGGTGGCTCGGGCGGCGACAAGGGCGGTTCCAAGCGATCCTTCTCGGACGGCGTCTCCAAGTCCAAAGGCAAATCCGGCCCCAAGTCCAAAGCCCCCGCAACACAAGTCAAGGGCCGGCCCAACTTCGCGGGCCTCGACAAGCGGAAGAAGAAGCGCGTCTATACGGAGAAGGAGCTCGCCATCCCGGAGCTGAACATGGTCACCCCCGTAGGCGTGACCAAGCCGCGGGGCAAGAAGAAGGGCAAGGTCTTCGTCGACGACAGGGTCCGTCCCCTCTCCCACCACCCCCCCCAAACCAGACCCCAAACTAACCATTGCCCTCCCCCCCCATCCAGGAAAGCATGACGACCATCCTCGCCCTAGTCCAAGCCGAAAAAGAAGGCCAGATCGAGTCCAAGATGATGCGGGCGCGGCAGATGGAGGAGATCCGCGAGGCGCGCAAGGCCGAGGCCGACAAGAAGGAGGCCGAGCGCAAGGCCAAGCTCGAGGACACCAAGGACGTGCTGCGCAAGAAGCGGAAGCGCGCCGACGCCAAGGGCGGCAGGAACCAGGAGGAGGAGGAGAGCGTCAAGTCGTATGCGGCGACGGGGACTAAGGCGGCTAAGCCGAAGAAGAAGAGGGTTTCATTTGCGCCCGAGTGAGTGAGATGGTGAAGGGGTGGGGGGGTTGCTTTGTTTTTGATATGGTCGTCTATCTATCTGCATGGCGGGCGTTCTGGCGTTGGTTGGTGAGAGGGCCAAAATTGGGATTGTTCGGTTCGGAGATACCAACAGGGAAGTTGTGTGGCGGCAGCGAGCTGACTGTCGGCATATGGCCGGTGTGGGAGTATTTGAGCGGTGTACATATCTAATACGGTGCCAGCTTTTTGACTCGGAAGTTGTCTCAATTGGTATATATCTGGTCTATGTTGTTCTACAAGCCCCCGGTCTCGGTCTATCTCAAACATTGACACCCTTACTCCCTCACGGTTGCGGCATCTTCAACTGTCGAGAACCTGCAACTTTCGCCGGACAGGGTTGAAATCGGTTACAAACTGGGTCTTGAGTGCGTCCCCATTGGCATTCGGGGTAATGGCATCGAGGTTGATCTCGTTGACCATATGGTTGAGGAAGTTGCAAATCTAATCCAAGTTAGTTCTGATGGCACGATAAAACAAAGGGAGCCATACTGGCCGAGGGTGCCATCTTCCACCACCGATTTCGAACCACGAGAGATGTCCACCGAGTGAAGTCGTGAGGAGCACCGCGTAGGGATTCTGCTCGAATTCTTGGAACGGGATCGCCTCATACACGGCAATCTAGAGACCTGTAAGTACTCGTCCAAAAACTTGGAAACTGTGATACATAGTACATACTGGATCATCCAGGGCGGAGATGGCGAGGAAAGGTATCCTGATCCCCAGAACGGCGTCTGAAGACGAGGCGTCGCGGTAGTAGGCGCCTTCGGTGGGATAGCCCCAGGTGACGGTCCTGGCGAAGGCTTGGTCAACGGCCGCCTTGGTATCTGCCAGAGAAGGGCTAACGGAACTTACTGGACTTCTCGGTCAAATTCGTGCAGATACGTCACTTTCTGAATGCGGTCGTAGTTCAGGTTTGTGTGCTTGAGCACTGCCTCCTTGTGCGTGTTGATGAGCTTCTTCATGTTTGCTGCCGTCTTTGTCAGAAACTGAACTTGGAAAGTTACTATCGTTCAACTTACTCCCCATGACGCGCGAGTACAGCCTTCCCAGCACTGTCCGCTGGAGCGCCTTGTTGGACACCTCCAAGTCGAAGGGGTTGCCCACGGAGATGGCAGCCTTCAGCGGGCAATTCACCCCTTCTTCGGCAACATACTACCAAAAGGGTTAGCCGAGCACGAAATGACCATAAGAACCATGCCTTACGTTGGTCATGATGTTCGCGCCAAGGGAGAAGCCGATGCCGAAAAGTGGACGGTTCGGGAACGTTTGCCTGGCCCAGTTTATGATCTATCTCAGCGTTAGACTTCCCATTACCCCTAGTCAGAGACAGTTCCAGATGACGAACCTGCCGAACATCCCATGTAGCCCTCGCGTTGAAGAGCACACCGCTCGTCACCTTGCTGTTGGCGCACCCGCGAGCATTGACGACACAAGCAGCCCAGTTCCCCCCGTTCAGGACCAGCGGCGCGATGGCGTGGCGGAGGTAGATCTCGTGAGAGCCACCCGACAAACCGTGGAGCACGATCAGCATGGGCCGGGTGTCGTCGGAGCCAATCTTGGCGAAGGCGTCGTCGGAGAAGTAGGCGGTCCGCGAGGGCAGCGAGTCGTCGACATCCTGGTGCGGCTCCGACGTGAAGTCGACGGTAAAGGTGCCCTTGTACGTCTTGTGGTCGGCGTCAAAGATCTTTCGGCGGTAGTAGACTGGCGGGCCGTGCTCCCTGATGGCAGTCCACATGGTCTGGACATCGCCATTGAGGAGGAGCGGGTTGAGCTGGCAAGGAGGAGTACTCGCTTGGACGACCTCTAACAGGTTTGTGGTAGTGCCATCTTTCCGCTGCAGCGCCAGCGGCGAGGGCGAGTGGGTGAAGGCGATCTTGGCACGACCGAACCAGTCCATGGCTCTGAACAGTCGGCTGGTGGCCCGGAAGACGGCGAGAGAAGACAGTGTGTTGGAGAGCCCCTCGGGTTGTTGATAGGGTGCCTCTGTGGAGTATTTTATTGCGAAACACTTGCAACCTCAATGAATCCCGAGCTTAGCAAGCCCAGAAGATGGGAGGAGAGAGGAAAGACGTCGAAGTTGCGTCAAGACTAAAAGCAGCACGGGGTACCGGATCAACGCCGCGCCAAAAACACGGACAGCTTCAAAAACACGGCGAGCAGAGACACATGCACGAGAACCACACCACACAGTGATAACGGAATTTGGAAGTCAACGTTCCCTGCTCAAAGTGTGGCGGGAACCTCAGTCTGCCGAGGCACCATCGGGGCGGGTGGAGACGGGTCGGAGTTGGGTCCTGAATCCGGTGCCGTCATGGGCTCAAAGGCCGGTCCGCCGACGGGCCGCACCTCTGCCAAGACAGCAAGCAGCCTGAACCTGAGACGGAGAACAGACGCCCCACCTTAATCTCGAATCTCGACGCACGGACCAGGCCCACAGCACGATAGTGCCGGGGGGGCGTGGCGCATGGGCGCTTTCCCCGACTTCACAGCCTGCATGCGCACTGCTGCAGCAATTAGCAGGTCTTAGGCGGGCTGAAAGTGGGCTCCTGCGCTGTGCCGTGCCGCGACGGCGCGTCCTAACGGAATCCGAAGCAACGCTATTTGATCTGCGAAATCCTCGACCCGACCTCCATCCATGCCTCCGGCGCTTTTCTCGCTGGCGGCCGGCCTGATCCGACAGATTCGGGACATCACTTGGCCCTCCGACAGGATGCCGCCAGGGGATCCGTACGGCAGCCAGGGCCAGCCGCCGCAGCAGCAAGCGCAGCAGCATCAGTTCCAGCACCAGGCGCATCAGCTCCCGGCGCACCGTGTGCAACAGCTCAATCACCAACACCTGCCGCCGCTCCAGCCGAGCCCCCATTCCCAACAAGCCCACGCCCACGCCCACGCCCACGCTCAACACCCTCAACACGGCCACCACGGCCACCACGCCCAAATCAACAACTATGGACAACATGGCCACAATGCCCACCATGCGCCCCCGCCGCTCTTACCGCACCCGCAGCAGCACGCGGGCCACTATCCCAACGGCAACCAGCACTACCCGTATCATCAACAGCAACAGCAGCACGTGCAATATGTCAACCCCGGGTACGGCCAGCAGCACGCGCAATTCTACCCCAGCAGCGCTCCCCAGCAGCCTCTGCAGCAACAGCAGCCACAGCAGCACCAGTATCCAAACCACACTGCTTTCCACCAGCCCGTACCCGCTCCCGCGCCCGCGCCCGCGCCCGTTCGCGCTCCAGCACCAGCGCCCCAGCTCGCGCCGGCTCCACAGCCCATGCCGGCACCCGCGCCCGCGCCGATGCCTTCGAACATAGCCGCCCCCGTGCAGTTTGTCGACCCGTCGTTTCTCCAAAACACACCGGCCCCGCGCCTCTCGACCAATGTGTTCCCATCCCTCCAACCTCGACCCGCCTCGTCGATGAGCCCCCAACTACCCCGGGCCGTCCCGCTGCAATCGCCAGCGCTAGCTTCCCAGCCGGTTCCTGTGAAGGCGAGTCCGAAGCTGGAAGAGCGGCGCCCGCCGTCCCAGCCCATGGCTGTGAAGGCGAGCCCGAAGCTGGAGGAGAGACGCCCGCCATCCCGGGGCACGCCAAAGCTGCTTGCGAGGGACCCGAGACGGCCCAGCTCGAGCGCCGGAGTCGCAAAGTCGCCGGCCACAAGTCAAGCCCCGAGCTACGTCGAGACGCTCCCGCTGTTGCTGCATGTCGCCGAGGACTGCTTCGAGAAGGCCAACGCGGCTGCCCAGCAAGCGGCCAGGACCATGACCGCGAGCGAGGTTGCGGAGCATCACAAGCTGGTGGCAACAGGGTTGGGGTGTCTGGATGTCGCGCTCAAGTCAAACAAACTGTGGCCGCGCCTCGAGGCGAGGTTGTGTTTGCGCTACACCAGCATCCTTATCGAAGAGACCACGAATATTACCGAGGCCGAGACAACATTGACGAGGGGAATCTCAGTGTGCGAAAAGGTATGCCAGCCTGCTTGTCCGTTTGAAGTATTCTCAGCTGACATCAAACCCAGCACCGTTTCCTGGACCTCAAATACAGCTCACAGTTCCTCCTCATGAAGACACTCTTCCAGCGGAATCAGAAAGCGGCCTTCAAATCCATCGAAGGCCACATTGCCGACTGCACGACATACAAACATGTTCCCTGGCTTTACGCCTTCCGCTTCCTCAAGGCAGCGTTCCACCTCCAGTCCGGCACGGCCGCCGACAACCAGGCGCTGGAAAACCTGCGCAAGATTGCCGGCATCGCGAACCAGCGCGGAGACAAGGGCATCTTCGTCATGGCCATGCTGCTCGAGGGCCTCGCCCACCTCAGTACCATGAAGGACGACTGGGCCACCCGTGTGCAGATGTGTATCGCCCAGGCATCCAAGCTGCAGCTGGATGAGTCCATCCGCACCCCCCAGACCGATGTATTACTGCTCCTGTTGGATTTGGCGTGCAGCATCCACCAAAAAACCCACCAAATATCAGCGCAAAAGCTGGGTGCTCTTCAAAAGCGGTTGGAAGAGCTGAAGCAGTCGCAGGACTGGTCTTCGCAGGCTGGCGAGCTGCTGCTGCCCATCAACCGGATGCAAAACACGCAGCAGATCGTTAGCGCCGACACAAGGGCAGTCTTGCGTCCTGGCGACGATGGTGTCGATTATTTGGTCCTGTCGACACTGGGCAAGCAGGAAGCGTTCGCTTTAGCGTGAGTGTATCATCAAAAGTTGTTGTGACGCGGCATTCTGACCCTTTTCTAGATACGTCTTCAACGGCATCGTGGCCCACTACAAAGCCTCGACCCCGGGCCGCAGTTCGAGCATGTGGGGGGAGGCAGTACGGCTGCTGGAAGGTCAGACGACTCCCGCCTGCCGAGGCGTACTCTTGCTGACTTGGCAACAGACAACAAGCCTACAACACAATCACAGAGCCTCCCGGAAGCGCTGAAGCAAGCGGAGTGGGCACGAGAGCTCACCTGCTATGCGCATCTCCTGACCGGGCTGCAGGCGTCCACCCTGTCAGACTGGGCAAAAGTCAAGACGTGTCTGCAGCTGGCAGAAGAAAACCAACCGCAGTCCCAATTTCTCGGCGTCTTGACACTCTACCTCCAGGGCGTCCTGTATCAAGGCACGGCGACGCTTGAGAAGGCAACCGCAATCTGGAAGGACCCACGCTTCGAGATGGACTGGAGCGGCGCGCCGAAGCCGACAGGCAGCCGCATCGAGACGGAGCTCTCCATCCTCGCGGCCCTCAACCGCCTCTGGATCATGCAAGAGCCGGCGCAGGCCGACGACGCCGAAACAGCCGAGCTGGTCGACCTGCTGCGCCCCATCTGCGAGGACAACCCCGACCAAGAAATCCGCACCGTCTTCAACCTAGCCCTCTCATCCATGCGCATGAACCCGCCGCTCTCCATCAACCAGGTCAAGCGGCACATCCAGCAGTCGCTGAGCGGCGCGCAGCAGACCAGCAACACGCAGTACCTGTCCATCGCGCTCAACATCATGCGCTGCCGGCTGTTTGAGAACGTGGTCGGCGAGCAGGCGCTCAAGAGCGCCAAGGCCGGGTCCGCGCAGGCGCGCAAGAGCGGCAACGTGCTGTGGATGAGCGTCGCCGACGGCATGCTGGCGCAGTCGTTTGAGATGCAGGGCGCGCTGGCCGAGGCCAAGGCGACGCATGAGGCTGGGGTGCGGTTGGCGAATGAGGCGTTTGCGAAGACGCAGGTTTAGGTATGGTGTGGTGCTTCTTGGGGTTTCTGGGGGTGGCATTGTTTTGGCGCATGGGGGTTCAGTATCGTGGGGGGCGTGGGCGGGACTAGAGGGATGTCGGCGTCTATGTGTGACGTATACCCTGGTGATATTTGTTGCGGAATCTGCGGATTTAAAGTTGAATTTGATTTGCCGGATTCGATGTCACATAGCAAGTCGAATACCGTTTTCCCTCCCTTTGTTGATGCTGTTCAGGGGCTCCAACCCCTCGCTCTCTCTTCCCGAGCAACCAGGGCCGTCGGCTTATCGATAACAAATTCATGAGCCGAGCATCCCTGCGACCTTTTCCATCTCCAACCGACTCGAAGATCGATCCTCGCAACAGCTCAGACCTCATAACCCAACGACCAAACTCTCCAACTCAACCCCACAACAACCACACGCACACGCATACTCTTTTACACCCGACTGGCCAACCAAACAACCAACCCTTTTAACCCCCCAAAAATTAAACCCAAAATGTCCTCCTCCCAACAACCACCACCACCCACCCCCCAAC
>OUNM010093493.1_pt1 | contig 10092 bp, 8 predicted proteins | sample 1769961 | NCBI WGS metagenome assembly OUNM01 (sample SAMEA3914820, study PRJEB12502) | metagenome | biome: forest; material: soil | place: USA | collected 2012-03-12 | depth 0.3 m
CCCGGCCTGGCAATAACCGCATTGCGGCACCGCCGCTTCCATCCAGGCCTGCTGCAGCTTGGCGCCGTTGGGCGTCGCGCCGATCCCTTCAATGGTGACCACCGCGCGGGTACCGACGTCGCCGACAGTCAGCTGGCAGGACCGCACCGGCTTGCCGGCCACATGCACCGTGCACACCCCGCATTGCGCAACGCCGCAGCCGTACTTCGTGCCGACCAGATTGAGATGGTCGCGCAACACCCAAAGCAGCGGCATGTTCTCCGGCACATCGACGTCGCGCGATTGCCCGTTGACGGTAAGCGTGAGCACTCGGCGTCTCCCTGGTTGGCAGTGATATCCGCGCGGCGGCGGAGCTTGCTTGGGAGAAGGGTAGGGGGCCTAGGCGATCAGGGTAGGGCGTGCCGGATCACGTTTGCGGGAGTGGGTGAGGAGGAGCGATTTAGGGAGCGGCACTTCGCGGGAATGTCGCTTTTGTACATGGCTGCGATCACAAGATGTACGGACGGCGCTATTTGAAGCGCGTGGTTTTGTTGAAAGGACGAACAAAGAGGCGCAAATCCACGGGTTTCCGGCTTGCCGGCCGGGTATTTGTCTGACATAAATTATTGTTTCCTAATTTACGCTGGCAAATGGGGTTATGAGTATGGCTAAGGAACCTTCGAATGCCGCTTCTTCGGCAAGTAAAGCGGATGGAAATCTGTTGGGCAATGCAGCCGAAAACGGGCTGAACTTCATGGCCGCCCAGGCTCGCGAGAGCGGGGGCGCCAGCGACGCTCCAGGTGTCGACAAGATACGCGATCTTTTGTTCGGCAATCAGATGCAGGACTACGATCGCCGCTTCTCCAAGCTTGAAGAGCGGTTCTTGCAGCGCTTCAAGGATGTCGAATCCGAGGCCAAGCGCAATCTTGAAACCTACGAGTCGAATGCGAAGAAGCAGGTCGACTCGCTGGCGACGCAGCTGCGCAATGAAAAAGATGCGCGTGCCGAGGCCGACAAGGAGATCGACCGCAATCTTCGCGATCAGAACCAGGCGCTCGAAAAGCAGGTGCGCGCGTTGTCGGATCAACTGAGCGAACTCGAGCGCGAAATGGCGGATCGCATGAACAGAAGCGATCACTTGCTGCGCGAGGAAATCAAGCAGAAGAATGAAAGCGCTCAAATGCTGATGGAGAAGATCTTTTCCGATCTCAGCAATGTCAAGACCGACCGCAATCTCTTGGCCGGCCTGTTCGTCGAGGTCGCGAAATGTCTCAATCAGGATCCCGTCGGCAGCAAGGGCAATTCGGAGCGCGGCTGGAAAGTGAGTTGATCGGAAGTTGACGTCGAGCGTCGAACCCATCAGCCTGCCTCAAAGACAAGCTTCGAACGATACAGGGGTTGATCGCGAAGCTTTGGCCCGCCTTTTGGTGGAAATTGCCCGGAACGTCGATCCGGACAACCACTCTCTCTACGAAGGCATTCCAGCCGCGGACCATCGGCTGGAAAGGCTTCGCCAACTGCTCGTCGGCGGCGAAATCTCGGAGCTGTCACGCGTTACGCACCTGCTCGACGAACCCGAGCAGCTTGCCACTGCCGTCGGCAACGTTCTGCCCGAAGCGACCGCGCGCGCGTCCCCTGCGCAACTCGGCGAGGCCCTTGCCCCGGCTGTCGAGAGGGCCGCGCAACGGTCCATCCAGAAGAACCCGCACACGCTGACGGATATACTTTATCCGGTGTTTCTGCCGGCCATTCGCAAGTCGATCGGCGAAAAGATCGACCAGACCTTCCAGTCGCTGAATGAATCTTTAAGGCATATATTTACATGGCATGGACTCAAGTGGAGATTTGAGGCCTGGAGAACAGGAACAAGCTTCTCCGAGGTCGTTCTCAATCATTCTCTTGTCTATCGTGTGGAGCACGTCTTTCTCATCAGCCGCAGTTCCGGGCTTTTGATTGCGCATGTAACCGCCGAAAATGCGACCAGCGAAGACCCTCAATTGATTTCCTCGATGCTTAGCGCAATCCAGGATTTTGTGAAGGACTCATTCAACGAGAAGGAACAGAGCGGCCTGGACACCATCCGGTTCGGGGAGCTTCGCCTCTGGTCGGAAGTCGGACCGTTCGCGACCCTGGTTGCGGTGATCCGGGGAAATCCGCCGGAGGACCTGCATGAAGTAATTCGTGATGTATTGCTTCGCATCCATCAAGAATCCGCGCGGGCGCTGGAGCGGTTCGACGGCGACAGTTCCCAGTTGCCCGGTGTGGAGACGCAGTTGCAGACCTGCGTCGAGCTGCAGCACATGGATTCAAAACAGGGATTTCCGTGGCTTGTGGTCACGGCGGTCCTGCTGGTTTTGGCCGTGGCGGGCGGCTGGTTCTTTCTTTCCTGGCAGTCGGAGCAGCGCTGGCAGACCTATCTGTCGCGGCTGGAGGCCCAGCCGGGCATCATCATTTCCGAACAGAAGACACGGGGCAGCCAGTTCTATATCGCCGGCTTGAGAGACCCTCTCGCCGCCGACCCGCAGTCGCTGTTGCCGGGAACGTATGTCGATCCGGCCAGCGTCCACTCGAACTGGCAATTCTATCAGAGCCTCGAGCCGGAATTCGTGTTGAAGCGGCTGACGGCGTCGTTGGCGCCGCCGGCATCGGTGCGGCTTTCGGTCGTCGACGATCGCATCGTTGCCGAGGGCGAGGCTACCGCCGCGTGGATCGGGCGCGCGCGGGCGGCCGCGGAGCAGCTTTCGGCGGGCGGACCGGTGTTCGATATCGCCGGGGTGCGCAATGTGCTGAGCCCCGAAGAGCGCGATGCGCAACGCTGGCAGGCCTATCTGTCGCGGCTGGGGGCCGAACCCGGCATCGTCGTCTCCGATCAGAAGATGCGCGACGGCCAGTTCTACATTTCCGGGCTGCGGGACCCGCTCGCCGCCGACCCGCAGTCGCTGCTGCCGGGGACGCAGGTCGATCCGACCCGCATTCATTCGAGCTGGCAATTCTATCAGAGCCTCGAGCCGGCATTCGTGCTGAAGCGGCTGGCGGCCTCGCTGGCGCCGCCGGCATCGGTGCGGCTTTCGGTCGTCGACAATCGCATCGTTGCCGAGGGCGAGGCGCCCGCCGCGTGGATCGACCGGGCGCGCGCGGCCGCGCAGCAGCTTTCGGCGGGCGGACCGGTGTTCGATATCGCCGGCGTGCGCGATGTGAGCCTGGAGGAGCGCGAGGCCGAACGCTGGCAGGCCTATGTGTCGCGGCTGGGAAAAGAGCCGGGCATCGTCGTTTCCGACCAAAGGATACGGGACGGCCAATTCTATATCGCCGGCCTGCGGGACCCGCTCGCCGCCGACCCGCAGTCGCTGTTGTCGGGAACGCAGGTCGATCCGGCCCGCGTCCATTCGAGCTGGCAAGCCTATCAGAGCCTTGATCCGGCCTTCGTGCTGAAACGGCTGACGGCATCGCTTGCGCCGCCGGATACGGTACGGCTTTCTGTCGTCGACAATCGCATCGTTGCCGAGGGCGAGGCGCCTGCCGGGTGGATCGAGCGGGCGCGGGCCGCCGCCCAGCAGCTCTCGGCCGGCGGGCCGGTATTCGATATCGCCGCGGTCCGCGACGTCAGCCCGGAGGAGCGCGCGGCGGAACGCTGGCAGGCCTATGTGTCGCGGCTGGGAACCGAGCCGGGCATCATCGTTGCCGAACAAAAGGTACGCGACGGCCAGTTCTATATCGCCGGCCTGAGAGACCCGCTCGCCGCCGACCCGCAGTCGCTGTTGTCGGGGACGCAGGTCGATCCGGTCCGCGTTCATTCGAACTGGCAATTCTATCAGAGCCTCGAACCCGAGTTCGTGCTGAAGCGGCTGACGGCGTCGCTGGAGCCGCCGGATTCGGTCAAGCTTTCGATCGGCGATGGCCGCATCTTTGCCGATGGCAAGGCCACCCCGACATGGATCAACCGGGCGCGGGCCGCCGCCCAGCAGCTTTCCGTGGACGGAGTGATCCTCGATGTCTCGCAAGTGCGTGAGCAGAACCTCGCTGAGCTCGATCAGCTGAGACAGGCCATCCAGGCGACTGACATCTTCTTCTCGTCCGGCAAGGTTGTCCCCGGACCGGAGCAGACGCCGGTACTCGACCGGTTGGCCGATCAGCTCAAGGAATTCTCTCAAAGCGCCCGCAAGGCTGGGGTGACGGCGCGGTTCATGCTGATCGGTCATTCGGACTCCACGGGCCGCGAGACGGCAAACGTGTCGATCAGCGCCGCTCGCGCCGAGATCGTTCGCGGGCTTCTCAACAGGCGCGGCGTCGCCCCGGAACTGCTGCTTGTTCGGGCCGCCGGCACTTTCGAGCAGTTGGTGCCTGAAGCCGAAAACAGTCGAACTGGTAGTTCCACCAATCGCCGGGTATCGATTACTGTGAACCTGGAGTAGGGCGGAGCCCGAAAATGCTGCAAAAAAAGATCTGCATGTTGGGCGGGTTTGCCGTCGGCAAGACGAGCCTGGTGCGCAGGTTTGTCCAAAGCATCTTCTCGGATAACTACCTGACCACGGTCGGCGTCAAGATCGACAAGAAGAGCGTCGCCTTCCCGGACAAGACCGTGGACCTGATCCTGTGGGATCTGGCCGGCGAAGACGATATCGGCTCGTTCCGCGTCAGCTATGTGCGAGGCGCGACCGGGCTCGTCCTTGTCGTCGATGGAACCCGGCCCGCTACCCTTGGCGTGGCGCTCACGCTGCGCGAGCGGGTCGAGGCCGAATTCGGCGCCATGCCGTTCATATTGCTGTTGAACAAATCCGACCTGGCCGATCGGTGGGCGATACCGGACGGCGAGATCGACGAACTGAAGCAACGTGGATGGCAGATCTATCTGACGAGCGCGCTTTCGGGCGAACATGTCGACGATGCGTTTCGTCAGCTTGCCGCGATGGTGGCCAAGTAGACCATGGCCAGATTGCCGAAAGAAGTCAGAAGCTGGATATACGATTTCTTCTCGAATGAGCGCTCTGCCGCATATCTCAAAATCGACGCCCGGCAATGCATAGAAGCAAAGGGCGGCAACCTTGACCATTACGGGCTCTCGTCGCTTCGCACCGGCGAGCCCGTTGCCGATCAGCTTGAATTCCTGGAAGGGCTTTTGCCTTGCCCGGAGCTTCCATTCCATATGCCGATGATGGAACTGCCCGGCGGGCGTGTCGCGGACCTTCATTTCTTTGGCGACGACTTCTCGGTGTGGCTGCTCTTTCTCGACGCCACGCCCGAGCGCGACCACCAGCAGCGGCTTCAGCAGAAGGCTTATGAAATGACGCTCCTGCAGGAGAAGGAGCGTCAACTCAATGCGAAGCTGCAATCGACGAACGAGGCGTTGAGGGAGAGCCAGGAGGGCTTGTCGCGCGAATACCGCCGCGCCGAATCCCTGCTCCTCAACATCCTTCCGGCGTCGATCGCGGAGCGGCTGAAGGCGGACGAGCAGATTGCGGACAACCACGCCGAGGTCAGCGTGCTTTTTGCCGACATCGTCGGGTTCACGGAAAGTGCGCGCAGCGTCGGCGCCGCGCCGACGCTTGCTATCTTGAACTACTTTTTCAAGTCGGCGGACCTGCTCTCGGACGAGTATGGCTGCGAAAAGATCAAGACCATCGGCGATTGTGTGATGGCGGTCGCCGGCCTGCCCGTCGCGCGGTCCGATCATGCGCAAGCCCTTACGCACTATGCGCTCGAGCTCAGGGAGGCGGCCAGGCGCGAACGCTTCGCCGGCGAACCGCTAAGCCTAAGGATCGGAATTCATTCCGGGCCGATCGTGGCGGGCGTCATAGGAAAAAGGCGGTTCGTCTATGACCTGTGGGGCGACACCGTCAATCTCGCCGCACGCATTCAAAAGGCCGCGGAGCCCGATGAAATCCGTATATCGGATGCAACGCGCCAACTGCTCGGACCGGAATTTGCTTGCGAGCCGCTCGGGGAAACCGAATTGCGTGGCACAGGTCGTGTGCGGATGTGGCGGCTCCCGGCCTGATTTTTGAATGCCGTGCGCCAGATGGACTATGTCATCTCCGACATCTCCCGGCCGCCGTGGCCGTCGGCAGCGCCTACTGCGCCAGTCCCTCGCCTGCCTCCATCTGTATATCCGCGGGCGTGACGCCGAAGCGGCGCTTGAATGTCCGATGGAAGTAGGACAGGTCGTTGAAGCCGACCGTGAAGGCGATGTCACTGATCTTGCGATGGCGCGCGGACTCCCGCAGCAGCAACTGGCGGGCCAACAGCAGCCGCTGCTCCAGCACGAATTCGCTGAACGTCGTGCCTGAGGACGCGAACATGCGCTGTGCCTGGCGCGGGCTGAGACCGTTCGCCCTGGCGACGGCCTCGATGGTCAGGTGGCTCTTGTCGAGACTTTTGAGAATATCGGCTTTCATCAGGTTCAACCGCGCGATCGAACCGTCGCGTTGTCCGGCCAGGTTCTTCCGCTCGGCACTCGTTCCGATGAAGTGGCCGACCAGATCCGCCAGGTGCTGCGCCGCCGTCTTCTGGCCAAGCGGGTCGAGCTCTCCGCCGATTTCACTGCAAAGCGCCGAATAGCGCTCGATCATGACGCCCCGGGCCGGGTCATGTCCGAGCGTCCGTGCCAGCTGCGTCTCGGCCGACGGCGCGACCTGCAACAGCATGCGTCTCGGAAACCGTGTGGTCGTGAAAGCGCCGGTCTGGTTGAGGTCTAGCGCGCCGGCGATGTTCATTTCGGTCAGGCACATCTGCCCCGCCGTCAGGTCGATCGCCTTGCTGCCCTGGGTCACGCTGACCTTGCCGCGCGTGGCGGAAATCAGCACCAGATCATCGCAGCCGTCGACCAGCAGGTCGCGGGTGCGCGCAAAACGCGCCGAGCGCCCTTGCGGCGTGGCGATGGCGATCGAGTCGAGCAGCACGAACTCGTTCTGGCAGTCGATGTAGTCGTCTTGCGCGGGTCCGACGTCGAGCCGGCAAAAGCCGCGGCAAATGCCTTCCCGCCAGGCCTCATAGGCCGATCCTTTGGCCAGGCCGTGATGAGAGATCGAAAGGCGATTTGTCGGCTGCGCCTGGCGCATGACCCGTACCGTGAAAGGTGAACCAGTCGAGAATTAAACGAGCGCCAATCGTTTGTGCTCAGGCAGGCGCATGTCACCCCAGTCCACACGCTTGGCGCGAAAGTCCACGACCGGGGTCGGCGCGCTTGTTACCACCCCGCCGGTTTCAGGTAAAGTTACCCCCCGCTGGACGATCCCAATGATCACCTATGACAGCGCCGGCCACGACAGGGCCGGCGGCGAGCGCACGCGCCGGTTTCGCGCTGCGGCCCTCCCGTGCCTCGACGACGTATACAGGCTGGCCTATTTCCTGTTGCGAAATCGCGCCGACGCCGAAAGTGCCGTCCAAGAATGCTATCTGCGTGCGCGGCTTCACTTCGGAAGCTGGCGCGGCTGCGCCATCAGACCCTGGCTGCTCGCCATTCTGAGGAACATCTGCCACGCGGAACTCGCCCGGCGTGGTCGCCAGGAGACGCCGGCAGGTTTCGGTAGCGAGGATACGGGCACACCGGGCCTTGGGCAGGAACCGGAGGCGCAGTCCGGCTCCGGGATATTCGACGCAGAGGAAGGCGCGGCCGTGCGGCAAGCCGTCAATTCCTTGCCCGCGCCTTTGCGCGAAGCCATCGTCATGCGCGAGATCATCGACATGTCCTACCGCGAAATCGCCGAGGTGGCCGGCGTTCCGATAGGCACCGTGATGTTGCGCCTGGCGCGGGCGCGCGAAATGCTCTTGACCGGCTGGAAACCGAAAGCCGAAGCCGCACAAAAGCCAGGCGCCCTGAATTCGCGATCCCAAGGCCTTCCGAAGGTTTCGGCCTCCCGGTGATGCAATTGACCGCTCCCGGCATTCATCTCCGACATTTCCCGACCACTTCTGACACGCTCGCCGTCCACCTCTGTGCCAAACCTTTTCGCGATACTCTGCGCACCCGAGCGAGGGGACGGTTCGGTAAAAGAATGGCCAGGCGCTTCGCATTCCTCCTCGTGCGCGACTTCACGCTGTCGCCGCTGTCGCTGTTCATCGACACGCTGCGGCTCGCCGGCGACGAGGGCGACCGCAGCCGGCGCATCGAGTTCGACTGGGATGTCGTCGGCGAGCGCGGGCTGCCGATCCGGGCGAGCTGCGGCGTCGAGCTGTTGCCGACCAAGGCGATCGGCAATCCGGAGGATTTCGACAATGTCGTCGTGGTCGGCGGCCTGCTCGACACCAACCGTGCGCTAAGCTCCGAGAAGGAGGCGTTCCTGTTGCGCGCGGCCGGGAAGGGCGTGCCACTGACGGCGCTCTGCACCGGCAGCTTCACGCTGGCGCGCTACGGCCTGCTCGACGGCTACAGCGCCGCCGTCAGCTGGTTCCACATCAAGGATTTCCGCGAACAATTTCCCGAAGTCAACGCCCACGCCGACAGCCTCTATTCGGTCGACCGCGGCCGCGCCACCTGCGCCGGGGGCACCGGGGCGGCCGACCTTGCCGGTTATTTCGTCTCGCAGTTCATTGGCCGCAAGGCGGCGGAGAAGGCCGCCAAGATCCTCGTGCTCGACCGCATCCGCTCCAGCCGCGACGTCCAGCCCGTCGGCGACCTCTTCCCCGCCGCCGCCAGCCGCGCGGTGAAGCGGGCGCTGCTTTTGATGGAAAGCAATCTGCAGGAGACGCTGTCGGTCGCCGAGATCGCCGGCCGCCTCAATTCCTCGCGCCGCCAGCTCGAGCGCCTTTTCGGCGCCGAGCTGGGCATCGGCCCGATGGCGGCCTATCTGGCGGTCAGGGTGCATCACGCCAAATCGCTGCTCGAAGGCAGCGACCTGGCCATCGGCGAGATCGCCTATCGCTGCGGCTTCACCAATGCCGGCCATTTCAGCCGCGTCTTCCGCCAGCAGACCGGCATCACGCCGACCAAACTGAGACACCCGAACCGGGGCTCAAACGAGACGAAGGGGAGACAGAATGGTTGGGCGCTGGATGACACCGGACCGACCTAGGCCGTGAAGCTGAACAGGCGGAACAGGTCCGACCGTGACCGGTAAAGCTCCTGCATCCGGCCAAAACCGGCCAGCCGGCCGAGTTTGCGCCAGGACGACACGGTTTCAGGATAATCCATGCATCGGACATGGGTGGTGGCCAGCAGCCATTCCTCGCCGTTGAGTTCAGGGAAATGGTTGCGCTGGCGTCCCCAGCGTTTCATCCAGCCAGCCCGGCTCTCCCAATTCCTGCAGGTATTCTCGTAAATCAGAAGCGTGCCCGATGGGACCACCAGGCGCCGCAAGTGCTGCATGACCTCGAGCTTGCGCTCGAAGCGCAGGTGGTGCAGCGACAGGCCGATCCAGGCGACATCGGTCGGGTCCTCGCTGGCCGTCAGCCATTCGGTAAAGTCGCCCTGCCGCAGTTCGGCCGCGCAGGGCAGTCCGGCAATGTTGGCGGCGGCGTCGTCGAGTGCGGCCTGCGACTGGTCGATGCCGATGTAACGGCCGAGCGGCAATCCGGCCAACGCCGCCGTGCTGAACGAGGCGTCGCCACAGGCGATATCCAGGAACGTGAAGCCCGGCCGCTGAAGCTGCAGTCGCTCGCGCAGCGCCGCGTAAGCCTCGCGGTGATCGGCGTAGTTGTTGTCCAGGACCTTGCGGTAGATTCTCCACATGTCCTGGAAAAAGCCGGCGGTGGAAGTCGCGGCAACTTCGATTCTGGTGGCGGCGGTCATTGGATCGCTCCTCTCGGTTCAAGCGCAATCAGTCTGGAACCCAGGCCGCTAAATGTAGCGAAGGGCGCCTCTAAAACTTCCGAAATCTTCCAAAATCTTGCTCATTGCATTAGCGTTCGATGATGAGGGAGCAGCGCTATATATTCGGCCCCTTCCTGCTCGATGCGGGAGCGGGCGTGCTTTACCGGCGCGGCGTGCCGATCTCCGTCGGCTATCGCGCCATGCTCCTTCTCGAGTGCCTGTTGCGCTCCGCCGGAACCGTGGTTGGCAAGGACGAACTTCTCGATGCTGCCTGGAAGGGCCTGGCGGTCGAGGAGGGCAACCTTTCGGTACAGATCGCCGGCCTGCGCAAGGTGCTGGGCGAAGGACCCGAGGGTTCGCATTCCATC